>SXGR01473568.1_pt1 | contig 24535 bp, 14 predicted proteins | sample 3174711 | NCBI WGS metagenome assembly SXGR01 (sample SAMN11356860, study PRJNA531348) | freshwater metagenome | isolation source: freshwater sample F1-60 | place: China: Fuxian Lake, Yuxi | collected 2017-12-25
CGGACTCGGCGAACACGACGTCAGCTTCGAACCCGCCGCACCCGACGCCGCCAGCTCGCCCCGGTTCTACTTCGTCAGCACTCCCGCCCACGCGAAACACCCGACCACCCTCGCCCGCCGCGCCGACGTGTCCGCCGCCCCAATTGGCGACGTCACCAAGGCCAACCGCCGCACAATTCTGAAAGTATCACCGGTGACGGCGTGAGAGCCAAGAAAGAGGAAGGGAAAACCATTTCAGGGGCGAAAAATTCTGCGAGCCCCGCAAAATTTTCCTGCGTCACATCACCGCGAGCAGGCGGCGGAGGGTTTCATCGACGAGCTCCGGGTTGGCTTTACCTTTGGCGGCTTTCATCACGGGGCCTTTGAGGGCGTTGATGGCGCTGTTTTTGCCACTCTTGAATTCAGCCACGGCCTTGGGGTTGGCGGCGATCGAATCGCGGCACCACGTTTCGAGTTCGTTCGTATCGATGGGGGCGGCGCGCAGGCCGCGTTGCTCCGCGATGGCGTCGGGTTGGTCACCAGTGGCAGCCATTTCGATGAAGATTTCTTTCGCGGCGTTGGTCAGCACAGTGCCGGCAACAACTAGGTTCACGAGAGCGGCGATGTGGGCGGGGCGCACTTTCGATGTCGCGAGTGACTGGGCGTCGGAGGGAGCCGCGACACCCCCGTCGCGGGCGGCCGAACGCGGCCGGAGCGCCGCGTCCCCAGCGGCGGCGGAGGAGCCGCGGCTCAGCTCACGCAGCAGGTCGTTGACGATCCAGTTACCGACGGCCTGGGCCTTGCCGGGGCCGGCGAGTTGGGCGGCAGCCTCGAAGTAGTCGGCCAACATCCGGTCCCAAACGAGGACGGAAGTGAGCGAGTAAGGCACTTGGTATTGCTCGAAGAAACGGCGTTGTTTCACAAACGGCAGTTCGGGGCACTCGGCCTGAAGGCGGGTTTTCCATTCGGCATCGACCTTCACGGGCATGAGATCAGGGTCGGGAAAGTAGCGGTAGTCGTGCGCCATTTCTTTCGAACGGAGCGACTGCGAAGTGCCGGTCTGGCCATCGTAGTCGCGCGTCTCTTGGACGAGTGTGCCGCCGCGTTCGACGACCGCGATCTGGCGCTTGATCTCGTGGTCGATGCCGTCGCGAACGAAGGAAATGGAATTAAGATTCTTCAACTCGACCTTGGTGCCGAGGTGCGTGGCACCGACGGGACGGATCGAGATATTGGCGTCACAGCGCAGCTGCCCCTTCTCCATGTCGCAGTCTGAGATGCCGCCGTAAATCATCGTCGCGCGAATCGACGTGAGATAGGCGTAGGCCTCTTCGGCCGAGTGCATCGCCGGATCGGAGACGATCTCCATGAGCGGGGTGCCGGCACGGTTGTAGTCGACAAGTGAATCGGTCGCCCCGTGGTTCAGTTTGCCAACGTCTTCCTCGAGGTGGATGCGGGTGAGTGGAATTTTTTTGTGCTCTCCCATGAGGTTGCGGGCGGAGGCGGGGAGTTCAATTTCGACCGAGCCGCCGACGCAGATGGGTTGGTCGTATTGGGAAATCTGATAGTTCTTCGGGGAGTCGGGATAAAAATAGTTTTTGCGGTCCCACTTGCAGACGGGCGCGATCTCGCAGCCGAGGAGGAGGCCGGCCTTGATGATGGCATCGAGCGCAGCCTTGTTCATGACCGGCAACGCCCCGGGGAGCGCGAGGACGACGGGGTCGGTGAGCGTGTTGGGTTCGTGCCCGTAGCCGGCGGCGACACGGGTAAACATCTTGGACTGAGTCTTGATCTGGACGTGGACTTCCAGACCGATGACGGCTTCGTAGACAGGCGACGGCGTGGGCGTAGCGAGGGTGGTTGTCACAGAGGGCACGGAGGAGACACAGCGTTTCACAGAGCGAGCCGACGGAGGCCGCGCGTAAGAATAGTGGAGCGGAAATTCAGGAGGAGGCCGACGTGGCAGCGGGAGAATTTCAGATAGGTGAGCACTTGCGCGTCGTGAACTTCGAGGAGCGCATCGACGGTTTTCAATTCAACAACGACGAGCCCGGCGACGAAGAAGTCGAGGCGGTAGGTGTCATCGATGACCAAATCTTTACAGGTAATGGGGCAGAGTTTTTGCTCTTCGAGGACGATGCCGCGAAGACGGAGTTCGTAGGTCAAGGCGCGCTGATACGCTGACTCCAATAAGCCGGGGCCGAGTACGCGGTGAACCTCGATGCCCGCGCCGATGATGCGCTCGATAAGTTGGTTGATTTCAGGGTCCATGTTTGGGGTAGGAGTAGTAGTGAGTGATGGAGCAGCAGGGGAGAATGAATTTTCGTCACGGAGGACACGGCGGAGGCAAAGAGCTTCACGAAGTAAGGCAGGGAGATTGGGTTCTGGGTTTGGTCTCTGTGGCCTCTGTGTTCATCTGATATTTACTCTGTGACAAAGGTTCAGGGTTCATCAACGGGGCGAGGGTTCGGGGCTGAAGCTTCGCGGTGTTCTTTTTGTCAAAGAGGGCACGGAGGAGGCAAAGAGAACCACGGAGTAAGGCAGGGCGACTGGTGCTCGGGTTTCACTCTTTCGCCTCGATGTTCCTCCGGTTTTCCTGTGTGTCAAAAATCAGAGAATAGGGTGCTGGGTGGACCACGGGTGGGCCCGTTCGTAGGCGTGGGCGATAGCGAGGAGGCTGGATTCTTTCCACGGTTGGCCGATGAGTTGGGCGCCGATCGGGAGGCCGCTCTTCGTGAAACCACACGGGACGCTGATCGCGGGGAGGCCGGCGAGGTTTACGCCGATCGTATAAATATCGCAGAGGTAAAGCGCGAGCGGGTCGGCTTTCTCGCCGATCTTAAACGCGGGTATCGGCGAGGTGGGCGTGAGCAACGCGTCGACGTCGCAGAAAGCGTTAAGAAAATCTTGCCGGATGAGAGTGCGAACTTTTTGCGCGCGGAGATAGTAAGCGTCGTAGTAACCGGAGCTGAGCACGTAGGTGCCGAGGATAATCCGGCGCTTCACCTCGGGGCCGAAACCCTCGGCGCGCGAGTGGGCGTAGATGTCGACGGCGTCTTTCGCGGCAGTCGAGCGGTGACCGTAACGAATGCCGTCGTAGCGGCCGAGGTTTGAGGACGCTTCGGCGGTCGCGATAACGTAATAGGTGTCGAGGCAGTATTGAGTGTGCGGGAGGGACACCTCGCGGATTTCGCAGCCCTGCGATTGGTAGAACGCGATCGCTTTTTCGACGGCTGCGGCGATCTCGGGGTCGAGACCTGTGGCGAAATACTCCTTCGGGATACCGAGTTTCCACGGGCCGCGCTGCGAGGTCAGCGCGGCGCGGTAGTCGGGGATCTCCGCCTGGAAGGACGTGGAGTCGCGTTCGTCGTGACCGGCAATGGCGCCGAGCACGATGGCGGCATCTTCGACCGTGCGGGCGAACGGGCCAATCTGGTCGAGCGAGGATGCGAACGCGATCAGGCCATAACGCGAGACGAGGCCATAGGTCGGCTTGAGGCCGACGACGCCGCAGAGGGCAGCGGGCTGGCGGATGGAGCCACCCGTATCGGAACCGAGCGTGGCGATGGCTTCGCCGGCAGCGAGTGCGGCGGAGCTGCCGCCCGAGGAACCGCCGGGGACGCGCGTGGGGTCCCACGGGTTGCTGGTCGGACCAAAGGCGGAATTTTCCGTGGAAGAGCCCATCGCGAACTCATCGCAGTTAAGTCGGCCCCAAAGCACGGCGCCGGCCTTTTTCAACTTCGTGGTCACGGTCGCGTCGTAGGGCGAGACGAAGTCCTTGAGCATCTTGCTCGACGCGGTGAGCGGTTGACCAGTGACGGCGATCACGTCTTTAAGGCCAATCGGAATACCGTCGAGCGGACCGCACGACTGACCAGCGACACGACGGGCGTCGGACGCGGCGGCTTGAGCGAGGCCGTCGGACTCGTCGAATGAGTTGAACGCTTGGATATGGGGCTCGACGGCTTGAGTGCGCGCGATGACGGCTTGAGTGAGTTCGACCGAACTGAGCTGCTTGGCGTCAAGCGCGGCGGCGAGGTCGGCGATCGTGCGGAAATAAAGTTCGGAAGACATGGGTATCGTGGATGCGAAACGCTCACGCGTTCGCTACGGGTTACTCGACGACCTTGGGCACGAGAATCATGTTGTCGCGCTGCGCCGGGGCATTGCGGAGCGCGTCGGCGACGGTGAGGCCGGGCTGCGCGACGTCGGCTTGCCAGACGTTGAAGATAGGCGAGGCGTGCGCAGTCGGCTCGACGCCAGTGACGTCTACCTTGGCGAGTTGTTCGATGTGGTGGAGCACATCGCCGAGCTGTTGCGCGAACGTCGCCTTTTCCTCAGCGGTGAGCGCGAGGCGGGCGAGTTTAGCGATGTGGTCGATGTCGAGGGCAGGGGGAAATGACATGGAGAAGGCGTTAACCACAGAGACAAAGGGACACGGAGAAAACGAGTGGGTTCGGGCTCTGTGCCGCTGGGTCTCTGTAGTGGGGAATTTTATTATTTCCGAATTTGCCAAGCGGTGGTCTGCCCAACTTCGTCCTGCACTTTTTGGAAGACAGCATTCACCTCGTCATCGGTGAGCGTTCGTTCCGACGACCGGAATACCAGTGAGAAAGCCAGGCTCTTCTTACCCTCGGGGACGCCGGCGCCGGTGTAGACATCAAAGACGCTGACGGACTCGAGCGCGAAGGCGTTGCCGGCGGCCGCGCGGGCGAATTTAGCGAGCGTCTTTTGGACTTCGGAGGATGGCGTGGTGGCGTCCACGACGAGCGCGATATCACGCAGGGCGGCAGGGAGGAGGCTGAAGTCGGAGTAGCGGCGGCGCGAGGAGTCACCCGTGATTTTCTCCGGAAGAATCGCAAACACGCCCGCGTAGACTTTACCCTGGATCCCGAGCGACTTCACCGTCGCAAGATTCAGCAGGCCAAAGCGCGCGGTCCAGCCATGCGCAATATTGCCGGCGGCGGCAGAGTGGCCCTCTTGCCAGCCGAAAAACGGCGCGGCACTGGGCGCCAGCGGTTGGCGGCCGAAATCGATCCCGGCGGCCCCGGCGAGCGCGGCGACGTGATGCTTCGCGGAGAAAGAATCTTCGATCGGCGTGCGGTTGGATTTCAACCAGGTGCGTTGCGCGACGGGCTCCGCAATAATGAAACCAACGGAAGCGCATTCGACATTCTGGCCGTCGCGTTCGAGGAATATCCTGCCCGTTTCGCAGAGATGCGTCACCGCGACGCCGCGGGATTGGTTGAGCTTCAGCGACTCGAGGAGCCCTGTCACGAGCGTCGGACGCAGGTGGGATTGGTCCTCGACGAAGGGATTCGCGAGGGCGAGTTCTTGCGCCGCGGATGCGGAAACCCAAGCGGCAATCTCCTTGGCCGGACGCAGCGTGTGATTGACGCACTCGTGAAAATCGTGGCCGACGAGGTAGTCCGTGACCCGCCGATTGAAGACCACAATGGGATCATCGTCGGCGAGGAGACCGGGCGACGACACGACGGCGGGCGGAATTTTTTCCGTGCCGTAGAGGCGGAGAACTTCTTCGACGAGATCGATCGGACGATCAAGGTCGTCGCGCCAACTCGGGATACCGACGGTCCACGCGGGACCGCGCGCGGGATGCGCGGTGGGTTCTTCGCGGGTGATGGTGAACTCGAGTGCTTCGAAGGCCGCACGCATCTCGGCGGCCGGAATGTCGAAGCCAAGTTTTTCGGTGATGTAGTCGTGGGTGACGACGATTTCACGCTGCCACGGAATATCGCTGCCCACGCGGAATCCGGGGCCGACGACGTTTCCACCAGCGGTCGCGATGATCAGATCGATGGCGCGATAAGCGGCTTCATGGGAGCTGTGAACATCGACGCCGCGTTCGTAGCGATAGGACGAATCGGAAGAGAGCCCGAGTCGCTTGCCGGTGGCGCGGATGGACTGGCGCTTGAAGAACGCGCACTCGAGGACGAGGTCGGTGGTGTCGGGGCTGACGCCGGAATCCACGCCGCCCATAATGCCGGCGATGACCAGGGGCTTGATGGCGTCCGCGATGACCAACATCTCGGGAGTGAGCACGCGCTCCTTGCCGTCAAGCGTCGTGAGTTTTTCTCCGGCGACGGCGCGACGAACGATGATTTGAGCGCCGCCAAGTTTACGCGCGTCGAAGGCGTGCAAGGGCTGGCCGGTTTCGAGCATCACATAGTTACCGACGTCGACGACGTTGTTGATCGGACGGAGGCCAACGGCGGTGAGGCGCGCCTGGAGCCACGCGGGGCTCGGGCCGATCTTAATGCCGGAAATAATGTGCGCGGTGTAGAGTGGGCAGTCTTCAGGACAGTCGACGCGGACGGAGGTCAGGAGATCGCGGCGCAAAGCCGCGCCTGCCGTTTCGTCGATCGCGCCGCGGAAGATTTCCTGCGGGGAGAGGAGCGGGAGCTTGAACCACGCGGCGAGTTCGCGCGCGATGCCGAGGTGCGAGAGGGCGTCGGGGCGGTTGGGCGTGATCTCGATATCGAACACGGTGTCTCCGGGCGGGAGCACATCGTTGATGGCGGCACCGAGCGCAGGGCGGTCCGCAAGAATCAGGAGGCCGGCGGCATCTTCGGAGATGCCGAGTTCCTTCGCGGAACACATCATGCCGTCGGAGGATTGGCCGCGGATTTTCGACTGCTTGATTTCGAAATTTCCGGGCAAAATTGCCCCGGGAAGTGCTACGGGGACGCGGTCGCCGACTTGGTAATTTTGCGCGCCGCAAACGATGGTCTTCACGCCGAGCGGGTCGCCGAGGTTGACCGTGCAGACGGAGAGTTTGTCGGCGTTAGGGTGTTTATCGCGGACAAGGACTTCGCCGACGACGACATGGGAGAGCTTGGGCGCGCCGGTGCGGATGATCTGCTCCACCTCGAAGCCGAGGAAGGTGATCGCGCGGGAGATCTCGTCGTGCGAAGCGTCGAGGGCGACGTAGTCGCGGAGCCAGTTAAGAGAAATTTTCACGGAGAGAAACGAAAGGGAATGAGACGATTTTTTTGACCGCGGATTACGCGGATGGCGCGGATCGTCTGAGTGTTATCAGCGTTATCTGCGAAATCCGCGGTTAACTTTCTTACGCGAACTGCTTCAGAAAGCGGACGTCATTTTGGTAGAAGTAGCGGATGTCATCGATGCCGTAGAGGAGCATGGCGAGACGTTCGAGGCCCATGCCAAAGGCGTAGCCGCTCCAGACTTCGGGGTCATAGCCGACGTTGGCGAAGACGGTCGGATCAACCATGCCGCAGCCGCCGATCTCGATCCATGGTTTTTTCACCTTGGGCAGATGGGTTGCAGTGAGATCGACCTCGAAACTCGGCTCGGTGTAGCCGAAGTAGTGCGGGCGGAAACGGGTCTTGGTATCTTTGCCGAGGAGGGACGCGAAAATGTAGTCGAGCAGCGCCTTGAGGTCACGGACCGTGACGTTCTTATCGACGTAGAGACACTCGAGTTGGTGGAAGTTCGCGGAGTGCGTGGCGTCGGTGGTATCGCGGCGGTAGACGCGACCGGGCGAGACGATGCGAATCGGTGGCTCGCCCTTGAGCATGGTGCGGATCTGCACGGAGGACGTGTGCGTGCGGAGGAGGTATTTTTCCTCGGGATTTTGCTTCGAGACGTTGGCGAACTTGGCGGTCGCGGGAAGATAGAACGTGTCTTGGGCGTCGCGCGCAGGGTGGTCGGCGGGCGTGTTGAGGGCGTCAAAACAGTAGTACTCAGTCTCGACCTCGGGGCCATCAGCGACGGTGAAACCGACTTTGCGCAAAATGCGGCACATCTCTTCGCGGACGAGCGTGAGGGGGTGGTAGGTACCGGGGCCGATGTCGGGGGCCGGCAGCGTGGCGTCGACGGCGGGCCCGAGTTGGGCTTGGAGCTCGGCGGCTTCGATCTGCGCGAGGGCGGCATCGAGGAGCGACTGGAGACGGGTTTTGGTCTCATTGATGAGCTTGCCGAGCGCAGGGCGCTGCTCTTTCGGTACGGTGCCCATCTGCTTCATCAGCGCGGTGAGTTCGCCGTTGGGCCCGACGTAGCGGGCCTTGGCGGCTTCGAACTCGGGGCGCGTGGTCAGCGCGGCGAACTCGGGTTGCGCTTTGGCGACGAGGGCGGTGAGGGTGTCTTGCATGGAAAATGAACGTTAAACCACAGAGGCACCGAGCGCACGGAGAAAGATAAAACGAAGAATCATTTTATGAATCAAAAGTCGGCGCGCGGTCGGCACAAAAAAAGGACGGGCCTCGAAGAAGCCCGTCCTTGGAAATTTGAGCAGAACGCGGCCCACTCGGGTCGCGTCCGATGCGCCTTACGCGGTCTTGGGGGCAGCGGCCTTGGTCTGCAAAGCGGCTTGGACCGTTTTGACCAGGCCGGTGAAGGCGACTTCGTCACGGATCGCGAGATCGCTCAGGACCTTGCGGTCGAGCTCGATGTTGGCGGCGTGGAGACCTTCGATAAAGCGGCTGTAGGTGATGCCGTTGTTACGGCAAGCAGCGTTGAGGCGCACGATCCAAAGACCGCGGCGATCGGACTTCTTCTTCTTGCGCGCGATGTAGGCATATTGCCAGGCATGCTGGACGGCTTCTTTCGCATAGCGGAAGAGCTTGGACTTATTACCGAAATAGCCCTTGGCGTATTTCAGGATTTTCTTGTGTCGCTTTTTAGCGGCGGGAGCGTTCGTTGCACGAGCCATGTTGGTTTATTCCTTTTGGTTAATCGTCGGCAGGTCGGCTTAGTTCACCTGCCGGACGAAGTTTTGGTTGATGCCTTGCGCGGACGGCTGGTTTAAAGGCCGAACGGCAATGCCCGCAGAAGGGGCTTGGCATGGCCTCGGGCGACAAGCTTGTCGCGAGAGGCACGTCGTTTGGACTTCGTGCTCTTCGCGGAAAGCAAGTGCCGGAAGCCGGGCGTGCGGCGGATCAGCTTTCCGGTTCCGGAAATTTTGAAGCGCTTGGCGACGGACTTTTTGGTCTTTTGCATGGAGGGAAGGTCAGAAAACAGAGACAGCACGCGGAGATGGCAAGGGGAATGTGCGTGGTTTTCCGGGGAAAAGAGAACTTGAACCCAAGAACGGCTGTTGAAATACGGAGCGCGCTGAGCAGGTCAGGAGAAAATGAAACGCGCGGGCGGCTCCCCGCCGGGTGACACCTCCGCGGTGCACCCAAAATGATTTTCGCCTCTGCGCCCTCCACGTCGTCCGTATTTCAACGGCCTTTTCCAGGGTAAACACGTCCGCTCCCTCAAAACAACGGCGGAACCGCCCTAGCTCCCTGCGTCCATTTCCTACCACCCGACGGCGACGTTGGTGCGCCGCGGGTCAGCATAGCCGGTGAGCGTGCCATCGGCGTTGAACGCGATGGCGTTGAGGCCACCGAAATGGCGGCCGCGGCCGGGCTCCTCGGGGAGGACGACTTTCCAGCCCAGCGCAACCAGCGCCTCAGCGTCGGCGGCCGGAAAACTGCGTTCTCCTTCGATCGTAGCGGGGTCGGTCGTATTCAGAGCGGGCACAAAATGCATGCGCGTATCCCCGATGGCTTCGGCCAACGGGCGATTGAGCGTCAATCGGTCGAGGAGCGTCTGCAGCATCGCCGTGGGAATGCGGGCGGCACCGGGGATACCAAGGGCGAAGACGGGCTTGCCATCACGGAGGACAATCGACGGAGCGATGGTACTGCGAGGGCGCTTGCCGGGGGTGACATAGTTGACGCCAGCCGGGCCGGTGTAAGCGAAGTTGCTCATCGAATTATTCATCACCACACCCGTGCCCGGAGGAACGACCCCGGCGCCGAAATGCAGACTCTGCGATTGCGTGGCGCAGACGATGTTGCCGGCGGAATCTGCGACGAGAAAGTGGGTCGTCGCGGCCAGCGGGCTTTCGGAGAACAGATTGTCGTCGCGAAAAACGGAGGTGAGGCCGGCCGGCTTCGGAGAGAAAACCTGCGCGCGGATCGCACGAATGGAGTCCGGAGCGAGGAGTTGTTCGACCAGCGCGCGGGAATTCGCGGCATCGCCCACCGAACGGGACACGAGGGGAGCCACGACGCGGAGGACGCGCCCGATCCGGTCGAGATTAGCCGGAGTGCGCAGCGGGCCGCCGCCGAAGGTCTCGTCTTCGAGCACCTTCATGATCGAAAGAAACAACGCCGGGCCCTGCGCTGGCGGTGGAGCGGCCAAAATGCGGTAGCCGCGAAAGTCCACCGTGGTGGGCACGGTGATACGGGCTTCGTAACGGCCAAGATCGTCGAGCGTAAGCACTCCCCCGCCCTGCTGGGAGGCTTTGACGATGGCGGCAGCAACCGGGCCGCGATAGAAGCCGTCGCGACCGTGCCGCGCGAAGAGTTCCAGCGTGCGGGCGAGGTCTTCGTTTGGGAGCAACGTGCCGACGACGGGAAGCTGGCCGTTGGGCAGATACAGGCGGGCAATTTCGGCGTCGCCGCGCTTAAGTTTCTTTTCCGACTCCTCGAAAAACTCGTGGGACTTCGGGAGAACGCGAAACCCTGCGCGCGCGAGCGTGATGGCGGGCTGCACAGTCTCGGCCCACGGTTTTTCGCCCCATTTTTGGTGGACCGTCCAAAGACCGGCCGCGAGGCCCGGCACGCACACGGAGCCGTAGCCGTAGCTGCGGTTTTCCACTGGGCGCTTCACGTAGGCCGCGACGTCGAGCGAACCGGCGGCGTCCATGCCATCGACCACGTAGGTTTTTCCGCTCTTGGCCTCATAATAGAGGAGCATGAGTTTCCCGCCAAGGCCGGAGCCGTAGGGTTCGGCGACACCGACGGCGAGCGAGGTGGCGACGGCGGCATCGATGGCGTTACCGCCGGCCTGGAGCACGGCGAGACCGGCCGCGGCGGCCTGGGGGTGCGCGGCGACTACCATGCCGCGCTTGGCGGTCACGGGCGTGATCGTGACAGGTGTCGCGGCGGCGGCCGACGCGAGCGCGAAGGTGAACGCGAGGAAGGCGGTGAGGATGTTGGGGCGCACAAAAAAGGGCCGGGCCAGAGACCGGCCCGACGACTGACAGCTTAAAGTTTCTTGGTGACTTGCAGCGAATAGGTGCGACCGCGGGCCATGACGTTGTAGAGGCCGACTTCGTAGCCGCGGGAATCGGCGGAGAGTGGGGGCTTCGCCTCGAAGAGGTTGTTCACGCCGAAGCGGATGGCAGTGTTATTGAGCCAGCGATTCTGCGCCACCACCCGGTAGCTTACGAACAGATTGTAGGTCTTCGAATCATGGACGACGTAACGGTAGCTGTACGACCCGTTATTGAAGATGGGCTTGATGTAGCTCGGGTTGCCGAGGCCGTCCCAAGTGGACTGCGTAGTCGTCGCGCCGGTGTCGGTGTAGCTGGCGATGTAATACATGCCGAGACCGGCGCCCCAGTGTTTGTTGCGCCAACTGAGGGTGGTCGTACCGCGCCAGTCGGGGAGCGGTCCGATGCCATTGCCGCCCTTGTAGTTCGTGCGCGGTGAGCCGGGGGCGCTGTAGGCGTGAAAATCGTTCAGGTAATTCCAGTTCGAGTTCAGGTTGAACTGGCCGACGGCGAGCTGCGGGAAGCGGTAATTGATATCGAAGTCGAAGCCGTTGGTGAACTGCCCGGACTTGTTGAAATAACTGGCGAGGATGCGCTCGATACCGCCGACGGTGGCGCGCTGATTGCCGGGCGTGCGGGTGGCATTGTAGGCGGCGAAGGCGGCGGTGTCAGCGGCGGTGATGGGGAGGCGCACGACGGAGGGATCGCCTTTGTAGGCAGCGGTGCCGGAGCCCGTGTCGATGCTGCCGATGCTCTTGCCAGCGGCGAGTTCGGCTTGAGTGAATGCTTGGAGCGCGGCGGTGTCGTCGGCGATGCCGCCACCGGTGGCGATGAGGTCCTTCTGGCGAATCTCGTAGTAGTCGACGCCGATGGAGAGCCCTTTGATGCGGGGGACTTCAACGACGATGCCGGCGGTTTTACCGGTGGCGGTCTCAGGCTGGAGACCTTGATTACCGGAAGCGACGCTGCGGCGGTTCGAGGCACCGTCGGTGATGAGTCCGGGGACGGTGCTGCGGTAGGTGTCGGTGCTGCCGGTGACGGTGCGGATGAGCGTGCCGTTGAAGAGCTGCGCGAGGTTGGGCGCGCGGAAACCCTTGTTATGGGAGGCGCGAAACATGATCCAAGAAACGGGTTTCCAGTTCAGGCCGAACTTGGGTTTCGTGGTGGCGCCGAAATCGGTGTAGCTTTCGTAGCGCGCAGCGGCGGAAACTTCGAGCGACTGGACGAACGGGAGTTTGAATTCGCGGCCGACGAGCGGGATCACGGTCTCGGCGTAGAGAGCGGCGACGTGACGATTGCCGTGAGTATCAGAGTTGGGCGAAAAACCGAGGAAATCGTTAGAGTTCAGATCGAGGCCGGAGCCGCTGGGATTCAGGCCGGCGTAGGGCGGGCGGTAGTCGTCATAGCCCTCGAAGCGGAACTCGCCACCGAAGGCGCCGCCGATTTTGTTGCCACCCCAAAGTGGGAATACATCGCCGCTGGCGCGGAAATCGCCGCTGCCGAGCGTGGTGATGCCGCTGCGAATGAAGCTGGAGCGGAAGGTGGAGGTGACGCTGTCGGGATTCTTGTAGGGGCCGGTGACGACGAGCGCGCCGTTTTGCACGGCGAAGCTGCGGGTGAACGGATTGAAGGCCTTGGCCGGATCGGTCTGATTAACGGCGGCGATGAGAAGGCTCTTTCGGCTGGGCCCTTCTTCGTTTTCAATCACGCGGGCGGTGGACCAAAGGAGCGCAGCTTCCCAAGTCCAGGAATCGAAGATTTTTCCGCGCAGACCGGCGACGCCGCGATACACGGAGTCGTCCACCCAATCGGTGCGGAGCGGGAGGTCGGCGAGGCGTTTGTTGGTGATGGATACGGAGGCGGGCGTGCCGGTGAGGCGGGGCGTGCCGTCGGTGTTGGCCGCGCCGGTCGTGGACCAGAAGCGGCTGCCGAAGGGGTTGTAGGGATTGTTCACGGGAACGATGACGAAGCCATCGGTGCTCTGCGTAATGCCATCCATCTCGCGGTAAGTGACCGACTCGGCGCGGTAGAGGCTGGCGTCGGCGAAGAGCGTGATGGCGTTGGTGAGATTATATTCGCCGCTGGCGAAAATATTTGTGCGCTGCGATTTCGGCTGGATGACGCGGTAGGCGTTGTTGTTCCAGTAGTAGTCGCGGGTGACGCCGAGACGGCTCGGAGCGGCGGTGCCGAAGACGGCGCCACCGGTGCCATTCGGCTGGAGAACGAAGAGTCCAGTGGTGGCGGCCATCGTGGCAGGGACGCCGGCGGGGCGCGCGCCGGCGAAACCAGTGACGGCACCGTATTGATCGGTGGTGGTGACGTTCCCGACGAGAAAGTTGCCGTATTCGGTGGTGGCGGAGCGAGCGTTGAAGCTGGAGGCGGCGGTGAGGGAGGAGCCGTTGGAGACATTCCACGGAGCGGGTGCGAGGTTCGAGTGGTCGGCCTCGGCGGCGAAGCTGCGGACGTTGGCGAGAATCGCGGCGCGGCGATAGAAGTCGGCATTGACCATCGCGCGGCCCTTGCCCTTGGCGAATGGGAGGCCGTGGGTGAGCGTGGCGCGGGACTCGCGGCCGTCGCCGTAGCTGGTCTCGGCGAAGCGGACGGAGAGCTCGGTGCCACTGAAATTTTTCTTCGTGGCGTAATTCACGACGCCGGCGACAGCGTCGGTGCCGTAAACCGAGGAAGCGCCGTCGCGGAGCACTTCCACGCGCTCGAGGCCGCGATTGGGGAGTTGGTTGACGTTAACCGAGAGCGTGGGGACGCCGGCTTCACCCTGGCTGATGGGATGCGGCACGAGGCGACGACCATTGACGAGGATGAGCGTGTTGCTCGAAGGGATGCCGCGGAGAGAGATGGAGGCGTTGTCGCCGCGAGCGGTCGCACCGAGGGTGGCGGTTTCGTTTCCAGGGAGGCCGGTCACCTGCGGGAGCGCCGTGAGGAGATCGGACGGTTGGGAGGCGTCGCGGATCTCGATCTCGGAGGCGCCGAGAATCGTAATCGGGAGAACTTTCTCGTAATCAAGGCGCTTGATATTCGAGCCCGTGACCGAGAAGGCCTCAAGTTTGATGGTCTCCTCGGGCTTCCTGGTCGTGGAAGGCGCGGGAGCGGTCTGCGCGAAGGCGGTGGCGGCGAAGGCGAGGGCCAGCGCGGCCCAGGTGGTCGAATTGCGGTAGTGGGTCATGGCATTCTAATTTTGTGGCGGCAGAGCGTGGCCGGACGATCATAAAGATCAAATTCGAGTTTCGGGGAAAATTGGGAGCGGCAAGCGGTTGAAAAACGCTCACGAAAAGGGGTCGTCAGAAATCGGACGCCCGGTTAGAAGCTCTTCGAGATCTGCGAAGAGAACGTCCGGCCCTTGGCGGTGGTGCCGGCACCGCGGCGATAGCCAAAGGCCTCATCGGCAAGCGGTGGCTCGATGTCGGTGACGTTATTGACGCCAAACCGCAGCGAAACACCCGCGAGCAGGCCACCACGGCGCGACCGCGGAAAGGCGTAGTTGACGTAGGCGTTGTGCGAGGCGAAGGGGCTGACCAAATAGCGGTAGCGGCGGACATTGCCGGAATCGACATAGACGGAAATGTAGTCGGGCTGGCCGAGCACGTCGTAAATTTCCTTGGTGGTCGAGGCCCCGGTATCGACGTAGGCACCGTAGTAGGTCGTGAACCAACCGGCGGTCCAGCGCTCCTTGCGCCACGTGGCTCCGACACTGCCGCGGAAGCGGGTGCGCCCGTCGCGATTAATATTGTTCACCTTGGGCGCGCCGGGTTCGTCCTCGGTGTCGGACTGAAGCAGATACGCGGCGTCGCCCCGCAATGTGGTCTGGCCGAAGCGCGTCTTGGGCAGACGAAGCTCCAACCCGAAATCGAGGCCCTGCACTTCGCGACCGGATAGGTTGACATAGTCGGTCACCAAAGACTTCACCGCACCGACGGGCGCGCGTTGTTGGACGGCGGGCCGGGTGGCGTTGAAGGCCGCGAAGTCGGCGAGGTCGACCGCCGTGACCGCGTTGCGCGTGATCTTCGGATTACCGACGTAGCTGCTCGTGCCGCTGCCCAAGTTGATCTGGTTGAGAGCGGTGCCGGCGGCGAGGGCCTTTTGAACGGCACCATCGAGGAGTTCCTCGTCGCGCAGGAGCTGGGCCGTGCCGGTGACGTCGTCGATCACGTCCTTCTGCTTAATCCGCCAGTAGTCCATCGTGACCGTGAAGTCGCGGTAGAACGGAGCCGAGAGGGCGAGGCCCGCCGAGATCGAGCGCGAACTCTCGGGACGCAGGGAGGTGTTGCCCTGACGAAATACGACCGGGCCAGCGCTCGAGTCGCGGTTGAGGCCGGTGACTTCGGAGCGGTAAATATCGTTGTAGGTATTCCCGGAACGTTGGAGCGGCGTCGGATTGCTCTGCACGAGATTGGGCGCGCGGAACGAAGCCGCGAGCGTGCCGCGCAGGAGAATCCAATCGTTGGGCCGGAAATTCACGCCGAACTTCGGTTTCGTAGTGCCACCAAAGTCTGAAAAACGTTCGGCGCGGCCGGCGACGGAAAGCTCGAGGGAGCGGATGAGGGGCTGACGATTGACGCGACTGACAATCGGAAAAAGCACCTCACCGAAGGCGGACGCAATAGTGCGCGACGCGTAGAGATTCACGTTGGGGCTGACGCCGAGAAAGTCGTTTTCGGTAGGCCCGAAAAAAAGATTGGTGGGATCGTTGCCGTTGCCATTGAAGGGCGCGTTCGCGGGGTTGAGGCCGACGTAGGGGGGCCGGAAATCTTTGTAGTCTTCCCACCGCATCTCCGCGCCGACCGCGACGCCGATGGGGCCGCCCCAGAAGCGGTCAAACACGGAGCCGTTGACCTTGAGATCCCAGCTCGCGAGCTGCGTGCGGCCTTCGCGGATGAAGACATCGTAGAGCGACTCCGTCAGGGCCGCATTGTTGGAATACGGCTTGTCAACTTGGAGCAAAAACGGATTGGACGCATTGCCCACCTGCGGCACGAGCTTGAACCTATAGCCGAAGGGGTTGAAGGCCTTCGCGGGATCGGCGGTCGTCAACGCGGCGCGGAGGCGACTCTCGCGGACTGCGTTGAACTCCTCGTCGTGGCTCGTGTTGCGACTGAAAAGCACGGCGGTCTCCCACTCCCATTCGCGCGAGAGGCGGCCGCGCAGTCCGCCGACAGCACGGTAGGCCTCGGAGTCGACGACGATGCGGGTCGGCTTAAAATCACGCGAGATCACGCCGACGCCGGGGAGGAGTTGAACGTCGGCGGGCGCGCCGACGAGGCGTGGGGTGCCGTCGGGGTTCGGGAGTCCGTTTGCCTCGTAGAAACGGGCACCAAAGGGATTGAAGGGATTCGAGGCGCTGACGTAGATGCCGTGATCGGTGGTGGCATCGAACGAGTTGGGGCCGCGACCAGTGATCGAGTGGGCGTTGTAGGCCATAAACTCGCCGAACAGCTCGAGGTTATCGTCGAGCTTGTGCCGGAAATTACCCATGAGATTAAGGCGGTCCGATTTGGGCAGGGCGGGTTTGAAGTCGTTGGGATTCTGATACCAATTGACCGTGTAGTCATCGATGTTGTGCGAGGGCAGCGTCTGGCGGAAACCGAGATTTCCGTCGGCGAGCGGGATGACGTAGAAGGTGCCATTCGCTGCCCTGGTCGCCGCCGTGCTCCCGGACGTGGTGATGATGCCGCGATTACCCGTGGGGCGAGCGCCGACGAAGGCCCCGGTGGCGTCGTAGCCGCCCCGGACAAAGCCGCCGTAGTAGCTGGAGTCGGTGCTGAGACGGTTGTCGAAATCGTTATCGCGGACCACCACACCGGCGGCGTCAGTGATGGGCAGTCCGTTCCACGGCGCGGGCACGTCGCGAACCGTACGGATATCTTGGTTACGGGAAAATTTGCGTTGGTCGAGCCAGAGGAAATCGCGGTGGAAATAATCTAGGGTCAGCAGGAGATTGCTGCGCCCGCCGTTGTAATCAATACCATCGGTGACCTCAACGTTCCACTCGTTACCGCCGCCGTGCTGGGTCACGCTGCTGCGAGTGCGGAGGGAAAGACCGTCGAAATTCCGCCGCGTGATCGAGTTCACCACTCCGCCGGCGGCGTCGGTGCCGTAGATCGCCGAGGCTCCGTCGCGCAACACTTCGACGCGCGCCATCGCGGCGGCGGGGAGCTGGTTGACGTTGACAGATAGCGAGGGGACGCCGCTCTCGGCCTGCGAAATCGGATGCGGGGCCATACGCCGGCCGTTGAGGAGTACGAGGGTATTTCCGGATCCGATACCGCGCAAATTGATCGAGTTATTGTCGCCGCGCGCATCGGCGCCGAGGGTGTTGCCTTCGTCGAGAGTGATCGGTCCGCCAATGGAGAGCGTAGCGAAGAGTTCGGCCGCCGTGGAGACGCCGCGCAGGGCGAGATCGTCGGCGTTGATCACGGTCACCGGGAGGGTGGTTTCCTGGTCGATGCGCTTGATGTTCGAACCGGTGACGGTGAAGACCTCCATGAGCTGCACCGGCGTCAGGGAGGCGGAGGGGGAAACTGAAGGGGTGGCTGTGCCAGAGGGCTGCGGTGCGGTTTGCGAAACGAGGGGCACCGCGACAACGGCGAGCAGGAGCATGGCGGTCAGGCAGCGGAGGCGGGCGGGCATCAAATAGAGGGAATTCATGGGCGGTGTTTGCGTCGTTGCGGCGCGTCGGTCGTTGGGCGGAAGGCAAATCATTATAGAGTGCGGCGCAAGATCACGCGGCCGGCGCGCTCATCCGTCAACTGTCCGTCGACCGCAACGCCGAAAGCACGAATTGAAACGCGAAATGGCGCCGGTTCATCGCAGAAGATTAATGAACGCGCCGATTACGGGTGCGTTGGTGAAATCGATGAAAAATCCGCCCGTCGGCGGGACGAGCGCGACGGCGCGCGGTGCGGGCCCACGGCGGCGCGTGATCGCGTCCATCGCGGCAACAGCGGTCGCGGTCGAGCCCACGCCGAAGCCCACAAGGCCAGCCACCATCACGCCCGCCTCGTGGTCGCGGCCGAGGAGCGGCCACACGACCCACGCCGCGAACGCGAGTGAGACGAGCGTGTTCACGACGAGGATCACGAGCATCGGGCCGGCGACCGAGGCCAGTTCCGCGAGGTTCAGCGCAGCGAGCGTCACCGCCAGGAAGAGCGGCAGGAGCACGGCGGCGAGGCGCCCGATCACGTCGCTGCGTAGCCACGTGCCTCCTGCGCCATCGTGCGCCGCGCGGACGAAAAAACCCACGAGCAGCGCGCCCATATAAGCGGGCAACGACGCTCCCGCGCGGTCGAGTCCGAAACTGACCCAGGCGCCGGCTTTCACACAGCCTGCAATGAGCAAAGCATGACCGACGGCCGTGCGGCCTAACCCAACGAGCGCACGCACATCGCTGAAAAAACTCGCGACTGAGGAGGATGTTTCCAGCGGAACCGGAACAGGTCCCGAGACGTTTTTTCCTCGGCCCCGCAGCAGCCACTCAGCCAACGGCCCGGCGAGTACTCCGCCCGCGACGAGGCCGAACGTCGCCGCCGACGCTCCGATCGTGGGGGCTGAAGCGAGTCCCGCTTGTTCGAAGCGCGGTGCGAACCCCAGCGCCGTGCCGTGTCCTCCGACCAAGGTGAGCGCGCCGCACACGACGCCGAGGAGCGGCGGTGCACCCAGCGCGATGGCCAACGCGACCCCAACCGTATTTTGGAGTACGGCGAGCACCGTCCCCGTGACCAACAGCACCGCCAGCGCCCGCCCTCCCGTGCGCAGAATCCGCACCGGAGCGCCGAGGCCGACACACGTGAAAAATGCGACGAGCAACGGGAGATTGAGGTTCTTCATTGGACGCGCGGCCCACTCGACCTCCGTGGTGACGAGCCACGTCCAGCCACCGGCGGAAACTTTCGTAGCGAAGGAAACAACGGCGAGGCCGGAGAGGTTGAGCGCCAGCAAGAGAACACTGCACAACAGGCCCCCGACGACTGGCACCGGGAGGTTGCACCGCGCCAGCAACGGCACCCGGCGCACCACACCCTCCCCGAGAAGCAGCACGGGCACACCGAGCAAAAGGAGGATCCAAGGGGAAAGGGGAAGGAGCATAACGTCGCGCAGGGAACAGCGGTAAACACGGGTTGTGCCACGTCCTAGCCACAGGGACAGCGCGAAATGCGCGCACCGACGGGTTGTCAACTCAGCACCTGACTCGGCGCACGGCGGACGGTAACTCCGGAAAAATTCACGCGCGGAAATGGCAGTTGACATCCCGAACGCGTTCGTGAGTTTTTTCACCTCTTATCCAAAGGCTTCCTAGCTCAATGGTAGAGCAGTTGACTCTTAATCAATTGGTTCCGGGTTCGAGTCCCGGGGGAGCCACCAGATTTAAGCTTTAAGGTCAAACAACTTACACATTGTTGGGCCTTTTCTTGAAAACACCTAGGGCGGATTTTGGCCGGATCATTTTAGTTATCGCCACCACCTATGGCCTACGACCCAGCCGGGAGGTGACCAGGCAGCGGCGCGCGTCGCTGCTTCAGGAGGTTAGTCAGAATAACCGGGTAAGAGCGCGTGCTCCCTCATGCTTTGCGTGGGCGGGTTTATCGCCCTCATTTCCGCCCCTACGGCGCCGAGTCGATGCCCGGGCCGACCCCATAGGCACTCCAGTCTTCCGGCTTCGCCTGTTTCATTTCTTCGTAGGCTGGCGTCCACGTCTTCAGGTGCCAGGCGCTCAGGTCGTGGTGGCGCATCGCCTGCCGGTCGTCGCGCCGCTCACCCATCGTTTGCAACGTCGCATAGTCTTGCAGCAGTTCGTTCACCACGTTCGGTATCTGCGCACGAACGCGCGTCATCGGCCGCACTCGACAAATTGCGGCTGCGGCGCGGCCACAGATCCTGGGACGACCTCGGCAAAAACAACGAGGCCCGCCGGACCGATAGCCTCGCCCTCGATTGAACGGCAGATATTTTCCAACCTCCGCTGCCGCCCCCGCCCGCGCGCCTCCGTCTCCGAGTCCCCCGCGCCCCAGTCAAACGTTCCTCCATTTTTTCAAAACCCACCGTTGCCTTGCGCGGTTTCGCTCGTCTTGTCTTTCCCTCAATGCGTTCCCACCCCGCTTCCACCCGGTTCCTTACGATTGTCTCGATCGCGCTCCTCGCCCTGACCGGCATCGCGCTGTCGGCCCAGCCCACTCAAAAATCCTCCGCCGCCAACTCCCCTCCCAAAGCGGAGGCGCCTGCGACCAAGAAACAGGCCACGCCCGCCTTGCCCATCGACCCGCCCGCACCCTACATCCCCCTGGATATGTTGGCCGTGCCCGACGGCTTCGAAGTCACCCTCTGGTCGAAGACCCCCGACTTCCGCAACCCGTCCAATATGGACATCGATTCCCACGGCCGCATCTGGGTGACTGAGGCCTACAACTACCGCCGCCACAAAGGCAAAGACCCCGCCGGCGACCGCATTATGGTCCTCGAAGACACCGATGGCGACGGCAAGGCCGACAAAAGCCACGTCTTCGTGCAGGAGGAAGCCCTCCTCGCCCCGCTCGGCATCGCCGTCATCGACAATAAAATTTACGTCTCATGCGCCCCTAGTCTGATCGTCTACACCGACGTTGACCGAAACCTGAAATTCGATCCCGCCATCGACAAACGCGAGGTGCTCCTCACCGGCTTCGACGGTATTAATCACGACCACTCCCTCCACTCCATCACCTTCGGACCCGATGGCAAACTCTACTTCAACCACGGCAACGCCGGCGCCTTGTTCACCGACAAATCCGGCCGCTCGTTCCGCGACGGCAGCCACTACGATCCCGCGAGGAGCGGTGGCGGCATCCCCGCCAGTGAACGCCGTCCCCCCGACTACGCCGGCGAAAAAAGCGACGACGGCCACGTCTACGTCGGCGGCACCGCCTTCCGCATGAATCCCGACGGCACGCAGGTCGAGCCCATCGGTTTCAATTTCCGCAACAGCTACGAGCAGACCGTGACTTCCTTCGGCGACGTTTTTCAGAACGACAACGACGATCCGCCCGCCGCCCGCACGTCCTACCTCCAAGAATACGGCAACCTCGGCTTCAACTCCCGCGACGGCAAACGTAGCTGGCAGGCTGACAAGCGCCCTGGCCAAACCACGCAGGTCGCGGAGTGGCGCCAAGACGACCCCGGCATCATCCCCGCCGGCGATGTCTACGGCAACGGCGCGCCCACCGGCATCGCCTTCTACGAGGGCGATGCCTTCGGCGACAAGTGGCGCGGCCTGCTCCTCAGCTGCGAAACCTCGCGCAACGTCGTCTTCGGCTACCTCCCGCAACCCGACGGTGCCGGCTACAAGCTCGACCGTATGCAGTTTCTGACGACAAACAAAGCGCAGGACCTTGCCGGCATCGACGGCATGGCGGGCAAACTCCGTGCCACCGATTTGAAGACGTGGTTCCGCCCGTCCGATGTCGCCGTCGGCCCCGATGGCGCGATCTACGTCGCCGACTGGTTCGATCCCCGCACCGGCGGCCACGCCGCTCTCGACAGCAGCTTCGCCGGAGCGATCTACCGCATCACGCCCAAGGGCAAGAAACTCACCACGCCGAAAATCGACGTGAGCAGCACCGCCGGCCAGATCGCCGCGCTGAAGAGCCCCGCCGTCAACGTCCGCGCCCTCGGCTTCATGAAGCTCCGCGACGCCGGCGCCGCCTCTATCGCGCCGGTCTCCGCGCTCCTCAATGATAGCAACCCCTACATTCGCGGTCGCGCCGTGTTCCTCCTCGCCCACCTCGGCCCAGCCGGTCTCGCGAAGACGGAAGAGCAGTTAAAGAACGCGAATCCGCTCGTGCGCATCGCCGCCTTCCGCGCCCTCCGCCGCGCCAACCACCGCGTCGTCGAACACGCCAAGGCCCTCGCCAACGACCCGTCGTCAGCCGTGCGCCGCGACGTCGCCCTCGCTCTCCGCGACCTCCCGCTCGCAGCGTCGCGCGACCTCCTCCTTTCCCTCGCCAAAGGCTACGATGGCAAAGACCGCGCCTACCTCGAAGCGTGGGGCACCGGCTGCACCGGCAAGGAAGCCCCCATGTACGCCGCCCTCGCGGCGCAGGCTCCGGGTAGCGACGCCGCCAAGTGGCCCGCCAGCTACGCCAACTTGATCTGGCGCCTCACGCCCGTCGGCGCCGAGAGCGCTTTCGCCGCCCGTGCCAACGCCGCTGGGCTCCCCGAAAAAGACCGCCTCGCCGCCGTCACCGCGCTCGGCTTTATTCCGACCAACGCCTCGGCGTCCGCGCTGCTCGACATCGCGCAAAAAGCCTCCGGCCTCACCAAAGCCCATGCGTTCTGGTGGCTGATGAATTACAAAAACTCCCGCTGGCCCGACGCCGGTATCGACGCTGCACTCAAAACGCGCGGCCTCTTCGATCCCGCGACCGTAAGCATCACCCCGAGCGTCCTGCCCGAGCCACCCGCTGAGTCGAAATTCCCCACGGTCGCCGAGATCGCCAAACTCAAGGGCGACGCCACCAAGGGCGCAAACTCCGTCCAAGCCTGCTTCCTCTGTCACAACCTCAACGGCAAGGGCCAGGACTACGGCCCGGCGTTGGGCGGATTCGCCAAAGCCCAGACGACCGACGTCGTGATCAACGCCATCGTGAATCCCTCTGCTGAAATCGCGCATGGCTTCGACGGCACGCAGGTCAACCTCCGCGACGGCGGCCAGATCCACGGCATCGTGCTGAGCTCCGGTGATCCTTTGATCGTCCAATCCACCGGTGGCCTGACGCAGTTGGTGCCCGCCGCCAAAGTCCGCAACCGCCAGCCCCTCGGCCGTTCGCTCATGCTGAGCGCCGAGCAACTCGGCCTCAAGCCGCAGGACGTCGCGGACATCTTCGCCTACCTAAAAACGCAGTAACGCGTCCCCACCGGACTTCCGTAGGGCCGGCGCTTGTCGCCGCGGTGTATCATGGGGCGGACTTCACGGTCCGCCCCTTTTTTTGGCCATAAAAAATCGCCCCGACGGCCTTGTCCGCGGGTCCGCCCCCCCTGCCCTTCTCCGCCCCTAGAAACGTCCACCCCGTCCTCCTTGCTTGTCCTCGCGGTGCTCCGGCCGCGGCCCCCAAAATAACGTGACGTGTCTTCGCACCCGCCCTGCCGGTGTAGCGTAGCCCTGCTCGTGAGAGCAGGGACCGCCGAGAGATTACAGGGCGCGCCGTCCCGCCTCTCACGAGGCGGGCTACAGCAAGCCGTCGGATGTCACGTTTTCGATGTGTCGTCGCTCGGGCGCTGACCACGCTCGCCGCCGACGCGTTGCTCACCCTCGCTCCCGAAATCTCCCGCATCCGCCGAGTCTCCCCTTCCCTCCCGCCTCCTTCTCGCCCTATTACCATTCTCCGCTCTCTCATGCCTGCAACCCGCTGCCCCTGGCCCACCAAACCGCTCGACATCGCCTACCACGACACCGAGTGGGGCGTCCCGCACCACGACGACCGCGCCCTCTTCGAACTCGTCACGCTCGAAGGTGCCCAAGCCGGCCTCAGCTGGTCCACCGTCCTCGCCAAACGCGAAAACTACCGCCGCGCCCTCGACCACTTCGACGCTGCCAAAATCGCCCGCTACGACGCCAAAAAAATCGCCGCGCTCCTCGCCGAGGCCGGTATCGTCCGCAACCGCCTGAAAATCGCTGCGACCATCGGCAACGCGAAAGCCTTCCTCGCCGTGCAAAAAGAGTTCGGCTCCTTCGACCGCTACCTCTGGGGCTTCGTCCCGGATCGTCGCCCGATCGTCAACCGCCGCCGCACCATGAAGGACGTCCCCACGCGCACACCCGAGAGCGACGCTCTCTCGAAAGACCTCCTCGCCCGCGGCTTCAAATTCGTCGGCACCACGATCATCTACGCGTTCATGCAGGCCACCGGCCTAGTGAACGACCACCTCGTCAGCTGCGACTGCCACGCCCGCTGCGCGCAGCGGAAATAGGGAAACCCAGCCGTCCGCACGTTCGTCCTCGCGGCAATTATCCACCCACCTTCCCTCCCACCGGAGCGGACGTTTGACCTCGTGCTGGGCTCCGTAACGTCCGCGCCATGACAGCAACTCAGTCGTAACGATGCAGCCCCAACCACAAAAGCGACTTTTGCCCGTGACGGGAAGAAACACCGATTCTTCGAGTTCGTAGTCCCGCCTTTGGGCGGAGGGTTTGACGGATTCCGCCTAGAGGCGGGACTACGAACAAGGAGCTGTTTACTAGCCTGACCTTCGCAGTACGACGGGCTTTGAGCGAACGATTTTATATGTTTTGAGAGGGAATTTGTTTGTGTGTCCGCGGAGCGAAAGCTGGTTGAAGCAATGCACTTTTACGAGCGTGCTATGGACGGCCGCTTGTATCGCGTCGTGGCTCAGTCGGTGTGAGATCCGCGCAAGCAGCTGCCGGTGTCGCGCCAGGTGCTGCTCGGCCCCGCGGACCCGCCGCCGGTCGCCGACCTCGCCAAGACACGCACGGTGGGCACCAAGCGCGTAGGCGATACGGGGGCGCTCGGCTGGGTCGCCGAG
>SXGR01282314.1_pt1 | contig 24528 bp, 24 predicted proteins | sample 3174711 | NCBI WGS metagenome assembly SXGR01 (sample SAMN11356860, study PRJNA531348) | freshwater metagenome | isolation source: freshwater sample F1-60 | place: China: Fuxian Lake, Yuxi | collected 2017-12-25
ATTTCATAAACTCTGCGCTGGATAGCGTTGTTACAGATGAAGGATTGAGTCAAGGTGACTTGTTAACTCTAGGAAAACAACTACGTAATCTTTCAGCAAGTAATGTTAGAACACTTACTATTCCATTACGGTATTACAACTACAATAAAAATGGAGTTAGCGCTGCAGTGCTCTGGGATCCAGTCTTAGCTCCAGAACTCTTTGAAAGAATTAAAAATGATGAAGCCCTCATTGAAGAGGTAAGGCCTGATCCATCCTCATCACCCACTACCATCAACAAATTTAAGAGTGGAACTGCCGCTGATAACCCCTGTAACGGCTAGTATTTGGCAGTTATGTTGAAGCTCTCAGTAATCGGAACTGGCTATCTTGGCGCAACCCATGCCGCAGCTATGTCATCTCTTGGCTTTGAAGTTGTTGCAGTTGATGTAGATCCAAAGAAAATCGAGCTTCTTAAAAAAGGCAAAGTTCCATTTTATGAACCAGGTCTTGAAGAACTTCTTCTAGTAGAGGTTAATTCACAGAGATTAAAGTTCACCACAGATTTTGCTCAGATAAAAGATTGCGACGTTCACTTCATCTGCGTAGGAACTCCTCAGAAAAAAGATGGCCTCGCTGCAGATTTAACCTATGTTGATTCATCTATAGCCTCTGTTGCCCCGCACGCTAAAGCTGGATCCCTAATCGTTGGTAAGTCGACAGTTCCAGTAGGTACTGCAGGTCGCCTTGCAGAGATGTTAAGAAGAGCAAATGAGAAAGTGGAGTTAGCCTGGAACCCAGAATTTTTAAGAGAGGGTTTTGCTGTTGAAGATACCCTCAGGCCAAATAGATTAGTTGTTGGAGTAACTTCAGATCGCGCGGAGCAAATACTGAAAGAGGTTTATGCCTCACTTCTTAAAGATGGGGTTCCTTGGATAAGGGCAGATCTACCAACCGCAGAACTTGTAAAAGTTGCTGCAAATTCATTTCTTGCTACCAAAATTTCCTTCATCAATGCAATGGCTGAGATCTGTGAAGCATCTGGTGGAGATGTAACTGTTCTTGCTAAAGCGATTGGTTATGACCCAAGAATTGGCTCTCGCTTTCTCCAAGCTGGAATTGGCTTTGGTGGTGGCTGTTTGCCTAAGGACATCCGAGCATTTATGGCGCGATCTGAAGAACTTGGAGCTAAACAATCCCTTGAGTTCTTAAGGGAAATTGACTCAATTAACATGCGGGCACGTTCGCGGGTAATTGACTTAGTAAGAGTTGACTTGGGCCAAGATCTAAAGAGTAAGAAGATTGCAGTATTAGGCGCTGCCTTTAAGCCCGATAGCGATGATGTTAGAGACTCACCCGCACTTGATATCGCTGTCCAGTTAAGCCAAGCTGGAGCAGATGTAACTGTTCATGATCCCAAAGCAATTGAGCCTGCTAGAGCGCGCTTTTCACAGTTAAATTTTTCAGAAAGTATTGAGGGATGTGTTGCAGGAGCAGATGTAATTTTGCATCTAACTGAATGGAAAATCTATCGAGAGATCAATCCATCTGCCATAAAAAATCAAGTCAATCAGGCAATTATTATTGATGGTCGAAACGCTCTAGATAGAGAGCTCTGGGTCAAGGCTGGTTGGAAATTTAGGGCCCTAGGAAGGGCTTAAATAATGGCGCCAAAAATAATCTTGGCATCAGCATCTCCTGCTAGATATAAATTATTGCAAAGCGCCGGAATCACTCCTGAGGTAATAGTCAGTGGAGTTGATGAAGAGAGCTCTGATTATCAAAACCTATCCCCTAAAGAACTAGTAATTGCCCTGGCAATAGTTAAAGCACATACAGTTAGAGCAGAGATTAACTACCCCGCACTAATTATTGGTTGTGACTCGACTTTTGAATTCCAGGGGCAGAGTTTAGGTAAACCAGGAAGTGTGGAAAATGCAGTTGCAAGAGCTAAACAATTACGAGGAAAATCGGGCCTACTTCACACCGGCCATTGCATCATTGATACTGAGAAAGAGATTGAAATTAGTGATGTGGTGAGTACAAAAGTTTTCTTTGTAGATATGAGCGATGCTGAAGTTGACGGTTATGTAGCAACTGGTGAACCTCTAAATGTTGCTGGGGGTTTTACTCTTGATGGAAGAAGCTCACCTTTTATCTCAAGAATTGAAGGTGAAGCATCTAATGTAATTGGTCTTTCCTTGCCATTATTGCGCAGCACCATTAACAAATTAGGTTATCAGTGGTTTGATTTGTCATGACTTTATATGCCGCATATGGATCAAATCTTGATCCCAGGCAAATGCTTCTTAGGGCTCCCTATTCACCTCATCGCGGCACGGGATGGCTACGCGGGTGGCGCTTAACTTTTGGCGGAGAGGAAATTGGCTGGGAGGGAGCAGTTGCCACTCTTGCAGAAGATGCTGGCCATAGCGTTTTTGTCTCCATCTACGATCTAACTGCTACAGATGAAGCAGCACTTGATCAATGGGAAGGTGTAACTACTGATCTATATCGAAAGATTAGAGTGCGAATAGAGACTCTTGATGGTTCTCCGCTCTGTTATATCTATGTACTTAATTCTTTTGAAGGCGGAACCCCTTCTGCTCGTTATCTGGAGATTATGGTTAGCGCTGCTCGTGAAGCAGGAGCCCCTGAGGATTACATAAAAGAGTTAAGTAATAGAAGTACTCGGTAGTAAGTTTGCCCTATGGATCAATCTCTAATAACGCAAGTTCAGCAGTGGATATCCCAAGATCCTGACCCAAAGACAAGAGCAGAACTTGAAAGACTCCTTGCAGATAAAAATGAAGCTGAGCTGCGCTCCTGCTTCTCTGGTTTTCTAGAATTTGGAACAGCAGGGTTGCGTGGCAAATTAGGACCAGGGCCTTCACGAATGAATCGAGCAGTTGTTACAAAAACTGCAGCGGGCCTTGTTTCTTACATGCGCAAGCACAATCTTACATCTGTTGTCATTGGACGAGATGCTAGATATGGATCAAAAGACTTTGCGCAAGATTCAGCTGAGATTATGCAAGGCGCTGGTATGAAGGTCTACTTATTGCCTAGAGCTCTTCCAACTCCAGTTCTTGCCTATGCTGTCAGAGAATTAAAGTGTGATGTTGGAATTATGGTCACTGCAAGTCATAACCCACCAGAAGATAATGGCTACAAGGTCTATTTGGGCGGCACAGTTGATCAGATTCGCTATGAAGGATCACAGATTATCTCTCCTGCTGACAGTCAGATTTCAGAATATATCTCTCAAGTTCCCGATCTAAATACGTTAAAACGAAGTAGCGGAGCAGAAGTTTTGGATAACACAATAGTTGATTCCTATATCAAGGCCACAGCAAAGCTTGCTACCTCAAATAGTGATCTCAAGGTGGTCTATTCCGCCATGCATGGCGTTGGCACAAAGACTCTGGAGCAAGTATTTGCAGCAGCAAATTTTGCTCTCCCAATATTGGTCACCGAACAGGCAGAACCAGATCCAGATTTTCCAACAGTTAAATTCCCAAATCCTGAAGAACCAGGAGCTATCGATCTCGCTATCAAGAAGGCGATGCAAGTGTCAGCAGATCTAGTTATTGCCAATGATCCTGACGCTGATCGCTGCGCAGTTGCTATCGCAGATAGAGGTGGAAATTGGAGAATGCTTAAAGGAGATGAAGTTGGAGCACTACTTGGTGAGTATCTAGCTAGGGGCGCTAAAGATAAGAGCGCCACTCTTGCCAACTCAATTGTCTCATCTTCGATCTTAAGCAAAATAGCCAAGGCCTATAATCTACCTTTTACCGAAACTCTCACGGGCTTTAAATGGATTGCAAAGATAAGAGACTTACATTTTGGCTACGAAGAGGCTCTCGGTTATGCCGTTGATTCAAATTCAGTAAATGACAAGGATGGAATCAGCGCAGCCCTAATGATTGTTCAAATAGCAACAGATCTAAAGCGTGAATCTAAGACGCTGAATGACTTACTCGATGAGATTTGGAGTAAGTATGGCTTTCACGGCACCAAACAAATTTCAGTGAGGGTTGAGAATCTTGAAAAAATATCTTCAATTTTGGCTAAATTTAGAGAAAGTGCACCAAAGTCAATTGCTGGCTATCGCATTATTGGCATTGATAATCTCGAGAGACCGACAAGCGGCCTGCCTCCAACCAATGGGGTGCGTATTTATCTTGAACCAAGCATTCGTATCATCATCAGACCCAGTGGAACTGAGCCTAAAGTTAAGTGTTATATCGAGATTGTAGCTCTTGGTGAATTGGGTAAAGCGAAAACAGTAGTGGAGGAAGTGCTTAACAATTTAGAGGGTCCCCTTCGCAAAATACTTTCCGAGCAATAGAATCTCCGTCATGGATACTATTGATTGGGAACGTCTAAAGACAGAAGCAATTGCAGCGATGAAGAGAGCTTATGCTCCATATTCAAATTTTCCTGTTGGTGTTGCAGCTGAGACTGCAGATGGTCGAATCGTCACAGGTTGTAATGTAGAGAACGCTAGCTATGGAATTGGCCTTTGTGCAGAATGTGGTCTCGTTTCAAATCTCGTATTAGGCGGCAGAACATTGATCAAGGCGGTTTATTGCGTTGATGCTCACGGCAACCCTCTCTCTCCTTGCGGAAGATGCAGGCAACTCCTATGGGAGCACAGCACGCCAGATACAAAGTTTATGACTTTAGATGGACCAACAAATTTGTCTTCCTTGCTCCCTTGGGCATTTGGGCCTGAAAATCTATAACTGGAATGATACAAGCTATTTCCCAAGAAATTATTGACTTACCTAAAGTTCTTCTCCACGATCACATCGATGGAGGATTGCGTCCACAAACAATTATTGAATTAGCAAGCCAGATAAATCTGCCCCTACCTTCTCATGCAGCAGATACCTTTCAAGAAATGATTTATCAGGCCTGCAATCAGGGATCACTTGAAAAATACTTAAAGAATTTTGATTACACAATTGCAGTAATGCAAACTGAGAATAACTTAATGAGAGTCGCAAGAGAGTGCGTTCTTGATTTAGCTGCGGATGGAATCCAGTACGCCGAGGTGAGAGGAGCTCCCGAACTTTTTACCAAACAAGGCTTATCTATGAGAAACGTAGTTGAGGCTACCCTTGCGGGATTACGCCAAGGAATGCAAGAGGCTAAAAATCTGGGTTTTTCCATCACGACAAACTTAATAATCTGCGCCATGCGACAGAATAATCTGAGTCTCGAAGCAGCTCAGCTCGCATTGGAGTTTCGCGAAAAGGGGGTAGTTGGATTTGATATTGCTGGACCTGAATATGGGTTTCCTGCTCGAAATCACCTTCCCGCATTCGAACTTCTCCAGCGCAAGTCTTTCCCTTTCACAATTCACGCCGGTGAATCAGATTCATTTGCTTCAATGCTGGAGGCTATAAACCTATGTGGAGCTTCTAGAGTCGGACATGGAATTAGAATTATGGACGAAATAGATATCTCTCAAGATCAGGCAGTGCTATCTGATGCTTCGAAAGCAATCAGAGATCAACAAATACACCTGGAAATGTCACCAACATCTAACTTACAAACGGGGAATATCAAGGACTACAACTCCCATCCTGCTGGAGTTTTAATTGAATTAGGTTTTAATGTCGCTCTAAATACCGATAATCGGCTCATGAGCGCGACCTCACTTTCCAGGGAATATAAAGTGATGCAGGATGCACATAATTGGGACTTGAATCAGATTAACATCATGAACACAAATGCCTTGAGAGCTGCATTCTCTGGAGAAACTACTTTTGCCTCATGATTAACTTTCGCGACCCCGATGTTATTGCTAATCCATATCCTTATCTGAGTGAGTTACGCAGCCATAATAAGCCTATCTGGCACCCCGAATTACAATTATTTCTAGCTGCAACCCATCGTGATGCCAATGAAGTTCTCAGGAATAAGAGTCTTGGAAGAATTTATATCGATAGAAGCCCGCAATCAGAGTGGCAGGTGTTTAACTGGCTCCACTCAGATTCAATTCTAGATAGTGAACCACCAAAGCACACTCGCTTAAGAGGCCTAGTTCTCAAAGCATTTAACCGAAATAGAATTGAAGCTCTCAGACCTGTAATTTTGCAGATAACAAACCAGCTGCTGGCAAACATCAAAGAGGGCAAAAAGGAATTCGATTTAATCGCAGACTTTGCTGAACCTCTTCCCGTTAAGGTAATAGCTCACCTACTTGGCTTCCCACTCGAGGATGAGCATTTCTTAAGGCCATGGTCGCAAGCAATCGTAAAAATGTATGAAGTAAATCCCCCAATTGAACATCAAATTGCAGCGCAGAGAGCTTCTACTGAATTTGCTGACTACGTGAGAGACCTAATGCAAAAACGTAAAGTCTCCCCGAGTGATGACTTAATAACCGAACTTGCTCAGGTGCAAGACTCTGGGCAGCGACTTTCTGAGCAAGAACTAATCGCTACCTGCATTCTCTTGCTAAATGCTGGACATGAGGCCAGTGTTAATGGTTTTGGCAATGGCATGGTTGCTCTTCTAAATCATCTTGAGCAAAAAGAGATTCTTTTTAACAACCCCGATGAGTATTCACAAACAGCAATTGAAGAGTTTCTCCGATATGACTCTCCATTGCAGTTTTTTGAACGAACGGCAATTTCAGATCTAGAAATTTCTGGTGTTTCAATAAAAGCAGGTCAAAGAGTGGTCAGCTTGCTGGGTTCAGCTAATCGTGACGAAACTGTATTTAGTAACGCTGAAAACTTTGATGTTACAAGAGGGGCCAACCCTCATATTGGCTTTGGGGCTGGGATTCACTTCTGCCTAGGGGCGCCGCTAGCGCGCATGGAAATGTCAGTCTCTCTTCCAGCATTGCTGAAAACATTTAATAAATTAGAGTTAGTTGATCTACCAAAACGACGTGAAACTTTTTCGCTGCGGGGATATGAAAAAATCTTGGTTAGCGCTTAAATTCCTATTGGGTGCCAGACTGTTTTACTCTCCATAAACGCAAGTATTCTCTCTGGACTTTGGGTAGAAGAAAACTTCTTTATTCTCTTTAAGTTATCTGTTCCAGCCAGGCGGACGCTCTCATAAGCTTGAGAATCTAATCCCGATCCATCAATACCGTCTATATCCATATGCGAGCCGACCCAACTAGCTAATTCAGAGTGCTTCCCCGTTAAGACATTTACTACTCCAGCTGGCAAATCACTGGTTGCAAAAACTTCAGACAAAGTTATTGCTGAGAGTGGAAAATTCTGATTAGCTAAAGTGATAGCCACATTGCCTCCAGCAAGTACTGGAGCAATTCCGTGGACCAGGTCCAATAAAGAGTCTTTTCCGTCAACAAAAACCCCAACCACTCCTAATGGTTCAGGAATCGTGAAATTATAAAAAGATCCAGAGACCGGATTTGTTGCGCCATAAATCGTGGCAATCTTGTCACACCATCCGGAATACCAAACCCAAAGGTCAATTGCCTTCTCTACTTGTTTTTTTGCTTGGCTTTTTGTTAATCCTTCTTGAGCGATAATCTCAGAAGCAAACTGCTCTGCTCTGCCTTGCATAACTTCAGCCACTCTATAAAGAATCTGGGAACGATTAAAAGCAGAAGTCTTCTCCCATTTCTCAGCTGCTCCTCTCGAAGACACCACTGCATCTCGAAGATCTTTTCGTGAGGCAAGCGCAGGATTGGCTAGGAAGTTTCCTTTTGCGTCATAAACTTCATAGCTTCTTCCTGATTCACTGCGTGGAAATTCGCCACCAATAAATAACTTATAAGTCTTCTTCACATCAATTCTCACTAGTGCTCCCCTCTGAGATAAGCAGCAAGTCCATGCCTACCACCCTCTCGTCCCCAACCCGACTCTTTGTATCCCCCGAAAGGGCTGGCGGGATCAAACTTATTGAAGGTGTTCGCCCAAACTACGCCAGCTTTTAATCTTTGAGCTGTCCATAGAATTCTTGAACCTTTATCGGTCCAGATACCAGCCGAGAGTCCATAAGGGGTGTTATTGGCCTTCTCTATAGCCTCGCTAGGGGTCCTAAAGGTAATTACTGAAAGAACTGGGCCAAATATTTCTTCCCGTGCAATTCGATGTGCTTGAGAGACGCTAGTGAAAAATGTAGGAGGAAACCAGAAACCCTTGTTTGGAAGAGAGCATTCGGGTGACCAGCGCTGCGCTCCTTCAGCTTCACCTGAATCAGCCAATTCTCTGATCTTTGTAAGTTGTGCACGGGAGTTAATTGCTCCTAGGTCAGTATTTTTATCAAGAGGATCTCCCACTCGAATCATTGACATACGACGCTTTAGTTTTTCCAGCAACTCTTCTTTTACATTTTCTTGCACCAATAGACGTGACCCGGCACAGCAAACGTGGCCTTGATTGAAGTAAATGCCATTGATGACTCCTTCTACGGTCTCATCTATCGGAGCATCTTCAAAAATAATGTTTGCGCCTTTGCCGCCAAGTTCTAAAGTGAGAGCTTTTTTTGTGCCAACTACGCTTCTTGCAATTAATTTGCCTACCTCTGTCGATCCAGTAAAAGCAATTTTGTTTACTCCTGGATGATTAACAATCAATTCACCGGTCTTACCATCTCCAGTAACTATGTTCACAACACCACTTGGGAGTTCTGCTTGTTGACAGACCTCAGCAAACAGCAGGGCGGTTAATGAAGTTGTTTCAGCTGGCTTAAGCACCACGGTATTACCTGTTGCCAGGGCAGGAGCTACTTTCCATGCCAGCATCAAAAGCGGGAAGTTCCAAGGGATTATCTGACCCACTACGCCATGCGGCCTTGGCTTATCTCCCACTCCTGCATATTCGAGCTTATCTGCCCAGCCCGCGTGATAGAAAAAGTGAGCAGCAGCCAGAGGAATGTCTGTATCTCGAGTTTCCCGTATCGGTTTTCCATTATCCATTGATTCTAAAACAGCAAATTCTCTTGCCCGCTCTTGAAGAATTCTGGCGATTCTAAATAAATACTTTCCTCTTTCAGCGCCAGACATCTTTGACCAAATCTTTTTATAGGCTTCAGTAGCAGCTTTAACTGCGCGATCAACATCAGCCGAAGTTCCTTGCGTTATATGCGATAACACTTCTTCATTAGCTGGATTTACAGATTCAAATCGTTTTCCACTCTTTGATGGAACAAACTTCCCACCTATAAACAGGTTATATTCTGGCTTTATATCAACAATTGCAATTGACTCAGGGGCAGGTGAATATTCAAAGTTCATTTCAATCCAAGCTCACGTAATTCCGGCCAGAATACTGACCACTTTTCATCTTCATTCTCTGCATTAACAAGTCATTAAGCAATGCACTCGCACCTATTCTAAAGAGTGCTGGATTTAACCATTCTGGTCCAGCAGTCTCGTTGACCAAGACAAGCTGCTTTATGGCATCCTTTGTTGTTCGGATACCGCCTGCGGGTTTTACTCCAATTTTCTTTCCTGTGAGTTGGTAATAGTCTCTGACCGCTTCAAGCATTACCAAGACAACTGCTGGGGTGGCTGCTGGCTGAACTTTGCCAGTACTTGTTTTTATGAAATCTGCTCCTGCAGCCATAGCTAGAAATGAAGCTTTTCTAACATTATCGTAAGTTACCAATTCCCCAGTCTCCAGTATCACTTTCAAGTGCGCTCGATCTCCGCAGATTTCTTTAATGCAAACGATTTCAGTAAGTACTTTTGATAGGTTCCCGGACAGGAATGCGCCGCGATCAATGACCATATCAATCTCTGTTGCTCCATTGGCAATGGCGTCTTCAGTGTCACGCTGTTTAACTTCAATACTCGCTCTACCTGATGGGAAAGCAGTCGATACGGCAGCAACAGGAATTTGTTCACCTCCGGCAGAGTCCAAGAATTGCCTAGCTACCTTGACCATATCGTTATAAACACAGACTGCGCCTACATGTGGAACATCAAGATTTGTTGGATCTGGCCTAATTGCTTTCGCACAGATAGAGATTACTCTTCCTGGAGTATCAGCACCCTCCAACGTGGTTAAGTCAATCATTGAGATTGCAGTGTCGATGGCCCACAATTTACTAGCTGTCTTGATGCTACGGGTAGATAACATGCTTGCTCGTGCTTCAGCACCGACTTGATCTACTGGTGAAAGGTTTTTTAGAAAACTCCTGATCGAAGTTTCATTCGAATCAACGGCCAGCATAGGCAGATAATAGCGAGCAAATTTCCTTTTGAGAAGCCATTACAAAATAGGCGGAAGAGAACTTCTACCCTACTCTTGCCGTATGGATGCTCTACCAATAATTCTTGATTGCGATCCAGGCCACGATGATGCTCTTGCCATGATTCTCGCTGCCAAAAATCCTGCTTTGAAATTATTAGGCATAACTACAGTTTCTGGAAACGGTGGAATTTCTAAAGTCACTTTAAATGCTAGGCGAATTGCGACTTTAGCAAATATAGATGTCCCTATTGCAGAAGGTGCGGGTAAATCAATCCTTGGGGCTTTTGAAGAAGCTAACGATATACATGGAGAGTCAGCGCTTGATGGGGCTGAACTCCCTGAACCAAAGATTGAATTATCGCCTTTACATGCAGTGGATTTAATTGCAAAGTTAATAAGAGAAAGTGACAAGTCCGTTACTTTGATTGCTACCGGACCACTGACAAACATTGCACTTTTTCTCAAAATGCACCCTGGGCTAAAACCAAAAATCTCGGAAATTGTATTTATGGGGGGTAGCGCTTCGCGTGGCAATCGCACCCCTTATGCAGAATTCAATATTTGGATGGACCCTGAAGCGGCAGAAGTAGTGCTGCATAGCGGACTTCCTCTTACCATGTGTGGACTTGATGTTACCCATCAAGCCTTGGTAACCCCAGACATTTTTAATGAGCTGGATAAGATGAACTCCAAATTAAGTCAGATAATTATTGGCTTACTCAAGTTCTTTGCAAAAACATATGATGAAGTTTTCGAAATGCCAGATCCCCCACTGCACGACCCAGTGGCAGTTGCGCTTTTGATAGATAGAACAGTGGTCAAAACACGAATGGTAAGTGTAGAAGTAGAACTTAGTGGAACTCTTACAAGGGGTGCCACTGTCGTTGATTTACATAATCGTCTTGGCAAGAGTGCTAACTGCAATGTTGCTCTAGAACTAGATCGTTCAAAGTTCTGGAACCTGATGTTGACCGCGATTAGATCTTGCTAATTAAATGGTGAGTTTTTTCCCATTAGCCCGATCCATAGAAATTAACTCTCGTAAAGATTGAATTGCAGTCTCCAAGAGAATATCAAGGCTTGGCATTGGTTCTTTTCCATGCACCATCATCACTCCGCCAGCTCTGACTCTAAGCATCGATGCGATGACAAATAGCGCAGAGGCTTCCATCTCTGAACAAAGTGCTCCGCCAATTTCCCATGCCTTCCAACGTTCTAGTAAATCATGGGCTACTCCCATGCGTTCAGGTTCATGCTGCCCATAGAAAGAGTCTTTTGATTGAGTAATGCCGGTACGAAAAGTAGCCCCAGTTTTCTTAGCCGCAGCTTGAAGGGCTAAAACTGTATCGATACTCGCGATCGCTGGAAATTCGATTGGCATATAGTGACGTGATGTTCCTTCGTCGCGAATTGCTGCGGTAATGATTGCCAACTCTCCAGACTTTATATCTTTTTGGATATGACCAGAAGTTCCAACTCTTATAAAAGTATCAGCCCCGCATTTAACTAACTCCTCAAGGGCAATTGCAGCCGATGGACAACCGATTCCAGTCGAAGTAACTGACACTGGAACTCCATCTAATGCGCCCGTGTAAGTAACATATTCTCGATTAGTTGCTACCAACTTTGGATTATCAAATAGACGAGAGATGGGTTCGCAACGCCCTGGATCTCCAGGTAAAAGGACATATTTTCCAACATCCCCTCGCTTTAATTGAATGTGATACTGCTTATCGTTGATTTCCATCATTTCCCCTTTTTCTTATCACTTGAGATTAATTCTCTAACGGATTCGACCGCAGCTTTAATGAGATTATCAAGTGGCCCAAATTCTCCCTCGCCGTGCATAGCCATGATTCCTCCCGCCCTAGCCCCCAAAATGCTTGAAACAACACAGATGGTCGAGATCTCCATCTCCGAACATATTGCTCCGCCAATACGCCAGGCACGCCAGGCATCAAGTAATTGTTCTGAGACTGCCGACCTTTCAGGTTCGACTTCTCCATAATATGAATCTTTAGAGTGCGAGATTCCCACTTGATGAGGCAGTTCTAATCTATCTATCGCCTTACACATAGCCTGCACAATTTCAACGTCACAAACTGCAGGAAATTCAATTGGCATATAGTGGTTTGAAGTGCCTTCATGGCGAATAGCTCCAGTGACTATTGCTATGTCATTAGACTTAGTTCCACTTTGAATACTTCCTGAAGTTCCCACTCTAATGAATGTATCGGCTCCGCATCGAAACAATTCCTCGACTGCGATTGCGCTAGAGGGGGTGCCTATTCCAGTGGAAGTTACTGAAACCTCAACGCCATCTAAAGTTCCCGTGTAGGTTACAAACTCACGATTACTTGCCACATGAACGGCGTTATCAAGGAGAGCAGCAATTAAGGGAACTCGTCCTGGATCCCCGGGCATTAATACATAGCGACCCACTTGGCCTTTGGAGACCTGTATATGAAACTGCTTCACTATTGAAGTCGATTCATTCTGTTGATAAATAGTTCCATAAATCTTTCAACGTCAACCTCCATTGATACCTTTGCATTTGGTGCAGATTTGAGTAAGCCGTAATGATCTGCGATTGTTTTTGCTTTTGAAGTCGGACTTGTAAGTTCTATCGCTAAATAGTAGTCACGGTTTTTAACTAATGTTGGGTCAAGCAGGATCGCTGCAGCAAGTGGGTCATTTATTGCACACCCTTTTATGCCTTGATAATCTTCATGAAATTCCATATAAAAGCGGGTGGAATCGAAAATGAAATTCCTGATTTCGCTTCGAGCCTCCGTTATTTTCTCGAGATGATCTGTGGTCAAAATACATTGATAGGTAACATCGAGTGGGACTAATGTAAAATCAATTCCCGACTTGAGAACTATTTCAAATGCTTCTGGGTCGCAAAAGACATTATATTCTGCTTGTGGTGTAACATTTCCGGGATAATGTATAGCCCCACCCATTGAAACGATTCTTCGAACTTTAGAGACTATCTCTGGCGCCTTCAAAAAAGCTAGTGCGATGTTAGTCATTGGTCCAACGCACAGTAGCGTGACTTCTCCTGGATTTTCTCGTACTAAGCGAATTATCAAATCATGAGCCAACTCAGAGCAGGGACTTATTGCACTCTTTGGAAGAATCGCATAGCCCAGCCCGCCTTCACCGTGCGTCTCCTCAGCCACAGATAACTCTTTTACTAAAGGCTCTTCAGCTCCGCGAGCCACAGGCACTTTTGTAATGCCAGTCAATTCCACTAGTTTTAAAGCATTATTTAGACATTTTTCTTGAGAGGTATTCCCATGAGTGACAGTAATTGCCAATAAATCTATCTCTGGTGATGCCGCCAAAAGCAAAAGCCCTAGAGCGTCGTCTATGCCTGGATCGGTGTCATAGATTATTTTTTCAGCCATGACTTATTGTTTCATCTTTAGTTTCATATTTGCCAGCCCTGATACAAATTAATGAGAGTAAAGTTGCAAGAAGTGTTGCCCCGGTCATGAAGTAGAAACCGTCCCAGCCTCCAAAGCGATCAACAAGAGAGCCACTTAATGTGCTTCCCAGAGTAATGCCTATGGAAATGGAAGCTCCTAGCATTGAAAAAGCTTCATTTAAACGACTTAGCGGCACTAAGTCTTTAAGAAGCGCGTTAGCTGCAATCAAGGCCGGAGCTATCCCTATGCCGGAAAGAATTATGAAGTAAACAATTGTGTCGATATTTTGGGAAAATAAAATAGCACTAGTTGATAAGGTCATAAATGCTAGAGCTAATGTGTATCGTGTGGCATTTCGAGATTTCCAATGAATTACCCCGTAGACCAATCCCGCCACCAAACTACCTATAGGATACAGTCCTACCCATATTCCACCTTCAGCTGCGCGATTATTTTCTTTAGCAACTGCAAGAATGACAACAAAGTTAGAACCAAATAGTAATCCAAGTGCAATAAGGGAGGTGAAGAGAGCCTTCACATATTTAATTCTAAGTAAGCCACCAATTCGCTCTGGAGCACTACCTCTAATTCCGCTATCAAAAGAAGTAATAGCCAGCCCCACGCCACCAATTACTGTGAAAACAATTCCTGCCACTAGTGGAGAGTTAGATCCATAAAGTGAAAATAAGAATCCTGCAAGTGCGGGACCAACAACGAATGCAGTTTCATCAAGCACTGATTCAAGTGATAGCGCTACCCCTAACTCCCGCCTATCCTTTATCGTCCTACTCCAGCGAGTTCTGGTATAACTACCAAAACTTGGCATAGTTGCACCAGATAGGGCAGAGAATAATAAAAGTAGAGGAACGGATCTTGAACTAAAAAAAACTACACAAATTATTGAGAGAGAATTAATAAAGGTAATTGGAAGTAAGACAATTCTGGTGCCAAATCGATCTGCCAACCGCCCAATTCTTGGTCCAACAATTGCTCCACACAAGGTGTAGAAAGATGATGCGATTCCGGCCAATAAGAAAGAATCCCTAACTGAGGAGATTAAAAAGACTAGCGCCACGGTATTCATCGCTACCGGAATCCTGCCCACCATCCCGTAACCAAAAGTAGGTAAGGAATGACTATGACGAAGAATTTCTTTATATGAGGTAAGCAAAGCCCTCTCTCCATCAAGACTTTATAGATTATGAATGAAATCGATTGCAGAAATCTACCCAGAAAGACTACTCTCGTCCAATAACAGAGGAGGTGTTGTACAATAAAAATTTACTTCGCAGGTCCTTTATTCACTCCTTATGAGCGAAGCTTCATTGATCAATGCGCTGCTCAACTCCGCGGCGAAGGATTTGAAGTTTTTGTTCCTCATGAGATTCCACTTCCTGATCCTGTTACCGCAGAATTTATCTTCTCAGTTGATTCCAAAGAAGTAATGAGATCCAACGCCGTACTTGCGCTCTTAGATGGCCCGATGGTTGATGACGGGACAGCTAGTGAGATTGGAATATTTTGGGCTGCAATGCAAAGTGACCCATCCAAAAAAGGAATTGTTGGATTAGTTACCGATACTAGAGTCATTAGAGATCGCAACATGATTGATGGGAAAGGTATAAATCTATTCGTAAGAGGCTGCATTGAAGATGTAGGTCAGGTTGTTGATAAATTTGACAAAGCAATTGAGATCTTGCGAACTTGGAAATCAGAAATAGAAAATAAGATTTAGTACATCACTGTTTTTGTTAAGTGATGAGGCCAATGGGTGGCGTGGTAAGTTTTCCAGAATCTAAAATCTACCTGAGGCATCAATAATGCTTCCATGTTAGGCCTGAGCGCATTAATCTTCTCAGTCAATAAAGCAATGCAGTAGATAGAACCAGCTCTAAGTTCAATTTCGGCATCACTGTCGCGGGTAATCTCCTCTAGAGAATTAATCTGTCTCTCAAGCTCTGGCGCATATTCAAAAATTCCCATAACCCTCAAGCCCACGGGCACTATGTAGTCAGCAAATGCGGTCAACTGCTCTGGATCTTCTAAGCGCCAATGACCGCGCGGCGACAGCGCAAGGTGCATCCCCCAAATTCCTAGCTGAGCTAATTTAAAGATTTGAACTTGATTTCCATGGTAATTGCTCACATCATAAAAACGTGGAAATTCCCTCACTAAGCGCTCCAATAGCCCATTTCCCTGGTCATAGAGTTTTGGAGAACAAGAGCGGACAAAATTATGAAAGGCCCCATGGTAATTATCGACTAGAACCTGTCCGACTTCATTAAAGATTTTCACCCTCTGCTCGATCATTGGAAGCTCTATAGTCCCTGAAAAAATTGAACTTAATTGATTCTTAGTTAACTTTGATAGGAACTCTCCCGAAAAAAACGGTATCCCAGCACCAATAGCTCGATGAATCGAAGCGAGCATAGCTTCGCTGTCACACCAGCGTTTTCCTAAGTAGTCAGTTTCAAATTTGATTCCGGAGTTAAAGTCAGTAAATGCAAAGTTCATGGTGTTTACCACCATTGTGAAATCCATCAATACATCGGGATCATTGCCAAAGTCAAAAAGCATAGAACCATCAGGTTTTTGAAACTCTTCATATGCCATCCAATTAGCCACTTCAACTAACTTTTCTTGATTAATCCTAACTAACTTAGAATTACGTATTACTGGCTCCAAGCTTTTTAGAACAGGAGAATTCCAGTTGACTGACATTAATTCTATTACTTACTCAGAGCCACGCTTGAAAGGTAAACCCACCATTGCCGGAGGCGTTAAGCGCTGAGCGAGGAGAGTAAGAACTATTAGAGTGGCGAAGTATGGGAATGCAGTTACAAACTCCTGCGGGATAACTTCAACTCTTTGATTAACCCATAGAGCAAAAAGTGCCATTCCAAAATACGTGCCACCTAATTTCCAATTCCTTGATACCGAATAATAAATTGCTAACAAAAGAGATGCTATTCCTACGACCATAATTAAAGCCATCACAGACTCACTTTGGCGTAGCCGGAGAGCATCAGTGAAGCCGAAAAGAATTGATCCAGCAAAGACGCCACTTGGTCTCCAGTTTCCAAAGATTACTGTTGCAAGGCCAATAAAACCTCGCCCTCCAGTCTGGCCCTCGCGATAGACAGATGAGGCAACGATTGCCAGATAAGCCCCACCCAAGGAGGCAAACATTCCTGAGATTGAGATTGCAATATAGCGAGTGCGATAAACGTTGATGCCTAGCGATTCCGCCGCCATCGGATTTTCACCACAAAACCTCATCCGCAGTCCAAACTTGCTGCGCCAGAGAATCCATGAAGTTAAAGGTACAAGTAGTAATAGTGCCACTGTCATCAAAGAGAGATCTGTGGTTACGCCATAAATTAATCCCGCAATATTTGAAATTAAGAAGATTTCTTTTTCATCTATGCTCTTAAAAAATGGCGCTATAACAGGAATACTAAATTTCGGCATACTCTCAACTGGTGGAGACACTGTCCGGTCTCCTCCTACCGGCGGGAAAAAAATACCTGATAAATAGCGTGCTGCTCCCGCTGCAATCAAATTAATTGCCAATCCAGATACAGCCTGATCTATTCCAATCTTTACGGTCAAGATTGCATGAAAGAAACCTGATGCCAGACCAAATACAGCAGCCGCCAAAATGCCAACATAGGGTCCATGAAGGTAACCAAACCAAGCCGCAGTCCAAGTTCCGACAATCATCATGCCCTCTAGGCCAATGTTTATCACGCCGGCTCGCTCCGCCCACAACCCACCAAGACCTGCCATTAAAAGTGGCGTAGCTAATCTAAGAGTCGCTCCAGAAGTTCCTGGTGAAGAGATATCTGTTGCTCCAGTAAGTAGCTCAACAAAAGATATGATAAAAAATAGTCCAGCAATTAACAGAGTGATGCGGGCTGGAGATTTGAAGAAAACTTTAGCTCTCATAACTAGCCTATTTTCTTTACCCATGGTGCCAGTTGACTTCACTCTGTCTCCTTAACACTCTTAGAATCTTTATCAATCACTTCTGCACTAACACTTCCAACCGCTCTCTGCTGCTGTCTGAGGTTTATCCGAGACACTAATTCATAGGCGACAACAATTGAAAGCACTATGGTTCCTTGCAGCACAATGATAATTTCAGGTGGAACTCCCTCGAACTCAAGCACTGGCGCTGTTCGTTCCAGAAATGACCAGAGGAATGCGGCAAAAAATATTCCCACTGGATGGTTCCTGCCTAGAAGTGCTAGTGCCAGTCCTGTAAATGCATATCCAGAGGGAAATGCCATGCTGTAGTTGTGGGTGTCCGATAAGAGAGTTCCGATTCCCACTAACCCTGCAATTGCTCCCGAGAGAACGGTGGTGACAAAAATCATTCCTGGTGCATTTACACCGCTAGATCTGGCTGCACGAAAAGAAAGACCCGTAGCCCTTAGATTAAAACCAAATACTGTTTTGTTTAACATTATCCAATAAGCAACGCCAACAAAAATTGCTAAAAATAAGAAGGTGTAGATCTCGCCATCGAATGCTTTAATAGTTGGCATACGGCCGCTTGTTGGAATACTTCTTGTCTGCAAAACCTGCGTTCCTTCTGGCAAAATTCCAAAAATTGAAGGGCTTAGTAAAAAGGCTATAAGAGCAGCGGCAATAAAGTTCAACATAATGTTACTAATGACTTCAGAGACTCCGCGTTTAACCTTCAAATATCCAGCAATAGCAGCCCAAGCGCCTCCAGCCAACATGGCGGTTACGATAATTACGAGAACATGCAGGATAGGAGGCAGACTAACTGCAGCTCCAACAACTGCTCCAAAAAATGCTCCCATACGATATTGGCCATCGATACCTATATTAAAAAGCAACATTTTAAAGCCTATTGCGGCCGCGACTCCCGCCATGTAATAAGCAACAGTTTGATTTAGCTCCGATACGAGATTTCTAGGGTCAAAACCATAAGAAATCATTAGCCGAAACATCTCTATGGGATCCACTCCACGAAACTTTAGAATAATGTAAGTAAAGAGCAATGAGGTAAAGATTGCAGCTGTGGGTGCAACAACGGCCCAAAAAACTCGACTCTTGGTCATGACTTACTTGCTCCTGTCATAGCTAGGCCAAGCTGCTCAGGAGAAGTTTCTCGAGGGTTAAGGATTGAAACAATAGATCCGTTATAGATGACAGCGATGCGATCTGAGAGCGAGAAGAGTTCTTCAAGATCAGCTGAAACCAAGAGGATTCCTGCTCCCTTTGATCGAGCCTGTATCAAGTGATCCCAAATAATTGCCTGAGCTCCTACATCAACACCACGAGTAGGTTGTGCGGCCACAATTATCTTTGGATTGCCACTCAATTCACGACCAACAATAAATTTCTGCTGATTACCTCCAGAAAGAGCGCTTGCTAGCACATTAATGCCTGGAGTTCTAACGTCAAATTCTGTAACGATACTTTTGGAACCGTCAACTGCGGCAGATTTATTCACCCAGATTGACTTGGCCATCGGGCTATTGAATTGGTGTCCAAGAATTCGATTTTCCCAAAGTGGTGCAGTCATCAAGAGCCCATCCCTTTGGCGATCCTGGGGAATGTATGCCACACCAGCATTTCTAATATCTTTGGTCAAATGAGATGCAACATTCATCCCCAATATTTCAACCGAGCCAGATGAAGGTTGAATCAGGCCCATGATTAGTTCTACTAGTTCGCTCTGACCATTTCCCTCAACTCCTGCAAGACCCAGAATTTCGCCGCCATGCAATTCTAAATTCACTTTATTTAATATCTCCCGCTCATCTAATCGAGAGTATGAAGCTTCTTTGATGTTCAAAATACTTGATGAACTGATCTTTGCTGCCCCAACTTTTGGTTTAGGCAGTTCGCCGCCAACCATCAATTCTGCTAATTCCTTTTTGCTGGTGTTACTAGGCTTGCGAGAGGCAACCGTTTTGCCACGCCTCATAATTGTTATATCGTCAGCGATCGAAAGAACTTCATCAAGTTTATGGGAGATGAAGAGAATTGTTAAACCTTTTTTAACTAGCTCCCTTAAGTTAGCAAATAACTCAGCAACTTCTTGCGGAACTAAAACGGCAGTTGGCTCATCTAAAATTAAAATCTTCGCTCCGCGGAAAAGAACCTTGGCAATCTCCACCCTTTGTCTCTCCCCGACGCCCAAATTAGCCAGTGATTCATCGGGATCGATTTCTAAACCATAATTTTTCGATATTTCCTTTAATTTCTCTCGAGCTTCGTCATACTTAACGAGGAAGCCAAAACGAGTAGGTTCACTACCTAAAATCACGTTTTCAAGTACGGTTGCATTATCAGCTAACTTAAAGTGTTGATGGACCATACCGATACCCAGGGCTATCGCATCCTGTGGCGATTTAAGGTTTACTTCATTTCCAAATGCCCGAATGATCCCAGCATCAGGTTTTATCAATCCATAGAGGACTTTCATCAAGGTAGATTTTCCGGCGCCGTTTTCTCCAATTATTGCGTGAATACTTGCCTTGCGTACTTGCAGAGAAACATCTTGGTTTGCTACAACCCCAGGATATTTTTTCTCAACTCCACTTATCTCAAGTACATTCACAATGAAATCCCCCTGAAGATTAAAGGATGAAAACAGGGTGCGCCGTTTGTTGCAGCGCACCCTGCATCAATCTAGCTAATTTATGCCTTAGTTGGATCAGTTGGTACTTTAACTGCTCCAGACTTGATCTTCATGGCAAAACTGTTGATTGTTGCAGCGATATCGCTTGCAATGTAACCACCAGTTCTTGTGTATCCAACGCCACCTGCTTTGTAGTCCCAGACCTTAGTTCCTGCAGTCTTCTTGCCAGCTACTGCATCAGCAACGAAGGCACGGGTACCGAGATCCACACGCTTTAGCATGGAGGTGAGAATTGTTGACTTGTAAGCAGCGTGTGCTGGATAAGTTGCCTCATCAGCATCTACACCAATTGACCACTTCTTTAGTTCAGAAGCGGCTTTATGTAGACCTGTTCCAGTTCCACCAGCTGCGGCGTAGACAACGTCAGCGCCGTTTTCGAACATACCCTTGGCAATTTCATATCCCTTAGCAGGATCATTAAATCCTGAGAAGTCAGGGAAATTGCTGGTGTACTGAGATTGAATCTTGATCTTAGGGCTAATTGCCTTAGCGCCTGCAATAAATCCAGCCTCAAACTTGGCAATTAGTGGGGTATTAACTCCACCAATGAAACCAATTTTTCCGGTAGTGCTTGTCATAGCAGCAGCAAGTCCTACAAGGTATGAACCTTCCTCTTCCTTGAAGAGGATGCTTTGAACGTTTGGAGCTGTTACTGTCTCATCAACTAGACCCCATTGAACCTTAGGAAATTCCTTTGCAACTTTTGTAAGTGCAGCTGCGTATGTAAATCCGACCACAACGATTGGATTTGCACCACGCTTTGCCATAAGGCGAAGACGCTCAGCACGCTGATCATCAGTTGCAGTTGGACTATCCTGTGATTCGATAAGTTTTAGTGACTTATCCTTATCTAGCAATGGCTTTACGCCAATGTAGGCAAGTTGGTTAAAGCCCGGAACATCGCGGCCACCCAAGCTATAAGCAATACCAATGGTCTTACCCTTTGGTGCGGCTTGTGCTGGGGCTGATGCGACGATTCCCGAAAGCGCGACGGCACTAGAAAGAAGTGCAGCGCCAAGCTTGCGGAGAGTTTTTTTCTGCATTTAGTAGTCTCCTTAGTATTTGGGTTTAAATAAGGGTCAAAGCCCTCAAAGTATCTTCAAACTTTGTCTCTTCGTTACTCCTGTGATGACATGTCGAGCCACAGGATTTACGAACAACAAGGTTCACATCTACCTTGATTTGCTTCGGGGGAAATTGATTGATTCCTCTAATTCGCTCCAATAGCGTTGCCATGGCAAGCGCTCCTTGAAGATGGGCATCTCTAGAGATGACCGTTAGTGGTGGATCAATCAAATCTGATATTTCATGGTCATCAAAACCGATGACCGCCATATCCTCTGGAACTAAAATTCTATGCTCTTTCAAGGCCTTAAGCGCCCCGATCGTCATTAGATTATTGGCTATGAATACTGCAGTTGGGCGAACTTTGAGAGAGAGAAGACCAGACATTGCTTGATAGCCTCCAAGTGAGGTGAAGTCTGACTCCCTGAAATATTGAGCATTCTGGACGATGCCTCTCTCCGCTAAGGCCTTATTGAAGCCAATCGCTCGTTCTCGCCCTGGAGTGGAACTTAGTGGTCCAGAAATAAATGCAATTGATCTATGACCAAGCTCAACAAAGTGTGAGGCTGCAAGGAATCCCCCTTGGCAATTATCTGCAAGCACAGAGTCAAAGCAATTGCTATTTGTTAATACCCGATCAACAAATACAAGTGGAAGGGATCCCAGAGATTCAATCGAGATTACTTCAGAACTCTCTTGAAGCGGAACATAAATCACTCCATCGACTCTGCCAATCATCCGTTTGAGTGCCCACTTCTCTCTCTCTAAATCATCACCTGTGTTGATCAACTGAATCATGTACTCATCACCAGCGGCAATCTCTGCTCCTCTTACCAATGAGGCAAAGAATGGGTTTGTGATATCTGGAACTACTACGGCGATTAATCCTGTCTTACCTGTTTTGAGATTTCTTGCCACTATATTGGGGCGATAGTCCAAGTCTTTAATCGCCCGCGAAATTCCCTTGGCGTTTCTAACTTTATAACCACTGATAAATCGAGAGACGGTAGATTCTGAGACACCCACTTTTCGCGCTACATCTGAAATTGTCGCCTTGGACATATCAGGGCTCTCCCAACTGGAAACGATTGCAGATAACTTACCGCTTCCAGTATGGTCCCGTCTAGAACCGCAATCCGATGGCGAAAGGGTGTTTCATGGTCCTGAAAAAAACCCCGACTATTGTCGTTGTGGGAAGCACCATGATTGACATGATCACCTACTCTCAGAAAATACCCAATTCTGGAGAAACAGTGATTGGAGACTCATTTTCTCTTGGGTTTGGTGGAAAAGGCGCAAATCAAGCAGTTATGGCAGCTCGCTTGGGAGCCAAAGTGCACATGATTAATACCTTAGGCAATGATGTCTTTGGCGAGAGCACCATAAAGAACTTCAAGGAGCAAGGGGTAGATACCGCCTATATCTCTCAAGTTTCAATGGCAAGTGGGGTGGCCCCAATTTGGGTTGAACCTGATGGAACTAACAGAATCATCTGTGTTCCTGGGGCAAATAATGAGATGAGAGCAGACCAAGTTGAAGCGGCATTGAAATCTATTGGTGAGTTTTCTATATTGATTGGTCAGCTTGAAATTCCGCAGGAGGTAACAGCTGCAGCTTTTCGTTTTGCACGCAAACTTGGAATCCCTACGGTGCTCAACCCTGCGCCATTTGCTCCTCTATCCAAAGAACTAATTGAGGCAAGTGATTGGATCATTCCTAATGAGAGTGAATTTGCTGGCTTAAATAGTCAAGGGACTTTTCCAAGTAGCGATGAAGAAATTCTACGAGTTGCCAGAGAAATTGGTTCAAAATTTATCGTCACTCTTGGCGAAAAAGGTGCAGCATTCGAAAACTCTGATGGATCAGTGAGCAGAGTGGCAGCGCCCATAGTTAAAGCAATTGACACCACAGGGGCAGGTGATGCCTTTGTCGGTGCATTTGCTTTTGCTCTAGCCTCAGGATTTGATGTAAAGAATTCAGTTTCCTTAGGTTGTTTGTGTGCCTCAGATAGTGTCACCCGAAAGGGAACCCAATCTTCATATCCTTCAAAATTGGAGGCCGTAAAACTACTTGCCTCGCTTAATTAATATGATGTACTTAACTTAGCTATCTCAACTTTTACCCGATTTAAGGTGAAGGTATCCATCTTTTTATTGAAATTCAAGGCGATGCCCCCGTTTTTTACATTGAATTCACGACCATAAATTCCTGCCTTCTCGTCTAGAACATCAATTATCGCATCATCTGCCAATGCAGCCTTCACCAATTGATCAATTGGTTTAGTAAGGCTCTTGTTAATAGAGGCCAGAATGATTGGAGCAAGATTGGGAAGAGCTGCAAAGTATTGATCTGGGGTCTCAACAATTACTCGAACTTTACCTCTGTACTTCTCAAGGATAAGGGAAAGAATTGAGGCATCCCCATCCCATGTTGAATAGGCAATATCTACAGCCTCTAAACGAGCGCTTACTTCTGAAATCGCATCGGGATAGGAGATGTTTATTACCCTTACTTTCTTTGAAACCACTCTGACGCCACTGAAAAAGCTATCTAGCAATTCAGGCTCGCTACCAATAAATGCCACTGATTTTTTCTTCGATTGAAGGGCAGCGAGTACCCCTGCAAGGTAGGCCCCTTGATCTTCTCGAAAGAAAACATTTGAAATATTTAACTGCCCTAACTCTTTATCATTAATGAGAGCAAACTGCGTCTCGGTATATTCCATAGAAACTCTTCTAACGGTTTCACGATATCCCGGGCCAACAGCAATTATTAGTGTGTAGCCACTTTTGGCTAAAAATCGCAGACGTGTGAGGCGATCAACCGCAGTTCCATTTGTCGGAACCTCGCGAACAAATGGCTCAACTAGTCCATACTTCTTCTTCGCAGCTTTCAGTGCTAGGTGAACCGCATCATTAAAGGAGTTATCTCCAAGAAATCCAATGTCATAAGCAATGGCAACTTTTGGCTCTGCAGCAATTACTGGAGTGAATGGAGAAAATAATGAAATAGTAAGCGCTATAAGCAGCGCTCTAGATTTCATGGCTTACTCGCCCTTAAAAGAGCTTGGCACCAACCCTAGAGCTGAATACGTCTTAGCTAAAGTCTCTGCAGCAACAGCTCTGGCTTTCTGTCTTCCCTGCTCCAAGATTTTTAATAGCTGAGCTTC
>SXGR01570928.1_pt1 | contig 24522 bp, 20 predicted proteins | sample 3174711 | NCBI WGS metagenome assembly SXGR01 (sample SAMN11356860, study PRJNA531348) | freshwater metagenome | isolation source: freshwater sample F1-60 | place: China: Fuxian Lake, Yuxi | collected 2017-12-25
AATACCCCCTCGATCGCCTGGGCCGTCGTCGAGTACCTCCACCGCGGCGACTCACGCGGGGCCCGCACGCTCTTTGCGACGCACTATCAAGAGCTCACGCAACTCGCGAAACACCTCCCGCGATTGCGTAACTTCTCAGTCGCGGTGAAAGAGTGGAATGACGACATCGTCTTCGTCCGCCGCGTCGTCCCCGGTGCCGCCGACCGCAGCTACGGCATTCAAGTTGCGCGTCTCGCCGGCCTGCCCCTCAGCGTGATCAACCGCGCGAAAACCATTCTGGCCAAACTCGAGAGCGACGACACCGCTGTGACTCTTCCGACCGCTGCGGCACCGCAGGCCAAGCCGAAGAAGAAAATCACGGTGGTCGAAAGCGACGACTCGCAGCTTAGTTTGCTGTGAGTGGTGAAGGCCGCTGGGCAGCGCGCATCTGGCGATACGATAGCGGACACCCGCCCAATCGGCCAAATCCCGACGCTCCCTCCCAGTAAAAATTCCCCGGGATTGGTCATTGGTAGCTAACGTCTTCGTCCGCCTCAGACGCGCCATTCCCGCCGCCGCGACCGCAGCTCCAGCTCATGAGGCCTCAATCGTCAAACCACGTTCCTACGCGCGCTTCACTTCCGGCGAATCTCCCATAGTTGCCTCGCCTGCGCGATGGTCTTGCGCAGCACTTCAGGCGTCAGCGCCTGTTTCGGATCATCGCCAATCCCCTTCGTCGGCTCGACGTGGGCTTCGATACAAAGTCCGTCCGCGCCATACGCGACCGCCGCCAACGCCGCCGCCTGCACGTAGGTCGCTTTGCCCACAGAGTGCGACGGATCGACCACCACCGGAGCCCACGTTTTTTCCTTCAAGAGCGGCGTGATGCTCTCGTCCGGGTGGTTCCGATACCCATCGAGTGTCGGCGTGGTGCCACGCGGACAGAGAATCACGTTGGGATTGCCGAACGCCGCGATGTATTCCGCGGCCGAGATGAACTCGCTCAACGGTCCCATGTGAATGCTCCGCTTGAGGAGCACGACGGTGTCGCGCTCGGCGATGGCTTTGCCCACGGCGCGGAGCAGCGAGTAGTTGAGCGCGTTGCGCGCACCGATCTGCAACGTGTGCACGCCTGCATCGAGCGCGAGGGTGATGTGCGCCTCCTCCATGACCTCGGTATCGACGGGCAATCCCGTGCGCCGCGAAGCCTCCATGAGGATGTCGAGTGACTTCACGTCGCCTTGAAATGAATACGGATTCGTACGCGGTTTCCACACGCCGCCCCGCAACGCATTCGCCCCCGACTCCTTCACCGCCGCCGCCGTCTCATAGAAATAATTCGGATTCTTCGGATCAATCGTGCACGCCCCAGCGATGACGAAGAGCTCCTCGCCCAAGGTCACCCCGCCGATCGTGATGCGGTGACTCGCCAGATCCGACCGCTTATCCATGAGCTTAAAGGGCGACTGGATGCGGTCGATGCGGTCGACGTAGTCCAGACCTTCCAGCCGGTTAATCATCAGCTCTTCGCGCTCATCACCGACGATCGCGTAGATTGTCCGTACCGCGCCGACGATCTGCTGTATCTTACAGCCAAACTCCGTCACGATTCCGGTAACTTCGGTGAGCTGTTCAAGCGTGAGACGAGTGGCTTTGGGCAAAATCATGGCGGACGTGAAATGCGCAATTCCGCGCATTCTCCGCCCTCTGTCAAAGGAACTTCTCGAACTCGCGCGGGATCGGTGCCCGCGCCGAAAATTGCCACGTCCGCTCCCGCCACTCGTAGTCGAAATTCGTTTCCAACGAATGTAAAAACATCCGCTTCGTCCCCGCCAACTTCGCGAAGGTGCGGTTGCGTCCAAAATCTCCATACGTCTGGTCGCCGATGATCGGTAGATGCCGTTTGGCCGCCTGGACCCGCAACTGGTGGCTGCGCCCCGTCCTCGGCTCCAACTTCAACAAGGAAACGCGCGGCTCTTTTTGCCCGATGCGGACCACGCTCATCCGGCTTTCCGACGGGACGTTGCCCGCATTCGCCGCCGCTCGGATTTTCCCTCCGCGCTTATCCACCACCAGCAAGTCGCGCCAGATTTCCAGCGGCTGTCGGGGACCGCCAAATACGAGCGCGCAGTAGATTTTCCTGATTTGTTTCTTCCTGAACTGGGCCCTGATCTCGGCCGCGAGCTCGACGTTGGCCGCCGCGAGGATCACGCCCGAGGTCGCCGAATCCAAGCGATTCAACAGCCACAACTGTCGCTTCGCTCCGTCCACGTCGGTCCACGCATAGACCTCGTCGGCGATCGTATAAGGTACCGTCAACAGCGAGCGCAGCTCTTCGCCGGGTTCATTCGGATGCGACAGCACTCCGGCGGGTTTTGCCAGCGCCGCGACCCCGTTCGCATCGTGCATGAGCAGCGTCACCTCGCGACCCAGCGGCAGGGTTGTCCAAAACTTTTCCGATTGTCCGCTCATTGGTAGTAAAAGGTAAACGTCATCTCCTGCTCCTCTCCGAGCACCGCCTTCATATCGTCCGTCCATTCGCCGTAGGGCGCGCGATCGGTGATGGCGCTCATGCACGCACGTTCGGCCGCGTCTTTCGCCGTGCTATCCACGTTGACGATCCGGGCGATCAGTCCTTTGGAATCCATCACGAATTTGACGGTCACCGAGCTCCCGGTCGTCGGGTTAACTTTGCTCTCCCGGAGCAGATGCTCCCACTGAAGTTGCACCGACTCGATCATGCGCTGGAGGTAGGCACCGTAGTTGCTCCAACGTGCATCGACTGCCGTTGGTCCGATATTTTGCGTGCCAAACTTATTCTCCGCGAAGATCGCCGGCCTGACCTGTTGTTGTTTCACAACGGTGGGACGCGGACGAGGACGTTGCGGGTCGATCGGTGGCTGTATCGCCAGGGCGTCGTTCACCATCGGTACGTTTTTCACTCCCTCGATGCGATTGGGGATCGCCCGAGTATTCTCGGCGATCTTCGAAATGTTACTGGCGAACCCGTCTTTGCTCTCCCCGTCTTTTTTCTCCAAGCCGGTCAATGGATTCTGCTCCAGCTTCGGCGCTTGGACGGTCTTCTCCGAGGGCGGCGTCACGTCCGCTGGCGGCACTGCTTCCAGCAGTTCAATCGGTTTCGACAACTGCCCGCTCACAATCTGCGTGGACTGAAAATCTTTTTTCCCTGCGAGCGCCGGCATGTCATTCTTGCCATCGGGCGTCGGCTTTTCCTGCGCAACTTGCTGGTTTTGGGCTGCAAAATTAGTCGTCCTATCCGGGATGTTTTCCGGCGCGTCTGGATTCGTCTCCACAAACTTGTTCGGCGGCGGTGGTTTCACCGTCGGCTTGATAAATGTGTCCGGCGCCAACTCGATGCTGAAGGGCTGCGGCGACGCCTGCGGCCGATGCGCGGAAGCCGTGAGCGGATCGATCCGAAACAAATATGGCGAAACCAGCCACAGCAGCAGGTAGAAAAGAATCACCCCGGTCACCCCGACCAGCGTCGACCGCGACTCCGGGTCCGCCCACGTGCGCACGACAAAACCTCGTAGCGCGGCGGACAGAGAGGGTGTGGTGATGGACTGACTCATTCCGGTAGGTGACGTGCGTAGCCCGACAAGGTCATGGCAGGAGACCACACCGCGTCAAAATTTGTTTCGTGGTTTCCACCGGTAGCCCGATAATATTTGTCAACGACCCCCGATACACCGCACCCAGTAGCTCCCTGTGTTCCTGGATCGCGTAGCCGCCGGCCTTGTCGAGGGTGTGCACCAGCGCGAGGTAGTCTTCGATCACGGTCTCATCGAGAGCCTTGAACGTCACGTCGCTCGCCACCCCTTCATCAATCCGCAGTCCGTCGCTCGCGCGGCGCAACGCCAACCCCGTAAACACCGTGTGCGTCCGTCCACTCAGCCGTCGCAACATCGCTCGCGCCGCCGCCCCATCGCTCGGTTTGTTAAGCGCCGCTCCCTCGATGAACACCGTCGTGTCCGCCCCCAACACCACCGCATTCGGATGACGCGCCGACACCCACTCCGCCTTCAAGGCAGCGTTGTGCGCCACCATCACTCGCGGGTCGGTCGAGGCTTCTTCATGCTCGGTCACGTCCGCCACCACGACTTCGAAGGGCACGCCGAGTTGTCCCAACAGTTCCCGCCGACGCGGCGAAGCCGAGGCCAGAATCAATCGAGCGTCCCCCTTGGCGCCGGTCATTGGGCTTTTTCCGCCAGCACGGCGCGCACGTCGCCCTTCGCGCGGGCCAACTCCACGCGACTCAAGTTGTATTGGTAAACGGCTTCGAGAAGATTGTCCGCCGCAACGGCCAACTGCGTCTGCGCTTCGATGATTTCACGGTTGTCGGCGACGCCCTCATTGAACCGTGAGCGCGCGAGCCGGAGTTGGTCCTCGGCGAGGCGCGCGTTTTTTTCCGCGACGGTGATCTGCGCGAAACGCGAGGACGCGTCCTGCCGTGCCAATCGCAGCTCGGAAGAGATCTGTAACTCGAGGGAATTGAGACGCGCCTGTTGCACCCGCTGGCGGGAGAGCGCGGCACCGCGATTCGCGCCGGCGCGCCATCCGTCAAAGATCGGCACCGTCAGCGTCGCGCCAAACGTCCAGACTTTGCGGTGTCCGTCGTCGTCGATGTTCGCTGCCGCGTGTCCGAAGTCACCCGCCAGCCCCAGCGTCGGCAGCCGTTCAAAAAGCGTCGTGCGCACCTCGAGGCGCGACTGCTCCAGCGCTTTCTGCGTCCGCAGCCAGTCGGCGCGTTGCTCGAAGGTCTTGCGGCCTTCGCCCAGCATTCCGAGACTGGCATCCACGCGCGCCAGCGGAAAATCCAACAACACCAAGGGTGCCCCCGGATCCAGGTTGAGGAGCCGCTTGAAGCCCAAATCGCTCTGCATCACCGAGGTCACCTGTTGCAACCGCGCCTGCTCCGCCTGCGCCAGCTGCGCCTCGGCCCGCGTGACATCGATCTGCGTCGCGACACCCGCAGTGAGCTGGTTGCGCGCCAGCTCGTACAGCGAACGTGCACGGGTAATGTTGGCATCGAGCAGATCGAGCCGACGCAAGTTCCGCAGATGCCCGAAATACGCCTGCGCCACCCCCGACAACGCCGTCTGCACGGTCGCGAGCACGTCGATCTTCGCGACTTCAGCTCCGACGCGCACTGCCTGGCCGGCGGAAAGCAACTGGGGATTTAACAACGCATAGGTGCCGCCGATGCGTCCGTCATAGCGGTTCGAGGGCCGGGTCTCGCTGAGTGCGCCCGTTGTGCTCAGAATCGTCAGGTTGCGCGAACGGCGCTGCGTCCCCGTGACGTTGACCACGGGCAACGTGCCCGCGCGCGCCTGGTTGGCCTGCTCAAACGCCTGGGCGGCCACCTCGCGACTGATCAGCACGCTGCTGTTCACGCCTTCGGTAGAGGCCAAGGCCTGCTCCAGTGTCAGCGTCGTCCGTTCAGCCGCGCCCATCGCGTTCAGGCCAACCAAAAATAAGAGGAACGGAAGAATGCGTCGATTGGGCATGATGCAAATTAAAGAATGGAGGGGAGCAAATCGCCCGCTTGACGTGCAGCGCAAGCCCGACGTTGCGAGTTGTCAGTCGGCGAAAAGCCTCCCACGTTCCCCGCTCCTCTCATTTTCATGCGCCTCGGTCTCGCTCAGCTCAATCCCACCGTCGGCGATCTCGCCGGCAATCGCCGGAAAATTCTCGATGCCTACACCGCGCTCGTCGCGCAGGGCGCCGAGCTCGTCGTCTTCCCCGAACTCGCCGTCTGCGGTTACCCGCCCCGCGACCTCTTGTTCAAACGCCGCTTCGTCCCCGATGTCGCCGAAACCCTCGCCCAGATCGCCGCTGCGACCGGTGCCGTTCCCGCCATCGTCGGCACCGTCGAACTCAACCCCACCGGCCGGGGGCGCCCGTTCTACAACTCCGCCGCCTTCTGCTACCGCGGCGCCGTCGTTGCCATCGGCCGAAAATGTCTCCTGCCCACCTACGATGTCTTCGACGAAGACCGCTACTTCGAGCCCGCCACTTCTCCCAACGTCGTCGATCACGCCGGCATTCGCATCGGCCTCACCATCTGCGAGGATATCTGGACCCACCCCATGATCAGCACGCGACGTCTCTATTCCGGCCGGATGCCCATCGAACAACTCGCCGATCAAAAATGCGACCTCATGGTCAACCTTTCCGCCAGTCCTTGGCACAACGCCAAAGATGGCGTCCGGCAAAATCTCGTCGTCTCCAAAGCCGCCCGCGCCCTTGGCTGTGCGGTCGCTTACATCAACGCCATCGGCGGTAACGACGAACTCATCTTCGACGGCCGCAGCCACGTCGTCGACGCTGAGGGCCACGTCACCGCCGGCCTCGCCGCTTTCGCCGAAGAACTCCGCGTCGTCGAAGTCTCCCTCTCCCGCACCTCCGTCAGTTCCGCCGCCTCCTCCCCCGCCGCCTCCGTTTCTCAACGCCCAAACCGCAACCCTCAACTCGCAGCCAGCTTCGCTCCCGCGGAGCTCGGCGACATCTATCACGCCCTCGTCCTCGGGCTGCGCGATTACGCGCAAAAAAGCGGTTTTAAGCGCGCCCTCATCGCACTTTCCGGCGGCATCGACTCCGCCATCGTCGCCGCGCTCGCGGCCGAAGCCTTCGGCCCTGAAAACGTCATCGGCGTCTCCCTACCCTCCGCGATCTCCTCGCAACACTCGCGCGACGATGCTCGCATCCTCGCAGAAAACCTCGGCGTCCGGTTCGAGACGATCGCGATTGCCGACGCCGTGGTTGCCGCCGAGACCGCCCTTGGTCCCCTCTTCGCCGGCCGTGCCCCCGACGTGACCGAAGAGAATATCCAAGCCCGCGTCCGCGGTGTCCTCATGATGGCGCTCTCAAACAAGTTCGGCTCGCTCCTCCTCACGACGGGTAACAAAAGTGAAATGGCCGTCGGCTACTGCACGCTGTACGGCGACATGTGCGGCGGCCTCGCCGTGATCAGCGACGTCTTCAAAACCCAAATCTTCGCCTTGGCCCGCTGGATAAATTCCCCCGCCGCACCGGGAGCCGGTCGCGAGATTATCCCGCTCAACACCATCGAAAAGCCCCCGAGCGCCGAACTCCGCCCCGGCCAAGTGGATCAAGACAGCCTCCCGCCCTACGACATCCTCGACGCGATCCTCAAAGGCTACGTGGAAGAAGGCCTCTCCCGTCGCGACCTGATCGCACAAGGCTTCGCCGAGTCCGTGGTCAACGACGTGGTTCGCAAAGTGGACCTCAACGAATACAAACGAAAGCAAGCCGCCCCCGGCCTCAAAATAACCCCCCTCGCCTTCGGCGTCGGCCGGCGGATTCCAATCGTGCAAAAATACGTAAGCTGAACAGCGGAGCGGTTTCGCAGCCACACTGCTGCGCCGGTCCCTCTCCCTCATGTTTCATCACTGGTTTGTCTTTGAAGTATCGGCTCTCGCCGGATCGCGAATTTTCCTTTGCGCGGCCCACCGCTCCACCTATTTTTCCGCCATGGTTTCCCTCCGCCTCAAGCCCGTCATGAAGCGTAATTCCCATTCGCTTCCAATATCAGACTAATTTGCCCGGAGGTAGGAGCCTGCTTGCAGGCGATTCAGGACGTGGTCAGTCGGTGAAATGTAAAATCGCCCGCAAGCAGGCTCCTGCAAAAAACTGGTAATCGTCTCATCGTGAACGCGCATTGGAATAAGCTGGCCCTCAACGGCAAGCGCGTCGGTCGCTCCAGGACCGCTCTCGCGCGCGCTACGTGGGTCTCGTGGCTCGATGAGCAAGAGAACATCCGCATCGCCGAAGAGCGATTCGCACGACTTGAAGCCGGCAAGTCCCGCACCTACCCGTTGGCGGAAGTTAAGCGTGAGCTGGGTCTATCAGTTTGAGGCCGAAGCCTTGCGCGAGCTCGAGGGCCTCGATCGCGAGGCGCACCGGCGCATCGCGCGTTATCTCGTTACGCACATCGCCTGGCGACGCAGTTCCGCGGTATTTCGATCAGCTCCGGCGCGCTGATTATCGTGGCGGCTGGCGCTATCGCGTGAGCGACGATCGGGTGATCGCACGCATTCTCGACGAACGCATCTTTGTGCGCATTGTCTGCGTCGACCACCGCAAGGACGTTTACGATTTCTAACCCATGCCCGCTCTCACCTCCGACACCCTTTTCACCCGCGCCCTCCAGCTCATCCCTGGCGGCGTCAATTCCCCTGTCCGCGCTTTCCGCTCCGTCGGCGGCGCGCCGTTCCTCGTGAAGGCTGCGCGCGGCGCCACGCTCGTCACCGCCGACGACCGTGAACTCATCGACTTCGTCTGCACTTGGGGCCCAGCCATCCACGGCCACAACCACCCGGTCATCAAAGCCGCCATCGCCGCCGCCCTCGAAAACGGGACCTCCTTCGGCACACCCAATCCCTCCGAGGTCGAGATGGCCGAGCTCATCACTCGCTTCGTGCCCTCGATCCAAAAAGTCCGCATGTGCAACAGCGGCACGGAAGCCACGATGTCGGCCATCCGCCTCGCGCGCGGCTTCACCCAGCGCGACAAGATCATTAAATTCGCCGGCTGTTACCACGGCCATTCCGACTCGCTGCTCATCAAAGCCGGTTCCGGCGCTCTCACCCACGGCCACCCCGACAGCGCCGGCGTCCCCGCCTCCTTCGCCCGCGAGACCATCGTTCTGCCCTACAACGACGCCGCCTCCCTCGACGCCGCGTTTACCGCCAACCCCGGCCAAATCGCCTGCGTCATTCTCGAGCCCTACTGTGGCAACGTCGGCTTCATCATGCCCGACGCCGGCTACCTCGCCGCCGTTCGCGCCGTCACCGCACAGCACGGCGCACTCCTCATCTTCGACGAAGTCATGACCGGCTTCCGTCTCCACAAGGCCGGCGTGCAAGGGCTCCTCAACGAGGAACTCGCCGCCACCCACCCCGCCGCTTCCTCCTCAGCATCCGGCTCTGAGCTCTCAGCCCTCAACGCCCAACTTCCGTTTGCCCCCGACCTCACCTGCCTCGGAAAAATTATCGGCGGCGGTTTGCCCGTTGGCGCGTTCGGCGGACGTTCCGACATCATGGACTACCTCGCTCCCCTCGGACCCGTCTACCAAGCCGGCACGCTCAGCGGCAATCCCCTCGCCATGGCCGCCGGTATCGCCGCCCTCCGCCTCCTCGAAGATGACGGCTCTGGCACTTCCCCTTACACTCGCCTCGACCGCCTCGGTCGCCAACTCCGCGATGCCGTCCTCGCCGCCACGCGCGCCAAAGGTATCCCAGCCCAAGTCCCCCAATGCGGCTCCATGTTCAGTATCTTTTTCACGGCGACGCCCGTGCGCGACTACGCCACCGCGCTCACCGGTGATGCCAAACTCTTTGCCCGTTTTTTCCGCGCCTGTCTCGCGCGCGGCGTCTATCTTGCCCCGAGCGCCTACGAAGCCGGCTTTATCAGCACGGCTCACGAGGGCCCCGCCATCGACCGGGCCTGCGAAATCATGTCGCAAGCCATCGCGGAACTTTGATTGGTTCTTCGCGGACGCACTCCGTCTCTTTCCACTTCATGCGCTCTTGTTTCTCTTTCCGTCGACTGTTCCTGCTCTCCGCGCTCTCCGCGTCCTCCCCGTTTCAATTTCTCCTCGCCCAACCCGCCCAGCCCGCCCCTCGTCCTCAACCCTCCAGCACCGCCTCCCTTGCTCTCGATGACGTGAAGCCCGGCCAACGCGGCGAAGTCTGGACCGTCTTCCGCGGCACCGCACCCGAGCCTTTCAGCGTCGAGGTCACTGGTATCCTCCGCAACGCCCTCGGCCTCGGCAAATCGCTCATCGTCTGCGAACTCACCGATGAGCGTGTCCAAAAAATGGGTGCAGTCGCCGGTATGAGCGGGAGCCCCCTCTACATCGACGGCAAACTCGCCGGCGCACTCAGTTATCAAATACAACGCTTCGAGACGGTCCGCTTCGCCGGCTTCACCCCCGCCGCCGACCTCGTCGAAGTTCGCGAACGCGTCACCGCGTCCACCCTGCCCACGCCCAAGTCGTCCGGCACCAGCTTGTCTCGTTCGTCAGAATCGGCCCCTCCGTCGACTCTCAACACTCAGCTTGCACCGCTTGGCTCGCCCCACGCTCCAACCCCGCTGGCGCCCGCCTTCACGCTCACCGGCCTGAACCCCGCCGTCGCCGACCTCTTCGCCCCGCGCTTCACGGCCCTCGGACTCTCCGCGATCGCGTTCGGTGGCAGCACGCAATCCGGCTCTGCCGTCGCCTCGCTCAACGCGCAACCCGCAACCCTCAACTCCGCTCCCTCCTCCACCCCGCTCTCCCCGGGTTCCGCCGTCGCCGTCGCCCTTGCCACCGGCGATATTACCATCGCCGGCACCGGTACGGTCTCGCGCATCGATGGCAATCGCGTCACCGCGTTCGGCCATCCCATGCTGTCCCTTGGCGAAGTTTCCCTGGCGCTGTGCGCTACCGAGATCGTCACCATTCTCCCGTCATCCATGTCGTCGGTGAAACTGGCCAACACCGGCGCCGTCATCGGCACGATTTCGCAAGATCGTCTCTCCGCCGTTTCCGGCACGCTCGGCCCCGGACCCGCCATGACGGACGTCGAGGTGACCGTAAAACCCCTCGGCAGCGCCCCCCGCACGTTGCGTTTCTCCGTCGTCCGCCAGCAGCAACTTACCCCCGTAATCGTCGCCGCCGGCCTCACTCAGGCCATTATGGGTTCCAACGACGCCGGCCTCGCCAACGGCTTCCGCCTCCGCGGCAACATCCTGTTTTCTGCCTCCCAGTCCCTCGCTACCAAGAGTCTCTACGCCGGGCCGCAAGGCTTTGCGCAGGGCCTCAACGAATTCGTGCAGGGCCTCGCCGCGAATCTCCAAAACCCCTACGAGAAAACCTTTCCCGACCGCGTGACCTTCACCGTCGAAGCCCTCGCTGAGAATCCCACTGTTGTCATCGAACAGTTTCAACTTTCCCGCTCGACCGCGCGCGCCGGCGATACCGTGCAGGCGACGCTCTCCTGGCGCGATTTTCAGGGCGCCACGCATCGCGAGATTATCGACCTCACCATCAACCCCGCTTGGGCCGGCAAGCGCCTCGAAGTCGTTCTCGCTCCCGGCCGCATCCTCGACGAGCTCACCGGCCGTCCCCGGCTCATCTCCGCGTCCGAGCTCCGCAGTTTTCCGGCCTACCTGTCCGCCCTTCGCGACGGACGCCCGACCGACGGCCTCAGTCTGGCGATTGTCGAAACCACGGAGATTTTCAGCGACCAAACCGTGGCGACTCCCGAGACCCCGGGCTCGATTGAACGCATCGCTCGCGCCTCCGACGAAGCGCGTTTTCGCAAGCGCGATGCTTTCCTCCCGCTCTCGGAACGCCACGTCCTCCCCGGTAAAGTGACCGCCACCGGAGTCCGCCGCCCGCTCCGCATCGTGGAGTGACCCGACCCGCGCCGCCTCCGTACCGATTTTTTTGTATCCATTTTCTGACATTTACTCCGACCCACCGCACTCGCTTCGGCTACTCCCTTCTTCATGCCCACTCTTTTTGGCCTTCGAACCCTCCGTGTAGTCCGCGGACTCTCTCCAAACCATACGTTCCGCTCATTGTTCGCCGGCCTGGTGTGTTGCATGGTCGCCTCCGTGCTTCACGCGGATCCCCTGTCGAAGAAAACCGACATCGATTTCTTCCGCGATGTCCCCAGCCGCAGCCTCAAACGCCTCGCCGCCCGCTCCGATGGCCGGCTCGTAGCGGGCCCCATTCTCGCCGAACTCGTCGTGCCCGCTCCCGCTGATCTCCTCTGGTGCATCGAGGCCACCGACGATCCCACGAAGTTCCTCGCGGGCACTGGACCGGACGGAAAAATCCTCGAGATCACCTACAACCCCGCGCTCTCCACCTACGCCTCCCGAGAACTCGTCACACTCGAGGATCCTCAGGTCTACGCCATCAAGCCCCTCGCCGACGGGGCCCTCCTTGCCGGCACGTCCCCGAAGGGCTCGCTCTACGTCGTCCGCGATGGCCAACCCCTCGCCCGTGTCGCACTTCCCATCGATTCCATATTTGATCTCCTCCTCCTCAATGCCGACACCGCGCTCGTCGCAACCGGAAACCCCGGGCGCATTTACCGCGTCGACCTGAAAAAGTTTTCCGCCTCCGGACTTGCTCCGGAAAAAATCACCGACCCCGCCCTGCTCGCCGAACGCGGCATTACGCTCTTCGGCGAAATCCGTGACCGCAACGTCCGCTGCCTTGCGTTGCTGGCCGATGGCCGCATCGCCGCTGGTTCCTCCCCGAAGGGAAACATCTACACCTTCACCCCAGTCTCCGCGCCCGCTCTTGGCTCCGCTCCTCCGGGGCTCAGCCCCACCGCACTACCGACCCCGATCCCCGCCATTATTCTCCAAGAAAATCGCGACGCCGAGATCACTGATCTCCTGCCCCAGCCGAATGGCGACCTCTATGCGAGCATCGTGTTCACCGGCACCAGCGGCGAATCCCGCATCACGCCCGCGGAAGGCAAAAAAACCGCCGCTGACGCGAAGCCCGCGGACCCCGTCCTCACCGCCCCCGCCGATAAATTCAGCGGTCGCAGCACCCTCGTGCTGTTTACGCCAAACGGTTTCCCTGAAATTCTCGCCGCCCGCGCCAATTCCGCTTTCTACCGCCTCGGCCGCCATGGCGACATCATTTTCATAACGGGCGGAGAACTCGGCGAGCTCTACGGCTACGATCTCAAGTCCCGCCTCGGCCTCACCTTCGCGGGCAGTATTTCGTCCCAGCTCAACGGCCTCACGCCCATACCGGGTGCGCCCGGAAAATTCTTGATCATCCGCAACAACGCCCCCGGTTTTGCGCTCCTCGATTTCTCCGCCTCCGGCCCGCGTGAAGCTGAAACGCGCCGCCTCGACCTCGGGCTCCTCGCGCAACTCGGCGCGCTGCGTTTCAACCGTATCCGAAATATTCCTGACGCCCAACTCTCCGTCGAAATCCGCACCAGCCATGGCAGCGACGAACTTGAGGGCTGGGGCCCTTGGAGCGCCCTCCAACCTTCCGACGGCGGCTGGCGCGGCCCACCCCAGCTTGGTCGCCACTTCAAACTCCGCATCCGTGTTCTTGATACCACGCTCGGTGCGCCCGCCGCCGAGATCGACAAGGCTACACTCTATGTGCTGCCGCAAAATCGCCGCCCCACCCTCCAAGATTTCCGCCTGATTACACCCAACTTCGGGCTCATCCCTGCCGTCGACCAGCCCCTTGCGCCCAACGCCTCACTGAGCCAGCTCGTCGCAGCCAGCCCGAAAGACGAGGACGCCAAACGCAAAGCCACGTTGCTGAACAGCCAGATCGTCCCGTCGCCCGGCACGCAAGTGGTCTTCTGGACCGTCACCGATCCCGATAAAGACAACGTCCTCAGCACCTTTTCCATCCGCCGCGACGGCGACACCGCCTGGACCGATATTGCGGCCAACACCCGCGATAGCTTCGCCCAGTTCGACGGCTCTCATCTGCCTGACGGTGTATACTTTACCCGTCTCGTCTCGACCGAGACCGCGCCTCGCCCCGTTGGCGACCGCCTCACGGCCACCTTTGAAACCGACGATCTCCTGATCGACCACACGAAGCCGGAAATCCTCGAGGCCACCGCCCGCCGCGATGGTGACCGCGTCATCATTTCGGTCAGCGGCCGCGACGCGCTTTCGCTGCTCGATGGTATTGAAGTCATCTTCAACAACAGCGTCCGCGAAGTCGTCGAGCAACCCGACGACGGCGTGCGTGACAGTCGCACGGAACGTTTCACGCTCGACGTCCCTTGGGCGAGGGTAAGCAACGCCACCTCCGCCGAAGTGACCCTCTACGACGACGCCGGCAACGGCACCCCCCGCCGCCTTCGCTGGTAAACTGTCGGTGAAAAACGGCCAGCATCCTGCGGATCATAAAGCTTACCCAATGAGCGAAGATGTGATGATCGGGATCGACGTCGGTGGACCCGCGAAAGGATTTCATGCCGTGGCAATTTGCCAAGCCGCGATCATCGGAACGTTCAAGAGCCACCGCGCCGTCGAAGTCGCCGCGTGGTGTCTGGACCGTAACTCCGCCGTCGTCGCCATCGACGCGCCTTGTTTGTGGCGTGGAGTAGGTCGAACGGCACGCGCAGCCGAGCGCCAACTCGCGCAGGACGGGATTTCGAGTTTCTCCACACCTACCGAAGCAGCCGCGCGGGGACATCCGTTTTACACCTGGATGTTTTCCGGGATGGAAATCTTTCGTGCGCTCGCCACATCACACCCGCTTTACCTCGGCCAAGCCGATCCGACGAATGTAACACTAGAGACGTTTCCGCAGGCCGTTGCCTGTGCGCTGGCCGGTCAAATTGTCTCCGCGAAGGAAAAGAACCGCGGGCGTCGCGGACTGCTCACGCGGGCCGGCATCGATGAGTCCAAGTTGGGAAATATTGACGAGGTCGACGCCGCCCTGTGTGCGCTTGCGGCACAATCCTTTTCGCAAAGTTCGTTTCACGCTTATGGCGACCGCGAGGGCGGCTATATCGTCGTGCCTGCTTGGTCCCGCCGCGCTCGCATTCGGTCAGCAACCGCGCGGCCAGCGAACCAGACTCTCGCGACGCTGTCCCCCGCTTTGAAAAAAATTATCGCCGCCCCTCCCGACGCTTCCTCCCATCGAGCGCCTGGCCCTTCGTGATCATCTCACCAGTTACGAGCCGCTGACCGACCACGGTGCCGTGCCGGAGCACCGTGCGAGGGATACCGAGCCAAAAATCTTTCGTTTACTCCGTGCTCCGGTGTCAGAATTTCCGTGTGTTCCGTCGGCCTCTCTCCGCCGGGCTCAATCCGTTTCGATCCGTGCCCATCGCTGGTCAGCCCGTCGGAATTCCGTGTAGTTTGGGTGTTGCGTGGGCCACCTCCGCCACTCTCGGCTACGCCCGCGGATGCGCTTTCGCGTAAACTTCCTTGAGCCGAGCCACGCTCACGTGGGTGTAAATCTGCGTCGTCGCGAGTTGCGCGTGCCCGAGCAGTTCCTGCACGAGGCGGAGATCCGCCCCAGCGTTGAGCAGATGCGTGGCATACGAATGCCGGAGCTTGTGCGGCGTCAGATCCAGCGGCAGCCCCGCGAGGGTGAGATAGCGCTTGAGCATTAGTTGCACCTCCCGCACGCCCATCCGTGTTCCCGTAGTATTCACTAGTACTGGACTCGTCGGCGCTTTCTCCCGCGCAAAGTCGTCGCGCACTTTCACGAGCACCGCCAGCGCCACTCGCCCCAGCGGACATAAGCGTTCCTTTTGTCCTTTGCCCAGCACGTGGGCCACCCCCGCCTCAAAATCGACGGCCCCATAGGTCATGCCCACGGCTTCGCTCACCCGCAGTCCACCGCCATACAGCAGCTCCATCGCGAGGCGATCCCGCCATGCCGTGTGCGCATCGATGCCCGCATTTTCCAGCAACCGCTGCGGTCCCGTGAGCAACAGCTTCATTTGCTCTTCGGTCAAAAATTTAGGCAGCCGTTTCTCCAGCTTCGGCAGCGGCACTCCGAGCAGCGGATTGTTTCTCAATTTATCCCGCCGCATCCAGAATTTGAAAAACGTTCGCAACCCCGACGCGTGGTTGTGCAGTGTCCGTCGGTCAAAACGCCGCTGCGCTTCGATTACAAAATCTCTCATCTCGCGCGAACCAAGCGCACTCAAACCGCGTTCCCAGAGGCCGGCGCCCACGAGCCACCGGTAGAAATCCTCGAACGCCTGCCAGTAGTTGCGTACCGTATACGCTGAATAGCGCCGCTCTTTCGCTAAAAAATCTTCCAACGGCGTCCACCACTCCGCCACCACCTCCGGCGGCACATCGTCGCGTCGCCGCTCGTCGCCGGACCGCTCCGCCTTAGGCCCCACGCGCTGGGAGGTTTCCTTCGACATCGCGCATCACCTTCGCCGCATGCAGCCGCAGCGCCGCTTCGGGATCGAGACCCTTGGCCCGCGCCGCCGCCGTCAGCTCAAAGAGCATTTTGCCCAGCATCTCGGCATCCAACCGCTCGCCCAACGCGCGCACCTGCGCTGTGTCCACCACGCCCTCGGCCGGCAGTTGTTTCTTCTCAATCTGCTTCCACACCGCTTCGGCAAACATCAGCGCCGGCAGGCGCGGCGGCAGGTCTTTGAAGATACCCGCCGACACCGGGCAGTGCTTCTTCTCGGTGGCCTTGATCTCCTCCCATTTCACGATGACTTCCGCCGCCGTGTTCAGTTTGCCGTCGCCAAACACGTGCGGATGCCTCCGCACCAGTTTCTCGTTGATGTCCCGCGCGACGTCCTCAAAGGAAAAATTTCCCGCCTCCTCCTCGATGCGCGCGTGAAACACGATTTGGATTAGCACGTCGCCCAATTCCTCCCGCATATGCGCGAGGTCCCCGCGATCAATCGTCTCGATCAGCTCGCTCACCTCGTCGATGAGGCAACGCACGAGCGTCGCATGGGTCTGTTCCTGATCCCACGGACATCCGCCGGGCTTTGCCCGCAATCGCACCATCGTCTGTTTCAGATCTTCAATCGCGCTCATGGAACGACGGTGCCTGCGGAAATCACGGAATACACGGAAAATTTCGCCAATAAATTCGGCTTTGAGTTGCGCGGGTTCCGTGTGTTCCGTGTTCTTTGAATGTCCGACAAACTCACCGAGGTCATGGCTTGGAAGCGTCAGGAGATTGCGCCTTTCATTCGCGCGGTCTCCCCAACCGAGCTGGCCCGGCTCGATGCCTCGCTGCCTCGTCCACCGTCCTTCGCCGTCGCCCTCCAGCGCGGAGATGGTACACTCGCGGTGATCTCCGAGATCAAGCGGCGCTCCCCGTCCGCCGGTGATATCAAGGCCGGGGTTTCGTCCGTCGATCAGGCCATCCGCTATCAATCCGCCGGTGCCGATGCGCTCTCCGTTCTGACCGACGAAAAGTTTTTTGGTGGCACCCTCGACGACCTCCATGGCGTCACCGCGCATTTTCGGGCCACGCCGCCCGCCCGTCCCTGCATCCGCAAGGATTTCTTCGTCCACCCTGTGCAGGTGCTCCAAGCCCGCGCAGCCGGCGCCAGCGCAATCCTCATTATTGTCCGTGCACTGACCGACGAGGAGATCAGGTCGCTAGCCGACGCCGCAACCGCCGCGGGCCTCGACGCGCTCTTTGAGATTCACACCGCGCCCGAGCTCGCCCGCGCACTCGCCCACGGTGCCCAGATCATCGGCGTCAACAATCGCGACCTCTCCACGTTCAAGACGGACCTCGGCTTGAGCGAGCGTCTCATTCCACTTTTCCCTTCCCACGTCACTGCTGTCAGCGAAAGCGGTATCCACACCGCCGCCGATGCCGCCCGCGTCCGTGCCGTCGGCGCCCACGCCATTCTCGTCGGCGAAGCGCTCATGAAAGCGCCTGATCCCGCTGTGCTCATCTCCTCGTTTCGCTCCGCCTAATCGACCATGCCGCGCCGTCCTGTTGCCGCCTTCACCAAAATCGGCGGCTTTTATTTTCTCCCCCGTACCTTCGACAAGATTCGCGTCCATGCGCGCGGCGAACTTCACCCGGATCACCACGAGTTCCTTGGTAAAGGCTTCGACGGCCGCCTCTGCCATTTCCTCGGGATCGGTTACGAAGCCCTGCGCCTGAGTACGCTCGCCGGCGGTACCGACGAAGAGATGCTCCACTGGATTCGGGAGCGCTGGCGAAAAACCTCCGAGGTCGATCTCTTGATCTGGAATGGAGTTTCATCCAAGCGTCGCTGGCGCGACGACGCCACCCCCAACCTCGAAAAACAAAAAGCCGAAAGCGGCCTCGCCCATCGGACCGACCTCGTGACGTTTTTCGATTATTACGAAGTCGACGAGGGTCACGCGCCCCGCTGAACCATGCCGCTCTCTTTCCGCGCCACCCGCGACCTCTTGGCCTCCCTGGGTCACCGGCCGAAACGTTTCCTCGGTCAAAACTTCCTCGTCGACGGCAATATCGTCCGCAAATCCCTCGAGCTCGCCGAAGTCCGCGCCGGTGACACCGTCGTCGAAGTCGGTCCCGGGCTGGGCACCCTCACGACTGCGCTCCTTGAGGCCGGTGCCGAAGTCTGGGCCGTGGAGAAAGACCGCAGCCTCCACGCGCACCTCGAATCCACGCTGCTTAGTTTAGCCACTCACCCCGATTTTGCCGTGCGGTTCCATCTTCTCGAGGGCGACGCCGTCGAGCACCCGCTCGCTGCCCTCCCGACCGAGCGGGCCACAGCTGGTTTCAAGATCGTTGCCAATCTTCCTTACGCCATCGCCACGCCGTGGCTCGACGGTGTGCTCGCGGGCCCCCTCCCCACGCGCCTCGTCCTCATGTTGCAGCAGGAGGCCGCTCAACGCTATGCCGCCCAGCCCGGCACCAAGTCATTCGGCGCCATTTCAGTTTTCCTCCAAGCCGCCTACGAGACCGCCCCCGGGCACAAAGTCGGCCCCGGCTGTTTCCACCCGCGCCCCGATGTCGATTCCTATCTCATCAACCTCGTACGCCGGCCCGCCCCCTATGTTTTTACCGCCAGCGTAAAGACGATCGTCCGCGCCTGTTTTCAACAACGCCGTAAACAGATCGGTGCTCTGCTCCGCAATCACGCTCCTGCCCACGCCACCGAAGCCCGGGAACTTCTCCTCGCCCACGGCCTCTCAGAGCAGGCGCGACCTGAAGAGCTTCCGGTCGCCTGGTGGATTCAATTTGCCGGAACACCAGCCTTAGCTTGAAAGCCACGCCGCCGCCGTTCTAATCACTCTCACTTCACATGCTCCGCCTTACCCTCGCTCTCGTCCTTGCTACCTTTGCCGTTATCGCCCGCGCCCAGGATACCGCACCAGCCCTCGCCGGAAAAGTCGAAGGCAAGACCTACGTTTCCCCCACCGGCGTCTTCAAAGTCACCATCCCCGTCCTCCCCGAACTCGGCGGTGAGATTTCCGATACGCCCAACGTCGTCACTTTCCAAGACGCCTTCAACGTCCACATCAGCATCGCCGCCTTCCCACAGGATGCCACCCAGCGTTGGGAGAACTCCACGCGCGGCGCCAAGGACTACCTCATCTATTTTTTCAGCAATTTCGTCCTCTCTGATTTCAAACAGGCCTTCCAGGGCGTGCAGATTGAGAGCGCAAAATTTATCCCGGGCACGCTCGAGGGCTCGCTGATTACCTACATTCTCATCCCCGCTGGCTCCATGTTCGCCAATAAAGTCCCGCAGTTCGATAACTCCGACCGCATCACCATCGCGAAACGCGGCAACCTCCTTTTTGTGAAAAACGGCCATATTTTTGTCATCAGTGTCGAACTCGCCGAGCGCGTGATTGAAGGCCGTACCTACAAAAAAACTACCGCCGAAGAAGACGACATCCTCCGCCAGCGCCTCAACGATGTCGTCGACAAGATTCAGTTCGCGAAACTCCCCGGCGCCACCCCCGCTGCGGCGACGACGAACAAGTAACCTGCCGCTGCGGTCCGGGTCGCGCCCCGTCTCCTCCCCGACCTCGACCGATAGGGCGGCGTCAAAGTCGGTCGCGCGCCCAATAATCTTTCTCTTTCTCTCTCTTAATCTTTCTCTCCGGCTGACAACCCGCTCCGAGCTGGAGGCCTGACGATAAGCAAGATAAGGAGAAAGAGGAAAGATTGGCGGACTGACTTTGACACTGCCCCGACCTCGACGGACCAACCACGGCGGTCCGCCCTTGCCTCCGTGAGCGCCTACGTTCCACCCTTGGTGGCATGACCCTGCGCGACGCCTCCGAAGCCGATCTCCCGGCTATCGTTGCTATCTACAATAGCATCATCCCCGGCCGCATGGTCACCGCCGACCTCACCCCGGTGACCCTCGAATCTCGCCGCGCTTGGTTTGTAGCCCACCAAGTTCGCGAGCGACCGCTCTGGGTAGTGGCAGACGCCGCCGGGACCATCGCCGCGTGGGCGAGCTTCGATACGTTTTATCCGCGCGCGGCCTACGACGGCACCGCCATGCTGGCCATTTACGTCGCCGCAACGCATCGCCGCCAGGGTCACGGTCGTCGCTTGCTGGAGGCCGCTATCAGCCGCGGGCCGGCCCTCGGCTTGCACACCTTGCTCGGCTACATTTTCGGCCACAACGCTCCCAGCCTCGCACTCTTCGACTCCTACGGCTTTTCCCGTTGGGGGCATCTGCCGCGCATCGCTGTCCTCGACGGTGTCGCGCGCGATCTGATTATCGTCGGTCGCCGCCTCACCCCGTAAGCCACCTCCCCCATGCACACGCCACTTCGCCACTTCCTCCGTTTCTTAGCCGTCGCCACGCTCATGCCCGCGCCCACCTCCACGTTCGCTGCGCCCCTCGCGCTCGCTGCCGCGAAACCTCCCTTCGCTGCGAAGAAACCTAAAGATGTCTCGCTTCACGGCGACACGCGCATCGACGATTATTTCTGGCTGCGCGACAAAACCGACGCCGCCGTCCTCGCGCACCTTCGCGCGGAAAATGCCTACACCGAGGCCGTCACCGCTCCGCTCCAACCGCTCCGTGAAGCGCTCTACCGCGAGATGGTCGGGCGCATCAAAGAGAGCGACTCCAACCCGCCCGCGAAGAAAGGCGAGTGGTGGTATTACAGCCGCACCGAACAGGGGAAACAGTATCCGATTTACTGCCGTAAACACCGCTCCACCGGCGCCGCCGAACAGGTCATCCTCGACGTCAACGCACTCGCCAAGGGAGAAAAGTTCATGTCCGTCGGCCGTCAGGTCGTCAGCGACGATGGCCATCTCCTCGCCTACTCCGTCGATAACACCGGCTACCGCCAATATCAGCTCCGCGTGAAAGACCTGCGCACCGGCACCGACGTCCAGCAAGCCGTCGGCCAAGTCTCGTCCTTCACGTGGTGCGCCGACAACGACACCCTCTTCTATGCGCAGGAAGACCCGGTCTCGAGACGCAGCTTCCACCTCGGCCGTTGGACGCTTTCGACCGGGAAGCAGGCGTGGCTCTACGACGAGCAGGACGAACTCTTCAGCATCGGCGTCAGTCGCTCTCTGGACGGCAGTTTTGTTTTTTGCTCTTCCGCGAGCAAGACCACGAGTGAAGTCCGGGCCCTGCGCGCCAACGCGCCGCTCGGCGATTGGCGCGTGCTCGTCCCGCGCACTACCGACCACCACTACCGCGTCGATCACCGCGCCGGACTGTTCTATTTCGTCACGAACCGGTTCGCCAAGAACTACCGCATCACCACCGCGCCCGTCGCCACTCCCGGCGACTCGTATTGGACGGAATTTTCGCCCCACAACCCCGCCATCAAGATTTCCGATATCGAACTCTTCCGCGATCACGCCGTCGTGTCCGAGCGCGAAGACGGTCTGCCGCAACTCCGCGTGATCGACCTGCGCACCCGCGCCGCGCACCGTATTGCCTTTCCCGAACCCGTCTTCACCACGGGCCTCGCGACGAATCTCGAAGCCGACACAGCGACCGTGCGCTTGACCTACCAATCGCTCGTCACCGCTCCGTCGATCTTTGACTACGATCTGGCGGCCCGCACGCGCACGCTTTTGAAACAGACTGAAGTCCTCGGCGGCTACGACCCGGCCAACTACCAATGCGAGCGCATTTGGGTCACCGCCAATGACGGCGTGAAAATCCCCATGTCCCTCGTCTACCGCGCAGATCGTCGCGTCGCCGGCCCGCAGCCGCTCTACCTTTACGGCTACGGCAGCTACGGGAGCAGCATGACGGCGAGTTTTTCTTCCACGCGCCTCAGTTTGCTGGACCGGGGCGTCATTTTCGCCATCGCCCACAGTCGCGGCGGCGGCGAACTCGGCGAACCGTGGCGCGAAGCTGGCCGCATGCAGCACAAGCAGACCACGTTCACCGACTTCATCGCTTGCGCCGAGTATCTCGCCCGCACTGGCTACACCCAGCCCGCGCAACTCGTCACCAGCGGTGGCAGCGCCGGCGGCTTGCTGATGGGGGCGGTGCTCAACCTCCGCCCCGAGCTGTTCCGCGCTGCCGTCATCAAAGTCCCGTTCGTCGATGTCCTGAACACCATGCTCGACGCCTCCCTGCCGCTGACCACCGCCGAATACCTCGAATGGGGTAATCCCACGATCAAAGCGCAATACTTCTGGATGCGCGCCTACTCCCCCTACGACAATCTTCGCGCCCAAGCCTATCCCTCCATCCTCGTCACCACCGCCATTAACGATAGCCCGGTCCCTTTTTGGGAGGGCGCCAAATACGTCGCTAAACTTCGTACCCTGAAGACCGATTCAACTCCTTTGCTCCTCAAGATCGCCCTCGAACCCGCCGGCCACGGTGGAGCCTCGGGCCGTTACGACGCACTGCGCGAAACCGCCTTCGACTACGCTTACCTTTTGTCCGAATTAAATCTCAAATAACTTCATGCACCTTGACGCTAAACTCTCCGTGCTCGCCCTCGCGACCTTCGTCGGTGCCGTCGGGCACGCGGCCGAAGTCACCACTCCCACCACCAAGACCTTCGGCCTCGTCATCCACGGCGGTGCCGGGGTGATCGAGCGTAAAACCATGTCCGCCGAGGTCGAGGCGCAATACCGCGTCGCGCTCACCCAATCCCGTGACGCCGGTTATGCGATTCTCGACGAGGGCGGCACCGCCCTCGATGCGGTGATCGCCGCGATCAAGATCCTCGAAGACTTCCCGCTGTTCAATGCCGGCAAAGGGGCTGTGCTTACCGCCGACGGCACCTGCGAATTGGATGCCTCCATCATGGATGGTCGCACCCAAGCCGCCGGCGCGGTGGCCGGCATCCGCCAAATCAAAAATCCCATTACCCTCGCCCGCGCGGTCATGGAAAAATCGGAGCATGTCATGCTCACTGGCGACGGCGCCGAGCGTTTCGCCAAGCAGCAGGGCTACGAACTCGTCGGCAACGAATACTTCCAGACGGAGTTCCGCCGCAAGCAGCTCGAAGCTGCCAAAAAACGCGAGGCCGCCAAGCCCACCTCCGCCCTTTCAGTCCCGGGCGTTTTTCCTGTCGCCCTCGCTGATCAAGACCACTTCACGCGTACCGCCCGCTACGGCACCGTCGGTTGCGTCGCGCTCGACAAAAGCGGTAACTTGGCCGCTGGCACGTCCACCGGTGGCATGACTAACAAAAAATTTGGTCGCGTCGGGGACGCCCCGATCATCGGCGCCGGCACCTACGCGAACAACGCCACGTGTGCTGTCAGCGCAACCGGCTGGGGTGAATATTTCATCCGCGTCGGCGTCGCTCGCGACATCGCCGCGCAGATGGAATACAAGGGCTCCAGGGTCACTGATGCTGCCAAGGTCACCCTCGCGAAAGTCAGCGCCCTGGGCGGCGACGGTGGTGTCATCTGCATCGACAAAGACGGCAACGTCGCCCTCCCCTTCAATTCCGCCGGCATGTATCGCGGCTACAAACTCTCCACCGGCGCCGCCACGATCGAGATCTTCGGACCTAGGTAGCCGCACGGTCTCGTGTAGGCCCGGTCGCCCACCGACGGCGTACCACAATTTCACGCTCCAGCGCCCCGGGGGTAGCGCGGGGCTTTAGCTCGCGTTCCTACGCCGCGGTAAATTCCGTCCGCGGGCTAACCCAAGTTCCGCAGTTGAAAAGGCGCGATGATTGGCTGACTGTGATTTACGCGAGTTAGGCCCCGGTTTTCGGCACTACATTCGCGATTTCACGCGGGCCCACCCAGCTAGCGTCACCGGCAAGAAAACACTAATCAAGACATAACAGAGTAATACTAGCTCATCGCGTATTCACGAAGGGAAGGAGCGGGAGAGGACGGCGGAGAGTGCGCGGCGGTCGTGGTCCTCCGCCATATGAGCGATGAAGTCGGTGGTCGTATGATGAGTACGTTTGCGCCAGTGGATGAGCAGGCTGTTGGCCCAGCGGTTGAACATGCCGTGGATGTGCACCGCAGGGCGGCGGCGCAGGCGGCAGCGGTCGTCGTGACGCGAAGCGTCGAGCCGGGCGTGCAGCCCGGTCTCGATGGTCCAGTGCTGGATGGTGGCCTCGAGCCATTGCGGAGGCGGCAGTTCCTTCGCGCGACCCCGTTGGTCCGATCTCACCGTTTCACCGCCGGGGGAGTTTATCTCCGCTGATTTGGCATTGCGACCGACGCAACGAGGCAGCAATCCACGTAGCTCCTGTGCCCATGCCCACCGCCAAATCCACCGCTCTACCCCTCCCTGTTAAAACCGCGCCCTCCGCGCCCGCCGTGCGCCCCATCAAGAAGCTGATGGCCGCCAACCGCAGCGAGATCGCGGTCCGGATTTTTCGCGCCGGCACCGAGTTAAATCTCCGCACGGTCGCAATTTTCGCGCAAGAAGACCGCCTCTGCATCCACCGTTACAAAGCCGACGAGGCCTACCAAGTCGGCCAAGGCAAGGGCCCCGTCGCCGCCTACCTCGACATCGACGGCATCGTCGCCGTCGCCAAGGACAAGGGCGTCGACGCCATCCATCCAGGCTACGGTTTTCTCTCGGAAAACGCGAATTTTGCCCGCGCCTGCGAACGCGCCGG
>SXGR01093082.1_pt1 | contig 24506 bp, 23 predicted proteins | sample 3174711 | NCBI WGS metagenome assembly SXGR01 (sample SAMN11356860, study PRJNA531348) | freshwater metagenome | isolation source: freshwater sample F1-60 | place: China: Fuxian Lake, Yuxi | collected 2017-12-25
AGACGCGGTGGCCGAAGCCCATCAGGCGGTCGCCGCGGTCGAGCGCCATCTTGACCCAAGCATCGGCGTCGCCGCTGGCTTCGACCTCGTCAAGCATCGTAAGCACGCGCGACGGTGCGCCGCCGTGGAGCGGCCCGCTAAGCGCGCCGACAGCGCTTGACATTGCCGCGGCAACATCGGCGCCGGTTGAGGCAACAACGCGGGCTGTGAAGGTCGAAGCGTTCATTCCGTGCTCTGCCGCCGAAACCCAGTAGGCGTCGATCGCCTTAGCGTGGTTGGGGTTGGCCTCGCCGCGCCAGCGCAACAAGAAGCGCTCCGCGATCGTGTGGCCTTCGTCGATCGTGGCCTGCGGAACCCACGGCTGGCCGACTCCGCGCGCCGACTGAGCAACGAACGAGAGTGCCATCACTGAAGCGCGGGCAAGGTCACTGCGGGCCTGCTCATCGCTGATGTCGAGCAGCTGGCCGAAACCCCACTCGGGGGCGAGCATTGCCAGCGCCGACTGAACATCAACTCGTGGGTCGCCGGAGCGAACCATCAGTGGGTGCGGCTCGGCCGGTGAGAGGCCGGGCTCGAAGCTGCAGTCAACGAGCAGCCCCCAGACCTTTTCGTAAGGAACAAAACCGACGAGGTCTTCGATGTCGACACCGCGGTAGCGGAGCGCGCCGCCTTCGCGATCAGGCTCGGCGATCACTGTCTCAAATGCGACAACGCCCTCAAGCCCGGAAATAACATCACTCATAGAACACGCTCTCTTTGCTCCAAGGGTTAACTCACTGCCTCGAAGTTTCTCACGATTGGGGTAGCTGCGCGATGCGCCCTGCGGCGGGCGAGGCTAGTCTGACGCAGCAACCCCACGGCGAAAGGTTCAGATGTCCGATTCAGAGTTGATGTTCCGTCCAATCGACCAGCTCGCGGGACTAGTCAAGAGCGGCGAGATCAGCGCGCTCGAACTGGTCGATAGCTCGCTCGCTCAGATCGATGCGCTGAACCCGACCTACAACGCCTTCATCGACGTTTTTCACGAGCAAGCGCGCGCCGACGCGGCCAAGGTGGAGAGCGGCGATCAGCGGCTGCTGGCCGGCGTGCCGGTGGCGATCAAGAACAACCGCCCCGTCGAAGGAGCGCGCTTGACCTTCGCGGCAGAAGTGATGGGCGACTTCCGCGCAAGCCATGACGCCTTCCTCGTCCGCCGCCTGCGCGACGCCGGCGCGATCGTCGTCGGCACTACCAACCTGCCAGAGTTTGGAATCCTGCCGACAACCGAGCCGCGCCGCTTTGGCCCCTCACGCAACCCGTGGGACACGACCCGTACGCCGGGCGGCTCCTCCGGCGGCTCGGCCGCTGCCGTCGCCGCGGGCATGGTTCCGCTCGCGCACGCCAACGACGGCGGCGGCTCAACACGAATCCCTGCCGCCTGCTGCGGCCTCGTTGGGCTGAAGCCTCAGCGCGGGCGAATCTCATCCGGCCCCGACGTGGGTGGCTCCTTTCTCGGCATCGACGGCGTGCTTACGCGCACTACCGCGGAGACGGCCTTGGCGCTTGACGTTCTCGCTGGCTACGAGGTTGGCGACACCTACTGGGCCGCTGCGCCACCGAAGCGCTTCAGCGAGCTGGCCCGCGAGCAGCCGAAGGGGCTGAAGATCGCGATGACCGTGAGCCCGCCGCTGGACGGCGCGACGATCGACCCAAGCTCAATCACGGCCGTAAACGACGCCGCTGACTTGCTGCGCGAGCTTGGCCACGAGGTCGTTGAAGCGAATCCACCGTGGAACGTGCCAGGGATGCTGGAACTTTTCTCAGCGCTCTTTGGGCCGATGATCTCGCTGCAGATCGCCTTTGCGCAGATGGTCACCGGCAGCGAGTTCACGGAGGATCAGATGGAGCCGCTGAGCTGGTCAATCTGGGAGCAGTCGCAGCAGATCAGCGCCGTGATGGGCTTCGGAGCCGAAGTTCAGATGCAGGCGCTGGCGCGGATGGTTGTCAGCTGGGCACAGGATTACGACGCGATCCTCTGCCCCGCCCTGGCCGAGCCACCGGTGCCGCTGGGAACGATTGACAGCTGCGCCGACGAGCCGATGGGGGCCTTCGCTCGCTCCGGCCATTTCACGCCGTTCACGGCGATCTCAAACGCGACCGGCTCACCAGCGATCTCGGTGCCGCTCTACCAAAACGATCAGCTTGGGCTGCCGCTGGCGGTTCAATTGGTCGGGCGCCCGGAATCGGAAGGGATGCTGCTGGCGCTTAGTAACCAGCTCGAGAACGCCTTGCCCTGGGCTGGCCGCCGCGCGCCGCTTGAAGCTGGCTAGTCGAGCCCCAGCACGTCGCTAAAGCGGCGCGGCGAAACACCAAGCGCGAGAGCGTCGGCGCTGCCGCCGGGAGCAACCATCTCGGCGCCCAGCAGCGCCTGCTGATCCCAAACCATCGGCAGCTCGACTGCGCCTGATGCGGCGAGCCGCAGCATCGTCTTGGCGAACCGTGGGGACGTTGGAAGCGCCGGCCGACGACGGCCAAGCGAGCTGCCGATCAGGCGGCTGATCGTGCGCAGATCGAGCGCCTGCGGGCCGGCCAGCTCAACGCGCTGGTGGCCCGGCTGAGCCGCCAGCGCGGATTGGGCGATGAACGCGTCGGCTATGTCTGAGACCCAAATCGGCTGGTAGCGGCCTGAGCCTGGCACGGGAATAATTCCCACTCGCGAGCAGGCGTCGATTGCGGTGAAAAGCGGGTCGGGCGCGGCGTGCGCGAGCGAGAGTGCGAAGGTTGTCGTCGCGAGCCGCGCCGAGGCAACGGCATCCTCAGCGATCGCTTTGTCGCGCAACAGCCGTGTCGGCGCGCCGCGGACGGCGCCGAGAGCGGAGAAGTAGCTGAAGCGCTCTACCCCAGCCTCCTCGGCCGCCTCGATCAGTCGCCAGGTGGCGATCGAACCGAGCTCCTCAATCGTTCCGCCGGCCTGATCCCGGCTCGCCGCAGCCAAGTGAATCACATGCGTAACTCCACGCGTTGCGTTGGCCAGTGAGCGGTGGTCGGCCAAGTCGCCGAGAACGATCTGCACGCGCACGCGTTCTGCGCCAAGCCGGCGCGGGTCGCGCACGAGGCAACGAACCGGCTCGCCACCTGCCGTTAGCCGAGGCAGCAGCTCCGATCCAATCAGCCCGGTAGCGCCGGTAACGAGCAACATTGCTCTGAGCGTATCGCGCCCTCTCCTGAGCGGTCGCTACAGTTCGCGCTCTCAGCGCACCTCGACGAGCAAAGGATTGGATCAGCGAAGATGGCTTACGTAATTGCAGAACCATGTATCGACACGAAGGACAATTCCTGTGTCGAGGTCTGCCCCGTCGACTGCATCCACCCGACGCCAGACGAACCCGGCTACGACGACGTCAAGATGCTGTTCATCGACCCTGAGGAGTGCATTGACTGCGATGCCTGCGTCGAGGCCTGCCCCGTTGACGCTTGCTTCGCCGAGGATCAGCTACCCGACGAGTGGCTCAAGTACGCCGAGATCAACGCTGAGTACTACGCCAAGGGCGCTTAGGCCATCGGCAGCGTCATGCCGACCGGCTCTGGGCCATCGGCATCGGGGCCGTCGCCCGGCAGTTCAGTTTGAATCATCGGCAGTTCGGCCGGGAAGATTGCGATCAGCCCGCGTGCGGCTTGGCGGATCGCCTGGGCGGCAGGATCGTCCGGGTCGCTAATCACAAGGGGCATGCCGGCATCGGCCTGCTCGCGCAGCGGCATCGTCAGCGGCACCTTGGCGATCAGCGGCACCTGAATCTCGTCGGCCAGCTCTTGGCCTCCACCCTCACCAAAGATTTGGTAGCGCTCTCCGTCAGGAGTGACGAAGCCGGCCATGTTCTCGATTACCCCCGCGACCTCAAGGTTGACCTTGTTGGCCATGTCGGCCGAGCGGCGCGCGACCTTCTGCGCTGTCTGCTGCGGCGTTGTGACGATTACGAACTGGGCCTGCGGCAGCAGCTGGGCGAGCGTCATCGAGACATCGCCGGTGCCAGGCGGCAGATCGACGAGCAGGAAGTCGAGCTCGCCCCATTCGACGTCTTCGAGGAACTGCGTCAGCGCCTTGTGCAGCATCGGCCCGCGCCAGACGACGGCGGCATCCTCTTCGACGAAGAAGCCGATTGACATTATTTTTACGCCGCCAGCCTCAAGCGGCACAATCTTGCGCTCGGGCGAGACCGGCGGGCGGCCGGTCACTCCGAACATCCGTGGGATTGAGTAGCCCCAAACGTCGGCGTCAAGAACACCTACGCGCTTGCCTTCGGCCTCCAGTGCCGCGGCGATGTTGGCGGTGATCGTCGATTTGCCAACGCCGCCTTTGCCGGAGCCGATGCAGACGACGTTGGTGACCTGCGCCAGCGCACCGTCGGGCAGCGATCCAAGGCCGAGCTTGCGCTGCAGCTCGCCCTTCTCGCTGTCGCTGAGGACATCGAAGCTAACGCTCACTCCGGTAACGCCGTCGAGCGGGCCAACAGCCTCGGCGACGGCGCTCTCGAAGTGACTGCGAATCGGGCAGCCGGCGGTCGTCAACGAGACAATCACGGCGACCTTGCCGTCATCGGCCTGCTGAATTGAGCGAACCATTCCCAACTCAACGATTGACTTGCGCAGCTCGGGGTCGATTACGACTTCAAGCGCCTTGAGGATCTGCTCGTCTGTGGCCATTACCCCATTGTGACAAAGAGCGCTCGGCGGCTGGTGCCAACTCCAGAAACAGCGACGGCCCGCGCAGAGGCGGGCCGTCGGTACAGCGCGTCTTGCTGGGAGCCTGAAGCTCTAGGCGGTGACCTTTGAAACTTGGTCAACGATCGGAGCGACTACGTCCTGTACGCGGCTGCTTACGACGTCGGCCTGACGGGTGACATCACCGCGCACGTTGCGCAGCTGCTTGTCGGCGTCCTTGCGCAAGTTGCGAAGCTCACGCTCAAGGCGTGTGCGATTGCGCTTGATCTCGCGCTCGATGCGGGCGCTGGCTTGACGAACCTCGCGCTCAGCCTTACTGCGAGCGACGCTCCCGCGGTGCTCAACCTTCTTCAGCTGCTTCTCAGCGCTCTGACGGCTGCCGACCTTCGTGCGCAGCTCTTCGATCGCCTCAACGACCGTGTCACGGGCGACGAGAACGGCACCGACCTGAAGGTCGGCGGCACGCTCTACGCGAGAGTGAGAGCCCTCGTCTGTTGCCTTTGGCTTGGCGCCTGCGCGGCCACGAGTCTTTGAGGCGGCCGGCTTGGCCTTTGCGCGGGGCTTTGGTGTTGCTTTCTTTGTGGGAGTTGCCATTTGACTGAACTTCCTTTCGACTACTTAGAACTAATGAGATTATGAATAGAGTAGCAGCTCTGCGAACAGGTGTTCGCTGGTCACAACAAATACGCCGCTCAGAGGCCCTGGTTACAGTGCGGGGAAGGAAAGTGCATCAGCCAGTGCAGCGGCCGTAGGGGCAGCAACAACGGCCGAAGCACCGTCGGAACCGGCCAACGGCAGTGCCAACGGCGACTCGGCGGCAGGGAAGGCAACCTCGCCGCCCACCTCGCGCACAACCAGTTGGCTGGCGGCTACGTCAACCGGGCGGCAGCTCCAGAGTGAGACCATCGCGTCGGCGCGGCCGGCGGCAACCTGGCAGCAGGAGATCGCCATTGAGCCGAAGGCGCGAACGCGGTGCGCGCCGACGATTAAAGCTGGGGTTGATGCGGCAAGGTTGAACGGCGAAGCGCCCTCCACCAGCACTACCTCCAGACGGCCGTCGGCGCTGCGGCGCTCCGGAGCGACCTGTGCCAGTGGTTGACGATTGAGCCACGCCCCCTCGCCGCGGATCGCGTGCCACTGCTCGCCGCTACCGACGTCATGGACGAAGCCGAAGCCGACGTCGGCCATCGTCGGCCCGTCGGCGACGGCGATCGAGATCGAGTGGGGATACAGCCCGCGTTTGGCGTTCAGTGAACCGTCGATCGGGTCGATCACAACGAAGGCCTCGTCGCTGCCGAAATCAACCGTGCCGCGTTCCTCGGAGAGGGCCGTGAATCGCGCGCCCTCGTCGAAGAGTTTCTGCAGCTCAGTAAAGACGATCTCGTCTGCCTGCTGATCGATCAGCAAAGTGTGGTCACCTCCGGCACCGATCGTGCCGGTCTCACGCACGCGCTCATCACGCTGCTGCGTCGCCGTCAGTAGTTCGCCCAGAGAGGCCGCGCAGCGAGCGGAAAGTTCGAGCCAGTCAAAGCTGAGAATCGCTGACGAAGGAGCCATCTTGCTCTTATCCTAAGGGTGTGCCCGAAAGCCCCCTCCAGCTGACCGACGAGCAGCGCAGGATCGCTCAGCTCGCAGGCAGCTCGGTGATCGTCGTCGGTGGCGCAGGCAGTGGCAAGACAACGGCGCTGGCCGCCCGCTACCGGTGGCTCGTCGGCGAAGCCGGCGTCGAGCCGGAGGCGGTGATCGCGCTGAGCGACTCGGCGGCCGCCGCCGACCGTCTTCGTCGCCTCGTTGAGCAGCAGCTTGATTGCGGCTTTGCCGAACTGCCGATCTCGGCCGTCAGCGACTTTGCCGCCCGCCTGCTGCGCGAAGAGATGCCGGGGAGTGGCCTTGATCCATTCGTCGCAACGCTCAATAGCGCCGACCGCTTGGCGATGCTGATCGAACGGGTCGATCAGCTTGAACTGCGCGAACACGACTTCGCCGGTCGGCCGGTGAAGCTGCTGGCCTCGCTGATCGCGCAGATTGACGCTCAGAAAGCGATGCTGATCAGCGCCGCCGAGTGCGCACAGCAAGCAGCGGGCAGTGAGGGTTCCGGCGCAGCGCGCAAGCGCGAATTCGCCGCCCTCTACGCGAGCCACGAAGATATCCTCGCTGAACAGGGAGCGTTGGACGAAGGCGACCTGATCTTCGGCGCGCTCAGCCTGCTCGAGCGGCCCGACGTGCAGGAGCGCTTTGCCGCTCGCTACCGCAACCTGCTCGTTGACGACGCTCAGCGCCTTTCACTGGCGGAGCTGACACTGGTTCGAGCATTGGCAGATCAACTTGGCGGCGTGACCGCCGCCGTCGACCCCGACTGCGCGCCAGCAAGCGAGATCACCGGCGGCGAAGCGAACCTCGCTGCTTTATCGGCGCACGGCGATTGCGAGCGAATCGAACTGACGCGCTCGCTGCGCTGCCGCGAGCGGCTAGTTCTTGCCGGCCACGCGGTACTTGAGACGCGGCTAAGCCCGCCACTAACCGGCGAGCCGGGCGGCAGCGTCCGCGGCTGGCGCTGCTCGAGTGAGCGAGCAGAGGCGCAAGCGATTGCCAGCGAGATTGAGCACCTGATCCAAGCCGGCAGCAAGGCCGACTCGATTGCCGTGCTAGTTGATTCAGTCCGCGACGACGGCCGCGCGATCGCAGCCGCGCTTGACGAGCGCGCCGTCGCTCACCAGCTAGGCGCTGGCGATCAGCTGTTCAGTCGCGGCGAAGTCAAAGACGTGCTCGCCTGGCTGCGGCTACTGACCGACCCGGCCGACGCCAGCGCAACAGTTCGCGCGCTAGCGCGGGCACCTATCGAGCTGCGCGCAGTGGACCTCGCGCGCTGCGTGCAGATCGGGCGCAGGCGCAAGCTCGACATGGTTAGCGCGCTGAGTGCGGCAACCGAATCGCCGCAGATCCCACCGGAGGCACGCGAGCGGATCGTCGCCTTTCTGAAGCTCCAACGGCAGGCCGCCGCAGCGCTCGATGAGCTGCGCCCGGACCGCTTCGTCCACCGCCTGATTGACCGCCTCGGGCTGCGCCGCCAACAGCTCTTCGCCGCCCAAGCCGACGTTGTTGAAGGGCTGCGCTGCCTAGCCCGCTTTGAAGCTCTTGCTGGCCACTTCGCTGAGCGTTCACCACAGGCAAGCGGCCGCGAGTTCGCTGGGTACGTTCTCGCTGTAGCTGACGCAGGGCTCCGCGAGAGCGACGAGAGCGCAGGCTCCGAGCAGCTGCCCGCCGGCAAGGTTGCCGTCGTCGAGATTGACTCAACGCGCGGGCTGAGCTTCGAGCACGTCTTCGTCGCTGGGATGGAGCGGCGACGGAGCATCGATGACCGGCAGCGCAAGCTCAGCTACGTAGCGATAACGCGGGCAGCCGAATCGGTCACGCTGAGCTACAGCGCTCATAGTCAGCGCGGCGAAGAGCAGCAGCCCACGCAGCTCGCAGAGGCGGCGCTGGCCGCCGCCGGCGCCGCCTGGGAGGAGCGCGGCGAAGAGTTGTTTGGCCCCGACGAGGCGCTCCACGGGGCCTTCAACGAATTGCGTGACCAGCTGCTGGGCGACCTGCCGCGCGTTGCCGGCACGTTTTCCGAGCTGCGGCTCGACAATGATCTCGACCTCACGCTCGGCGTCGTCCGCTACCTCGAACTGGCGAAGCTTGCGGCGGTGATAGGCCGACCGGCCGAGCAGGACGTTGAAAGCGCATTGACGCAGGCAAACGCGGTTCTGCTGCAGTCGGCAACGGCAACGCAGCGCGAAGCGCTCGAGAGCAGCCCGCTCGACGAGCTGATCCTCAGCGCCGAGCACGACGCCCGCGCGCGCAGCGCAGCGACGGCGCGGCGCGGCGAGCCATCGCTCGAAGCCTTCCTGCCGCGGCGCGGCGACGGGCTCTTGCTGAGCGCCTCAGACATCGAGACCTACCGCGCCTGCCCGCTTCGCTACAAGTTCGCGCGCGTCTTCAGAATCCCGCAGGAACCGACGATGAACCAACGCTTCGGCATCCTCTTCCACCAGGTACTGGAGCGCTACCACCAGTCGGATGGACGAACGGTTGAGGAGCTGCTGGCGCTGCTCGACGAAGGCTGGCGCCGCGGCGGCTTTGGCGAGAGCGACCAAGAGCACCAGCTTCACGCGAAGGCTCAGCAGGCGCTACGGCTCTACCAAGAACGCACCGCGAAGGAGGAGAGCCAGCCGGTCTGGTTTGAGAAGTCTTTCCAGTTCAAACTCGGCGAACACACGCTTCGCGGCCGCGTTGACCGCGTCGACCTGCTGCCAGGCGGCGGCTACGAGCTGATCGACTACAAGACCGGCAAGCCGCGCACAGCCGCCCAGCTCGAGGAAGATATTCAGCTCTCGCTCTACGCCGTCGCCGCGCGCGAGGCTTGGCATGTGGAATCTGAGCTGCAGAGCTATCACTACGTACTCGACGACGAGAAGATCCCCCTCCCCTCAGCCGAGATCGACCGCGACTGGATAGCTGAAACCGTCAACGAGGTCGCCGCTGCGATAAGTGGCCAAGGCTTCGAACCAACGCCAAGCGCGACGGCCTGCAGTTACTGCGACTTCAGAATTGCCTGCCCGGCGGCAGAGCTCTAGGTGTCATCGCCGCGCTGGTTGAGGAAGCGCTGAAACTCACGCGCGAGAACATCGCCCGATGGCACGTCCTCGCCCTCACTCGCAGGCGCCTCAGCGTCGCTCGCCTGCTCGAGCCTCTCAACGAACTGGCGCACGTCATCATCGCCGGCGACGGCGCTGCTGACGCTGCGCTCGTATTCCGAGGCGGCGCGCTCAAGCTCGGTCGCGTCGAAGCTGATTCCAACTAGCGACTCAAGCTTGCGCACCAGCGCCAGTGAAGCCTTCGGATTGGGGGCGGCCGCAACATAGTGGGGGACGCTGGCCCAGAGGCTGGCGGAAGGAATTCCAGACTCTTGGAAGGCGCTATGCAGCACGCCGGTGATTCCCGTCGGCCCCTCATAAGTTGTTGGCGAAAGCCCAACGCGCTCAGCCATCTCCTCGTCGCTTGTGACGCCGACCATCGGCACCGGCCGCGTGTGCGGAACGTCGGCAAGCAGCGCGCCGAGCGACACGGCCATCTGCACGTTCATCGCCTCGGCCAGATCAACGACGCTCTCGCAGAGCTTGTTCCAGCGCATCGACGGTTCAGGGCCGGTCAGCAGAATCAGATCGCGAGGGGCTCGCGGCGCCTTCGCCGCCCAGATCTCGACCATCGGCCAGTTGATCTCACGCGCTTCACCTTCAATAAGGCTGATCTGTGGGCGCATCGCTTGGAAGTCGTAGAACTCCTCAGGGTCGATGTACGCGAAGCGATAAGCATCGAGTGAGGAGGCGATAAAACTGACCGCCGAGGTGGCCGCTTCGGCGGCATCACTCCAGCCGCCAAAGGCGCAGATCATCGCCGGGGCGCGAAGCCCATCCGGCCGCTCTTCCCAGATCATTGGAGGCACACCTCAACGGTAGCCGATCGGGCCTCGCTTACTACCCGTATCGACGATTTACTGGCCGTCAGGGGGAGTGGGATCAGGCCCAGCTCGAAGCTGTCTGATCGCCGAGGTGGCCATCCGCCAGGCGACGTACAGCATCAGTACGGCAAAGGCGTAGCGAACAAGCTCAACCGGAAGCGCGTTGACCAACACCACGCCGGCGACGGCGGCGACCGCCGCAAAGGCGCCAATCGCAAGCCCTGAGCGAACGTCGAGGTTGCCGTAGCTGCGCTGCCGCCAGGCACCAACAGCAGCGACCGGAATAATTGCCAGCAACGAGGTTGCCTCCGCTTCGACGTGATCAAGACCCAATACCAGCGCCAGCGTCGGCACCAGCAGAACCCCACCGCCGACGCCGAAAAGACCGGAGAGGACGCCGGCAGCGACGCCGATTATGATCGCCAGCGCAATCATTCGAAGGCCACCAGCACGGCGGCGAAAACGAGCAGGCCGGAGAAGAGAAGCTGAGCTACGGCAACCGGAATTCGCTGCTGAAGCCAGGTTCCGATCAACACGCCGCCGACGGCAGGGACCCCAAGAGTCAGCGCTGAGACGACATCAATATTACCGTAGATCATCTGGGCCACGGCGCCGGCGCTGGCGGCAATTACTATCGCCAGCAACGAGGTGGCGGCGGCGCGGCGTTCGTCGAAACCGATCCAAAGAACCAGCAGCGGCACCAGCACGATGCCGCCGCCAACGCCGAAGAGCCCGCTGAAGATGCCGGTCGCGATCCCGAGGATTGCCAGCTGAGAGATGCGCGGCGAGGTCACACGTTCATAATAGGTACGATGCCACCTGCCTTCTCCCTTGCCAGCGCGATTGCGCCGCTCCGCGCTGAGCCTGTGCGCACGGCGCTGCTATTCGACGTTGACGGCACGCTGGCGCCGATTGTGCGCGACCCGCAGGCCTCTAGTGTTTCCGATTTGACGCGCCGCCTGCTGATCGACTGCCAAGAGATCTACGGCCTGATCGGCTGCGTCAGTGGCCGCCAAGCAAAGGAGGCGCGGCGAATCGTTGGCATCGGTTCGATCCCCTATTCCGGCAACCACGGGCTTGAGCTGCTGCCGCGCGGCGCGCACCAGCCAACCGTCAACGCTGAGGCCGAGGCTTGGACCGATCGCGTCCACGCCGCAGCGCTCGAGGCCTTCCCCGAGCTGCGCGAAGAGAGCGGGCTGCGGATCGAAGAGAAGGGGCCGATAGTCGCGCTGCACTGGCGCGGCCTCGACGATGAGGCCGCGGCCGAGACCGTCGCCGAGCGGATCGCCGAGCATGCCAAAGGTCAGGGGCTGCTGATCCACCGCGGCCGCAGCGTGATCGAGCTGCGCGCGCCTGTCACCAGCGATAAGAGCGACGCAGTCCACGCGCTGCTCGATCGAGTCGACGTTGACAATGCTCTTTACGTTGGCGATGACCGAACCGACCTCGACGCCTTCCGCGCGCTGCGCGCGCTCCAGCACGAAGGGCGGTTGAAGGAGATCCTCTGCGTAGGCGTCCGCTCCGAGCAAACCCCGAGCGAGCTGCTGGCCGAGGCCGAACTGCTAGTCGACGGAACCGAAGGCGTGATCTCGCTGCTCTCGGCGCTGGCCGTGTAAAGATGCGCTACGTTGATCTGCTCAAGACGACGGTTCTACTCAGCGCAGCTTCAGCGACCGCGCTGGCGGTGATTACGGTCATCCAATCGAATGCGCTCGGCGACAGCCTGCTGGTCTTGATCACCGCCGGTTGGTGGGTCGTGGCGGCGCTGATCGGTGCCTGGATCGGGCGACGGCTGGAGGCCAGCCCGTCGATCTCCCGCGCGCTGCGCGAAGCTCAGAGCACGACGATGCTGCCGGAGCAGAACATTGGCCGGATGCTTCTAAGCCGCCTCTGGCCACTGCTACTGGCGGCGCTTGTCTCGGCGATCTTTTCTTTCTTCTTGCCGCAGGTGGCGGCGATCGCGACCGGCTTCATGGTGATCTGGTCACTCTCCTGGCGCCATCAGGACCGCGCAGTGACTGCGATCGAAGAACGCGACGGCGTGACCTTCTTCGTCACCTCCGGCTCGCCGATCAAGCCGATCAAGCTCGTCCGCACGCCAGGTCTGCGACGCGAAACCGGCCAGCAGGAATGGAAGGCAACGTGAGCGCCCCCGACCTGCTGCTGGTCTCGCTCGGCTCAACGGCCGGGCTGCAGGCCTCCGACGAGGCATTCGCAGCGCTGCTGCGCAGCGGCGGAGCAACGGTCGAGATTGCGCGCGCCGCACCGCAGCGGCAGGTTCGAACGCTCGCCCTGACCGACCTGCTCTGGGCGCGGGCAAGCGCGGCCGCTGCGCGCAGCTCGATCGCCGCCGCAAAGCCGCGCGCAATCGTCTACTCAACTACAACCGCAGCGCTGCTCTGGCCGCAGCCGGGGGCGATCCGCTTCGACGCCAGCTCCGCCGAGAACCGCAGCGGCCCGGACGGCATCTGGCAGCGGCCGCTGGAGCGGCGCAGGCTGGCCGAGGCTCCGCTGCTGATTCCAACCTCAGCGGCCGCGCTCGCTGCCTCACCGGCCGCCGGCGCCGAAGCCGTCGTCGTGCCAATCCCGGTCGCAGCGAGCTGCGCGGCGCGGCCACCCGCCGGGCGCGATATCGCAGCGATCACTTATGCCTCCGACCCGCAGAAGAAGGGGCTCGACCGAGTGCTGGCGGCGTGGCAGCGGGCGCGGCGTGATGACGAGCGGCTTCTCGTTGCCGGGCTCGACCCCAGTCGGCTGGCTAGCCCGGGGCCGGGCGTTGAGCTGGTCGGCAAACTGGAACCGGAGCGATACCGCGACTTGCTTGGCCGCTCAAAGCTCTTTCTCTGCGCCCCGCTCCGTGAGGATTACGGGATCGCTCAGCTTGAGGCACTGGCCGACGGTTGCCAGCTGGTGACTAGCGAGGCTGCAGGCGGTTACGAGGCGCTGGCGCTGGCGCGCGAGCTTGACCGGCGGCTCGTCGGCGGCGACCTAAGCGGCGCGATTCGAACCGCATTAGACGACCCGAGACCCGATTACGCCGCCCGCGCCGGCGAGCTTCTGGAGCCCTACAGCTTCGCCGCAGTACAAGAAATCATCAGCGACCATCTGATCGCAAGGCTGCTGAAGTGAGCGCTTGATCTACCCTCACTCTTGCCGATGACCGAACTGCCCTGGCTGATCCTGCCCACCTATAACGAAGCGGAGAATATTGAAGCGATCGTGACCGCTTCGGCGCAGACGCTCGCGGACTGCTTTGCGGACGGTTTTCGGATCCTGATCGTTGATGATGGGTCGCCCGACGGTACCGGCCAGATCGGCAACCGGCTGGCAAGCGAGCGGAGCGAAGTTGAGGTGCTCCACCGAACCAGTCGTGAAGGGCTCGGACCGGCATATCTGGCTGGCTTCGCGTACGCGCTCAGCAGCGGCGCCGGCTACGTGATGGAGATGGACAGCGACTTCTCGCACAGTCCGGCAGACCTCGCACGGCTGCTGAGCGCTGTCCGCGACGGCGGCGCCGATCTGGCCCTCGGCTCACGCTACGTGCCGGGCGGCGGGATCGAGAACTGGAGCGCCAGCCGCCGCATCATCAGCCGCGGCGGCTCGCTCTATGCGCGGCTGATTCTGGGCCTTCCAATCAACGACCTGACCGGCGGCTTCAAATGCTTCCGCGCCAACGTGCTGCGCACGATCGACCTGCCATCGGTGACGGCGCGCGGCTACGCGTTCCAGATCGAACTGACCTACCGCGCAATCGGCCGCGGCTTCAAGGTCGTCGAGGTGCCGATCGTCTTCCGCGACCGCGTCGCTGGAACGTCAAAGATGTCGTGGCAGATCACGGCTGAAGCGGCGTGGCTGGTGCCAGCGATGCGGCTGCGCCGCTAGGCCGCTTCGATCTGCGAACCAGGCACAAGGTCGTCGCTGCCGTCGGGCCAGCGGATCCAAGCCTTGTGGCCGCCGTCGTAATCGTCGCCGAGCAGGATCAGCGTCGCCGGGTCGCCCATCGCGAGGCACTCTTCGCTCCCCTCTTCGTCAAGGCCGCGCCAGATGCGGATGAAGCCGTTCCGCTCCCACTCCTCGCCGATCGTCGTCGCGCCGGAATGGCCGGGGTTTACGACCGTCTCCGGCGGCAGCGTCATCAGCGTCTCCATGATCGAGCTGTGGAGATCGGCGTAGCTGGTCGAGCCGGGCGCGCGGACGCCGCCGACAGAGCCCTTGAAGAGCGTGTCGCCGGTGAAGAGCTCGTCCTCTACGAGTAGCGAGCACATCCCCGCCGTGTGGCCGGGCGTGTGCAGCACCGTGATCTCGATCGGGCCAACGCTTAGCGGCTCACCGGGGATTAGGTCGCCGGTCGCGGCCGGCACCTCGCCGCGCTCAGCCGGGTGGATCAGAACCGCGATCCCAGGGTAGGCCTCAAGCAGCGCCTCTAGGTCGCAGACGTGGTCGTAGTGGTGGTGGGTCAGCAGCACGTGCGTCGGAGTCATCCCGTGGCGCGCCGCCGCTTCAACCAGCGGCGCTACTGGGCCACCGGCGTCGACGAAGAATGCCGCGCCGCCGGGCTCACCGACGAGGTAGGTGTTGGTCAGGAAGTCGGGTAGCTCTGAGGATTCAATGATCATGCGCGCAGGCTACGCTACGCGGATGGCGACGTGGCTGCACACCTGTTATCGGATCGGTGAGATCGACAGGTCGGTCGCCTTTTACAACGCGCTCGGATTTGAAGAGGTTGGGCGGATCCCAATTCGCGACGAGGCGATCAACGTCTTCATGAACATGCCTGGAGATGGCGACAACCCGCGGCTTGAGCTGACCTACAATTTTGGCGTCGATTCCTACAAACTTGGAACCGGTTACAACCACATCGCAATTACAGCTGGGAACCTCGATCAGACGCTTGCGCGGCTTGCCGAGCAGGGAATTGAGCCGGAACGGCCGCCTTATTCGATCCGCGAAGGCGGCTCACGGCTCTGTTTTGTGCGCGACCCGGACGGTTACCGGATTGAGCTGATTGAGCGTGACGACTGAGGGCGACTCACGGCTGGCGGTGATCGATCTTGGGTCGAACTCGTTCCGCCTCGTCGTCTTTGAAGCCCACTCCGGCGCCGCCTCGCGCGAACGCCGGCTCAGCTCGTTCTGGCGCGCCGACGATCCCGAGCCGCCGCTCGGGGCTTGGTGGAAGCGGACCGATGAGATCTACGAGCCGGTGCGGATCCTTGCTGGCGGTGGCAGGAGCGGTGAACTAACCGATCAGGGGCTCGAACGCGCGCTGGCAACGATCGACGTCTTCGCACAGTTCTGCGCCGCTTCGGGGCTGCCGCCCGAGGAGATCGAGGCGGTCGCGACAAGCGCAATTCGCGACGCACCAAACGCCGAAGCGGTGCTCAAGGGAGCGCGCGACGAGCTGGGGCTGACGATACGCGTCCTCTCCCCCGATGAGGAGGCCCGCTATGGCTACCTCGCAGCGATCAACTCGACCGACCTGCAGAGCGGCACGGTGCTCGACCTTGGCGGCGGCTCGTTGCAGCTAGTCGAAGTTGAGGCGCGCGCCGCCGCGACGCTGGCTTCGTGGCCGCTCGGCGCCGTGCGAATGACCGAACGCTTCCTGCCCAGCGACGAGCCGGCCGGGGCGAAGGCGATCGCCAAGCTGCGCGGCCACGTCGCAGCCGAGTTGGAGGCCGCGAGCTGGCTCGGCGACGGCGGGCCGCGGATCGTTGGCATCGGCGGCACCGTCCGCAACCTCGCGGCGGCAATTCAGCGCGCTGAAGCGATCGCCGAGTTTGGCGTCCAAGGCTTTAAGATCAAGCGCGGCCAGCTCGATGATCTGATCGAACGGCTTGCTGAGATCGATCCGGCCGACCGTGGATTCGTCGCCGGGATCAAACCGGCTCGCGCCGACATCATCCTTGCCGGCGCGATCGTCGTCGCCGAAGTGCTCGAAGCCGGCGGCTTCAAAGCAATTGAGGTGACGGAAGCAGGGCTGCGCGAAGGAATCTTCTTCGAGCGGCTGCTGGCCGAACGGGCAGAGCCGCTGTTCGATGATGTTCGGCGCGCCAGCGTGCTCAACCTTGCCGCCCAGTACGACCCGCACGCTGCGCACACGCGCCACGTGGCGGCGCTCGCCCTCGGGCTCTTCGATCAGTTGACTGCAGCGGGGTTGCACGCCGGCGATGACGATGAGCGCGAGCTGCTTACCGCGGCCTGCCTGCTACATGACATCGGCGTCGCCGTTGATTACGACGACCACCACAAGCACTCGCGCTACCTAGTGCTCAACGCCGGGCTACCTGGCTTCGCGCCGCGCGAAGTGGCGCTGATCGGCCAGATCATCCGCTACCACCGCAAAGGAATGCCGAGCCTCGGGCCGTTCGCCGGGCTGATGAAGGAGGGCGACGCGGAGCTGCTAGACCGCTGCGCCGTGCTGCTGCGGCTCGCTGAAGACCTTGAGCGCAGCCGCGACCAGTTGGTCACCGAGGTCAACTCCTCGGTCAACGGCAAGAGCGTGACGCTCGAACTTGTAGCCGAGGGGCCTGCGGAGGTTCCGCGCTGGGCTGTCTCGCGTGAGGGCGAACTCTTTGAACGGGCCTTTAAGCGGCGGCTTGAGCTGGCGCCGGTGTAGTCCTCCGCGGCGCTCTGTAGGCTTCGCTTTAAGACAAGCAAGGGGGCAAAGAGATGGGATTTGGCGAGGCCGTTTCGGTCTGCTTTAAGAAATCTTTCGTTTGGGAAGGGCGCGCCTCGCGCGCCGAGTATTGGTGGTTCTATCTGGCCACGATTTTGATCATCATCGCTGCCGTGATAATTGATTCATTCATCGGGGCGGGCGTCCTTTGGGTCATCGCTGTGATCGCGCTGATTCTGCCGTCGATCGCCGTTCTGGTCAGGCGCCTGCACGACACCGACAGAACCGGCTGGTGGTTCTGGATTCAGCTGCTGCCACTGATCGGGCTAATCGTGATCCTCGTCTTCACATTGAGCGGAGGCGACGAGGGCGACAACAAGTACGGCCCGAACCCATACGGTTCGGTTGCTCCACCGCCGCCTGCCGTCTAGCAGCGCTACGACGCGAGAGACCTGTCGCTGGCTCTAAGCCTGCGGCAGGTCGCGCTCGTCGAACTGCGGCATGTCGTCCTCGCCGGGGCCGACCGGAACGACGACCGGCACTTCGAGCGGCTGCTCACGCGCGACTGCGTCGGCGACCTCGTCCTCAATGCCGAAGGCCGAGCCGTCGCACTGAATCCGCACGCGCTTAGTCGGCACGCGGTCGTCCGAGATCACCGGCAGGCCCCAAAGCTCATCCCAGCCGATCAGCTGGTGATCAACCGGGTTGAGCAGGATCGCGTTACCCGGAACCGGGCAGCTGGCGTTGTGCTGATCGAGCGCCTCACGGATCGCGGCGAGATTCTTGCCTTCAAACTTGCTCACAGAGCTGAGGGTACTGAGGCTCCCTGCGGCGGTGCGTCGGTCGCGCGCGCGCCGGTTGTCCCCGGCGCGCCTTGGCGCGGAATTAGCAGCGCAATCAACGCGCCGGCCAGCAGAACCGCCGCGCCAACGGGCAGCGCGGCGCGCACGCCGTCAACGAAATCCTGCGGCGAGACGTAACCCCCGGCAGCGGCGAAGACGGAAGCCAAAACCGCGACCCCGGCGACGCCGCCAAGCTCGCGGATCGCGTTGGTCGCGCCAGAGGCCTTGCCGGCTTCGACCGGGCGCACAGAGGAGAGGACGGCGTTGGCGGAAGGCGCGAAGACCAGCGCCATTCCGGCGCCACCGGCGACGAAGGCGGGGACGAACTCAATGTAGGCGGTGTCGACCTGAGAGATCTCAGCAATCCACGCGATAGCGAAGGCCTGCAGAGCTAGGCCGGCAACCATCAGCGGCCGCGCGCCGATCCGGTCGGAGAGCAGGCCGGCGATCGGCGCGACGAAGATCGGCATCGCCGTCCAGGGCAAGATTCTCACCCCCGCCTCTAGCGGCGTCATCCCCTGCACCGTGATGAAGAACTGGGAGAGGAAGAAGATCGAGCCGAAGATGCCGAAGAACATCACGAATGAAACGGCGTTGGTGGCGGAGAAGGCGCGGCTGCGGAAGAAGCGCAGCGGCAGCATCGGCTCCTTCGTGCGACTCTCGTGCAGCAGAAAAAAGAAGAGCATCACAAGGCCAAAGGCGATCGAGATCACGACCGTCGCATTGTTCCAACCAAGCGCGCTGGAACGCACGACACCGAAGGTCAACGGGAATAGCGCAACGACGGCGAGAACCAGGCCGCGCGGATCGAGGCCGCGGTCGGGGCCGAAGCTCTCGATCAGCTTCCAGGCCGCCAGCGGCGCGATCACCAGCCCAATCGGAACGTTGAGCCAGAAGATCCACTGCCAAGAGATCCCTTCCGTGATCGCGCCACCGACCACCGGGCCCATCGCCACGCCGAGGCCCGAAACGCCTGACCAAGCACCGATCGCGAGGCCGCGCTTGCCGTCTGGGACTGCCTCGGAGAGCAGCGTCAGCGAGAGCGGCGTCACCAGCGCAGCGCCAAGCCCCTGAATCGCGCGTGCCAGTACGAGCACGTCGGCGTCGGGAGCCAGCGCCGCCGCCGCTGATGCGATCGAGAAAATCATCACGCCGAGCGCAAACATCTTGCGCCGCCCGAAGCGATCACCCAGCGCCGCGCCGGTGAGCAGAAAGACGGCGAAGCTGAGCGTGTAAGCGTTGACCATCCACTCCAGCGATTCGAGCGGCGCGTTCAGATCAACGCGGATCACCGGCAGCGCGGTCGAGACGACGAGATTGTCGAGCGTAACCATGAAGAGCCCGACCGAAACGATCACGAAGGTGATCACGGGCCGCGTCGAGGGCTTTAGCGCTGAGTCGGTCATTTCGATCGGAGATTGCTGCGCATTAGTCAAGCAGCACGCCGGGATTGAGGATTCCAGCTGGATCTATCTCGCGCTTCGCTGCGCCGAGAGCCACGGCAAATAGGTCTGGACGCTGCTCGTCATACCAAGGGCGATGGTCGCGCCCGACGGCGTGGTGGTGGGTGATCGTTCCTCCCGCGGCGATGATCGCGTCGCCTGCGGCCTGCTTCATCTCGTGCCACTGCGCGACCTCATCGCCGCGGCGGGCCGGTGCCAGCACCGTGTAATAGGGAGCCGGGCCGTCGGGATAGAGGTGTGTGAAGCGGCAGCTAACGCGGCACGGTTCGCCGAGCGCTTCACGCGTGGCGCCGACGACCGCTTCGTGGAATGCGGGAAAGCGGTCCCAGGTTATTGCCGTCTCAAAGGTGTCAGCGAGAATTCCAAGCTGAACGAGCATGTCGCGGATATACGGCATCTTGATGAAGGCCTCGCGCCAGTTGCCCTCTGCCGCTGGGCGCGACCCACTCGGCGCATCCCACTCGCCACCGTGGCTGGCGGCAATCTCCAGCGCCCGCTCAAGCTCGTGGTCGACCGCGGCGTCGGTCGACTCAAAGCCGATCACCAGAACTGAGTGCGCGCCGTCGCCGGTTCCGGTCTGCTGCGCCTCTAACTGATCGAGCAGGCGGCAGTTTGCGGGATCGAGCCCACTCTGAACTATCTCGCGCGCGGCCTCGCCACCGGTTAGGAAATCGCCGAAGCAAACAGCGCGCGAGGCCCGATGCTGAGGCCGCGGCTGAACCCGAACCCAGGCTTCGGTAATCACGCCCAGCGTTCCTTCCGAGCCGAGCAGCATTCGGTCGGGGCTAGGGCCAGCGCCGGAGCCCGGCAGCCGCCGCGACTGCCAAATCCCACTCGGCGTGATCGCGCGGACCGACTCGACGAGGTCGTCGATGTGGGTAAGGCGCGTCGCGAAGTGGCCGCCGGCGCGAGTTGCGACCCAGCCACCGAGCGTCGAGCACTCGAACGACTGCGGGTAGAAGCGCATCGTCAGGCCGTGCTCGCCAAGCTGCTCTTCGAGCCTCGGACCGCTAGCGCCGGCGCCGATCAGCGCCGAGCGCGAAACAGGGTCAACTTCGAGAACTTGATCGAGCAGGCCGAGGTCGAGTGAGCAGCTTCCGTCGAAGCTCGCAGGAACGTCCGGTTCGACGCCCCCAACGACGCTGGTACCGCCGCCGTATGCAATTACGGCGATGTTCGATGAGCTTGCCCACTCGAGCAGCTGCTCAATCTGCTGCTCGTTGGTCGGCCTCGCAACGACGTCGGGAACGTGCTCGTAGAGGCCGCGGAAGGCTCGAATCGTGTCCAGGTACGAGCCGCCGTAGCTGTGTTCGGCGCGCTCCTCTTTGCTCTGAGAGCAGAACTCCGCAAGCGAGCCCGTGGGCGGTGCTAGCTTCGGTTCAGGCAGCCGAACGCTCTCAAATGGCGCAGCAGCTTCAGGCTCTTGCGGCACGAAGCCGAAATGCTGCTCAATCCCCGGTGCTGCCGCCGCCGCCTCAGCCGCGCCGATCGCCGCGTCCTCAAAACCCCACCCCCAACGGCTGCGCTTACGCTTGCTCACGCCTGAGACCGTACTCTGAGCAGAGTGTTGATGGCTCCCGGAATACTCGCCCGCGGGCCCTGGTCACCGAATCAGGTGACTGCCCGCTGGGCGGAAGAAATGTTTGAGCCTTCGCCGCAGCTGACCGCCGACGCCGACGCAGCGGTCGCAGCGCTCGCTGAGCGCGGCTCCCCCAGCCACGACGGGCTTGGCGCCCGCTTCATCAGCCACGAGCTCGCTGACGACGGCCAACTGACGATTAACCTGCAGCCGTCGCGCTGGTCGCTACGCCTGAACGGGAATGACGCCGCCAACTCGCTCGCCGCGCTCTGCGCCGTGCGCGACGCTGAAGGCCGCTGGCTGGCAGGCAGGCGGGCAGAGTGGGTCGCGTCGTGGCCTGGGCGCTGGGCGCTCGGCGCCGGTGGGGCGGTCGACTTTGGCGAGAGCCCGACCGAAACGCTGGCTCGCGAGCTGCAAGAGGAGTGGTCGGTCAGCGCCGAAGAGATCCGCTGCGAGGCGCTCGTGATGCTGCCAAACGCGATGGTGATGTTCGTCGGCCAAGCCTGGCTCCCCGAGGTGGCGATCGTTACCCCCGACGATGAACACGACGAGCACGCCTGGTGGCCAGCGCAGGTTGACGATTGGCCCGACGAGGCCGATGAGCCACTGCGGCGAATGGCGACGCTACTGAGCCAGGTGCCACGATGAGCGACGCAGCCCAAGCGCCGAAGCAGCGAGGCCCAAGCCTCTCCAAGGGCACACTGAAGAGGCTCTCTTTTGCCCACTCAACGGTCTACATCTGCTTGCTCGTCGTCTGGCTCGTGCCAGGCCTCGCCGTGGCCACTTCGATCTTCGGTTTTATTCACGGGATCGGCTGGATCCTGATGGTGCTGCTGATTCTGCTGGCGCTGCGAGCCCGCGTTGTATCGCTGCGCACAGCGACGGCAGTCGCCGTGCTCGGCGGCATTGCGCCCTTCTTCGGCAGCTACGAATTCTTTCGCACCGGGCGCCGTCGCGAGGACGCTGGCAGCCTCGGCGGCGAAGTTCCCAGTGAAGCTGGCGTTGCGGCGCAGGGCACCAGCCCCGGCGGGCGCTAGCATCAACTAAAGATCGATATATGGCGGTTTCGACAACAGTTCAGGTGACGCTCCCGACGATGGGTGAGTCGGTAAATGAGGGCACCGTTCTTGAGTGGCTCAAGGCGGAGGGCGACCAAGTTGCGGCTGGCGAAACACTGCTCGAGATCTCAACCGACAAGGTTGACGCTGAGATCCCCTCCCCGGCCTCCGGAACGCTGCTGAAGATTCACGTTGCTGCCGGTGAGACGGTCGAGATTGGCGCCCTGCTAGCTGAGATTCAGGCCGGCGAAGCGGCGCCGTCGAATGGCGCTCCGCCAGCACCAGAGGCCGCTGACGCTGACGGCCCGGCTGAAATCATCGACATCGTCGCCCCTGCGGCCGGTGAATCGGTCAGCGAAGGGACGCTGCTGGAATGGCTCGTGAAGCCCGGCGACAGCGTCGATGAGGGCCAGACAATCGTTGAGTTCTCAACCGACAAGGTCGACATTGAGCTGCCCGCACCGGCCAGCGGCAAGATCACCGAGCTGCTCGCCGCGTCCGGCGACACGATCGCCGTTGGTCAGCTGATAGCGAGGATGGAGCTGGGCGCTGGCGTGGCCAAGAAGCCTGCTGGCGACGACGAGCCTGCTTCTAGCAACGGCAGCGCGAGCCCCTCGGCCGTTCCTGAGGGCGTCCGCGCCTCACCGGTCGCGGCCCGCGTGGCGGCCGCCGAAGGCGTCGCACTCGATTCCGTCAGCGGCAGTGGCGCCGGCGGCCGAGTTACGAAGGCCGACGTACTGGCCGCCAGCTCCGGCGGCAACGGAACCGCTTCAACCGCTCCGACTGCTGGCGTGACAGAGCTGCGCGGTGGCGCGGTGACGCTCGCCCGCTACATGGATGAGAGCCTTTCGATCCCAACCGCAACCTCGATCCGGACGATCCCCGTGACACAGATGGACGCGCGCCGCAAGGAACTCAAAGCGGCCGGTCACAAGGTCTCCTTCACGCACTTGATCGCCTGGGCGATCGCACGTACAGCGGCCGACCAGATGCCGGTGATGGCACACCACTTCCTTGAGCAGGACGGCAAGCCGATGCGCGCCGACGACGGCGCCGTCAACCTAGGTATCGCGGTTGACGTCGAAAAGAAGGACGGCTCGCGCACGCTGATGGTGCCGGTGATCACGAACGCTGGGGCGATCGACTTCGTCGCCTTCAAGGCAGCCTTCGATGAGCTGATCGACAAGGCGCGGATCAACACGCTCTCGGCCGATGACCTCGTCGGAGCGAATATGACGCTGACTAACCCCGGCGGAATTGGCACCGGTGCATCTGTGCCGCGGCTGATGCCCGGCCAAGGGACGATCGTCGCGACGGGCTCGATCGGCTACCCGGTTGGGCTTGAGAACGCCGGCGCAGCGATCGGCGCTGAGAAGGTGATGACGATCACCTCGACCTACGATCACCGCGTGATCCAAGGCGCCGAGTCGGGGCGCTTCCTTCAAGCGGTTGAGGCCCAGCTCAGCGGCGAGCATGAGTTCTACGACCAGATCTTCGCATCGCTCGGCGTGCCGCTAGCGCCGGCGCCGTCCGCGCCAAAGGCCAGCCTCAGCGCGGCCACGGCCAGCGACGGCGATGACCTTGAGCTGATGCAAGCCGTTCAGGCAGCAACGGCGCTGGTGAAGGCTTTCCGCACCCACGGCCACCTCGCAGCGACGCTCGACCCGCTCGGCACGGAGCCGGTCGGCGACCCGGCGCTTAACCCTGAACCGCTCGGGCTGACTGACGCGCTGATGCGGCGAATCCCGTCAAAGCTGTTGCGAATCTACGTTCCGGGCGAAAACCTCGCCGAGTCGCTGCCCTTCCTGCGCGACGTTTACACCGGCACGATGGCCTACGAGAGCGAGCACATCGCAAGCCACCGCCAGCGCCACTGGCTGCGCGAACGGATTGAGGGCAGCGTCTACCGCCAGCCACTACAGCCCGAGCAGCAGCGCGCGCTGCTGCAACGCCTGCTGGCCGTGGACGCGCTCGAGCGCTTCATGCACAAGGCCTATCTAGGGCAGCAGCAGTTCTCAATCGAGGGCCTCGACATGACCGTGCCGATGATCGACGAGGCGGTTGAGCTTGCGGCCGGCGCGGGCGCGCGCGAAATAGTGATCGGAATGGCTCACCGTGGCCGCCTCAACGTGCTGGCCCACAACCTCGGCCGCCCTTACGAGACGATCTTCGGCGAGTTCGAAGGAACCTCGACCGTTCAAGTAGTCAAGGCTGTAACCGAAATTCCGCAAGGTGGAACCGGCGACGTCAAGTACCACCACGGTTATCGGCGCGACTTCACGCTGCGCGAAGGAGCAAGTGTTCTGGTCAAGCTGGAATCGAACCCGAGCCACTTGGAAGCGGTTGATCCCGTCGTGATCGGCGCCACCCGAGCCGCGCAGACAGACCGCAGCGGCCCGGTCGCTGGGCGCAACCAAACTTTGGCGATGGCCGTGATTCTTCACGGCGACGCGGCAATGCCCGGCCAAGGCGTCGTCGCTGAGACGCTCAACCTGCAGGGCCTCGACGGTTACAAGGTCGGCGGCACGCTGCACCTAATCCAAAATAATCAGGTCGGCTTCACGACCGACATCGAAGACGCCCGCTCAACTCACTGGGCTTCTGATCTGGCGAAGGGCTTCGACGTACCGATCATCCATGTCAACGCCGACGATGTTGAGGCATGCATCTCAGCAGTCGATCTCGCGATGGCATTCCGCGCCGAGTTTGGCCACGACGTGCTGATCGACCTGATCGGCTACCGCCGCTTC
>SXGR01346240.1_pt1 | contig 24501 bp, 11 predicted proteins | sample 3174711 | NCBI WGS metagenome assembly SXGR01 (sample SAMN11356860, study PRJNA531348) | freshwater metagenome | isolation source: freshwater sample F1-60 | place: China: Fuxian Lake, Yuxi | collected 2017-12-25
GATTTGGCTAGTAACAAATCCATGTCGTTCACCGGAGCCCAATGGATTGGAGATCGCCGAAGGAAAACCACGGGCAGGCAACCGAGCCCTTATTTGCGAAAGGCCTTCACTCTTCCCGGTCCGGTCCGGAAGGCCACCCTCCACTGGACCGCGCTGGGCGTCGCTGAACTTCACCTTAACGGCCAAAAAGTCGGACGAGACTTCCTCATGCCGGGCTGGTCCGACTATCGTAGCCGAGTCCAGACCCTCTCCACCGATGTCACCAAACTCCTCCAGCCCGGCTCCAACCGATTCGGCGCCATTCTCGGCGACGGCTGGTACTGCGGCTACCTCCTCTGGAAGAAAGATCGCAACTTCTATGGCAAGCACCCGCAACTCCTCGCCCGGCTGGAAATCGAGCTGACCAGTGGTCGCCGAATCTCCATCGTCACAGACCGCACCTGGGAACTCCGCTACGGCCCCATTCTATCGGCCGACCTTTACGACGGGGAAAGTTACGACGCCCGAAAGGAAATTGCCGGCTGGTGTGAACCAACCTCCCCTTCCCGCGGTTGGCGCCGGGCCGATCTCTTTCCCAAATACCGGGGCATCCTGCAACCCAAGGTCAACGAACCGGTCCGCGTCACTCAGACTTTGCCGACCAGGAAAATCACCCGCCCCGTCCCCGGAGTTTACGTCTTCGACTTCGGCCAAAACCTATCCGGAGTTTGCCGCCTCCAGATCCGCGGCCGACGCGGTCAGACCATCACCCTGAAATTCGCCGAAATGCTCAAGGCGGACGGAAACGTCTATCGCGAAAATCTCCGCTCCGCCCAAGCCACCGACACCTACGTCTGCCGGGGCGGCGGACCCGAGGAGTGGACTCCGTGCCTCACTTTCCACGGCTTCCGCTACGTGGAAGTCACCGGCCTCACCCGCCCGCCATCCAAATCCCTGCTGACCGCTCTCGTTCTCCATACCGACATGAATCCCACTGGCCACTTCCGCTGTTCAAAAGCGATCCTGAACCGGCTCAACCAGAACATTCGCTGGGGCCAGCGGGGCAACTTCCTCGACCTCCCGACCGACTGTCCGCAGCGCGACGAACGTCTCGGCTGGACCGGCGACGCCCAGGTATTCATCGGAACATCTGCCTTCCACTACGACGTACGCAACTTTTTCCGAAAATGGACCACTGACCTGCGCGACGGTCAGCGCCGGGACGGGGCTTATCCCGACGTGGCTCCTGACGTGTTGGGCCGACTCGGCCCCGCCCAGTTTGGCAACGCCGGCTGGGCCGACGCGGGTGTGATCTGTCCTTGGAAAATCTACTGGCATTACGGCGACCGACAGATTCTGCAGGAAAATTATCCAGCGATGGTCCGGTGGATCGAATACCAACAGCAAACCTCAAAAGATTTGATCCGACCGCGCACCGCATACGGCGACTGGTTGGCCATCGACGCGGTCACTCCACAAAACGCCCCGGTTCCCTGCGATCTGGTGGGTACCGCCTACTTTGCCCACAGCACAGACCTGATGGCTCAGATCGCTGGCGTGCTGGGCCGCACAAAGGACCGGGTCCGCTTCCGAAAACTGCACGCGCAAATCGTCGAAGCATTTCAAAAAGCCTACGTCACCCCAAATGGGCGGATTGTCGGCCACTGTCAGACATCCTATCTATTCGCCTTAGCATTTGATCTTCTTTCCCCCGGACTCCGCTCCAAGGCTTTTGGGCATCTGGTGGACCTGATCTCAGCACGTAACGATCACCTCACGACCGGCTTTCTCGGAACCCCCCTGCTCTGCCCGGTCCTGACCCGCTTTGGTCGGACCGACCTCGCTTATCGTCTTCTTCTTCAGGAGGATTACCCATCGTGGCTCTACCCGATCAAAAATGGCGCGACCACGATGTGGGAGCGTTGGAACAGCTACACCAAAGAGCACGGCTTCGGGGATGTAGGCATGAACTCGTTTAACCACTATGCCTACGGTGCTGTGGGAGAATGGATGTACTCCGTGATCGGCGGCATCCGCCCGCTGGCGCCCGGCTTCAAAAAGATCCTCTTTGCCCCGGAACCTGGCGGCGGACTGACCGAGGCGGCCACTTCCCTGCAGACCCCGCACGGTTTGGCCGCCTGCCGGTGGAGGCTCCGCGGCCGACGGCTGAGCGTGGAACTAACGGTTCCTGCCGGAGTCCAGGCCGCCCTCCGGGTACCAGGCCGTAGGCCGAAGCCAATCAAACCTGGCAACGCCCGCCTAACTGCCAAAATTTAATCCGTTGTCACGTGGCGACCCGGAAAAACACCTTGCAGAGGAAGTCCGTTTTGGAAAAAGCATAAAGGAGCTCCGGTGATTTCTTTGGGCATCGACTGCGGGACGCAAAGCCTCAAGACCCTCGCGCTTGACGGCGCGAGTGGACGAATCGTTGCCTCGGCCAGTCGGGCCTACGAAATGTTGCCGAGCTTGCCCCTAGGGCATCAGGAGCAGGACCCGGAAACCTGGTGGCAAGCGCTCCAGGAGACGGTCGCCGAAATTTTGGTCGCCCTCGGTTCCCGTCGCGGCGAAGTGGGTGCCATTGGAGTTTCCGGACAGCAACACGGCTTGGTGCCGCTGGACGCGGATCATTCCGTCGTTCGTCCAGCCAAGCTTTGGTGCGACACATCCACTGCCGCGCAGTGCGACGAAATCCGCGAGGCTCTAGGCGGCCGTGCGGCGGCGATCAAACTGGTGGGCAACGACGTTCTGCCGGGTTTCACCGCACCGAAGATTCTCTGGCTCAAGCAGAACGAACCCGCGAACTACGCGCGTCTCGCGCACGTAGCTCTGCCGCATGATTTCCTGAATCTTCGATTGACCGGAAAATTGCGCATGGAGTACGGCGATGCTTCGGGCACAGCGCTACTCGATGTGCGGAGCCGCGTTTGGTCAACGGAAGTTTGCACGGCAATCGCCGATGACTTGGTGGACAAACTGCCCTCCGTCGGTTCCTCGCGTGAAGCGTGCGGGATGTTGAGCGCCGACCTACGCCGCACATGGAGATTGGGTGAGGTTACGGTCAGCGCGGGCGGAGGCGACAACATGATGGCGGCGATCGGCACCGGTAACGTTCGGCCGGGCGGGGTCACGGCGAGTCTGGGCACCAGCGGCACGATCTTTGCCTGCGCGGAGAAGCCCGTGGTCGATCCCGAGGGCGAGATCGCGGCGTTCTGCGACAGCAACGACCGGTGGCTTCCCCTGCTCTGCACCATGAACGTCACCGTCGCCACGGAGCTGTTCCGCAGGATGTTCGGTTGGGACCACCCACGGATGGATCGGGAAATCGCCTCCGTGCCAGCGGGCGCAGATGGACTTGTTTTTCTGCCCTATCTCCAGGGCGAGCGGACACCGAATCTGCCGGACGGCTGCGGGGTGCTACATGGACTGAACACCGCCAACTCCACGCCTGGCCACCTGGCCCGGGCGGTCATGGAGGGAGTGACGCTGGGCATGGCGTACGGCCTCCGCCGCATGGAGGCCCTGGGCGTGAAGCCGGACGTCATCCGTCTGACCGGCGGGGGAAGCAACAGCCCCGTGTGGAGGCAGATCTGCGCCGATATTTTTGCAACTCCGGTGATGACTTTGCGTCACGCCGAAGGTGCCGCTTTGGGAGCCGCCGTCCAGGCACTCGCCGCCGCCCAAGGTCAGGAAACGGAAACGCTCGCGGACCGGCTCGCTCCGATTGACGAAAGCAGCCGACTCATGCCCCGAGACAGATTCGACTACGGGGCCAAGCTCAGGGAGCAAAACCGTCTTCGAGGGCTTTTGTTTCCATTGTAAAAAGCCGGTTCGCTCTATCCCCACGCCCATATAAGGCTTGTCGGGCGGACAACAAACACCTGTAATCCAACCCATGCCTCGTAAAAAAACTGATGTGAGTCCCGGGCTGAGGCCGATCCTCCAATCTACCCTCTCCGAATTTTAAGAGCTACCGCCCGATATGAAAAGAGGATCCTTGAAAGTTTACACCAGCACGATGATCGCGGCCCTCGGCGGATTGCTCTTTGGTTTCGACACGGCAGTGATCTCAGGAACCACGGACGCGTTGCAGAAGCATTTCGGCCTGAGCGAAGCGATGCTCGGATTCACCGTGGCCACGGCCCTGATCGGAACGATCTTCGGCTCCATCATGGTCAGTCGCCCGTCCGACCGCTATGGACGCCGCAAGGTGTTGGTGGTTCTGGCCCTGTTCTACCTGATCTCGGCCATCGGCAGCGGGGTGGCGTGGGACCTAACTTCGTTCTGGTTTTTCCGCTTCCTCGGGGGCTTGGCGGTCGGCGGCGCGTCGGTGGTTTCGCCGATGTACATCGCGGAGATTTCTCCCGCAGAAAAGCGGGGCCGGCTGGTCGGTTGGCAGCAGTTCAACGTCTGCCTCGGCATTTGCCTGGCCTACGTTTCAAATTTTCTCGTGGTCAAAACGGGATGGTTCAGCGCCGATATTTCGAGCTTCATGGCGGCATGGCGCTGGATGTTCATGGTAGAGGCATTGCCGGCGGCCGCCTTCCTCGTCCTCATTGCCTACATCCCCGAAAGCCCGCGCTGGTTGGCCGAGCAGAAACGCAAAGACGAGGCCCTGGCAGTTTTAAAAGAGGTCGGGGCATCCGATCCCCAGGCCGTGCTGCGGGACATCCTGGAGTCCATGCACAATCAGTTTGACACCGTGCACGCCAAATTCTGGCAGTCCAAATATGCGCTCCCCATCACTGCGGCCATCGCCCTGGCGGTCTTCAACCAACTCTCGGGTATCAACGCCCTGCTCTATTATGCGCCCAAGGTTTTTGCTCTCGGCGGCAGCGATCCCGATTTGGCCCTACTCCAATCGATCCCCGTGGGCATCATGTTGGTGATCTCCACCACCTTGGGGATGATTCTGATCGATCGCCTGGGACGCAAGCCGTTGCTCATTATCGGGTCGATCGGGATGGCGGTCTTCCTGGCGCTGGCCGGCCTGCAATTCATGGCCAAACCTTCGGGCGGGGTGTCCAACTCGCTGATGTGGCTCTTTATCGGCTACCTGCTTTTTTTTGGTCCCTCCACAGGGGCGGTGATCTGGGTCTACATCTCGGAGATCTTTCCCAACCGGGTCCGGGCCAAGGGTCAATCGCTGGGCAGTTTCACGCACTGGTTCATGGCCGCGGCGGTCTCGCAGGCTTTTCCCGTCGCGGTCGCTGTGCCGTGGATCGGGGCCGGCGCCAGTTTCCTTTTCTTCGCCGTCTGCATGGTGGCCCAGACGGTGTTCGTCTGGCGCGTCCTCCCGGAAACCAAGGGCATTTCTCTCGAGGCTCTCCAAAAGAAACTCGGCATTGAGTAAGCCCCCAGCATAAGACTGGACCCCCGGCCAGAGCCTTCGCGATCGCCATCGTGATTTCCGCAGTTAAATTTTCGTCATGAAAGGACCTCTCTTCTGCTTGCTCCTAGCGGGTCTGCTCGCCCCTGGCCTGGCGGAAAACCAGCCGGCCTTTACCCGGCCCCCCACCTCGGAGACCACCAACATGATCCGGGATAAAACCCTGGTGGCGTGGTGTCAGCCCGATGCGGTCGCCGATTCCACGGGAGGCGGAGGCGTGTTGACCCTGCAGGAGGGCGGCCGGTTCGACAGCATCGTGCTGGGGGAAAAAAAAGCCGGGGTCTGGATGGCCGGAAGTGAAATGTTCCACCGCACGCAGGACGACCAGTCCGCCTCGCTGCCCGCCGCGGACGCGGGTCAAATGGTCCAGATCGCGGTGGCCTATCAGGGAAACCAGGTGAAAGTTTTTCGGAACGGCGCAACTTACGCGGAATATACGGTGCCGAGGGCGGAAGCCTTTGGGGCGTCCTCCGAGGTTCTCATGGGCTGGAGGCACTTCGGGGCGGGACCGGGATCTTTTTTCTCCGGCCAGATCGAGGAGGCCCGGATTTACGACCAAGCCCTCGATGCCAAAACGCTGGCTGCGCTGAAACCGGGCCAGACCGGATCCCCAGCTCCCCTGGCCTGGTGGACCTTCGAAAAAGGCAATCTCGAAGACAGCCAAGGCCGGTTCGGCAAGGGAAGGCTCCACGGGCAAGCAGAGATCCGGGACGGCCGCCTCTATCTTGATGGCAACGGGGATTACTTTGCGGTCAAGGCCATGCCCACCCAGTTTGAGCCCACCCTGCACTTCCGGCCGGAAGGTGGATCCGCGGGCGACGCGATCCCCTACTTCCACGCGGGAAAATATCACCTCTTTTATCTGCGATCCAAAAGCTGGGCCCATCTGGTCAGCGAGAATCTGGTGAACTGGACGGAGCTTCCCCCGGCCATCCGCATCGACGAGAGCGACCCGCTCGGACCCGATGCCGAGGAGTGTTGGACCGGCAGCATCGTGGAAAAAGACGGTACCTTTCATCTTTTTTACACGGGGAAAAATATGCGGGATCCCCGCGGAGACCAGAAGGTCATGGTGGCCACCAGCCCCGACCTGATGACCTGGACGAAGCAGCCCGACCGAACCTTTTATGCGGACGGCAAGATTTACTGGAGCAAGCCTGTCAACGGCCCCATCGATGCCGTGAACTACCACCATCAGGCCTTCCGGGACCCGGCGGTTTTCTGGAACGAGGAAGCCAAGGAGTGGTGGATGCTCCTTCACGCCATCCAAGCGGACGGCTCCGCCCCGGCCATGGGACTTTACACCTCAAAGGATTTGGTGAAGTGGAACGCCCGCGAGCCGCTGATGACCTATGCCATGGCCCTCTCCGGCGACTGCCCCGATATCTTCGAACTCAACGGCAGCTGGTACATCCTGAATGGGAATTACGAATTCACCTGGGCCCCGGAACTGGCCGGGCCCTGGGATCAGGGCTTCGCGCCTTACGACGGCGGCGACCTGCGGGTGGCCAAGACGATGTTCGACGGCAAACGGCGCATCCTGGTGGGGTGGGTCGGCGATTATGCGGAGGACCGGGATGCCGGCGCCCCGCAGTGGGGCGGTCATCTCAGCATGCCGCGGGAAATTTATGCATTCGCCCCCGGCAAGCTGGGGCAGCGACCGGTCGCGGACGTCGTCGCCGCCTTCTCCCAGCCGGTGGCCACCCTGCCCGACGGACCTCCCCCGGCGGAGCCGCTCTCTCTCCCGCGGGATTTCCTGCTCCAGACCACCCTGACCGAAGCCTCGCCGGATGCGCAGGCGGAGATCATTTTCCGTAGGCCCAAGGACTCCCGCGAAGGCGGCTATCATCTGCGGGTCGATTTTGCCAAAAGGACCATCGAGCTGGGCGGCCGGCACAAGCAGCACCGCCAAGTCTGCGAGTTTGACCCCTCCCAGCCGCTCGAGATCCGGCTCTTTGCCATCGGTACGATCGTGGAGGCTTTTGTCAACGACCGGTACGCCTTCACCATGCGCGCTTATGATTTTTATGGGCCCTCGATGCAGGTCCGCGCCGAGAAGGGAACCTTTCAGATCCAAAAGACCTCCGTGCAGGCCCAGGACAAACCGCCGGCTTCCCGGAAGGATTAGATTCCGGCCTACTTTTCGCGGAGAAAATCCTCCGTCTTGAGAGAGGAGGAGTTTTCCAGCGAGACGTGGCCATCCAGCCAGAGGACGTTGAACGATCCCTTGGGGGGTTGGCCTTGGGCGTTGAGACCGTTGGCATCCACTTTTTCCTTGGACCAACGATGATATTTTGAATTCTCCCCGGATTTCCATTTGCCTCGAGAGTCCGGGTTCCAAAGATTTCCTTCCGAACCGGCAATTCCATCAATGAGGCCGATCGTGCGGGCCGGCTTCGAAAATCCAACCAGCGGCACGTGATTTCTACCCGAATCGATCTTGTCGATCACCGGAGCCGCGTGGGCAAAGGCCACTTCTAAATCCGCCCCGCCGTTGATCCAATACCCGATCCGAAAGGCTTGTTTGCTGACCGGATCCACCGACCTTGGATCCGTCCAAGTTTTTGTCAGTCCCGGACGATCGAAGATTTTTGCGTCCCGTCCGGTGAAGGGCAAAAGGTGAACTGCCCACCACCAGCCCTGCGGGTTGAAGTAGGTGCCATCCGACAACTGCCCTTGGGCAGGCGGAAGATACCCACCGTGCTCAGAAGCATAGGCCAGCATGGCCGCACCGATTTGCCGAAGATGCCCGGCGCTTTTGCCCTGATTCGCTTTCTGGACGGCCGACGAGATCGCGGGAATCGACAGAGCGGCCAGCAGTCCCACGATTGAGATCACCACCAGAAGTTCGACCAAAGTGAATCCCCCTACTCTGCGAAATCTGGATCGCACTGGCCTCATCAAGGTCAAGCTAACATGTATAAGTTATGATACAAAAAGAAAATAGACCTCCATGATCGGCTCATGGTGACGGACTGAGATGGCTGGCTTTAGGTTTTTGGGTCGGACGTATGGCGGGAAATGAATTCGCTGGTGGAAATCGATTTATGGATCGGTGGCTTCACCTTTTGCTCGATCAGATCGAGCAAAAGACGGGCAGCCATTTCCGCCATCTCTTCCACCGGTTCGGGGATGGTGGACATGCCGAGAAACGAATGTGTCAAATTTCCCATGCCCACCACGGCCACGTCCTCCGGCACCCGGATACCCCGCTGCTGCAGGGCGTCCAAAGCCGGGAGAGCCAACCCATCGTTCAAGGCGAAAATGGCATCGGGAGAATCTTTGCTCTTGGAAAAAAACTGGTTGAGCGAAGTTTCCACGATCATTTCGGCCGTCTCGCTGGCGGCGGGCCGGCTGACCAGATGGCGCTGGAGGGCGAGACCCTGCCGATGCAAAGCCTCCTGAAACGCCTTGAAGCGGTGCAAGGTCCCCAGACCTGGGTAGTCGATGCCAAGAAAAGCGATTCGCTTGCGGCCAGAGCCCGCCAGGTGGGCAACGGCGGCGCGGATCGATTCCCGCGGATCCCACATCACCGAGCTGATCAGGGGGGTCAGCTCCGGAATTTCGTCCCCGAGAAATACGATCGGTAGCGAGCTTTTCGCAATTTCACGGTAGATGGGAGCGCAACCGATCGTCGGCAGGGTAATCAGGCCGTTGTCCCTCCGCTCCAGGAAGGAGCGCAGTTCCCGGCGGTTGCGATCCTCCTCAAAGCTATGGGTGGTCACAAAAGGAATCAGCTCCGAGTGGTCGAACAGCTTCCGCATGCCCAGCATGACCCTCTCCGCCCAGTCCAACTTGAAGTTGGGCAGGATGACGCTGATCATGCCGCTGCGCTGGCTTCTCAGACTGCGGGCAAACCGGTTAGGGGCGTAGTTCAGTTGTTTGGCCGCCGCCAGGACACGGGAAATGGTGGCCTTGGAAATCTTACGCTTTTCCCCGATCCCATTCAGGACGAACGATACGGTCGCATGGGACAGCCCCAAACGCTTGGCCAGTTGATAGCCGGAAATAGTCCGGTCACCCGGAAGATTAGCCAAGGTTAGTCGTGAACTCACTGAATTAACATGTAAGCCAGCTTTAGCCCTTTGAAAAACACATTTTTTGATGCAAAATAACTTACATGTTTAAGTCATCGGCGATGCTGTTATTTGGAAAGGTTTTTGCCCTAAATTTGAGGATCAAGCCTTCTTTTTGCCTCGAGTTTCTTGGCCCGAACCCTTCTCGGGAGGCGCTCCGCCCCTGCCTTTTTATTTCAAGGACGACCGCATGGGAAAAGCGCAACCGAATTGCGGAACAGGCCGGCATCGCGGAGGATTTGCCAAGAAAACTGCCCGCCTGGGTCGCACAGGCAGATCCTGCCGAATTACCTCGAGGCCCGTTGAACGAACAAGAAAGAAATTGGTGTCAATATTACTTAGGCGTGTGCGAGCCTTCCCGAAGATGACAAAATTTATCTTTTTCGCCTTGATGACTGGTATTCTGGGATGTTGCCCGGGATGGACGGAGGAACCCCGCGACCTCCAAAGCGACACTTGGGTGGCCATCGACGAGGCTGGACGCGTCCTGCCCGCAGGCGGAAAAACCCTTCCGCCCCGCAAGGAGAAACGGGTCGGGATCTTTTACTTTTTGTGGCATGGCGCCCACGGGTACGACCACCATCGCGACCCTGCTGACGCCGACGAGGGTGTGATCCCCCCGGGCCCCCAAGATAACGCCAGTCCCCACGATCTAACCCGATGGCAGGCGGAGGGGGCGGATCCGGCCAATCTGGGGGAACTCCGCAGCTTCCATCATTGGGGCCAATCGGAATACGGTTACTACCTCTCCGACGATGAATGGGTCATCCGCCGCCACCTTCGTTCCCTCACCGATGCCGGGGTGGATGTGCTGATCTTCGACGCCACCAACGGCTTCACCTACCGGAAAACCTACCTGCAAATCCTGAAAATCATCGAGGCGCTTCGGGCCCAGGGAGAGGCTACGCCCCAGGTTGCCTTCCTCACTCATTTTCGGGCTGCGACCGCCGTCCAAAAACTGCGAAAAGAATTGTACGACCCGGGACACTACCGGGACCTGTGGTTCCGCTGGAAAGAAAAACCCCTACTGATGACCTCGGCTGAGGTTGCTTCCAGTCAACCCGAACTCAGCGACTTCTTCACTGTGCGGAAATCCTGGGCCTGGTCTGATCGCGATGGCTGGTTTGGCGACGGTCGACATGCCTGGCCGTGGATCGACCGGTATCCGCAAAAATTCGGGTGGGACACGGACCCCGGGAAACCGGAGTTTATTTCCGTTTCAGCCGCCGGTCATGCCACCTTGGGAGAAGGCCGGAGCTACCACCGCAAACGCCAGCCGCCCCGGGAAAAGCAGCGGCCCTACGAGGGGGAATTTTTCGCCGAGCAGTGGAAACACGCTTTGAAGGTGGATCCTGCTTTTCTCATGGTCACGGGCTGGAACGAGTGGGTCGCCATGTATTTCCAGGCCAAGGAGGGCGAGACCATGTTGGGCCGCCCGGCCGAGGCCGGCTCACCGGTGTTTGTCGACCTCTACTCGACGGAGTACAACCGCGACGTTGAGCCGGACAACTCCGTCGCTGGGGACAACCTTTACTACCAGATGGTCGCCGGCATCCGCCGCTTCAAGGGGGCCCGGCCTCCTCCGCCAGCCAGTGCCGAAACGGAGATTTCCCTGTGCGCGGACCCCAAGGACTGGGAGAAGGTGGAGCCGGAATTTCGCGAGTCCGCCGGGGACACCGGGCACCGCAACCATCCGGGATGGGGCCAGATTGGGGCATACACCCATACGTCAGGTCGAAATGATATTGTCGCCGCCAAAGTGGCGCGCGACCGGGAGCGCGTGGTCTTTGCCGCCACCACGGCGGCTCCGCTCAGCCCCCCATCCGACCCTGGCTGGATGGAGCTTTTCCTCAACACCGACCGGGACTTTTCCAGCGGATGGTTCGGGTTCGACCTGAAACTTGGTGCGCCCACCGGGCTGCAGGAAAAGGACGGCGCCACGCGGTTCAACCGGCCGATCCTGAAATATTGCGAGGGCCAATGGGTGCCGACTGGAAAATCAGCGGCGGGTACGACCCAAGGAAACTTGGTGGAGATCGCCGTCCCGCGCCCTCTTTTACCCGAGCCACTGGGTTTTTACTTCAAGTGGGCCGACCATCCGGCCGGGGATGGCCATATTCTCGATTTGGAGAAAGGAGGCGATACGGCTCCCAACCGAAGGTTCCTCTATCATTTCCAAACGGCTAGGCCATCAGGAAACTGAGGATATAGGAGCCGGATCCCATGTTCTCGTCTGGTCCCAGCTTGCCCAACCTTAATTCACCCCTACAGCTGAACGGGGCACCTAAAAGGGACGATTAGGGCAAAAAAAATATTATTGCACCCCTTGCAAATTAGATAACATGTGTAATTATATTCTGCGATGAAACAAAACTCCACCATACCCCCGCAAACTTTTTTCAAGCCTACTTTCTTAACTTTAGCAATCGCAGGGCTGCTAATTTTCCTGTCCGCAGACTGGGCGGTTGCACGGGACGATTTTTTCAACCAAGCCTCGGATGGCGACTTTGCCGATCCCGCCAACTGGCAGGGCGGAACTCTCCCCGGCGGTTTCGGCAACACCTTCATCGGCAGCAGTGATCTGGGCAGTCCCACTTTGGTCCCGGTCACGGCCTTTCTCGATTCGGATGTGTTCTCGTGGCAGACGGGTAGATTGTTCCTCGGCCAAGGTGGCTCTGGCGATGCCACTTTGAACATATTAAACGGCGGCAGCCTGCAATACGGCGAACTCTACATCGGACGCGACGCCGGAGCCGTGGGCGTTCTTAATCAAAGCGGGGGAACCATGCAGATCAATGCGGGCATGATTGAAATTCAAAGCGGGGGCGTCAGTGGAACTTATAATCTTTCGGGCGGAACCCTCACCTCGATCAATCCCAATCCCACCTCGATCAGCGTCGGTGCCTGGGGTTCTGGCACGGGCTACTTCAACATGTCGGGCGGGACCCTGAATGCCGGAACCACCCATGAGCACAGCTTGAACGTGGGTTGGGGAGCTAGGGGCGAAGCCACCTTCAGCGGTGGCACCGCCACCCTGACCGGGGACCTCAACGCCGGTAACCGCGGCAATGGACTGGTCACCATTTCCGGCACGGCCACGGTCAACACCAAGTCGGTCAATGTGGGCCTGAATAGCGAGGCGGCGAACTCACAACTTGCGGTGAGCGGCGGCACGCTTTCGGTCGCCAACAGCATCTCCGTGGCCAACTCCTCTGCGCTGGTGGTCACTGGTGGAGAGGTCACGGCCGCGGGGCTCATCATTGCCAGCGACTCGGCGGTGACCAACAGCGGCGGGGTTTTGAACATCCCCGCCATCACCAACAACGGGACGTTGACTTTCAATCGCGCGGACACCCTTTCCCTCACCGGCACACTGTCCGGATCGGGTACCAACAGAGTTTTGGGAGGGACCACCGTATCTCTGGACAACGGGGCCGCCTGGAGTGGCGGGGAAATTTTCATCCTTTCCAACGGGCTGGTCCGATTTAACGGAGGTAGCGGCAACGGCGCGGCCAGCCTGAATTTGGATGGCGGAGTGGTGGACGTGAGCGGACAGTCTTTGCCCGCAGACAGCTGGGCTAACCTGATTTCAAGAATGTCAGGCGCCAAACTGGTTAATTCCAGCACCAGCCCGGCTGCCATCGGCAGCGGGAACAACACCCTCTGGCTCTACACCGCCTCCCTGGAAATCGAGACCGTGGGCGATCTGCAAATCGATTCTGTCATCCATTCCACTTTTGCCCCCACGGCCACCGGCATCATCAAAACCGGCGCCGGAAAGCTCACTCTCACCGCCGCCAACACCTACACGGGTGGCACCACGGTGAGTGAAGGGGAACTGGTGATCGCCCAAGCCGACTTCACGGCGACCATCACCCCATCCGCCATCTCGGTCACTCTCAGCAACACGCCCAGCGTCGGAGATAATTTTCAACTGGTTCCCGGATCCCTCGACGGAAGTTATGGATCGCCCAGCGTGACCCCTTTAGGAGCGGGCCAATCGGCTTCCTTTAACGCCTCGACGGGTCTTCTTTCCATCACCCAAAGTGCCTCTGGTCCAACGTTTACTGACGCTTACCCCGACAACGCCATGAATGACCTGGCCCCGAATGGGCAGACCTTTCTCGTGAACTACGCTTTGGGTGGCGACTCTAGCACCCCGGCCACCTTGCCCTGGCAAGACACCAGCGACCCAACCAAGCTGACCTTGGTGGCCTACGTAAGGACGAACAACCCGGTCGGCACTACTCTTTTAGTTGAAGGTCAAAAGAGTGATTCCTTGACGAACTTTGACGTTGCCGATCCGGTTCCTGGCGTTGCTGCGGGGAATCAATCCGACGCCCCTGAGGGGACTGAAAAAAGAGTCTTCAGTGTACTCAGAGAGGGAAATCGTTTGTTTCTGCGACTAAAAATATCTTACTTGGACTAAAAGCACTTGACTTAATGAGTAACATGTGTAAATAAGACTAATAAAGGAGATAAATCATGAAAACAACAAAGTTAAACCTCAAAACCATCCAACCGTCTCAATTTTACATCACTTCGCTGTGGGTCGGTATTTGTTCCCTGATGCTTCTCACTTCACCCTGCCAATCCGCTTTGGTTGGGCTTTGGACATTCGAGAACGGTTCCTTGGCGGATTCCACCGGTAATTTCGGTAACTTGGTCCTTGTTGGGGACGCCGTGGTCAGCAATGGGGCCCTTGACCTCAATGGCAGCGGCACCACGGCCACTGGTTGGGCGAGAACTCCGGGAACTTTTAGCGCGGGAGGGGGGGGAGGCGTGGCCCTCGGCAGCAAAACGCTGGTTTCTTGGATCACCCTGCAAAGCCTGTCGGCATCAGCCGGATCCGCCATGACGCTCGACGGCGTGACCGGAGACCAGTTTGACGGCATTGTTTTTGGGGAGCAGTCACCCGGTCGATGGATGAACGGCAGCAATGGTTGGAGCCGCTCCCAGGGGGGGCAGTTTAACCAGGCTGAAGCCGTGGAGTCCTCTACGGGATCCCTGCTCCAGCTGGCCATCACCTACCAAGACCTCGGTGGAGGAAATGTACAGATCACCGGTTACCGCAACGGCAACCTGATGGGCAGTTACACCTCGGTCAACTTCGCTTCTTGGGGTGCAAACCAGCAGGAGGTTATCTTTGGCCCTCGGTACCACTATATCGACCTCAATCAGAGCGGTGGAGCATTGGATGCGCTCCTTCATGAAGCCCGCCTGTATGACTCCGCACTCTCCCAGTCGGAAATCCAATCCCTGGCCATGGTTCCGGAGCCGACCGCGTCAGTATTGGGTACCCTGGCCGCCTTTTTGTTGCTCTCACGCCGCCGGCGCAATTCGTAAGCCAAACGTGCGGGCGGCCCTTGGAATCCTGGCTCTCCGCCAACGCGGCTGGGGCACTCCCAGTCGCTGATTTGGGTCTTTGCCCTAACCCGTGGCATGACCCTTGGCTGAACCGGGGGCCGAGGCCAAATCATGAAACGTAATACTAAACCTTTGGGGTCTGCTTTTCCCGGATCCATCACCCTCCTCGGCCTGGCCCTGCCACTCCTCATGGCCGTCCCGGAAAGCCGTTCAGCCGAGGATCCCCGCAAAAGCGCCTTCGCCTCTTGGACCTTTGACCAATCCGGTCCGGTCGAAAAGAAAAACCCTTTGTTAGTCATCGGGGACGTGGAGTTTCTGGAGTTGCCGGAGGAGGAAAAAAAAGCCTCCCTCGCCCGCGGCGGCACCGGCTGGTTTGCCCGGCTCCAAGGAGGACACCTTGACGCCGGTACCCATCTCAACCTCCCGGGCGCCGCCGGCACCGTCTACCTGCGGGCCCGCGATCCCAGCGGAAGGTGGGAAGGCGGTCTTTTCAGCAAGCGGGGCAGCCACGAGATCACCAACTTCAATCTCTTTGCGGCGGACGGCCGCATTGGCGGGGAGTTTCATGCTGAAGGTCCCCTACCAGGATCGGTTTCCTTTGCCGCCGCCGGCACCATGGGTAAAGGGTGGCACGATCTGGTGGTCCGTTATGACGGGGCCACCTTGGAAATCTTTTGTGACGGATCCAGCCTGGGAATCGGTCCCTGGGCGGGCGGCAAGCTAACGCAGAACACCGAGCCCCTGCTGATTGGGGCCGAGACGGTCAACGGCACACCGGTCCGCCCCTTTCCGGGAGAGATTGAACAGGCGGCGATCTGGTCCCGCGCCCTAAAAGATAGTGAAATCAAAGCCCTGAACCGACGGCCTTAATCTGGCAGAGTCCGCCGAGCCGTGGAAGGGCGCTTGCCGATTCATGGGCTAGCAAAATAAGTTTACATGTGTAATGTAACTATGTGAGACAGATTGGCCTTATTTTGGGCATCCCTCTCTTGTGGACGGGTTTTTCCCGGGCCCAGCCGGCATTTGTCCGCCCAGACCACATAACCATCGCGGACAAAACCCTGGTTGTATGGTGCCAGCCGAATCAAGCCTCCTACCTTCCGGGAGGTCATGGCGTGTTCACGATTCAGGAGGGCGGAAAATTTGATAGCATTGTCCTGGGGGAAATCCGCAGCGGCGTCTGGATGGCCGGCAGCGACAACTTCAATCGTACGCAAACCGACCAGAGTGCCCTGCCCACCACCAACGACACCGCCGCCATGGTGCAGATCGCCATCGTTTATCAAGGCAACCAAGTGCGGATTTTTCGCAACGGGATCCCCTACTCCGACTACAGCGTCGCGAATCCGGTGACCTTTGGGGCTGCCGCGGAAATTTTTATTGGCTGGAGACATTTCGGTGCGGGCGAGGGCTCGTTCTTTGCCGGCCAGATCGAGGAAGCCCGCCTTTACGACCAGGCCCTGCCTGCGGCGGCCTTAGCCGCCTTAAGCCCGGGCAGCGCCGGTTCCATCACGCCTCTCGCCCGTTGGACTTTTGAAAACGGAACCCTTGCCGACAGCATGAACCGGTTTGACCCTGGACAGTTGCGGGGCCAAGCAACAATTCAAGGTGGCCGTCTCCAACTGGATGGAGCGGGGGACTATTTCGTGGTCAAACCGGCGGCCGCCCGCTACGAGCCAACCCTTCACTTCCGGCCGGAGGGGGCAGCAGCGGGCGACGCGATCCCCTTCTATCACAAAGGTCAGTATCATTTATTCTATCTTCGCCATAACGAATGGGCCCACCTGGTCAGCCGCGACTTGATCACCTGGACAGAGCTCCCCACCGCCATTCCCGTCGACCACACGATCCTTGCGGGTGCGGATGCCGAGGCGGCCTGGACCGGCAGCGTGGTGCGTAAGGATAGTGAGTTTCATCTTTTCTATACCGGAAAAAATCTCGCGGATCCTTTTGGAGATCAAAAGGTCATGGTCGCCACGAGCCGCGACCTGATCACCTGGACCAAGCAGCCTGACCGCACGTTCTACGCCGATGGGACAATCTACTGGAGCAAACCGGTCAATGGCCCCATCGACTCGGTGGCACCGTACCATCACCAGGCTTTCCGCGACCCGGCGGTCTTTTGGAATGAGGCGGCCGGGGAGTGGTGGATGGTTCTGCATGCCATCGTGGCGAACGGCTCCGCCCCGGCCATGGGGCTTTATGCTTCAACGGATTTGCTGACCTGGACGTCGCGCCAACCGCTGCTGACCTACCCGATGGCTCTTTCGGGGGATTGCCCGGACATTTTCGAGCTCGGCGGTGATTGGTATATCGTCAACGGCAACCACGAATACACGTGGGCGCCGGAGTTGGGCGGCCCTTGGTCGCAAGATTTTCTGCCTTATGACACCGGGGATCTGCGCGTGGCCAAAACCATGTGGGATGGCCGACGCCGCTTGCTCGTCGGTTGGATCGGAGACAACGCCGGAGAAAGTGACGCGGGTGCTCCCCTGTGGGGCGGGCATCTCAGCATGACGAGGGAACTCTATGCGCCCAGTCCGGGTCAACTCGGGCAGCGGCCGGTGGCTGAGGTTGTTTCTGCTTTCTCCAGCCAAGTGGCGTCATGGCCCGATGGGGCGCCCACGGGGCAAGCTTTGTCCTTGCCGCGTGATTTCATGCTGCACGCCACGCTCAAGGATGCTTCGCCCGACGCGCGGGCGGAAGTTGTTTTCCGGCGTCCGGATGACCAGACGTCTGGCGGCTACCATCTGCGATTGAATTTCGCCACGCGCGAAGTCGAGCTGGGCGGGGAGCACAAGCAGTTCCGCCGAGTCTGCGACTTCGACCCGGCACAGCCGCTCGAGGTGCGCCTCTTCGCCATCGGCACGATCATCGAATGCTTCATCAACGACCGCTACGCCTTCACCATGCGCGCCTACGATTTTCATGGATCACAGATGATCGTCCGTGCACTCCAAGGCGCTTTTCAGCTGCAAAACAGCGGGGTTTTCACCCAGGGCACACCTCCCTCCCCGGCTCCACCGGAACCGGACTTTGCACTCATGGCCGCCAGTGGCCGGCTGCGATGGATATGGCACAAGGAACCTGGGGAATCCCCAACCACCGCAGCGCCGGCCGGAAAGGTGCGCCTGCGGCGCAGCTTCGATCTTTCCGCGGACAACATGCCGGATTGGGCCGAGTTCGTTTTTGCGGTCGACGACTCCGCCGAGGTGTTCGTCAACGGCCAGCGGTTGGGCTCGTTTGCGGGATGGAATCCTCTGACCCAACTGGATATCCGCCCCTGGCTCCGTCCGGGTCGCAATGTCATCGCGGTCGAGGCGGAAAACATCGCCCCTTCACCCGCCGGGTTTGTCGGCTTGGTCGAATTGGAAGGGTATTCGCCGGTCATGTTCGACGGGAGCACGAAGTCATCGCTCGTGTCCGCCGGTGCGACGACTTGGGCCGACCCTGCTTTCAACGATTCCGGTTGGGCTGGCGCAACGCTTCTTGTCCCGGCTGACCTCGGTCCTTGGGGGCGGATTTCCGGGCCGGCGCCGTCCAATCCGACGCTGCAGACGGTCCCGGATAATTTCCCGACCTTCAGCGTGCCCGGTTTCGAGACGGAGATGGACCGGATGCGGCAGATCCTTTTCGGGCACTACCAGATGGATTTGTCCAATCTGCCCACCTTCAACCTCCACTGGCTCGCACCCGCGGCTATCTGGGCGGGTTTGGACGCGGGTCCGCAAGACAGCTGGACGCGCGGCAGTCTCCGCGCCCGGCTGCTCTCCACGCGCGTGATGAATGACGGTTACGTCTCCTCCCATCAGCATGAGGGACTCGGCCACAGCGAAGGCTGGCCTTTCCCCCTTTACACGCAAACGGGCGGAGCCGGATGGATGTTCAGCACCGCCGGCCTGCTCTACGGGCCGGAACTGGGGGTGTTTCCGGCAACGAGCGTGTTGGACTGGACTTTTCGCCGGGCCACTGCGGCCAGTCTTGATGTGACGGGCGGCCTGCGGCTCGACCTCACCGGGGTGGATGCCGCCATGACTTCGCCGACGATCAATGTCGATCCGCAAGCCGCCACCTGGGTCCGCATCAAGCTCATTCCGGGCACAACGCCGCTGCAGCCCTACGTGCAGTGGAGGACGGCGTCGGCCGGCTTTTCCGAAGCGCGCAAGGTCGCGTTCGAAATCCCCGCCGATGCCACCCCCGGTGTGCCCATCGACGTGGATGTGCCGATCCACCAGCTGGCTCTAGGCGGCGACAACATCACCCGGTTGCGCGTCGGCTTTGGCAACACCGGTCCCGGCGAAGTCACCATTCTGCGCGTCTTCACCGCGGTGGACACACGCCACAACGTGAACAATGCCAATTTTGTCCTGGCGGCCGCGACTTACTTTAACTGGACCGGGGATGTGGACTTTCTGGGCGATTACATCAGCACGTTGCGGCGCATTTTCCGCTACTCGGTCGAGGAGTTCGGCGTCCGCACGCACGGGGTCGTCTCGACGCCGTGGGCAGGCAAGGACGGACGCTCGGGGCTGACCCTCGGGTCCGGCGGCAGTAAGACGATCAACTACGGGCTCGGCGTCGGCAACAACTACTGGGACCTGCTGCCCTTCGGTGGCAAGGACGCCTACGCCACCGTCTACCATTTCGCGGCCACGCGGGCCATGGAACAACTCGAGGCGGCCGTTGCGTCGCATCCGGAATGGAATATCCCGGCACCCGCGATCGGATACGGGGCCGCCCAATTGGCCGCCGACCTCGCGCAGATGCGCGGGGCCTTCGGCCAAACGTTCTGGAAAGCGGACAAGGGCCGCTACGGCGGAGCGGTCGATTCCACCGGCAAGTTGTGGGACTACGGCTTCACCTTCCTCAACAACGAGGCCATGTATTACGGGCTGACCGCACCGACGCAGGATCGCCAGATTGTCGACTGGCTGTCCGGAGCACGAACCATCGCGGGCGAGACCGCGACCGGATCCGATCTTTACCGCTGGCGCTTCGGTCCGCGGGCGACCACCGTCCGCAATATCGACTACTACAACTATGTCTGGACGGATCCCGAAACGCTCCCCTTCGGCGGGCAGGTCCAGGACGGCGGGGCGGTGTTCGGGTTTTCCTTCCACGACCTCATGGGGCGGTTGCGGGCCAACGGACCCGATGACGCCTGGGCGCGGCTCAAGGAGATCCTCGCGTGGTATGGAGAGGTGCAGGCCGCGGGCGGCTACCGCAAATACTACACGCCGGCAACGGCCGCCGAACGCGGGACGTTGCAGGGCGGTGGCACGGCCGGCGGCTTGGGCATCGATCAGGAATTTTACGAAACTCTCCTCGTGCCGCTGATCATGACCGAGGGATTCCTCGGTTTGTCGGTCACGCCCGAGCGCGTTCGCTTTGCGCCGCAACTGCCGCAGGAATGGCCCTCCCTCGAAGTCGGCCGCATCCAATACCGCGACTGGATGCTGCGGGCCAAGGCCACCCCTTATGAATTCGAAATGAATCTGGAAGCCGGCGGGACGGCGGGTCCGATCGAAGTGGAACTCGGCGCGGGCCGTTGGGACGTGCGGGTCTTGGACGCGCAGAACCAGGTGCTCACGACGGCGTCCGCGGGCGCGGAAGAGGGGACAACGATCATCATCGACGATCCGGCCAGCACGCGCTTGGTCGCGACCCGTGCCGCGGAACTCAATATCTGGCTGCCCGAGGCGACCGGGGATTGGAACGCGCCGGCCAACTGGCACCTCGGCGTGGTGCCCGGCGGCACCTATGTGCCGTTATTCAACAATGGCGGCACCGCTTACCTCGCGACCAATGCGCCCGTCTTATCCGGCGCAGCCCTCATCGGACAAGGGGCCGGAGACGGCACGCTGGAAATCCGCAGCGGCGGTTCGCTCGCCCTCGGCCAGTTGCTCTTGGGGCGCGACAGCGGACGGACCGGCACCTTGGTGGTCGACGGGGGTACGCTTACCGTGGCGGAAGTTCTGCATGTGGGTGATGGCGCTGACGGCACGGGCGGCCACGGCAACGTCCGGATGGTCTCCGGTTTGCTCGACGCCGGCAGGGCAGACATCCGCTTGGGCGGCAATGGGGGCTCGGGTGTGACGGGCAACTTGGTGCTTTCTGGAGGTACGCTCCACGCCGCGCAAATTGTGGTGGGCGTCGGTTCAGCGTTTACGGATCGGGGCGGAATGATGGATGTGACCGGAACGATTACCAACCTTGGCAACTGGTTCCTGGATGGGGACGCCGAAAGAACTCGTTCCTATGCGATTACAGGCACGGGCGCGGTGATTAAACAAGGCTCCGGCACGGTCACGCTCACGGGAACCAACTACTACGCCGGGGTCACCACGATTGAGGCAGGTCGACTGCTTATCCACGGGGACCACACGGGAGCCACGGGCGACGTGGTTGTCCGGTCGGGTGCGGCGCTGGGCGGCCGCGGAACGCTGGGAGGGAACCTGGTGTTGGATAACGGAGCCCAGTGGGTGTTTTCTCCGGGCAATCCCCTCATCGTGGCCGGCACCGTCAGCGGAGGCTTTGCTCTCACGAATGTGGTGGGAATCGCCGGGAACTCTCCGGGACGCTACCCCCTGATCGTGGGTACGGTGGATCCGGAAAGTTTTTCACCCGTCGGATCCACTTGGGCCCAGAACATCGGCAACGGGCAACGGGCGTGGTTTGAGGTGACGGCCACCTCGCTCGATCTGGTCATCGCGAACAACCAGACTTTTTCTGGTTGGTCTGAGCAATCCGGACTGAGCGGCGCGCAGGCGAGTTGGATGGCCAGCCCCGCGGGGGACGGCATTCCCAATCTCCTGAAGTATGCGTTCAACCTCGATCCATTGCGACATGAGGGCACCGGTCAATATCCCGGCCAGGATCGGGGCCTGCCTTATCTCACCCCACTTACAAGCGAGGGACTGGAACTGATTTATTACCGCGATCCGGCCAAGACCGACCTTCGGCTTACCCCGGTCTGGAAAACCAACCTCGGTGCCACCTTTCCCTGGGCAGAAGTGCCTGATCGTGAACTGTTGGATACCCAGAATGGGATCGAACGCTGGCGCGCACGGATTCCCCTGAATACGGGGCGCGGCTTCATGCAAATTCAAGTTGAAGTTGAGTAAACGCCAAACGATTGCCTCCGAACCGTATTTACCCGCCCAGCCCGCGCCTCCAGCATAATCTCAAACCACAGATTCCCAATGCCACTTCATTCCCATTCCCCGCGTGTCCCGGGTCGCAACCACGTCCCCCTCCACACCAAGATCATGTGGGGCTTTGGCGGGCTGGCGGACAATTTCATGTTCAACACCATGACCGCGCTGGGAACTATGGTGTACGTCAACCACTTCAAATTGACGCCGGCGTTGGCCGGCCTGGCCCTCGGTCTTCCCAGAATCTTTGATGCCATCACCGATCCGATCATTGGCAACCTGTCGGACAACTCGAAATCGCGCTTTGGGCGCCGCCGACCGTTCATGTTTCTCGGGGTAATCGGTTGCGTTCTTCTCCTGCCCCTGCTCTGGACCCTGCCTATGGCCGAAACCGCCGCCAACCCTTGGTACCGCAATGCTCCTTTCCTCTACATCGTGGTCATGGGCAGCCTGCTGGCGCTGGCCTACACGTTCTTCGTCGTGCCATACACCGCGTTGGGATTCGAACTGACCTCCGATTACGACGAACGCACGCGGGTCGTGCGCTGGCGGATGTACATCGGATTATTTGGCTCCTTGGCGGCCGGTTGGCTTTTTCGTCTCGCCGCGGACGATTTTTGGCCCGACCTGGGTGCCGGGGCCCTTTGGGTGACGGTGGGTGTGGCCGCGATTGTCCTGGTGACAGGGATGATTCCGATCTTCGGTTGTCGCGAAGAGCTGGCCATCGAGAAGCAGGAGCCCATCCGTTTTCTTGCCGCCCTGCGCTACACCCTCACCAACCGCCCTTTTCTCATCCTCTTCATCACTTACGTAACCATCATCATCGCCCTTTTTTCCGCCCAGAGCATCCAACCCCTGATTTTGCAGCACTACGTGTTTGGCGGGGATGCCATCCGTCTCGGCAACTTCCAGGGGTCGCTGATCACGATGGCCGTGGTGCTTTCCTATGGGAGCATCGGGCTGATCGGCTGGATTTCCATGAAGGCCAGCAAGCGCGCCGCGATGCTCAGTGGCTTGGTGTTGGCCGCAGTGGGTACGGCCCTCACCTTCTTCGCCATGGATCCACGGTGGCCATGGATGATGTTTGCGACGTATTTTATCTGCTATCTGGGTCTGCAAGGGTGTTGGCTCATGACCGACTCCATGGTCGCCGACATTTGCGATGACGACGAGTTGACCAGCGGTCGTCGCCGCGAAGGAATGTTTAGCGCCGTCAAAGGTTTTGCCCTGAAGGCGGCCCAAGGCCTCACCTTCGGATTGGGCGGCTACATGGCGACCGCGGCCGGGTACGACCCCGCCAAGGTTGAGCAATCGGGTCTGGACGAAGCCACCGCCTGGAAGATGAAGTTTGCTTTGTTCGGCTTCACCGTAATCGGCCTTTTGGTGGCCATCGCCATCATGTGGTTCTACCCCATCACCCGGGCAAAGGCGGCCGAAACCCAGCATCGCCTGCGGGCCAAATCTTCTTAAAGTTAGAACAAATATCCATGAGAGGTTCCCGTCTTCTAATCTTGTTAGCCGCCATGCTAATCCCCGCCACCTCGTTCGCCGCAGAAAAAATGACCCAAAACCCTTCCAACTTCGGCGAAGATGTCGCGTTCCTAAAAAAACACACGGAAGTGGTGGTGCTGCGACAGGGGGATGCCGCCGTGGCCGTGGCTCCTGCCTACCAGGGCCGTGTCATGACCAGTTCCGCCACTGGGGACACCGGAACCAGCTACGGCTGGCTGAATTACAAACTCATCCAGCAGGGCGTGCTCAAGGGCGAGGCGGCCGCCGGGAAGCTCGAATCCAAGATCCACGTTTTTGGCGGGGAGGAACGCTTCTGGCTCGGCCCGGAAGGCGGCCAGTTCGGCATCTACTTTGCCCCAGGGGCAAAGTTCGACTTCGACCACTGGAAAACCCCGCCGCCGATCGACACCGAACCTTTCCAGGTGGTCTCCTCGGATCAAACCAAAGCCGTCTTCTCCGCCTCCTTTTCCGTCACCAACCAGTCCGGCACGGCCTTCGACCTGGCCGTGGAACGCACCGTGTGCCTGCTCAGTGCCGAGGAAGTCGCCAAGGCACTCGGGGTCAAGGTTCCCGCCGGACTGCCCTTCGTCGCCTACGAGACAAGCAACCGCCTGACTAATCGCGGTAAAAAGAAGTGGGATTCATCCTCCGGACTGCTCTCCGTCTGGATTCTGGGCATGTACAAACCCTCCCCTTCGACTGTCATGGCGATCCCGTTCCGAGAGAATGCCACCGGACCCACCGTGAACGATGCCTACTTTGGAAAAATTGCCGCCGATCGCCTAAAAATCGGCAAAGGTGTGGTCTTCTTCAAGGGCGACGGGGCCTCGCGCGGAAAAATCGGCATCCCTCCTGGACGCGCCACCGGTTTTGCCGGCAGCTACTCGCCGGACCTGCGTTCTTTGACGATTGTCCGCTGTGACCCGATGCCCTCGGAGGGGAAATACGTGAACTCCATGTGGGAGCAGCAGAAAGATCCGTACGCAGGCGACTTGATCAATGCCTACAACGACGGATCCCCCGCCCC
>SXGR01509882.1_pt1 | contig 24498 bp, 27 predicted proteins | sample 3174711 | NCBI WGS metagenome assembly SXGR01 (sample SAMN11356860, study PRJNA531348) | freshwater metagenome | isolation source: freshwater sample F1-60 | place: China: Fuxian Lake, Yuxi | collected 2017-12-25
AACATCGTCGCGCTGCTGCTAGTGCCTGTGCTGTAACACGCACCTGTTGGCAGATGAAAAGAACCCGGCTTCGGCCGGGTTCTTTGTTTTTGGGTCGAGAAAAAATCATGACTCGAGTTCACTTGTTCACTCGACGAGCTGACCGGCGCGTGCGCTGGAGGGTGATTTCAGGGAGACATCCTTCCAGAAGCTGACTTCTGTCGCGTACACCAGGTTGCGTTGCCAGATCGCGGTAGCCAATAGGCCCATCAGCAAACACATCCCAACGGCTGTCGATACGCTTCTTACCGATCCCTCGAAAGAAACGATGCTGCGCACTACAGCAACTCCAAACACCAGCGTAGGTCCTAACAGGGCAAGATAGAGTTGCCGGTCAATGGCCACGTCATAGCGCGGCAGAATGGAGTTGGTTGGAAGGAGGCAAATCAGGAACCAGAGCGCGCCAAAACAGAACAGAGGTGCACGTCGTTGAAATCGCAACACAACCACCAACACAGTCACCCAACTCGCCGACGGCAGGGCTGTGAGTCCGTCGAGCCTCGTCACAACAGGAAGTTGTGAATCGGCATTCAGTGTCTAAGGCATTAGCAGTTGCCCACCAAGCCAGCCAACACCGTGTGCCTGAGACAGCAGGTTCTCGACCACGGAACGAATGCTGAGGCTCGTATCAGCAAGCCCTCGATAGCGGGGAATTGCGAGCGCGGCAAGCAAAAAAAAGCCGACCGGTAGAACCCAGCGCCAGTTTTCTGCGACGGCGGCTCGCCAGGATCCAACCAGCTCTGTGCGGGGCTCCAAAAAAACCCGCCAAAGTACGAAAAGCAGCGGCAGTATCAACATAGTTTCTTTGGTGCCACACGCGAACATCATGAAAACGACCGCGGTCACCGACCAGCTGCGCAGATATGCATAGAAGGAAAGCAGGCCAAACAACGCGGCAAGACTCACTGAACGTCCTGAGATGTAGGTAACAGTTTCTGTTTGCACAGGGTGCAAGGCGAACAGCAGCACGACGATCCCAGTGGTGGCCAACACGGCGGCGTGACCTGTCAGGAATCGAAGGCCGCCACCGCCCGCTGTTCGCACCAGCTGCGCACAGTACGCTCTGGCTCCGCCTCACTGGTGAAGGAGGCCGTCTGTTTTTGCAAAACAAAGGTGTGCTCTGGGCTGACAACTTGGAACGGGCGTTCACCATCAAATCGATAGTGAGTCCTTAGCGGTTCATGTCGAGGGACGATGTGCTGAAGTGCGCATTCAAGCGCGGCAACGTGCAAATGCCCGTGTAGTCGATATCCAACCGAAATGTTGTAGCGTGGGCTGCCTGGCTCTAGTTGGTCCAGAAACCAAATTTGTTCTTGCGCGAAAGCCAGCGGGGCCACGTGCTGCCCACTTTGCGGCTGCGGCATTGAAGATCATTACCTGGAGGGGGCAATGAGACCATGCGACGCTTCAGGAAACGGGCGCCACAAAGAGACAAAAACGTGTTCGTGGAAACTCAGCACCTTAAACCCCGTCACATTGGGATCAGGCACAACAGTGCCGGTTCGACGCTCAGATCTTCATTGCCTACGGGGCAGCCCGGTTATCAACCAATGCCGCTAACGCCTCAAGTGTTGGATGTTCGAAGAACTGACGGAGGCTGATCTCGTTGCCGAAAACAAGACGTATTCGAGACACGACTCGACTGGCGGCTAGAGAATGGCCGCCGAGATCGAAGAAGTCGTCGTCAGCACCAACCGAATCCGTCGCCGACATTTTACGCCAGATCGCGGCGAGGCGCGCCTCAGTGGCGGTACGCGGCGTAACAAATTTCCTTTCGGCGCCCATGTGATCATCGTTCACGGGTGGCAACAATTGCCGATTCACTTTCCCGCTCTCCGTCAACGTGAAGGATTCCAAACGCACGAACGCACTTGGCACTATAAAGTGAGGAATCCGATTGCGAAGAAATTGCTTTAGCTCGTGACTGGTGGGATTGGGTGTGCGCGGCACAATGTAGGCCACAGCGGTCTGGTCCCCTTTGCCATCCATTCTGGCAACTACAGCGCACTCAAGGATATCTGGATGTTGAGCCAAAGCCGCTTCGATTTCGCCGAGTTCAATCCGAAAGCCTCGGACTTTCACCTGATGATCGCGTCGTCCACAAAAACCAAAACTCCCATCCGCGTATCGATGTCCGCTGTCTCCAGTGCGATAGATCCGGCTGCCGCTACCCTCCACATCAACCGGGAACGCCGCTGAGGTTAAGTCCGGACGTCGCCAATACTCGACCGCAACATGTGGACTCTTAATCGCGATTTCACCATAGACCTCGGTTTCTGCACCTTCATCATCGAGAAGAAGAATCTCCGTGCCTGCTACGGGATATCCCACTTTCAATTTATCGGTGTTGATCACCGTTGAGTGGTCCATGAAGTACTGCAGCGTCAGCGTCGATTCTGTGGGACCGAGTCCGTTGACCAGCAGCGCATCAAGAAGGAAGTGACGCCTGAACAATTGATGATCTGACGCTAGCGCCGGTTCTCCACCAAGCACGACGATGCGAATGGACGAAAGATCACTCTGTGGATCCATGCGGGAACTCAGGTGTCTAAACAACGTCGGCGTGCAATGCAGAACGGTGATACGTTATTCAAAGAGCCATCGCACGATGTCCGCTACAGATTCGTTTCGCACATCACAAGGGTACGAAGTCGCGCCATTCAGCAGCACGCCGAAGATATCCATCACCGACGCGTCGAAGCCGTATCCTGAGAAGAAAGAGATACGGTCCTTCGGATTGAGGTGCAGCGCATTGGCGTAGGTTTTCGCGTGGTAAAGCACGTTGCGATGATTTTGTACCACGCCTTTTGGAACGCCGGTGGAGCCGGAGGTGTAGAGAATGTACGCAAGTGCACCTGGATTAATCACTGGCTCTTTTTCCAACGTTTCTCCATTCGCGAGCTCATCGACGTTCACAATGTAACCATCCGGCAGCACGAGTTGCCTTGCCAGCTCAACCATGCCTCCGTCGGTAACCAAAACCCTGGCCTCACAGTCGTTAACAATTCCCTTCAGCCGCTCAGCAGGCATTGACGTTTCGAGCGGTACGTAAGCGGCGCCACTTTTCAGGACTCCAAGGAGCGCAGCGATCATTGGCGCACCGTGTTCAAAAAGCAGTGCAACGTTATTGGACGATCCAGCAAGGTATGGAGCGAGCGCAGCACATACGCCGTTGGCCTTTGTGGATAGCTCGCCATAACGCCATGCATTCTGACGAGTTACAACGGCGAAGTTCTGTGAGACACGATCGACCTGTAAATGAAATCGATCTGCAATCGGTCGTTCGATCGCCTCCGCCGGGAACGTTTCAAAAGGTGTTCCCGGTTCGATCAAATTCCGCGCGAGGTCCAGTTTCCCTCTGTCTTCATCCCGTAGAAGCTTCAGATCAGCCACGTGCAGGCCGACATCTCGAACTGAGTTTTCGACCAGGGTTTGAAAACACCGCATCAGCCAAGCGATCGTGCGATCCTCAAAGACGCCGCGCCGGAAGACGCTGGTTAGCCGTATGCGCCCTGCGACTTCTTGACTGTAGACCGCAAGATCGCTGGGGCCTGCTTCGAGGAAGGTACGTGCGTCGCTGAACCTAGTGCTGCCAACTTTCCGCTCCAATGGGGCCGGCATTTTGGTCAGGCTAACGTTTGCGACCGAGACATCAATGAGGTGCGCAAGCTCCTCGATTCGCTTGCAAACTCCTTCGAAGAGGAACGCTTCGTTTTCGACCGCATCGTCAAACTTACGAGTAATCTGGCGCACGATCTCCAGAAAGGACGTGCCGCGGCTAACTTGTGCTCGCACCACGGTGGTGTTCACGTAGTAGCCAATACCCTGTTCGACTTCCTCTCGCGCTCGACCCGTCAAAGTTGAGCGAACGACCACGTCCCGCGTATCTGAAAGCTTATGGAGAAGTACACAGAACGCGGCGAACAACGTTTTGAACAAAGTGCTTCCAGCATGTTTGCTCACATCCCGTAACGCATCCACCAGCGTCTCCGGCAGAAGGTGTGAGTAGACTCCGGCATCCAGGCTCATCGACGGACATCTCGAACGGTCCAAGATCATGTCGAAGTTGGCAGGTTCTGCGGCGGCAACATAAGACCAATGTCGTGCGGCATCAGCCCATTTGCCGGTTTCCGTCAGCTGATCTTGCCACTCAACATAGCTGCGATATTGCATCTCAACTGGCGCAAGCATCTCGCCGCCATATAGCGAGAGCAGTTCATTGACAAGCACCGGCCATGAGCCGCCATCAAAAACAAGATGATGTACGGCGAACAAGAAACGGTGATGTGTGGACGAACGTTTTATCAGTCCAATACGGAGAAGCGGGCCACTCTCCAAGTCGAATGGTTGGATGGAAAAAGTGCGACCGATCTCCTGCATTTGGATACTGCGGTCGTTGTCAGTGGTGGTATCCAGCGTGAAGACACTCAGTTCAAGAACCAACGAATCTTCGACAACCTGGAATAACTCTCCACCTTCTTCGACGAATCGAGTTCGTAGCGCTTCGTGGCGATCCACAATCGTCCGCACGCCGTCTCGCAATCGCTCTACGTTGAGCGGCCCCTCAATGTCGATTGCCACATCAAATTGAAGTGCAGGGCGTCGGGATTGAGTTCGCGGGATAGCCAGACCGCCTGTTGTGAAAGCGAGGACACAAACTTCATAGAAGACCTAATGGGCAGGATGGCCTTGCCAGTTGGAGTGGGGTCCAAGACGACTCCAGCGTTCGAATATCGAAAGTTCGAGAACTTCTAGAGAAGTATCGGTGTGCGAAAGCTGCGTTATCCAAAAACAAGTGCAGCTTCCAAACTTTGACTATGGCTACTGCCGTTCAGGGTGCGCGCATGCTCATGAGGTGGTGAGAGGACGAATGATGCCGAGGAGCTCACTCACCCGTCGCTCCCATGCCGCATTCACTTCCGCAGTGAAATCATCACCCAAGACGTTCTGCACCACATCTCGTACGGCCAACAATACGTTTTCGTACATGTGAGGTGCGGCGCCATAGGCGCGATGGTTCGTGGTTTCAAACGCCAGGTACTCGCGCTCTTCGGCGACACCTTCGCTCATGAAGAGACGAAACACTTCTCCCAACATTCGCCCACGCATGTATTCATCGGTATGAAACATGATGGCGCGTGAATCAGGACAGCGTTCGAAATATCGGTCATAGATCGCAGGGGCGATGTCGCCGGATTTCTCTGCCGCGAGTTCGAGGGAAGCCAGCATTGCTTCATTCATGCCGGCATCGGTCATACAAACTCCGGCAACTTTTTCGGCACGAGCACCCCTTTGAGCTTCACATACTGGGGTAGTCCGTTACGAAACTTCGGCGGATCTTCACCTGCAATCAGCGGCGCGAGGTAACGTTTGGCCGCAGCGGTGATGCCAAAACCATCTTTGCTGATGAAGTTCTTCGGCATCTTGCGTTCAACGTTGGCCACCTTGTCGAGAGAGGCTTCGCCAATCGTCCACTTATACGGGTGGTCACTCCTTCGTACGATGGTTGGCATGATGGCGTTTTTTCCAGCGAGCGCGAATTCAACGGCCGCTTTACCGAGGGCATACGCCTGATCAACATCGGTCTTCGAAGCGATATGCCGCGCTGCGCGCTGCAAATAGTCGGCGACTGCCCAGTGGTACTTGTAGCCGAGTTTGTCCTTGATCATCTGCGCGACAGTGGGTGCAATACCACCCAGCTGTACGTGACCAAAGGCGTCCTTACTGCCTGCGTCCGCGAGGAATCGCCCGTCGGCGTAGTGAGCACCTTCACTGATGACAATCACGCAGTAACCAATGCGTTCAACGGTCGCCTTGACCTTCGCCAGAAACGCTTCGTCATCAAAGGGAACTTCGGGCAGAACGATGATATGGGGTGCATCATCGAGTTCTTCCTGGGCAAGACCAGCAGCGGCGGCAATCCAACCGGCGCGTCGACCCATCACTTCCATAATGAAAACCTTTGTCGAGGTCTCGCACATGGACGCGACATCAAGCGCTGCTTCACGTGTTGAAACCGCCACGTATTTCGCGACGGAGCCGAACCCAGGACAGGTATCGGTAAACGGCAAATCGTTGTCGACGGTCTTCGGCACACCGATACAGGTCACTGGATAACCCATGCGTTTGCCGATTTGTGAGACCTTGTTGGCAGTGTCCTGGGAATCACCACCACCGTTGTAGAAGAAGTAGCCGATGTCGTGAGCCTTGAAGACTTCGAGGAGCCGTTCGTACTCGCGCTGATTCTGTTCAAACGACTTCAGTTTATAGCGGCAAGAACCAAAGGCACCGCTCGGCGTATAACGAAGCCCGGCGATGGTAGCCGCAGATTCTTTGCTTGTATCGATGAGCTCTTCACGCAGCGCGCCCAGAATCCCGTTCCGACCTGCGAGCACCTTGCCGATACGATTCTTGTGCTTGCGCGCGGTTTCGATCACGCCACAGGCAGACGCATTGATGACGGCGGTGACACCACCGGACTGGGCATAGAAAGCGTTTCTCTTGTTCGCCATGACGTTCGCGAATGACCTCATCCATTGGCTTAACGGGATTGTAATCTGCGCGTTTACCACGATTGGAGCGATCAACGGGCGTGGAACATTCTCCATCACCCTCCCTATTTGTGCGAGAATTTGTGCGCCTTTTACGAACCCTCCGGCACTTCAAAACACGCCATGCTGCCCGTCATCACGTTTTTCTGGCGACTGTGCACGTTGCGTGCACATTCATCGAACGTCCCGACCGCTGGATGGTTCGTTGCCCTTGTGGTGACCGCCAACATCCTGACGAGCCTCGGGCTCTCGTTATTGATTACCGAAGACGCTGAACCTTGGTCTATTGCTACCGCAATCGTCGTGCAACAAGCCTCGTTTGCCTGTCTGTTGTGGTTAGCGCTGTACTTTCGAAGCCTCGACGTACGTTTTCCGGCAACGCTCACTGCGGTATTCGGGAGTGATCTCTTGATGACCGCTATGCTCGGCGCACTCCTCCCCCTCCTTCGCATCATTTCGGATGGGGCAGCCAGCTCGGCTATCTTCATCTTTTTCATGTGGAACATGGCGATCTACGGACACATCCTGCATCAGGCTCTCGAAATCCGCTTTGCGCCGGCCTTGGGCGTAGCACTCGGCATGTGGTTCTTGTGCACCGTGGTGAGCCAGGCTGCATTGGAATTACCCGCATGATTCAAGTTCAAAGTGGACGTCTGTATTTCTTAGGGATCGGCGGCACGTTGATGGGCAGCCTTGCGATGCTCGCAAAAGATGCAGGCTTCGAGGTCAGTGGTAGCGATAAGAAACTCTATCCGCCGATGAGCGATCAGCTCGCTGCGGCGGGTATCACGGTCTTCGAAGGGTTTGATCCGGCACAGCTCAATCCACGTCCCGATCTGGTGGTCGTCGGCAACGCGGGGCTCCCACGTGGTCATGCCGGCGTTGAATACGTCCTCGAGTCTGGGCTGCCTTACACGTCCGGTGCTGAATGGCTTGGTAAGACTATCCTCCAGGATCGTTGGGTTATCGCTGTTTCCGGTACACACGGTAAGAGCACGACCACGAGCATGCTGGCGTGGATCCTGCAATGCGCAGGACTCGACCCGGGCTTTCTCATCGGCGGTGTACCCGCGAATTTCGATCGTTCAGCAGCGCTTGGCACAACACCCTTCTTTGTCGTTGAAGCGGATGAGTACGACACGTGCTATTTCGATCGCCGCTCGAAGTTTCTGCACTATCGACCCCGTACGTTGATCATCAACAACCTCGAACACGACCACGCCGATATCTTTCCCGACGTCGATGCCATCCAACAACAATTTCATCTGCTCTTGCGCACGGTACCTGCAAGTGGACTGGTCATCGCGCCGGCGGCTGATGACTACGTGGACGAAGTGTTACGACGTGGATGCTGGTCACCTGTTGGCCGATTTGGTCAGGGCCGAGTTAAACACCGCGTCGAACGGGATACCGGCGAAGTCATGCATGTGCGGAATACAGCGCCCAACAGCAGCCGCTTCACAGTGTGCATCAATGATGTGCCCGTAGGCGAAGTGCACTGGTCATTGCTTGGTCAGCACAACGTCAACAACGCGCTTGCCGCCATCGCCGCCGCTCGTCATGTGGGTGTGGCGCCGAGCGTTTCCGCTGAAGCACTGTGTTCCTTTAAGGGTGTGAAGCGCCGTATGGAGCTCATCTATGAGGATGCGCGTGTACGCGTTTACGATGACTTCGCACACCATCCCACTGCGATTCGCACGACGCTCCAGGGTTTACGCAAGGCAGTCGGCAGCGATGAGATCATCGCCGTCATCGAACCCCGCACACACACGATGTCGCTCGGTACCTTGCGACATGACCTCGTGAATTGTTGTTCACCAGCCGATTCGGCGATTTGGTATCGCGGCGAGAACATCAAGTGGGATATGGCTTCACTCGTCGACGACTGTGTCGTGCCATCGCGATTATTCGATGATCTGGATGAGTTGATGGATCATCTGGCGAAACCGGCGAAACACCGCAGGCACATCGTCATCATGTCGAATGGGGCGTTTGGGGATATCTATCGGAAGTTGCCGAAGCGCCTCTCTACCTCCTCTTCGATATAAACCCAGGGTTCACTAACCCCAACCTCCACTCCGGTTTGTTATGCTCCCCCGACTTCAACCGGGGGGAGATCAACATGCGCTCACTTTTATTGTTCGCTGCACTTCTGACCGTCAGCACAGTCCACGCCGATGACTGGTATCCATCACGCTACGGTACAGACGACACTCTGGGCGCAATCAACAACCTCTCTCCGGAAAAGCTGGTGCAGGCTGCCAAACTCGTCACCCACGGCAAGACCTATCGACTCGGTGTTGAAACGGGCCCAACTTCGCCGGCTTATCCACCCCGCTCCTATTCGATGACTGTGCTGCAGCTTTCCGATGGCACAGGCACGCCGATGGGCAGCAACAAGGCGACCGGCAACGACGACCTGCTGAATTTCTGGATGGGTATCGGCAGCCAACTCGATGGTCTCGGTCACATGGGCATCGAACACCGCTACTACAACGGCACCCATGCCAAAGACTTCGTCGTGAATACCGGTCTCAAGAAGTACTCGATTCACAATCTGCCGCCCATCGCGACACGCGGCGTATTGCTCGACATCGCGAAACTCAAGGGCGTGGACATCGTTGCTGAAGGCACCGCGATCAATCAGGCAGAAATTGAAGCCGCCGCGAAGGCCGCTGGCGTGAAGATCGAAAAAGGTGACATCGTGTTGTTCCACACCGGCTGGCTGAACGTCATGGACACCGATGCAAAACGATTCATGGCAGGCGAGCCTGGCCTCGGCGTGGGTGGCGCGAAGTATCTGGCCAGCCTCGGGGTCGTCGCGGTAGGTTCCGATACCTGGGCGGTTGAAGTGTTGCCGTCAGAAGACCCTGCTCAGGCGTTCCCAGTGCATCCAGAGCTGCTCGCGAAGAATGGCGTCTACATCCTAGAGAACATGGATACCCGCGGGCTCGCCAAAGATGGTGTGAGCGAATTCCTGTTCGTGCTCGGTGCGCCACGCTTCGTTGGCGCAGTACAGGCGGTCATCAATCCCGTGGCGATTCGTTAATGATCGACCTTTCCACAGACAACCGCGTCGCCATTGAGGCGCGGTGTCGAACGCTCGGTTGGCTCGGCACCAACGAGACCATCAAGGCGCTCGCGCCAGCCGGTGAAGGCAACATGAACCGGACCTTGCGCGTCACCACCGACCAGCGCACCTTGGTTCTCAAACAGTCTGTGCCGTTCGTTGCAAAGTACCCGCAAATCGCAGCGCCTGCTGATCGTATCGTCGTCGAGAACCGCTTCTACGATGCCGTCAAAAACGATGGGCCGTTGTCGATGCGTATGCCGGCGCGAATCGGATTCGACGCTGACAATCGGCTGCTTGCACTTGAACACGTAGGCTCTGCGGGAGATTTCCTGCATCTTTATGACGGCGGATTCAGCGACGTCCAGGGACGTGGCTACTTTACGGGCCTCGTATATTGGCTTTGGCGTCTCCATGCGCACCAAGGTGTTGACGTCGCCGCCTTTGAAAATCGCGAGATGCGTGCGCTCAATCATCAACACATCTTCGTGATTCCCCTGATGCCAGCAAACGGCGCTGCCATCGCACCGGGGCTCGAAGAAGCGGCGGCGCGATTCGCAGCGGATGAAGCGCTATCCAACATCGCCGCGCAGCTCGGCGACATCTACCTCGGCAAAGCCAGCCACAAGTCTCGTGCGTGTCTCTTGCACGGCGACTACTATCCTGGCTCCTGGCTGCACCATGATCGACTCGGCGTCATGGTGATAGATCCCGAATTCGCCTTCTTCGGCCCTGCTGAATTCGACGTAGGTGTCATGTTGGCACATCTGACATTTTCCGGTTTTTCGCAACAAGATCTGATGGGTACGCTACGGTCCTACGTCACGCCACCCGGATTCGACTACAACCTCGCCATTCGATTCGCTGCGATCGAAATCATCCGGCGACTGTTGGGTATTGCGCAGCTGCCGCTCAAGGCCAACGCCGAACAACGGATCACCTGGCTCAACACCGCGCGGATGATGATCGGGTGATGAGCCGGATGCCGTTGATCATCGATACCGACGTGGCCCTCGGCGTGTTGCATGAAGGGCGCCCACGTGACATCGATGATGGATTCGCCATCGCTGAAGCCATCAACTCCGATACGCTGGATTTGCGCCTTATCTCTACTGTCTTTGGCAACGGTACACTCAGCGAAGTGGTGCGCGTGGCCAATGAAATCGTTGCGCTGAAGGACTCAAACGTTCCCGTACTTCAGGGCGCTGCCGTCTCGATGGAAAAAGACTCACAGACCAACGCTGCCGTCGAAGGGATGGCGACATTGCTGCGTCAAACACCGTGTGCTGTTGCCGCGATCGGACCACTCACCAACATGGGTCTTCTGGCGCGGTACCATCCCGACGCTTTCCAACGCATCACGACGCTGATTATCGTCGCTGGAAGGTCATTGGGTCGGAAGTTCTATATTGGCGACAAAGGACCCGTTACTGACTTCAACTTCGAAAACGATGTCGAAGCTGCTCGCGTCATGTTGGAAGCTAGCCAAAATGTTCAAGTGGTCTGTGCGGGCTTCGAATTGACCTCACAGGTCTGCGTGACGCTGAAGGATCTTGAGACCATTGCTGCACGCAACACACCCGTTGCGTCGTACTTTCACCGCAATTCAACCGCATGGTGCAACTGGTGGACCGGAACATTTCCCGGTGACGCAGGCTTTCATCCCTGGGATTCAGCCGCAATTGCACTGCTGAAACATCCCGAGTATTTCGCCATGGAAGAGCGAGGCTGGCAGATCACAGCTCGACCCAAAGGACCGGCGTGGCTCGAGTGTGGTGCAACTCTAGCGGGTGCGCGCATTCAGTACTGCACCGGTTTCAACGGCACTGGCAAAGAACAATTCGTAGCTGACGTGGTTCACAGCGTCTATTGAGGAAGACTGGATATGGGCATGCTCGAAGGTAAACGCATCATCATCACGGGCGCGGCGTCGGGTATCGGCCGCGCCACTGCGCTGCTTGCTGCTCAAGAAGGCGCCCGGGTTGTCGCGGTGGATCTCAGTGACACCGTGGATCAGACAACCGCAATCATCACCGGATCGGGCGGTACGGCGATCGGTATTCATGCCAACGCCGCCAATGAAGACGATGTGCGTGATTTTGTGACGGCCTGCGTGGATACCTATGGTGGTATCGACGGAATCTACGCCAACGCGGGTGTTTCCGGTGGGCGCAAACCGCTTACGGAGCTGACCGTTGATGACTGGCAACGAACTTTAGGCGTTAACACCATCGGCGTATTCCTGGCGATCAAACACACCGTGCCACACTTCACCACCAAGAACAGTGGCTCAATCGTTTGCACCGCTTCCGTGGCAGGGCTCCGCGCGAATGCAGGTGGCGTGGACTACAGCGCATCGAAGGCCGGCGTCATCAGCATCGTGCAAACCACCGCTTATCAGCTGTATGGAACGGGTATTCGCATCAACGCGATTTGCCCGGGTCTTATCGAGACGGGCATGACACGTCCTGCATTTGATCGCGCCCGTGAGCGAGGAACATCTGAACGCATCGGTCAGATCAACCCCATGAAACGTCACGGTGAACCGGTCGAAATCGCGCAGATGGCGTGTTTCCTGCTGAGTGATCGTGCGTCTTACGTCAATGGCCAGTCCATTCCGGTGGATGGTGGCTTGTCGGCCTCTCATCCTTGGGTATTTCCTCGATGAAATCAGTATTCCTTCCCACAGGTCTCATGTTCGCGTTTCTGCTGAACGGTACGTGCATGACACAAGCAGCTGTTGAAGCAACTCCTGCCGCTGCGCTTCCCAAAGAAACGCTACTCGCCGCACCACCCAACGGCTGGACGCAGATTGGTGGAACCCAATCCGGGGCGCTCAAGCTCGCGGAGTACGTTCCAACCGCGCAGCTCGAGGCCAATCCTGAGGCTGCGCGTGGAGACTGGAAGGAGAAGATCACCCTTGAACGCCTGGATGGCACGCCGATTCCCGACCCCCTCGAGTTTCTCGACGGGTTACGTGCTGATCATCTGGCGAGCTGCAGCCAAGGTTCGTACACACCGATCGCTGCCGCTGAAGAAAACGGTTATCCCACTGCGGTGGCGATGTTGGAATGCCCGAAACTCTCGGTGACCGATGCCGGACAAATCACGCTCATCAAGGTGATTCAAGGTGACGAGGCGTTTTACACCATTACTCGCGCGATGCGAGCCAGGCCTTGGCTACGTTCCCCATTGGAAGAAGTAGGGGACGAGAAGGCGAAAGGCGACGCGAAGGACGAGCCGAAAGAAGATGTGAATTCAGCGTATGCAAGTCCGCCCCTACCCATCGATCCCACATTGATTGGTGGTGCTAGCATATGGCTCAGGGCGATTAAAGTGTGCAACCCTGCGGATCCGGACCATGGTTGCCCGGCACCCGCGTCTGAATAATCTTCGGGAAGGAACCTCGACCAGTCGATCAGAGCTGATCAGTCCCCACACCCATCACCACCTCCGACGTCGCTTCGATGAATCGCTCCAACGCGTAAGTCTTCGGCAATAGCCGGGCAAAGAAAAACGCGGCGGTCGCCGCTTTTTGTTCAGCAAGATCAGTGCCTTCAGCCACCTTCGCCATACGCGCCCAAAGCCGGGCATAGAAGGTGAGTGCCGCGAGTTCAAGGTAGTCCGTGGCGACGGCGCCAGGAAGATTCACATCATCCCGTGATCGGATCACAAGGCCCTGTGTGACGCGGAATAGCCGCGCTTCCGCTTCCACACACGCCGCTTCATAACATGGATGAATGTCGTCCTGCCGCATCTGAGCGACGAACGCTTCTAGCGTAGCACCACCGTCTCGCAACACCTTGCGACCAATAAAGTCCATGGCCTGAATGCCGTTGGTGCCTTCATAGATCTGTGCGATACGCACATCCCTGACAAGCTGTTCAACGCCCCACTCCGCGATGTAGCCGTGACCACCATAGGTTTGTTGAGCGAGTACCGCAGAATCAAACCCTCGATCGGTAAGGAAGGCTTTAGCGATCGGTGTGAGCAACTCTGAGAATACCTGGGCCTGCTTGTCCTCACCGTGCTTCGCGCGATCCAGTTCACGTCCAACCAACACCGCAAAGGCGCGACCCGCTTCGGTAAAGGCACGAATCGTCAACAACATGCGGCGAACATCCGGATGAACCAACAATGGATCCGCTGGCGCGTCGGGGCGCTGTGGTCCCGTAGTGGCACGTCCCTGCAATCGATCTTTGGCATAGGCAGATGCGAACTGCCACGCGGCTTCACCCGCGCCGAGCCCTTGGAGCCCCACAGACAGACGTTCGTAGTTCATCATCGTGAACATACAGGCAAGCCCGGCATTGGCTGCGCCAATGAGATAACCCGTGGCGTTGTCGAAGTTCATAACATTGGTGGCACTGCCGTGAATGCCCATCTTGTGCTCGATGGACCCACTAAACGCCGTGTTTCGTGCGCCCAGTTTTCCCGACGCGTCGTGCATGAACTTCGGCACGATGAAGAGCGATATGCCTTTCGTTCCTGCTGGAGAATCCGGTAATCGCGCCAGACACAGATGAATGATGTTGCCAGCCAGATCGTGTTCACCACTGGTGATGAAGATCTTGGTGCCGGTAATGCCGTAGGTACCATCAGCGCGCGGCTCCGCACGTGTCCGGATGATGCCGAGATCGGTACCGGCGTGAGACTCAGTGAGACACATCGTCCCGGTCCATTCGCCGCTGTACAAACGTGGCAGATACATCAACTTCTGTTCAGCGGTGCCATGGGAGTCGATGCAAAGTGCTGAACCCACACTCAAGGTGCCATACAGATAGAGACTCGGATTGGCGGCCCAGAACATCTCCTCGACAAGACAACCCAGTGTCTTAGGCATGCCTTGGCCGTCAAACGCGGGATTGCCGGAAAGACCCAGCCACCCACCTTCAACAAACGCTGCAAACCCTTCGCGAAACCCTTTCGGAGTCGTGACGACACCGTTCTTCCAGCTACAGCCTTCGGTATCTGCAATTCGGTTGAGCGGTGACAGAACTTCAGCAGCAACCCTGCCTCCCTCCTGAATCACAGCGTCAACGACATCACCGGTGAAATCACTGAGTGCGGGAATCGCCTGCCACTCTTCGGGCAGTCGAAAAACTTCGTGCAGCAAAAACCGGATATCACGCTCGGGCGGCGAATACGTCATGCCCGTTTTTCCTCTAGGTAGTCGTAAGAAGCGGTCCGCTCGTTCCAGCGAGAAGACCGCCGCGAAACAATGTGGTCAGTGATCGGCAACAAAAACGGCACTTTCCACATGCATCAGCGTGTCTCCCCCGGCCAGCATGACATCACGATGACTGATCATGCGGGGCAGAATGCGCACGTAGTAGAACTTGGCGAGGTCAATTTTGCTAGCGGCATACACCGGATCTGTCCCCTGACGGAGCCTTTCCGCGGTCAACGCCATGCGCGCCCACAGCCACGCGGAGACGGCATAACCGCTGTAGCGGAGATAGTCCACCGCGGCCGCACCGACTTCATCGGGATTCGTCATCGCCTTACCGCCTAATTGCATGCTCACGGCAGGCCATTCCGCAATGATCGCGGAAAGTTTGGTTGCGATCTTCGGGAAAACCTTCTCGCAATAGGTTGCAGTCTACTGCATCTCGGCGATGAGGTGCGTGAGGCCTTTCCCCTGTGTCATGAGGACTTTCCGCGCCAGGAGGTCGAGGCCCTGAATCTGGGTCGTGCCTTCATAGATCAACGTAATGCGGCTGTCGTGAACAAATTGCTCGACACCGGATTCGCGGATAAAGCCGTGACCTCCAAAAATCTGCACCGCATCGTTGACCGATTGGAACCCACCTTCGGTGAGGAACCCTTTAACGATGGGTGTGAGGAAATCGAGGAGTTCCTGAGCCTGCTGCTTGACCTCAGGATCTGTTGCGAAAAGCTGCGTATCCACACAACGCCCTGCGTAGAAGGCAAGTGCACGACCTCCTTCGATGAAACAGCGCTGATTCAGTAACATGCGCCGCACGTCTGGATGCACAACGATGGGATCGGCGGGTTTGTCCGGCGATTTCGGCCCTGACAAAGACCGCATTTGTAGCCGCTGATGGGCGTATTCACTGGATGCTTCGAAGGCAGCCTGAGCGAGCGATACACCCTGTTGACCCACGCCAATTCGCGCACTGTTCGTCATCGTGAACATGTACTTCATGCCGTGGTTTTCTTCACCAACGAGATAACCACGCGCCGCATCGAAGTTAAGTACACAGGTCGCGTTGCCATGGATACCCATCTTCTCTCCGATGGCGCTACAGATGACGGTGTTACGTTTGCCGTCGAGATCAATCTTCGGCACCACAAACATGGAAATACCGCGTGTGCCGGCGGGCGCTCCATCCAGCCGCGCGAGCACGAGATGAATGATGTTGTCGGAAAGGTCGTGTTCACCGGCAGAAATGAAGATCTTGGTTCCGGTGACTGCGTAGCTGCCATCGGTTTGCAGTGACGCCTTCGTTCTTGCGAGACCCACATCCGAACCCGCGTGCGGTTCAGTGAGGCACATCGTGCCCGTCCATTCACCCGTCAAGAGTTTCGGCAGGAACTGCGCTTTCTGCTCAGCAGAACCATGCACCGACAAGGCGTGCACGGCGCCGCGTGACAAACCCGGATACATACTGAACGCCATGTTCGCGCCGCACATCAGCTCTTCGATCATGATGCCGAAGGTCGGTGGCAGATCCTGACCACCATATTCCGTGGGGCCCAACAGTCCTGCCCAACCTCCCGCTATGTACTTTCGATAGGCGTCACGAAAGCCCTTGGGGGTACGCATCACACCGTTTTCGAGGTGACAGCCTTCTTCATCACCACTTCGGTTAAGGGGCTTCAGTTCGCCATCGGTGTAACGATGAGCTTCATCGAGCAGCGCATCGATAAACGCGCGATCGAGAGAATCATCGCCTAGGAGGCTCCGAAAATGCGCGGCGGTGTCGAACACGTCGTGAATGACGAACCGCATATCCTTGATTGATGCCATCGCTAAAATTCTGTCGCGTCCACCGATCCGGCGAGGGTCGTTTAATTTTTCTCAGGCCACTAATTTTGTCAGGCCACTCTCTCTTCTCAGGCCACTCTCTTTTCTCAGGCCACAGTATTAATCAGCATGCCGATGACAGCATCTGCCGTTTTCACAACTTTGGCCGATGCCTCAACCTGACGCTGATAGGTTTGCATGCTCACAACGGCTTCAGCCGCATCACCGACATCCTCTGGCGTTGCCTGACGACCTTCTCCGGTTTCGAGCCGGATTTCTTTGTTCAGGGACGCGATTTCATGGGCCGCCTGGTCCATGCCGCGTATGCCGTACTGGATGCCTGCGATACCGGTGCTCATCACTGGGTTGACTGCCATACCGTCCTCCGACGACTGCATTCGACACTGCCGCCAATGTAGGCACGTTCCGTGGCACATTCACGGCAATCAGCTACAGGATTTTGTGAATCTACGAACTGCATCACATTGCAGCGTTCACCCATCATGCGCGTACGTTCAGGAGCATCACGATGGGGCGTTTTTCAGCACTCTTTCCACATTACTGTCTGCTCTGCGAACTGTCCGTCGACCGTGACATCGACCTCTGCGAGTACTGGGAGCAGTGCCTCCCTGTAAATTCACTGGCGTGTGAACGATGCGCGTTGCCGATGCCGTCATCCGCTCACCTACTCTGCACGCAATGCACGATGCATCCGCCACCCTGTGCGGGGGCCATCGCTCCCTTCCTGTACCGCGATGCCGTTGCCGCGTGGATTCGTGAATTCAAATTTCGCCAAGGCTGGCGCGCTGGAAAAGTACTCGGTGAGCTCGTCGCCAACAACATTCACGCCAAGACGCAAGGCCGCGTGCTTTCGGAATTTATCGTGCCCAAGCCACTGTCTCGCTGGCGTCTGTTTTGGCGGGGTCACATTCAAGCCCTCGGGCTCGCCAACGCCATCGCCATCGCCATCGCCATCACCACGAGCGTTCACTGGCCAGTTAACGAAAGCCTCCTGTGCCGGCGCCGACACACCCGCGCACAGGCTGACCTCCCACGTTCAGAGCGAGTCGCCAATGTCCGCCATGCGTTCGTTGCGTCGCCCGCCGTACAAGGTAAATCCATCGCCCTCGTCGATGACGTGTACACCACCGGTGCCACACTCACTTCGGCAACTAGCGCACTCATCCGCGCAGGTGCAACCGAAGTGGTTTGGTGGGTTGCCGCTCGAACCCCTGAGTGATCTCTCGACTGTTACACTGCGGCGGTGAATAACCCAACACCGTACAGCACGTTAACACCCGACTTCATTCTCGATGCCCTGGAGTCTGCGGGATTTTTACCCACTGGCGGACTCACCGCCCTCAACAGCTACGAAAACCGTGTCTATCAAGCGGAGATGGATGACGGCACCTTCCGTATCGTGAAATTCTATCGCCCCGGCCGGTGGAGCGAAGCGCAGCTTCGGGAGGAACACGCCTTCGTGCGTGAACTTGTTGAAGAAGAACTCTCCGTCGTCGCTGCACTACAAGTGAATGGCGAAGAGCTGCAACACTTCGGCGACTTTCTGTTCGCGGTGTATCCGCGCCAAGGTGGGCACACACCCGATATCGAGCGGGAAGAAGATCTTGAAGTGCTCGCGCGCGCCTTGGCCCGCATGCACGTGGTCGGACGCCAGGATTCGTTCGAACAACGCCGTACGCTCAGCATCAAGAACTACGCGACGGACAATCGCAAGTGGTTACTCGAAAGCGGCCATATTCCCATGGAGCTTGAAAAAGCTTATTCGACACTCAGCGAACAGATCATCAAAAAGCTGCACGATCCAGAAAGCGAAGAGAACATCCGCCTGCACGGTGATTGCCACCTTGGCAACATCCTCTGGCGGAGTGATACACCCCACTTCGTGGATTTCGACGATTGCATGACCGGGCCGCCGATCCAGGACATCTGGATGTTGTTGTCCGGTGAACGCGAGGAGCGCCTCCGTCAACTCGGCACCATTGCGGATGCCTATGAAATGTTTGCGCCTTTTCCGGCTGATTCACTGCACCTCATCGAAACGCTCCGGACCTTGCGCTTGATGAATCACTCCGCCTGGATTGCACGTCGTTGGGACGACCCTGCGTTCCCTATGGCCTTTCCCGATTTCGGCAGCGTCCGCTACTGGTCGAATCACATTCTGGAGCTGAGAGAACAACTCGCTGCATTGGATGAGCCGCCACTCATCGTCTGAGCGGCACGTGCGTTCCGCCAGACGTTCGCGTATTGGCGCCAAATCCAGGGTTTTTCAGAATCCGGAGAATTCGCGATCCGTGCGTCAATTTCGTGGTCGACATCTTCGAGCGCTGGCGGCAATTCAGGCAGAGGTTTCACTTCCAAACCGCACTGCACTGCGGCACGCAGGTTTACCGGGTAAATCTGCATACCGGCGTGAATCGCTTGATCGAGACTTAGCCCCAACGCTTCCACATCCGCGAAATCGCCGCAAACACGCTCACCGACGTGAAGGTGTACACGACCTTTGTATCCGGTGATGCCCCGCCCGATGCTCACGAGATCCTCGTCAGGTTTTTTCTGATAATTCCCCGCAGCCGCGATGGTTGCGAGTTCGTGGGCCTTCAGACCATCACAAGGATCGAGCTCATAAGAGATGGAAATCGGCACCAGCCGCACTTTCTCGAGCCAGCCACCAGTGCTTTCGATGTCGTTTCGCCAAGCGATGGTCAACATCTTCAGCACTGCCGGATCCGTGCGATCATCCGCATCCTTGGCCCGACCTTGACGCTGCGCGATCCACACCGAATGCCCTTCCGCGAGGGATTGTCGAATGAAACCCGATGTCACTGAAAAAGATTTGAACGCGGCTTTGGGGCTCATCACCGAACGCGCCACCACAAAGCTCTTGTTGAGTCGCATCAGGTCGCCAACCCACGCAGTCGAAACCAGGTTGTCACCAACCGCCGTCCGACTGGTGGCATGTCCCGCACGATGCAACGCCCAATTGAGTAGCGCTGAATCGAGAACGATGTCGCGGTGATTGGAGATGAAAAGGTGTGGCACACCCTTTTCCAGGTGTTCCATGCCAGAGATCGTGAACCCTGCGGTGGTTTCGCGTTCGAGTAGCGCGAGGAGTTCCGCCACTTTGCGCTGAACATCACTCACCGTGTTAATCGAAGTCAGCTCCGCACGAACACGGGATTTGACCAGTGTTGCTGCGAGCCAGGGCCACGTCCTGTGTAACCATGGGAAACGCACTGCCGCTAACGCGCCGTGAACCCCTGGAGTTGATGCCAAGCGTGCCACGACAGTAGGCACCTCAGCATCGTTGAAGTTCCGGATCGAATCAAAGTCCTGCATGGAGTCAGGATAACAACTCGCTCCCCCCGCAGGAAGCAAAGCCCCAACAGGATCGACATCGAGTCGCTGTCCCCGAGTTCACGCCCATTGATACCAAACATCCCGCCGTCGCGCTGATACAAAATCTCGAAGCAACGTTTCCGGGACGCTACGTAGGTGTTTCCAGCACCACCCACGATTTCAGTCTGTCCGTCGTCGGCGTTGTCGATGACAACGCCACCACCGAGTACTACATCCACAACGCCCAAACCAAACAGCTGCAACTGCTCTTCGACGCCGAGCCCTGGATCGATGACAAGCTGCTCGGCACCACAGAACCGATCAGTTATACAACCCGGGATGGACTCACGCCGCACGGATATCTGAGTGTGCCGCCAGGGAGCGAGGGCAAGAACCTGCCGCTCGTCATCGTCCCTCACGGCGGTCCTCATGGACCTCGGGATGTCTGGCAAAAAGGTTGGGAGGCATTTATACCCGCATCGGGTTACGCCATGTTGCGCGTGAACTATCGAGGTTCAGGTGGGTACGGCACTGCCTTCGAAAAATCAGGCTTTCGTAAATGGCCCCAGGAAATGCAGAACGACCTTACCGATGGCGTGAAGTGGGCGATCGCACAAGGGATCGCTGACCCGAATCGCGTCTGCATCTTCGGCTGGAGCTACGGCGGCTACTCGGCTGCCATGAGCATCGCACGTGAGCCCGATCTCTATAGGTGCGCCATCGCCGGTGCAGGTGTCTATGACAATAAAGAACAGTACCGCAATGCCGACTTCGCGGATCAAACCCGATGGGGTCGGCGTTATATGGACAAAGTCATCGGTGAGACCGTTGAAGCACGCCGACTCGCATCACCGATTACCTACGTGGATCGCATGAAAACACCGCTGCTTTTGATCCATGGCGAAGAAGACGAGCGTGTTCCTCTTGAACACAGCCACAAACTGATCGAAGGATTTCGCAATGCCGGAAAGACACCTCCGGAGTTAGTGTTACTGGATAACGAAGGTCATACGCCGCGCAAGGCGGAGAACATCGAAACGATGCACCGCGCGACCATCACCTTTCTCGAGAAATACCTCGGCAAACCGTAGTTGGTCGGGCTTCAGCCCACCAGATTGCGCCCAATCGTCCAAACACCGGCGACTAACAGAATCGAAAATGCAAACCGCTTGATACCTGCCTCTGACCACGGCGGCGGCAGGTTTCGGCCGAGCCACGTCCCCAGGAGCACGGCGGGCAACGCAAGTGTAGCGAGCAGCCACACTTCCCGCGTTAAACCGTCGCTGGCTCCCACCAGCACCGTGCGCAAGCTTGTTGAGACAGCAAAACAGGCGAGCAGCGTGGTACGAATCGCATCGAGCATCAGCGGCTGACGGTAACCAAACCAGCCGAGCACCGGACCACTCGCCGAAAACATTCCGGCAAGTAATCCACCCGCAGTTCCTGCAATAAAAGATGGCAAGGCTTTCGACACCGTTGGGCGAGGATGCGGTTTAAGCAACATACCCAGCGCGCCAGCAGTGACGAAAACACCGAGCATCACTCAAAGTATCCGCTCGGCCGATGCATCAAGTGTCGTCACGAGCCAAAGTCCAGGGCCTACAGCCAGCAGCTGACCGAGCACAATCCAGCGGAACAGCGGTCCATGCAGATGTCCCATCCGTCCTCGCAGTGACATGACGATATTGACCATAGTGATGAGACTGACCGCTGCCGCGACCAGCGTCAGTTTGATCAATCCGACCGCGCCTATGATGGCAATGATCAGAAGGCCCATGGCAAACCCCGCCACGCTCTGCACATAACTGCCGAGAAAGGCGCTAAGGACGAACACCAGGATCGGCATCATCGACATGGCCGCAGTATGCCGGCGCTTCTCAATTGGCGCGACAGCTCAAAAACCATGGGCGTCGATGTAACATGCCGCCATGGATTTAAAACTGAATGGTCATACCGCCATCGTTACCGGTGGCTATCGGGGTACGGGGCTCACCATTGCGAGACACTTGCTGCGCGAAGGTGCCCGTGTGCTGGTTCATGGTTTTGACGATGCTGCGGTTCGCACCACGATCACGGAACTCGGTGGTGGCATTCCCGTTATCGGTGACATTCGTACCGATGAGGGAGCACGCTCAGTGATCGAGCGGTGCCTCAATGAAGACGTCGACATTCTGATCAACAACTACGGCACGGCGGAGTCCGGGTCGTGGGACAAGAGTGACAGTGATCAGTGGATCGATGCTTTTCAGAAGAACGTCCTGTCCGCGCAACGACTGATACAAGGCCTACTACCTTCGCTACGTGAAAAATCCTGGGCACGAATCATCAACCTCGGCACCGTGGGATCCACACGCCCCAATGCCATCATGCCGCACTACTACGCAGCGAAAGGTGCACTCGCGACGATGACCGTGTCGCTGGCCCGAGAACTCGCCGGCACCTCCATCCGCGTCAATCTGGTTTCGCCGGGTCTCATCCTCACTCCTGAAGTAATGGCCGCCAATCTGGAGCGAGGGCGTCGCAAGGGATGGGGCGAGACGTGGGAAGAAATTGAGCCCTATGTCGCTGCTGACATTCCCATTGGGCGAATCGTGCGACGTGAAGAAGTGGCCGACCTCGTGACATACCTCGCGAGCCCACTCGCGGATGGCATTCATGGTCAGAACTTCCGCATCGACGGCGGCGCCCTTTCCATCGTCTCTTGACGAGAAGGCGCGATCAGATGAAAGACCTCAATCCGACACAGCCATCCACGTTGTTGCGGGCGGCAGGATTACTGCTCATCCTGATCGGAATTTTCACCTTCGACGAGAATTCGACGCTGACCACACATACGTTATGGTTGCCATTGATGATGGCCCTTGGCGCGGGGCTGGCATTACAAAACGTGCTGGCCGTGGCGCTCGCCATCACCGCACTCTCAGGCATTCACACGAACCTGCAGGCAGACGATTGGGTGACCGCACGCGCTTATCCGACGCTCGCAACCATAGGTGCCGTGCTGATCGCGATAATTCTGACTATTCGATTCCGCCGCAATATCGCAGCCTCGCGAGCCGCCCGGCAGGCAGAGCGAGAAGCTCGACGCCAGAAATCTGAAGTTTCTTCCAACTCATGAAAGCAGAGATCGACGACACCGCTCAAGCGATTCTGATCGGCTTCGACGCCTATCGACGCGCATTCGGAACGATCACAACAGATGCCAAGTCGCGGTTCGAACGTGCCGACTGGCAAGGCGTGCTCGCCGCCAATCGTCAACGCCTCGAACTCTACCGAGGTTACGTTCGTCCTCTCGCAGAATCACTGCGAGCCTTTGGCATCGACGGCGAATCCTGGAAAGGAGTTAAAGCCGCCTATCACCTGCTCTCCTCAAAACGGTTCGACGCGGAATTGGCAGAAACCTTTTTCAACTCCGTTCACCGCCAGGTCACCGACGACCAAGGTGTCGACGATGAACAGATGTTTGTGCGCGCCTCATTGCCGGATGATCGCCCACTCGGTCGCGAGGACATCAGCGTCTTTCATTCTCCGGAGCCTGGCAGCTTCGAGATGATGCGCAGCATCCTGCAGTCATTCGATTTTTCACTGCCATGGCGAAACCTGGAACAGGACATCACCAACATACTTCGCTCGTTGCCAGAGGAGCGTCCGGAAATCGGCGCACGCGACAGCATTCGTGTTGAAGTGCTGAAGGCCCCGTTCTTTCGCAACAAGGGCGCTTACCTCATCGGTAAACTCACCGCCGGGGATCGAAGCTGGCCCGTGGCCTTACCCGTACTGAACGACAATGGCCAACTCTATGTCGACACCCTCATCTGCGATGAGGATGAGTTCTCCATCATGTTCTCGTTTACACGTGCGTACTTCATGGTGGATATCTCGCGCCCGCGAGCGTTGATCAATTTCCTGCACGAGCTTCTGCCAAACAAGAAGATTTCAGAACTGTATGCCGCAGTAGGACTCTATAAACACGGCAAGACCGAGTTCTATCGTGGCTTCATCGATCACCTTGAACGCTCGAGCGACAAATTCGTCATCGCGCCGGGCATCAAGGGCATGGTGATGAGCGTGTTTCTGCTGCCGTCATATCAGACCGTATTCAAGGTCATCAAGGACCACTTTCCGCCGCAGAAAAACACCACCGCCGAAGAAGTACGCGCCAAATACACCATGGTGAAATCCCATGATCGTGTGGGTCGAATGGCGGACACCCAGGAATTTCAGAACATCTCGTTGCCACGGGACCGTTTCGATCCTGCACTGATTGAGGAGTTGCAAAACGTCGCGACGAATTCACTCATCCTCACCGACGACAAAGTCATCATCCGTCATCTCTACACCGAACGACAGATGACACCTCTGAATCTCTACATCGAAACGGCCACCGATGAAGAGCTGCGTAACGCGCTGGATGAGTACGGTAACGCCATCAAACAACTCGCCTCAGCAAACATCTTTCCCGGCGACATGTTGCTCAAGAACTTCGGTGT
>SXGR01311118.1_pt1 | contig 24497 bp, 22 predicted proteins | sample 3174711 | NCBI WGS metagenome assembly SXGR01 (sample SAMN11356860, study PRJNA531348) | freshwater metagenome | isolation source: freshwater sample F1-60 | place: China: Fuxian Lake, Yuxi | collected 2017-12-25
GAGGCCTTCGCGGTGCAGGTGCTGTATTGTCAAGACCGCCTGGGCATTCCCGCCGACCGGCTCAACGTGGATGGCGGTGCGATTGCAATCGGTCATCCTTACGGCGTGAGCGGCCAGCGTCTGACCGGGCACGCGCTCATTGAAGGCCGGCGCCGGAAGGCTCGCTGGGTGGTGGTGACGATGTGCGTGGGTGGCGGTATGGGCGCGGCGGGTCTTTTCGAAATCATTCACTGATGCGCCGCGCATCGCTGCTACTCCGCTGAAAAGGGCGCCAATGTCTGTCAGGCAATTGTTCGATCTGGCTGGGCGTAAGGCCATTATTACCGGTGGCTCGCGCGGGCTGGGCCTGCAGATTGCCGAGGCGCTCGGCGAAATGGGGGCAGAAGTCCTGGTTACTGCGCGAAAGCAGGCGGAACTGGACCAAGCTGTCGCGCAGCTTCAAGCGCGGGGCATCAGCGCATCAGCCCTGACCTGCGACATGACCCAGGCTGACGCGGTTCGCCTCTTGGCCGAGCAGGCGCTAGCCCGGTTGGGGCATTGCGATATTCTGGTCAACAACGCCGGTACCTCCTGGGTGGCACCAGCCGAGGACCATCCGCTGGAGGCCTGGCATAAGCTTGTGAATCTGAACCTGACTGGGGTATTTGTTCTCACGCAGGAGGTTGGACGTCGGTCCATGATTCCGCGTCGCTACGGCCGCATCCTCAACATTGCGTCCACTGCCGGTTTGCGCGGCAATCCGCCCAATTCCAACGAAGGCATTGCCTACAACACCACGAAAGGCGGGTTGGTGAATTTCACCCGCGCGTTGGCCGGGGAATGGGGTGAGTTCGGTATCACAGTGAACGCGCTCGCCCCCGGTTTTTTTCCCTCGCGTCTCACCCAGGTTGCGCTCGCGCAGTTCGGTCAATCCATCATCGATGCCACGCCACTTCACCGACTGGGCCACCCGGAAGACATGTCGGGCGCCGCGGTACTCTTCTGCTCTGAGGCGGGACGACACATCAGCGGTCAGATCCTTGCGATCGACGGCGGTCTCACTGCGGTCTGACAGCATGTTGGTATCAGACCGTCCATCAGGCTTCGATGTTGCAATCCCCTTTGTGGAGCACAGCGGCATCCGGTTACTCGAGACCACCGTTGAGCGAGTGGTCGCCGAGCTCAACCTTGCCGACCATCATTTGAACTCAGCTGGCTATGCCCACGGCGGGGCGGTGATGACGCTGCTTGATGTCACCATGGCGATCGCGGGCCGGATGGTGGCGCGCGATCCCGGCCCGCAGGATACGGTGATGGCCACCATCGAAATGAAGACCAGCTTCATGCAGGGCGGCCAGGGCAGGCTTCGATGCACCGGATCGTGCGTCCACCAGACGCGGGCGCTGGCGTTTTGCGAGGCTGAAATTCGCGACGAAGCTGGGGAACTGGTTGCGCGCGCGTCAGGCACGTTTCGCTTCATGGCACGCAGAAGGAGCCCTTCCGATGGTTGAAATGAATCGCCAGTGGCGTCTTGCACGCCGCCCGGCCCGGGACGTCACCCCGGATTGCTTTGAATGGGTAGAAGACCCGATCGAGCCGCTCGAGGCAGGGCAGGTGCGCGTGCGCAACCACTGGCTCTCACTCGATCCCTACATGCGCGGCCGGATGGATGAAGCTCGGTCCTATGCGCCGCCCCAGGCGCTGGGTGAAGTGATGCAGGGCGGGACCGCTGGCGAAGTGGTGGAGAGCCGGCACGCTGATTTCAAGGCGGGCGACGAAGTGGTGGGCCAGCTTGGGTGGCAGGCCTACGCCAATGCGCCAGCCCGCGAACTTCGGAGAATCGACACGCGACGCGTGCCAATGCAGGCATGGCTTGGCGCGGTAGGTATGCCGGGGGTCACCGCCTGGTATGGCGTCAACGACATTCTGTCGCCCCAGCCTGGCCAGACGCTCGTGGTGAGCGCGGCAAGCGGGGCAGTGGGTTCGGTCGTGGGGCAGCTTGCTCGCGCCAAGGGCGCCCGGGTCGTGGGCATTGGGGGCGGCACGGAAAAGTGCCGAATCGTGGTGGGCGAGTTCGGCTTTGATGCATGTGTCGACTACAAGGCGGGTAATCTTGCCGGTGATCTCGACCGCGCTCTCGATGGGGCGCGTATCGACCGATTGTTTGAGAACGTGGGGGGCGTGTGCCTCGACGCATGTCTGGCGCGCATGAACACCTTTGGCCGGATAGCCGTCTGTGGACTGATTTCCGGCTACAACGGTGAGCCCATCGCGCTTGGCAATGTGCGCTCGATCCTGGTGAATCGGCTTCAGGTTCAGGGCTTCATCATCTCAGACCACATGGATCGCTGGGCACCAGCACTTGCCGAGCTCGCCGAGCTTGCCGCGACCGGCCGGCTGCGCTGGCGGGAGACGGTCGCAGAGGGGCTCGAACGCGCGCCCGAAGCGTTTATCGGACTCTTGAAGGGCAGGAACCTGGGCAAGCAGCTGGTTCGGATCTGAGCGTCGCACATGGACCGATTCACAGGCCGGGTCGCAGTCATCACTGGTGCAGCGAGCGGGTTCGGGCTCGCGTTCGCCCGGCACGCGGCGTCGCTGCGCATGCGACTGGTGCTGGCCGATGTGGAGGCCGTGCCGTTAGAGAAGGCCGCCACCCAGCTTGCCGCCGCTGGCGCCAGCGTGCTGGCCGCCCAGACTGACGTCTCCGACGCCGGGCAGGTTGCCCAGCTTGCTGATCGGGCGTTTTTCGAATTTGGCGCAGTTCATCTCCTTTTTAATAACGCGGGCGTGGCGCCGGTAGGTCTCGTTTGGGAACACAGTGCTGCGGACTGGCAGTGGGTGCTTGGCGTGAATGTGATGGGCGTCGCCAATGGGCTGCGCAGCTTCGTGCCGCGCATGCTCAGCCAAAACGACGATAGTCACATCGTGAACACCGCCTCGGTTGCGGGTTTCATTTCTCCCACCACCATGGGGCTCTACAGCGCGAGCAAGCACGCGGTGGTCACCCTCAGTGAAACTCTGCACCACGACCTGCGCGCAGTCGGGTCCTCAATCGGCGTCACGGTCTTGTGTCCCGCCTTTGTACCAACGGGTATTGCGCAATCGGAGCGCAACCGGCCGGCTGCGCTCGCGGAGAACCCCACTGAGACGGAGGCTACCCTGCGGGCCCGGGCATCAATGGAGCGTGCCGTGTCATCGGGGCGGCTATCGGCAACCGATATCGCAGCGATGACATTCGAGGCCATCGCAGAGCGGCGCTTTTATCTGTTCACGCACCCCGCGATTCTTCCCTCAGTTAACAGCCGACATGCGGCCGTTGCATCAGGGCTGGACCCCGACGATCCGTTTGGACGCAAGCCCGCGCTCGCGCCTGTCGCTGCGGGCGAAGCGCCCAAGGTGCGCCTTGAAACGGGCAGTTGGAAACAGGTACGGGTGGCCTCACAGCCCGTTCGTTTCCAGGTGTTTGTACACGAGCAGGGCATCGATCCTGCGCTCGAACTCGATTCGGTTGACGAAGCCTGCCTACATTGTGTGGCGTGGTCCGAGGGGGTAGCGGTGGGGACGGGCCGGCTGCTACCCGATGGCCATATCGGTCGCATGGCGGTTCTGGCTGCGTTCAGGCGCTCCGGCGTGGGCGGAAAGATTCTTGAGTGCCTGATGCAAGAAGCGCGTGCGCGAGGCAACTCCCAGGTTGAGCTGAGCGCCCAGGCTTATGTTGAGCCGTTTTATCGCCGACACGGGTTCACACGAGAAGGGCCGGTTTATCTCGAAGCCGGAATTGACCATGTCAGGATGTGGCGCAAGCTCTAGACCGTTGTGTGATGCGCTCGCGTTAAAACTCAAGCCTGCGCTCGCCCACGCACCGAGCGCCAGCGGGCGACCACTGCCACACTCGCTCCACGAAACAAACGCGCCCGTCATGGCCCACCGCAACCACCGTGGAGGCGCGAGTTCCGTAGCGTGCATCGAATATAAACGGAGTCCGTGTCAGTACGTCGGGGTCGGTGTGATCGGCGTCTGTGGGCATCTCCTGAGGACTCACGGGACGCTGATCTGCCAGCGCCTGAAATAACGGTTCGATCGGATCTTGGTCGTCGGCCACACGCTCAACCACGCCGCCCAGGCGCAGTGACTTGGGCCAGCGCGTGCCAAGCAGGTGATTGGAGAGTGTATGAACGCCCGGAGCGGGCGCTTGTAGCGGGGCATGCGGATGACGATTTGACAGATACGCACATGAGAGTTCTGCGCCCTCCCAGTCAAAGAGCAGCAAATTAAAGCCGCCGTAACGATCGGCGCTCGCGAGCAGCGTCCGCGCATGGTGTGTGGCCGGAAGATCGCCCGCGACAAAGGTTGCGCCGAGTTCGCCGCGAGAGCGCTCGCCGGGACCTCTGTGCGGCCGCTCCCGATAGTTGGTGACCGCTGCAAGCTTGCCGTGCCGGCCGATCGCAAGCCACGTGCCCCCCGCGTTCAGGTCGCGCCCGCCGTAGACCGTGGGCAGGTCACTCCACCAGTGGGCGGGCAGGGCAGGTCGGTCATGGAACTCATCGCGGTTGGCGGCAAGCAGCAGCCGGTATCGCGAACTGGCCTGCCAGGCGAATGCGATCAGGCACATGGTCAGGGATCGACCCGCTCGAAGCGCTCGACATGGCGAGACCCCTGCGCAAGCGCGGCCAGACCGGACGCTAACGCACTGGCGTCAATGCACGTCTGAAGCGACTCCATCGAGCGGTTTCCGACCTCGTAGGTCTCCATCCAGGTGGCCATGCTGGCCGCTTCCGGATCGGTCCGGCGCCAGAAACCAAGCACGATCCCGTGAGCGAGCAGCGTGTCACGATGCGCGTGGATCGACGCCAACACCTTCACGTTATCAGCCGCGTTCGCCTTGAAATAGATGAACACGGACAGGCGGGCAGGAGCGCCCGTCATCCGCCAGGGAGTTCGTAGGGGAGGTCGAGCCGATGAAGCGCACGACCGTCAGCCAGGCGGGCCGCGTCTGCGACAGCGATTTGTGACTCATACAGCACGCTCGCACCACCTGCGGGCGAGGGCGCGGACAGCACCACCTCGCCGCATGGCTCCGTTCCTTCTGGTCCCAGCACATCGGTTCCCGCCTCTGGTGCGCTGCCCTCCACCTGCGCAAGAAACATCCGGCGCTTCAACTTGCCCAGGTAATGACTGCGTGCAACCACCTCCTGACCGGGGTAGCACCCTTTGCGAAAGCTCACCCCGTCAACCAGATCGAGATTGACCATCTGCGGCACAAAGCGCTCAACGCCGGCAGCGACGATGCGGGGAAGCCCCGACAGGATCTCGGTCCAGCGCCAGACTGTGGACGGGGCAGGGGTGAGGCCGGCACTCAGTACGCCCCACAGGTGCGCGGCGCTGTTGAGGCGAACCAGCAGCAACCCCCTTGAAACGGGAGCGAGGGCCGCTGTGGTGGTCGTGGTCGGTGATACGTGCGGCGCACACCCGAGCACATAGCCCTCTCCGAACGAAATCACGTCTTTCAAACCGGGCCAGGGTGCACCCAGTTGCCGTAGCGTGTCAGCCGCCCGCTCGCCACCGATTCCGAAGAGAAACCAGCGATCGGACTCGTCGCTGATTCGGACCTTCGCGCGGAGCACAAACATGGACAGTCGCTTGCGAAGCCCGGCCAGTAGGGGCTTGGAAGCCACCATCCGGATGCCATCGGAGTCACGCCAGATCATCAGGCTGACGAGCAGGCGCCCTTTGGCCGAGCAATAGCCCGAGAGCTGCCAGGTGTTCTCCGGCAGACCCTCCAAATCATTGGTGAGCTGCGATTGGAGAAAGCGAAGCGCGTCGTCGCCTTCGACGTGCAGCACACCCAGGTCTGCAATGGGCGATACCCACCCGCGAGCAATTGAGACAAGGTCGGCCGGACGGTTGGGATAGTGCACCTGCGGCCCGGATGAATCGGACGCCAGTGCGCCGTCACAAAGTGTCGCGAGCGCCTGCGCGTGGCCCATATCAGCGGTGGGTGAGATCAGGGGAGTATTCACGGTGCGTATTATAGGAAGGGCTTTGAACTTGTTGCTCATTGAAACCCTGATGCCAATGTTCCGAACACTTCCAACGCTTGCCCGGATCATGCTGGTTGGGGCGGCATTTGCATTGGGTGCGGCCTCAGGCGCGATGGTTTCGTATCGGCTGACACCGCTACATCAGGACCCCCAACCGAGGCGAGTGGTTATTCCGCTTGGTTCCGGGCCTGCAGCGCTCGCCTCGGCGTTTGAGCGAGCGGGCTTATCGGTCTCGGCCACCCGATTAGCCTGGATCGTCAGGCTTCGTGGAGATGGCACACGCTATCGTGCGGCGCTTTACGATGTGGCGGCTGGTCTGCCGCTCAACCGCTTGCTGGATATGCTCGCCAACGGCGAGGGGCAGCCCGCGACCCTCCGGCTGATTGAAGGGTACACCTTTCGCCAGGTCCGCGAACTTCTCGATCACCACCCCCACCTGATTCCGGATGCGCGCATCCTTGACGAACCCTCGTTACTCGCCCGGATCGGAGCGCCGGGTTCAAGCGGAGAGGGCCTCTTTTTACCCGACACCTATCATTTCGCCCCAGGAACCAGCGCAGTCAGCCTCTATCGAGACGCGTGGCGGGCGATGGATCGTGTTTTGCAGCGTGAGTGGAGCCGCCGCTTGGCAGGGCTCCCGATCGAGACGCCCTACCAGGCGCTGGTCCTTGCTTCGATGATAGAAAAAGAGACCGGGCGCGCTGAAGATCGCGCGATGGTCGCGTCCGTCTTTGTGAACCGGCTCAAAAAAGGCATGCTCCTTCAAAGCGATCCAACGACCTTATATGCGCTCGGCCCGAGCTTCGAGGGGCGTCTGCGCCGCCGTGACCTTCAGTTTGAGCATCCTCATAATACGTATGTGCGCCCTGGGCTTCCCCCCACGCCGATTGCGCTGCCGGGCCGCGGCGCGATTGAGGCCGCGCTCAGGCCGGCTGAGTCAACAGCCTTCTATTTTGTGGCTCGGGGTGACGGCAGCACGGAGTTTTCAAATGATCTCAAAGCGCATCAACGCGCGGTCGAACGCTTCATATTCAAACGATGAAACCAGGACGATTCATAACCTTTGAGGGGATCGATGGCGCGGGAAAAAGCACCCACATCGCCCCATTTGCGGCATTGCTCGAGGCGCGCGGATATCGCGTGGTCATTACCCGTGAGCCCGGCGGCACGGAGCTCGGCGAACAATTGCGCGATCTCACGCTCAACCAGCCTATGGCGCCGCTCACCGAACTGTTGTTGGTCTTTGCAGCGCGAGCCGAGCACCTGGCCGCCAGAATCCGACCAGCCCTTGCCCGAGGCGAATGGGTGGTCTGCGACCGGTTCACCGACTCAACCTTCGCCTACCAGGGATCGGGTCGAGGCATCGGTACTGATCGCGTTCGACTCCTCGAGACGCTGGTGCATCCCGACCTTCAGCCGGATCACACCCTGCTGTTTGATCTCGCCCCGTCAGAGGCCGCCAGGCGCCGTGCTGCTGCGCGGGTAGCCGACCGCTTTGAGGCTGAAGACCTGCAGTTTTTTGAGCGGGTCCGGTCGGGTTACCTTGAGCGAGCGCAGGAATCGGCTGGGCGGTTTACCCTGATCGACGGCATGCGAGACGTTGCCGAGATCAAGAATATACTTGAAATAGTGTCTTCAAACCTATGAATAAAATACCGATTTGGTTAATTAGACTATTACGTTCTTTACTCGCCTCACGCGCCACGCTGCATCACGCGCTGCTCTTATCCGGTCCTGAAGGCGTCGGCAAGGAGTGGCTTGCCCGGTCACTCGCGGCTGCCTTGCTCTGCGACCAGCCGCGCGAAGATCGCACTGCCTGCGGGCAGTGTTCGGCCTGCCGATGGCTATCCCAGGATTCCCATCCTGATTTTCGGGGGGTCCGGCCGTCGGCCGATGAGCCCGTGACTGAGGAGGGCGAGGCGCCCAGCGCCCGGCCAGCCAAGGTGTCGCGCGATATCCGGATTGAGCAGATCCGTGGGCTGGCGGGCTTTGTCGAGGTGGCTAGCCATCGGGGCGGTGCAAAGGTCATCCTCATCACGCCGGCTGAGGCGATGAACAGCGCATCCGCCAACGCGCTACTCAAGGCACTCGAGGAACCCCCACCGAACACCTACTTTCTGCTCGTCAGTAGCCGGTCGAGCCGACTGCTGGCTACCGTACGTTCGCGTTGCCGCCAGGTGCCAGTCCCGGTCCCGCCGCATGCCGAGGCTCTCGCCTGGGTGATGGCCGAGTCGCGCGCGGAGGAGGAGAGGGCGCTGCAGTGGCTTGCGTTTTGCGGGGGCGCTCCGCGCCGCGCGCTGGATCTCGGTGCGAGCGATCATGCGGTGCTTCATCGCGATCTGGTCGAGACGTTTGCCAACTGTGAGCATGAGTCGTTGGTGAGTTCAACCGACCGGCTCAATGCGCACGAGCCCCGCGTCTGGGTGCCTGTGCTTCATGCCTGGTGCGTTGACTTGTCGCGATGTGCTGCGAGCGCCGCGCCGAGATATTTTCCTGCCGAAGGGGCGCGCCTCAAGGCCCTTGCAACGCGCTTGGATGTCAATGCGTTGCTCGCCTTTGAGCAGTGGTTGCAGCAGTTGCAGCGGCTGATTTCTCACCCACTCAGCCCGAGATTGGTGGCCGACGACGCCCTGAGTCGATACCGCAAGGTATTTGAGCGTCGCCGCCAGGCGGCCTAAGCCTGCCTCAATTTCTGACCTGCGGCTAACGCGGGATCCAAGCGCCTGGGTGCGGCGCGCCGGTAAAATGCCACATGCTGATCGATTCCCACTGCCATCTCGACTTTCCGGATCTGCTCGACCGGTTCGATGACATCCGCTCGAACATGGCGGCGAACGGTGTGACGCGCGCACTTTGTGTTGCGGTGAACCTCGAAGACTTTCCCAAAGTGATTGAGTTGGTCGAGCGCGCCCCCGAGTTGTGCGCCTCGGTGGGTGTTCACCCGGATTACGCCGATGTGCGGGAGCCCGACGTTGACACCCTGGTGCGGCTGGCGGATCACCCCAGGGTGGTCGCAATCGGCGAGACGGGGCTTGACTACTACCGGGTCCCGGCCGAGAAGCTCGACTGGCAGCGCGCCCGCTTTCGTACCCACATCCAGGCGGCACGCGCCTGCGAGAAGCCACTGATCGTACACACTCGTTCGGCCTCATCCGACACGATCTCGATCCTGGCAGAAGAGGGCGCGCGCGAGGCGGGCGGCGTGATGCACTGCTTCACCGAAGACTGGGCGTGCGCGAGTGCGGCAATTGACATGGGCCTCTGTATCTCTTTTTCAGGAATCGTCACATTTAAGAGCGCAGCGGCGCTCCGCGAGGTTGCGATCAAGGTTCCTGACGATGCGCTCCTCATTGAAACCGATTCGCCCTATCTGGCGCCCGTCCCCCACCGAGGTAAGACCAACGAACCGGCCTATGTCCGACACGTCGCGGAGTTCCTCGCTCAACTCCGCGGCGTATCGCTCGAGCGAATCGCGGCGCTTACCACCGCGAACTTTGAACGCGTGTTCGGCGTTTCTCAGCCGAACCGGGAGTAGCCATGACACTGTCGTTTCGATGTCTCTACGAAGCGGCGTCGCTCGCCGCGGTCTGGCGCCTGGGCCGGGTGCTGGTGCTCGGACTGGTGTTCTCGCACGCGGCGCAAGCGCAGTCACCCGCTTTCTGGCGTGCGATCGAGACCAACGACATCAATTCACTTCGCACTGAACTGATGCGCGGGGCCAATCCAAACGCCCGTCATCCTGATCATGGACCAGCCGTTGTCGCAGCCGCGCGGTTCAAGGCATTCGATGTCGTGCGTGTTCTTGCCTCACTGAACGCCACCGATGTGGATGCGGCCAGCGCGGCCGATGAAACAGCGCTGATGCTCGTATCCACGCTCGGCGACCGGCGCTCATTCGACGCCCTGCTGCAGCGAGGCGCGCAGGTCAACCGGCCCGGATGGACGGCGCTGCACTACGCAGCAAGCGGCGGCCAACTCGAGCTTGTTAACGTTCTGATTGAGCAGCATGCTTTTATCGACGCGCAGTCGCCGAACAACACAACCCCACTCATGATGGCCGCTCGCATGCGCGCGCTGCCGGTCGTTCAGTACCTTATCGACCAGGGCGCAGATCCGTCGCTTCGCAATCAAGCGGGGCTTGATGCAGCAGCCTATCTCGAGCGCACTGGCGAACGCCAGTGGGCAATCTGGATGAAAGAACGCGCCCAGCGCTACGTCGCCCGATACGGTACGGTTGAACAGCCGCGCTGGACTGCGAGCGAGAGTAGCGATAGCGGGGGCCCTGGTGGAAGCGCACAGACCGACCTTGCGCCCGTACAAATGAATCGTGAGGTGAGTGTGGCCCCGGAGTCGCGCCCGCTAAGTTCTGGCGGTCCAACCGGTAGTGTGGTCAGTGCACCGGGCCAGGCGGGAGGCGCAGCCAGTCCGGCTGCTGCATCGCCACCGCCAGCACAGCAGGGCGCGGGCACCGCATCCACCGGTGCGAAGCCACCAGCAGCTATTGCGCCGAGGCCTGCCTCTCAGGGCGCATCCGCGTCGGTTGCGCCATCGCCGTCCCCACAGTCCGCCGTCCCGAAGCCGGTAGCGCCGCCTGTTTCGTCCGCGCCTACTCAGGTGAGTCCGGTTACACCCGCAGCGACCGCACCTGCTAACGTGCCCGCGCGGGCTGCGCCTCCCCCGCCTGCGACGACCAAGCCTGTCGAGCCGATTCCGCCCGCTGCTTCGAGGCCAGTTGCTCCCGCCGCACCCACTCCAACGGCGGGGGCGGGCGGGGCAACAGCCGCGCAGCAACCCAAGGATAGCGAGCCCTTGTTCTTCTCACGTACGCTCAGCATTCCTGCTGACCCGCCGAGCGCCGCGCCCACCCGCTAGCGGGCGTGATGGAACCCCAGTGCGCCCGCACGCGCTGGGTCTCAGAGTTGAAACCGGGTTCCGCGACCTGAGAGGATGACAGCGTGCCAGAGGCCAGCCCTTTGCCAGTGATCGAACTCTGGGGCCTCTCCCGTACCTACAAAACCGGCGCGGGCGATGTTCTCGTGCTCCGGCCCATTGATCTTCGCATTGTCGCTGGCGAATTCGTGGCGATTATGGGTCCGTCTGGGTCGGGGAAAACCACCTTCATGAACCTGGTTGGCTGCCTGGATACGTCCATCGGCGGCAGTTATCGCCTCGCAGGTCAGCCGGTTCATCGGCTGTCCGGAAATGCGTTGGCTGCCTTGAGGAATAAGCGAATTCGCTTCGTATTTCAGCAGTTCAATTTACTCGGCCGAGCGAGCGCGCTTGATAACGTTGCCATGCCGCTGGTCTACGCTGGCGTGGGCAGACGCGAACGACAAGAGCGTGCCCGGCGCGCCTTGGATGATGTCGGTCTTGGCGATCGGCAGCACCACACGCCGGTACAGCTATCGGGAAGACAGCAGCAACGCGTCGCAATCGCGCGCGCCTTGATCAACGATCCACAGATCATTCTCGCCGACGAACCCACAGGCGCGCTGGATTCGCGAACATCGCTTGAGGTCATGTCCTTGCTGCAAGGGCTCAATCGTCGCGGCCAGACAGTTTTGTTCGTGACCCATGAGGCCGACGTCGCGGCGTTCGCCAAACGGGTCATCACATTCCGGGACGGTCAAGTGCAGGATGACTGTTCTGGGCGCGATCTGGATGCTTCTACAGCCCTCCAAAAGTGCGTATAATTTGTATTATGTAAAATCAAGAATTTACCGTCGGGGGCGTCGATCCCGACGTACTCAGGCAATAGCCCGCGAATACCATGCAACTCCCTGCTCGTCATCCACGCGCGCCCGCCCAGCACACAACAACCGATTCAGATGGGCAACGCTTTCGCCTGTTGCCATGGACACGAGCTGCGCATCATCGCCGTCGATCGAACGCGAAAATAATGCGGCAAACACGTCGACAGCCCGTGAACGCCGGATAATTGCCCGCTCGAGCTGATCCAGCGATTCGATGTGGGTGCGCTCCAGGTGGTTGAGCCGCTGATGCAGACCTCTGAACGGTTCGTTATGGGCCGGCAGAACCAGCACATCTGGAGAAATTCGCATCCGCAGCCGTTCGATCGAGGCGAGCCAGTCCCCCAGGGGGTCTGCGTCCGGCTCGGTGGGAAACACTGAAACATTCGATGAGATCCTCGGCAAGACCTGATCGCCAGAAATCAACAATCCGGATGCGTGGCACACCAGGCAGGCGTGCTCGGGGGAATGGCCGTTTCCGATCACCACTTCCCATTCACGCTCGCCAATGGTGAGCACCTCGCCGTCGTGCAGTCGCCGGAAGTTGTCTGGAAGTGCGTAGACGGACTTCCCGAAGCTCCCGAATCGTGTCCGATAGGTTTCCAGCTGGTCATCGGTCCACCCGGCCCTTCGGTAAAATGAGACGCCTTCGGCCGGCGCCTCGCGCCCCGTGTCAGCCACCAGGACGCGGCAGGTGAGGTATTCCTCGCGGGTCATCCAGAGGCGGCAGGAAAACCTACGGGTGAGCCACCCCGCCATGCCGACATGGTCAGGGTGCATGTGAGTGACGAACACCCTTGTAACGGGCCGACCACAAAAGCTTTTTGCAAAGATCATCCGCCAGGCATCGGTGGTTTCCTTGTCCCGTACGCCAGTATCAACAATCGCCCACCCTTCCCCGTCTTCAAGCGCCCACAGGTTGATGTGGTTGAGCGTGTACGGTAGCGTCATCCGGATCCAGAGGACACCGGGCGCAACCTCGATGGTCTCACCAAGTGCGGGCTTGAAAGTAAATGGATACTCGAGCGACCGTTCGGCCGGATGATTCGCGACAGGACTCATGGGCATTCAGCGCTGGGTCAGGCGCGGCATTCGTTCGCGAGCTGCCTGCCCTGCTTGGTATCGAGCAGCATGGATTTACCCGGGATACTAATCCAGGTGAGCCCACTCGTCTTGTCTTCAAGCCGCAGGGCGCCGGTTTGGGTGGCGACTAGCTGCATTGTGTAGTTGCGACGCTCCCAGTAGACGATCGCCGAACGACGGTCGTCGGCGACCTGCCGAATCTCAACCCTGCGATTAAGGTCGCAATGAAATACGCCAATTGAGAGTTTCAGCGAGGGATGATGTGCGTCTTGCGGCTCGCCCGAAGCTGATGAAGTTGCCGCGAACAAGAGCCCTGCCCCGAGCACCACCACATTGCGCCATTGCGTGAACGTCATAAATGCACCCCGTCAAAAGAATACGGACCGACCTGCGTCGGCCAATCGGTCAGCCCAGTACGCTAGCGGGAATCGGTAAAGGCCGCAAACGCGGCCAGGGTCGCTGCCAGCCTAGCGAATGACACCGGCCGGTGGAGGGGGCGGCGAACCCGCGGGTGGCGGCGGCGGGGTGACTGCAGGCGATGCAGCGGCGGGGCGGCTCCCGACCTGCTCACTCAGCCGGCCATCGACCGGGACGCGGTGCCCCTTGGCGTACATGCACTGGACGTAGGCGTGGTCGTAGCGCCGCTGGACGGAAAATGAATCGCCGGAGCCGCTCGAGGCGCCGCTTGCGGTACCAATTAAAAGTCCGGTGCCGGCACCGACCCCTGCGCCCCGTGAGCCATCAATCGCGGCGCCCGCGATTGCGCCCACCACCGTGCCTAACGCCGCACCACGAAACAAGCTGTCCTGGCGCGCCTGGTCGGCACCCTGCGTATTGGCCTGGGCAGTTGCGAAATTCCGGCACTCGAAATCATCAAACCGGAAGGTGTCGAAGCTCTTCCCACTACCGGGTAGCACCAGCATGGACGGCCCGGTAGGTGCTGTAGCGCAGGCGCCGAGTGCGAGCACGGCAGCGGCCAGGGCGCACCAGCGAACCCAGGGGTGACGGGCTCGAATTGTCGCTTTGAGGGTTTGCATGAAGAGGCTCCGGGAGAAGTGAGTGTCTTAGTTGTACAGTGCTCAGCCGACGAGGCAGTAGCGACCGTTCAGACGCTACTGGGTACTGGATAGCTGGGGCGAGACAGCAATCCACCCTTCAGGACAATCGGGCGCGCTCGGATGATAGGCGGCCCGGCTCTCACACCAGTACCAATACCCTGCCCTCGGCATTTCCAAAGGGACCGGCGAGCTACCCCGCTCAACATAAATCGGTGGAGGCGCCGCGGGAACCACCACCACCGAAGGTACTGGGCGATAAACGTACGGTGGATACACCCAGTAGGGGCTTGGCGAGTAATACATGGGCGGCGGACCCACCCAAACGCGTACCGACGAACCGTGGGCCCGACGATGCGGCCCCGGCCCGTGAACCGCAGGCGCAAATCTCGGCTGAGTTACTGGCAGGGCGGTCGGCGTTGCCAGGGGCCGCGCAGGGGTTACGTCCGCGCGCGGAACGGGCGAGGCGCCCGCGCGGGTGCGATGCTCGGGACGGTCAGCAGCGTTAGCGCAGACTGCGAAAACCAGAAACGCCGCGCCAACGCATATGCGACGGACGACGAAACGCCAATAAGTCATGGAGACCCTCCCAAAGGAGCCGAGACACCTAGAACTCTAGCAAACCTGCTCACGCCTTAATCGCTATGCCCGTTACCCGCCTTACAGGCCTTACAGGCTCTTACAATAGGAAGTGAAAATCGTGACTTCTACTGGTCCAAACAGGCGCGCCTCAATGATACTCAACGACACGCATCAGGCTTCCCTTCTCAGCTGGGTAGCCTCAGCCAATGGTGAAAACAGTGAATTCCCAATTCAAAACCTCCCTTACGCTGCGTATCGCGCGAAAGATTCGATCGACGCCCATCAGATCGGCGTAGCGATTGGCGAGCATATCCTTCCAGTAACCCGTCTTCTGGGGCTGAGCGATCTCAGCACGATGGAACGTGAGGCGGCCACCGCCTGCAACAGCCCTGCTCTCAACCCGTTGATGGCGCTCGGACCCCGCCACTGGCGCGCACTGCGTCAGGCACTGTCGCGGGGGCTGCGGCACGGTTCACCCCACCAGAGTTATCTCAGGCCTGCGCTGGTTCCAATCGCGGAGGCCGAGTTCGCAGTGCCCGCCCGGATCGGCGACTTCACCGACATGTATACGTCGCTGGATCATGCGCTCAACGTTGGACGCCTGTTGCGCCCCGACAATCCGTTAATGCCCAACTTCAAGTGGCTGCCCTGCGGTTATCACGCGCGGGTATCCTCGATAGGCGTGAGCGGTCAGTGTTTCTTGCGTCCCAAAGGTCAGATCCTGCCGCCGGGAGAGTCCATACCCATTGTCACCGCTACGCGCCGTCTCGATTACGAACTCGAGCTTGCCATCTGGATTGGTACCGGAAATTCGCTGGGCACCCCGGTTGGGCTCGATCAAGCGAGTCAGCATGTGTTCGGTCTGGGCCTGCTGAACGATTGGTCTGCGCGCGACATTCAAGCGTGGGAGTACCAGCCCTTGGGGCCACTTTTGAGCAAGAATTTCGCCACCACGGTATCGCCCTGGGTCGTCACCATGGAGGCGCTTGAGCCTTTCCGTTCAGCCTGGCACCGTGATTTAGCCAATCCGCAGCCAATTTCCTACCTCGAATCCACGCAAAACCGCGAACATGGCGCGGTCGATATCGGTCTCGAGGCCTGGTTGCACACCGACAGCATGATCCGAGCCGGACAGCCTCCACACCTTTTGTCGAAAACCAATTTTCGGCATAACTACTGGACCATTGCGCAGATGATTGCGCATCACACGATCAACGGCTGCAATCTCTGCGCAGGCGACCTGATTGGCAGTGGCACGCAATCTGGACCGGGTGCCGGCGAGTTTGGTGCCCTGATCGAAATCACCCAAGGCGGCAAACGCCCGGTCACGCTTCCGGGCGGTGAGGAGCGAAGCTTTCTCGCAGATGGCGATACAGTGATTCTTCGCGCGCGTGCCGAGCGCGAGGGATTTCGAAGCATCGGATTCGGTGACTGCGCAGGCACCGTACTGCCCGCCCGTGTTTAGACAACAGATCAACCCGCTGCGCTCAATTGCTTCCAATCAATTGATCGAGGACATGGCCATTTCGGTCCTCAAGGCGAATCCGGATTGGCATCAGGTCGCCAGACTCGGACAGCCAGATTTCAACGCTTCCCGGGCGTTCTCCGTCGCCATCCTCTGAGCGGAGCCGGGTCAGTCGCTGAACGCCCCCCGCCAGTTCCAGAATTTGTGCGCGGGCCACCTGAAACCGTAACAGTCGTACTGACGAGGCCCCCACCAACGGAATCGTCACCTCCTGTTCGTGAAGGCCGTCAGATTGCTGCGCGGCCACCCAGGCCAGCTGCGCCGCGAGAGACAGCCGGTCCTGCGCCAGTGCCGACGTCATCTCGCTCCGGCCATCTTCAAACCGTACGACTCGGGTGCTGTGTGCGTTCTCCATGCGCACGACGCGCGGTGGACGATCGCCACGCCGCTCCTCGAAGCGCTCACTGCGAAATCCCTTCGCATTGAATGCGCCCTCGCTCACCTGAGTGAAAAACCCGCGATAAAAGAGCGCCAGCAGCCCGACCGCATGTCCTTCCGTATGCAGACGGTACCGCTCACCATGGATGTTCAGCACGTAGTCAAGTGTCGCCACCAGATTGTTGGCCACGTAGTCGCCGTAGAAGACCTGATAGCGCCAACGCCCCTGGATTGAGGGAGGCACTCGGCGCTGGTCAGCGGCGGGGTCGACTCTTTCAGCGATCGATGTGCCGGTGCTTGACGGCTGCGTGGGTCGATTCTGGTCAGGGTGCTCGATTGTGTCGGTGGCGCGCTGTTTCGCCTGGTCGTCAACCTGCTCGACGGGCGTGCCCGCTGCGGCGGGAGGGCGGTCCGCGTGCCCGTCTGCAGGGTCGGGGTCATTTGCTGATGACGATTGCGGACTGAATTCGTCAGCCTCAATTGCCGCCACGGGGTCAGGAGATGTCGCCGGCGGGGCGTCTGGAGCGATCGGCGGCAGCGCGGTATTCGCGAGCGAGGAAGCGCGAACCGAACCCACTGCGCTCGCCGTGGCGGGTAGCGTTGGCTGTTCCTTGAAGCCCTTGACCTCTGCGCCGGACTTGAGCGGGAGCGTCACCGGGGGCGGGACCGCAGCCACCGGATCCAGGCGCGCAGCGGGGTTGCGGAGCAGCTCGATCCGAATCGGAGACGGCGCCGGCAAGGGCTTCTGGGGGCTGCCAGCATGTATCACCCAGCCCACCAACAGGGCGTGCAACGCTACCGTGGCAACACTCGCAAGCGCCGAAGAAGGACCGCGCAACAGTTTGGCTTTCGTAAACACCGGCTCAGTGTATTCGAATGACGAAGGTACACTTTGCGCCATGCGAATCGAATCGCTCGCCCCTCGCGCCCAATCCGCCATCTTGATTGGCGCAGCTACCATGCTCACCCTCGCTCTCGGTATGCGACAGAGCCTCGGTCTGTTTCAGCCCGAGATGATTCGAACCATCGGGATCACCACAGCCGATTTTTCGCTGGCGGTGGCGGTTCAGAATATGGTGTGGGGTTTCACACAACCCTTCACCGGCGCTTTGGTCGACCGATTCGGCGCTCGCTGGGTGGCGGCAGGCGGCGCGCTTTGCTATGCGCTCGGGCTCCTGATCAGTATCTTTGCCACGTCTGCCGTATTGCTGACGCTTGGAATAGGCGTGCTGATCGGTGTCGCGCTCGCATGCACCGGCTCAAACCTCAGCATGGCGATCACCTCGCGCACTGTCTCGCCAGCACGCCAAAGCCTTGCAATGGGCGCGGTCTCTGCGGCAGGCTCGCTCGGCCTAGTCTTTACATCTCCCCTTGCTCAAGGGCTGATCAGTACGGCTGGTTGGCAGACCGCCATGGCAGCCTTCGTGGCACTTGCCTGTGTCATGGTTCCCGCCGCTCTGATGGCGGGCGGCGTCGACCGGGTAAGCCGGAGTGCTACCTCGGTCGGTATGCAGCAGTCGGTGGGGGATGCATTGCGTGAAGCCACCTCGCATCGTGGATATCTGGTGATGTCTGCGGCCTTTTTCGTGTGTGGGTTGCAACTCGTTTTTCTAACGACCCATCTTCCAACTTATCTCGACTTATGCGGGATCGAACCAGGTGTCACCGCGACAGCGCTCGCCTTGATCGGTCTGTTCAATGCGATGGGATCGATCCTGTTCGGATGGCTCGGCGACCGCCTGCCCCGACACCTGCTACTGGGGGGTATCTATGTGGCCCGCTCGCTTTTGATCACAGCATATTTCCTGTTTCCGCCCACTCCCCCCTCCACGCTGCTGTTTGCCGCAGCGATGGGGGCGATCTGGCTAGGCGTGGTGCCACTCATGAATGGTCTGGTCATTCATCTGTTCGGGATCCGCTATGTGGCAACGCTCACCGGGGTTGCCTTTCTCAGTCACCAAGCTGGCTCATTTCTTGGCGCCTGGGGCGGCGGACTGATTTATTCAACACTAGGGTCCTACGAGTGGGCGTGGCGGATCGCCGTGATTATTGGGCTCACCGCTGGCATCGCACAGATGCTGATGAACCCAAGACCGGTGCCCAGGGTGTTGCAGGAGCGGGCAGCGGCCCCTATTCCCGTGGGTTGACCAAAGGCTCAGGAGGCATTGCGCTTCAACATGCCGAGGCTCGAACACCCGCCCCTTCGGTTTGATACAAACGGGGCGCCCTTCAGCACCCTGTTTGGCGATGTCTATCGTAGCCGGGCAGGTGCCATGGCAGAGTCGGAAGCGGTGTTCTCCCACGGGTGCCGGCTGCCAGAGCGATGGTCGGGCAAGCAGCGCGCATGCGTACTGGAAATCGGCTTTGGGGTGGGACTCAACCTGCTCGCCGCCTACCGCGCTTTTCATCTGCACGCGCATCCTGCTGGGCGCCTCGACTTTGTATCGATCGAGGCTCATCCCCTCGCCCATTCCGACCTACTCGCGGCACATGAGGCCTGCGGGGTGGCTAATGAACCCTTGCTGCGTGAGCTCGCAACGCGCTGGCCGCTCGCCCTCCCTGGCCTGCACCGCCTGACCCTTGCTGGCGGGCGGATTCGGCTCACTCTCGCGTTTGGCGAAGCTGCGCGAATGCTGCCCCGGCTTGCGCTGCGTGCCGATACGATCTTCCTGGACGGGTTTGCGCCGCAGCGTAATCCGTCGGCCTGGGAGGAGCCAGTGCTGCGCCAGGTCGCACGGCTGGCCGCGCCCGACGCACGGCTCGCCACCTACACCGCCGCTGCGGCGGTTCGACATGGTCTGGTGCAGGCTGGCTTTGCCGTTGAACGGGTTGAGGGCTTTGGCGGAAAGCGCGAACGAATCAATGCCCGGTATGCGCCGCGTTGGAAGACCTGGTTACCCCCTCCCCCGCCTCCGAGATGGGAGTCGCGGCAGGCGGTGGTGGTTGGTGCTGGTCTTGCCGGCGTGACGATCGCTGCCCGTCTTGTCCAGGAAGGCTGGCAGGTAGTGCTGCTTGATCGCCAGCACCTGCACGCAAGCGAAGGTAGCAGCCAGCCCCTGCTTGCCGACCACGTCCACCTGTCGCCAGACGACAATCTGCTTGCACGCCTGTCGCGCGCTGCGCTGCTTTTACGCGATCCGAACCAGACCGCAGGACTTCTAGGACTCGGTCGCATCGCGCTGGCCAACAGTGCTGAGGCTTTCAGTCGCCAGCAGCACACGCTGGCCACCCTCGACTATCCCACGCAGTTTGCCTGCGCGCTAACCGCTGCCGAGGCGAGCGACGTCGCCAGATGTTCGCTCCCGACCGGCGGCATCTGGATCCCTGGCTCAATGGTGGCGCAAACCAACCTGCGGATTGCAGCACTTTTACAGGAAGCGCGCGACGCGCTCATCTGGCGGGGTGGCTGCGAGGTGGCATCGGTTCAGCGCGCGCCGGGTGAGTTGAATTGGCGGGTGGCAGATGGGCGGGGGCAGGTGCTAGCGCAGGCGCCTGTGGTGGTGCTCTGTGACGCTTCCGCCAGAATGGCTCTGCCACCGCTCCAATCCATGCCCCTGCGGCGGGTTCGCGGGCAAACCTCATGGCTGAGATACCCCTTGATGTCGGGGCTTCGGACAGTCGTGGGGGGGGCGGCTTATGCCGTGCCATTCGACGGACAGGCTCTGGTGGGCTCGACCTATGACGATCATGATGCAGCCGAACCTGACCCAGAATCGGATCGAAGCAATGCGAGACGGCTTGCCGCCTGCCTGGGAACCGCGCCGGACAGTGTGATTGCTGCTGCTCGCCCGGGCGTGGTCGGCTTTCGCTGGACAGCCGCGGATCGACTACCCCTCGTCGGCGAGATGCCGGACGAGGCGTCGGCGTGGGCGCGACGCGAGGAACTGTTGAAAAATGATCGTCTGCCGCTTCCCCGGTTCACAGGGCTCTTTTGCGTGCGGGGGCTGGGTTCGCGGGGGCTTCTGTGGAGTACCCTCGCTGCCGAAGTCATCGCTGGAGCGCTGGACGGCGCGCCGTCGGTACTGGAACGCGATCTGCACGAAGCGATTGACCCCGCTCGTGGGCTGCGACATGCGCTCCGACACTCAGGGCTGCGGGTTACAACGCGCTAAACTGTGAGGCTGCCCTGCTCCGTACCCACAACCCGCTGCCCAGCCTTTCATCATTCTCAGCCTGGTTAACCGAATGAGCGCTCCCGCCCCGAAAATTCAATACGACTGTTCGAAGTGTCCCGGATACTGCTGCAGTTACCCGCGAATCGAAGTAAAGAAGCGAGACCTTGAGCGTCTCGCGCGCCACTTCGACGTCTCCACCGAGGTGGCTGCACGCCGTTACACGCGCATCTATGACGACGAGGGAAAGCCGGAACGCATCCTGCGTCATCAGAAAGACACAGTCTACGGTTCAATCTGCCGGTTCTTCGACACTGACGAGCGCCACTGTACTATTTACGACGCACGGCCCGCCGTATGTCGCGAGTATCCCAACGGCTCACGTTGCGGCTACTACACTTTCATCCAGTTTGAACGCAAGCATCAGGACGATCCGGACTTCATTCCCTCTGCGTGAGTCTGCGCGCTCACTGAGCGCGCAGACCCGGTACGACGGTAATGGACTCGCCCGCGCGCAGCCGTCTGTCGCGGGTCGACTCCCTGTTCAGTTGGACCGATGCCGCCTCGGCAGGGGGGACCCCGGCCAGGGCCAGCAAGGCGGATCGATCCGTGGCGGTTGGAATCTCTGAAATGCGTTGAAATTCCCGTTATTCCAACCAGACCCTCGCATTCCTGAACAGGCGCATCCAGGGTGCGTCTTCATCAAGACCGCCCGGGCGCCAGCTCATCTGCACCGAGCGGAATACCCGTTCGGGATGCGGCATCATGATCGTTGAACGACCGTCGGCGGAAGTAAATGCGGTGAGCCCGCCGGGTGAGCCGTTGGGATTGGTAGGATAGCGAGTGGCCGCTGCACCGTCATCGTCGACAAAACGGAGCGAAGCAAGCGCCGCCCGAGCGTGGGTATCGGTGTCAAATACCGCTCTGCCCTCGCCGTGCGAAACCACGATGGGCGCTCGACTTCCGGCCATGCCAGCGAACAGAGGCGAGGGTGATGCCAGCACTTCGACCATCGAGAACCGCGCCTCAAACTGCTCAGAGCGGTTACGCAGGAACCTGGGCCAGGCTTCCGCACCTGGAATGATGGCCTTGAGCTGCGCCATCATCTGACAGCCGTTGCATACGCCTAGAGATAGCGTGCTGCCACGCTCGAAAAACGCCCGGAACCCGCCAAGAACGGCCTCGTTGTAGAGGATGCTCCGCGCCCAGCCGCTGCCCGCGCCAAGCACATCGCCAAACGAGAAACCACCACAGGCCACCAGCGCGTTGAAGGCAGACAGGGTGACCCGCCCGGCAATCAGATCAGTCATGTGCACATCGAAAGCATCGAACCCGGCGCGATCGAAGGCTGCAGCCATCTCGACATGACTGTTTACCCCCTGCTCGCGAAGCACAGCGAGACGCGGCCGGGCGCCGGTTGCGATGAAGGGCGCGGCGGGATCCTCAGCCGGGTTAAAGCTGAGGGCTAAAGAAAGCCCTGCGCGAGCGGCGTCGCCCGCGCGCTCAAACTCTTCGAGGGCGCACTGCGGGTCATCGCGTCGCGATGCGATCCTGTAGCTGGTCTCGCTCCAGACTTTTTGAAGCTCAGCGCGCGACTCGGTCCAGATACAACGTCCATCGCGGTGAAATTCGAGCGCGTCGCTACTGGAAACTTTGCCGATGACATGCGCATGACGAGACAGACCCGCCGCACGTAATACCCCCATGACGGTGTCACGATCAGCGGCGCGAACTTGAATGACTGCGCCAGGCTCTTCGTTGAACAATGCCTTGAGCGTGAGCTCGTCGCGCTGCACCGAGACCTGTTCGGGTCGAATCTTAAAGTCACCCCAGTCGGCAGAGTAAGGATCAATGGTGAGCAGGTCGAGGTTGAGCGCTAGACCGCATCGACCGGCAAACGCCATCTCACAAAGGGTGACAAACAGCCCGCCGTCGGATCGATCGTGATACGCGAGGATCTGTCCCCCGTTGCCGAGCTTGTCGATCACTGCCACGAACCGGACGAGGCTCTCCGGATCATCGAGATCCGGACACTCCTGCCCGAGCTGCTGGGTAGCTTGAGCAAGCACGGAGCCGCCCATCCGCTGACGCCCGGCTCCAAGGTCAATCAGGATGAGGACGCTGCCCGGTTCAGCCGCCAGCTGCGGGGTGAGCACGCGGCGAGCGTCAACAACCGGCGCGAATGCGGTCACAACAAGAGACACCGGTGCGCTCACGCGCCGTTCCTCACCCGTCTGGGAGTCGTTCCACACCGTGCGCATGGAGAGCGAATCCTTGCCGACTGGAATCGAGATGCCGAGTGTGCGGCAAAGCGCGGCAGCAGCATCGACAGCGTCGCGAAGGTCGGCATCCTCGTCGGCGGATCCGCATGCGGCCATCCAGTTTGCAGACAGCTTCACCCGGTCGATGGTTCCCACGAGCGCTGGCGCGATATTGGTAACAGCTTCAGCCACTGCAAGGCGGGAGGCCGCTGCCGGGTTGATAACCGCCACGGGCGACCTCTCCCCAAGTGCAAGCGCATCACCGCGATAGCCGGAATAATCGACCAGGCCCACTGCACAGTCGGCAACCGGCACCTGCCAGGGCCCCACCATCTGGTAGCGGGCGCTCAGCCCCCCCACCGATCGATCGCCAATGGTGATCAAGAACGATTTGCTTGCGGCGGTCGGCATGCGGAGCACCCGCGCAGCCACCTCGGCCAGGTCGAATCCGACCAGGTCAAGCGGTATAACTTGCCGCGTACGGCGTTGCGCATCCCGGTGCATGCGCGGCGGCTTGCCGAGCAAAGTATCGATCGGCATATCGACCGGACGGCTGCCGTCGGCGGTCTCGACGATCAACTGCCCGTCGTCGGTCACGCTGCCAACCACCGAAAACGGACAGCGTTCGCGCAGACAAAACATCTCAAAACGCGGCAGGTCAGCCGGCGCCAGCGCGAGCACATAGCGCTCCTGCGATTCATTGCACCAGACCTCGGCCGGCGACATCCCCGACTCAAGCACCGGAACGCGCGCGAGATCGAATCGGGCTGATCGACCAGCACCATGCACAATCTCCGGAAACGCATTCGACAAGCCACCAGCGCCGACGTCATGGATGGACAGGATGGGGTTGTCCAGACCGAGCGAGCAGCAACGGTCAAGCACTTCCTGGGCACGACGTTCGATTTCAGGGTTGCCGCGCTGTACCGAGTCGAAGTCAAGCTCGGCGGTGTTGGTGCCAGCGCTCATGCTCGACGCCGCGCCACCCCCGAGCCCGATCCGCATGCCAGGCCCACCCAGCTGGATTAAAAGCGTCCCCGTGGGCAGCGCATGCTTCTCGGTGTGGACAGCGCTGATGCTACCCACGCCGCCTGCAATCATGATTGGCTTGTGGTAGCCCCGCACGACGCCGCCCACATTCTGCTGATAGGTACGGAAATAGCCCAACAGATTGGGCCGGCCGAATTCATTGTTGAAGGCTGCGCCGCCAAGCGGTCCGTCGATCATGATGTCGAGCGCACTGGCAATTCGCGCTGGCGCGCCATAGGGTGGCTGCGGTTGGCGGGACGCGAGGGGTGCGAGGACATTCTGTGCCGTCTCCCAGGGCGCGACAGCGTCGGGAATCATGAGGTCAGACACCGTGAAGCCAGTCAGCCCAAACCGCGGACGTGCACCGCGACCCGTGGCACCCTCGTCACGAATCTCTCCACCCGCGCCAGTCGAGGCGCCCGAAAAAGGCGAGATGGCGGTGGGATGATTGTGTGTCTCCACCTTCAACAAACTGTGTACCAGCCCGGCGTGTGCGCTATAGCGGGGCGATTGGCTGGAAGATTCTGACGATGCGAAAAACTGGTTTGCCTCGGCTCCCTCGAGTACCGCTGAGTTATCGGAATACGCCACGATCGTACCGCGCGGATTCGCCTGATGGGTGCTGCGGATCATGTCAAAGAGCGAACCCGGTGCAGGGTGACCATCAACGGTCCAGCTGGCATTGAAAATCTTATGGCGGCA
>SXGR01069666.1_pt1 | contig 24491 bp, 25 predicted proteins | sample 3174711 | NCBI WGS metagenome assembly SXGR01 (sample SAMN11356860, study PRJNA531348) | freshwater metagenome | isolation source: freshwater sample F1-60 | place: China: Fuxian Lake, Yuxi | collected 2017-12-25
GATTACCGACATCCCCCAGTTCGGCGAGGGACTGTTCTACGTCGAGGACGAGGCGGCCCAGTTGGTGACCGGACTGCTGGCCCCTCAGCCGGGCGAGCGGATTTTGGACGCCTGTGCCGCGCCGGGAGGAAAGGCCACGGCCCTGGCGGCCTTGATGGACAATCGTGGCGACGTGGTGGCCATGGACCAAAGCTCGGCTCGTTTGCAGTGGCTTCAGGAGAACTGTGCAAGGCTCGGCGTCCGGATCGTCGCCCCACTGCTGGGTGATGTGATGCGTGGAGAGCCGGCGACCGCTCGACCGTTCGATCGTATCTTGCTGGACGCTCCCTGTAGCGGGCTGGGTGTCCTGCGGCGTCATCCGGAGGGAAAGTGGCAGAAGCAGGCCGCATTGCTTCCCGCCCACCGGAAGCGGCAGCTCCTGCTGCTCGAATCGGTGTGCCGTCTCTTGCGGCCCGGCGGCTGCTTAGTCTATAGTACCTGCTCCACGGAGCCGGAGGAGACCCTCGACGTGATCCATCAATTCCTGAGGAAGCATGCGGAGTTCCGCAGGGAATCGGTTGCGGCTTCCCTGCCGGCGAGCGGCCAGGAGTTGATGACCCAACAAGGCGACTTGTCGACGGCAGTGAATCGTTTTTCGATGGATGGATTTTTTGCCGCCCGGCTCCGAAAGGCTGGTGCCTGATGGCACGGCCTTCCCTGCGGATCGCTCCCTCCATTCTCTCCGCGGACTTTGCCCGCCTCGCCGAAGAGGTCGCCCGCGTCGAATCGGCCGGCGCCGACTGGCTGCATGTGGACGTCATGGACGGCCACTTCGTCCCCAACCTGACGGTCGGGCCGCCGATCGTCGAGGCCTTGCGCAAGGCGACCAAGCTTCCGCTGGACGTGCATTTGATGATGACACACCCCGATGCCTTCATTGCCGAGTTTGTGCAGGCCGGCGCGACCTACCTGACGGTCCACGTGGAGGCCTGTCCGCATCTGCATCGCACCATCCAGTCCATCAAAGAACGGGGCGTGAAGGCCGGCGTGACGCTGAATCCGGCGACCTCGCTGGCGACGGTGGAGGAAATTCTCGGCGAGGCCGACCTCCTGTTGGTCATGTCGGTCAATCCTGGGTTCGGCGGGCAACAGTTCATCCCGTCGGTCCTGGAGAAAATTGCGAGGGCCAGGCAGCTCATTGACCAGACCGGCAGCGGCGCGTTGTTGGAGGTGGACGGCGGCGTCAAGGTCGACAATGCCGGGCGCATCATCGAGGCCGGCGCCGACGTGCTTGTGTCCGGCTCGGCGATCTTTTGCAGCGCGGACTATGGCGCGGTGATCGGCGCGTTGCGTCGCGCCTCGCACCGTACGGCTCCTGCGTCCGGCGTGGCGCCGGCCGGCCGGCCGGCGCGTCGGCTGTGATTGGACAATCCGGTGGATACCCTCTCTCAAATCGGCAGCCTCCACCCCCTTGAGGTCAAGGTGCTGACCGTGCTCGGCCAGCACCAGGTTCGTCCTCTGCGCCAGGAAGATATCGGGCAGGCCGCCGGCCTAGAGCCCTCCCAACTCAGCATGGCCGTGGAGTGGCTGCTGGCGAAAGCGCTGCTCCTGGTGGAATCCGAAGTCGTCACGCCGATCGTGTCGTTGAGCAAGGTGGGCGAACGGTACTTCGAGAAAGACGCCCCCATCGAACGTATTCTGTCGGTGGTCCGGGACGCTCAGCAGACCGGCAAGCGCATCACCATCCAGGACCTCCAGGCCCGCGAGGGGTTGGAGCCCAGCGAAATGAGCGGGGCCATCGGGAGCCTGAAGAAGGAAGGCGCGATTCGGATCGTGCAGGGCGGGCAGGTGGAGGCCACCGGCGCGCCCTGCCCCTTGGCCGAATCCTTGCGTACCCTACTGAAGGATCTGCAGGGAGCGCCCAGGGAGCTGCACGCGTTTCCGGAACCCCTGCGTCGAGTCATTGAGCACTATGCCGTCAAGCGGGGCAATCCCAACGAGCCCTTCCGGATCGACGACCGGGTCGAACGCCGGTACCAATTGACCCAGGCCGGGCAGGAAGCCGCGCAGACGATCGCGACCCAGGGGCTGGGCGACGAGGTCTCGCAGCTCACACCGGAGCTGCTCAAGGACGGGTCCTGGCGGACGAAGCGCTTCCGGCAATATACGATCAGCCTGCGGCCGCCGCGCCTGTCGGCGGGGCGCCGGCATCCCTACCGCGAGTTTCTGGATCTGGTCAAACGCAAGCTGGTCAGCATGGGGTTCCAGGAAATGCGGGGCTCCCTGGTCGAGACCGAGTTCTGGAACATGGACGCGCTGTACATGCCGCAGTTCCATCCGGCGCGGGCCATCCACGACGTCTACTTCGTCAAGGAGCCGACCCATGCGCGGGAGATCGCCGAACCGTTCCTCTCGCGCGTGGCGGAGACGCATCGGAGCGGCGGCGACACGGGATCCGCAGGCTGGGGCTATGCCTATGATCGCGAACGGGCCAAGCGGCTGGTGCTGCGCAGCCAGGGCACGGCGGTGTCGGCGCACAAGCTGGCCTCCGGGCCTGCGGTTCCGGGGAAGTATTTCTCGATCGCCCGCTGCTTCCGCTACGATGCAGTGGACGCTACCCATGCCTGCGATTTCTTTCAAGTCGAAGGGATCGTCCTGGGGCCGGACATCAATTTTCGCACGTTGCTGGGGCTGCTGAATTTGTTTGCCGTCGAAATGGCGCAGGCGAAGGACAGCCGGTTCCTGCCGGCCTACTTTCCTTTCACCGAACCGTCCGTCGAGCTGCATGTCAGACATCCCAAGCTGGGCTGGATGGAGCTGGGCGGGGCCGGATTGTTTCGCCCGGAGGTGACGCTGCCGCTGGGTGTCGAGGGGCCGGTGATCGCCTGGGGGCTGGGGCTGGACCGGATGGCCATGGTGGCCTTGGGCATCCACGATATTCGAGACCTGTTTTCCACCGATCTGGACATGCTGCGGACGACCCGCGGACACTTCTAACCGATAATGATGAATGATGAATGCGGAATGATGAACGAAAGAGTCCGGACCTCTGCCGTTCAGCATACATCGTTCAGCCGTCATCATGGGATTCCGTAAGACATGCCGACCATTTCCATCAACCTGAAAGACTTCGAACAGCTCCTCGGTCCCGCCGCGCTCGGGGAAGCCACGGCGGGGGGAAACGTTTTGACCGCCGAGTGCCTGGAGTCGTGGCTCCCGCTGGTCAAGGGCGAGCTCAAGGATCATGACTGCGAAACGGGCGAGGTGCGGGTCGAACTGCAGGACAGCAACCGGCCCGATCTCTGGTCCGCCGAAGGCGTGGCCCGACAGATTCGGATCAAGCTGACCGGCGCCGCGCCGGCCTATCCGTTCTTCGTCGCCAAGCCCCAGGCGAAGCGGCGCCTGCTCGTGGCGCCGGGTCTGGAGAAGATTCGCCCCTATGTGGCGGCCTGTACGGCTTGCGGCTATGCGGTGACCGAGGCCGGCCTGGCGCAGTTGATCCAGGTGCAGGAAAAGCTGGCCGACATCTTCGGGCGGAAACGCAGCACCGTGTCCATCGGACTCTATCGTCTCCCGGAGATCGTCTTTCCGGTCACCTACGATCTGGTCAAGCCCGATGACGCCCGGTTCACTCCCCTGGGTTTCGACAACAAGATGTCGCTGCGCGAAATTCTCGCCGTGCATCCCAAAGGATCGGAGTACGGGGCGTTGATCGCGGGCCATGACCGGGTGCCCCTCCTGCGGGACGACGAGGGGCAGGTGCTGTCGCTCCCTCCGATCATCAACAGCCGGGAGATCGGGGAAGTGCGGGTCGGAGACCGGGATCTCTTTGTGGAAGTGACCGGCACCGACCTGGTGATGGTCGTGCTGACCCTGAACATTCTGGCGGTCAATCTGGCGGATCGGGGCGCGGCTGTTGAGCCGGTGCAGGTGACCTATCCCTATGAGACGGCGCTGGGGAAATCCATGCCCACGCCGCTGGATTTCGGCCGGCCACGGTCCATTCCCATCCAGACGATCCGTGAAGCCCTGGGGATGCCGTTGGAGCCGAAGCAGATTCGGGACGCCTTGTCGGGCTATGGGTGCGAGGTTCGGGGGTCGAAGGACAAGTTGACGGTCAAGCTGCCGCCCTACCGGAACGACCTGTTGCATGCGGTGGACGTGGTGGAAGACGTGGCCATCAGCCGCGGGTACGGGTCGTTCGAGCCGGTGATGCCGTCCCAATTCACCGTAGGCGGCCTGTCGCGCGTGGAGGAGATGTCGGACCGGATGCGCGAGCTGATGGTCGGGCTGGGGTTCCAGGAAATCATGGCCAACATCCTGGCCTCGCGGCAGGAGCTGATCGAGCGGATGCGGCTGACCGGAAGCGAATGGGATCGCATCGTGGAAGTGGACAATGCGATGTCCCAAACCTTCAGTTGCCTGCGGCAGTGGATTGTCCCGTCCCTGCTGCGGGTGGAGGCGGAGTCCACCCGTTCTTTCTATCCGCACCGCCTCTTTGAGGTCGGGGAAGTGGCGGCGCCTGATCAGGCTGCGGAGCTCGGGTCACGCACCAGGATGGCGCTCGGCGCGCTGATCGCCCATGCCAGCGCGAACTTTTCAGAGGTCCATTCCAGTGTGGACTTGCTGCTGTTTTATTTGAATTGCCCCTACAGCCTGGAGCCGGTGGCCCACCCGTCGTTCTTGCCCGGACGGGCCGGGCGGATTCTGCTGCACGGCACCGCCATCGGCCTGATCGGCGAGCTGCACCCGGAAGTCTTGGAGCAGTGGCAGGTGACGATGCCGGCGGTGGTGTTCGAGCTGGCGGTGGACCAGCTGGCCGGGGAAGCCGTTGAAAAGTCATAAAGTCTGAAAGTCGTCGAGTCCTGAAACGGGCCGGACTTTATGACTTTCAGACTTTCGGACTTGTAAGCGGGCTAGGCCGAGGCGGTTTGCTTGGCCATGGCCGCCAGTTGGTCGAATCCCGCCGGATCCTTGATGGCCATATCCGACAGCACCTTCCGATCCAGCAGCACGTTGGCTTTTTTCAGCGCATTGATGAAGCGGCTGTAGGTCAATCCGTGCTGGCGCACCGCGGCGCTGATCCGGGTGACCCAGAGCCGCCTGAAATTCCGCTTCCGCTTCTTCCGCTCGGCATAGGCGTAGGTCTGGCCCTTGTCCACCGATTCGGTGGCGCTTCGGAACAGCCGGCTCTTTGCTCCGTACTGACCCTTGGCGAGTTTCAGCCGCTTCTTTCTCCGCTGCCTGGTCTTGGGACCGCCTTTTACGCGTGGCATGTCTTGTTCTCCTTACTTAATCGTCGTCGTCAGTGGACGGCTGTCGGCTGACAGCTATGTGTGATACGGAAGCAACCGGTTCACCGGCATGGTCATGGTCTGATCCACGGGCGCCGTGCCCTTGAGTCTCCGCTTGCGGTCGCGGGCCTTGCTGGTCAGGATATGCCGCTTCCCGGCCTTGCGCCGCCGCAGCTTGCCGCTGCCGGTCCTGCGGATGCGCTTGCTGGCGCCGCTGTGCGTCTTTAATTTTTGGCCTGCCATCGTCGTTCTCCCTTCCCGAGTTGCTTGCTCTTCAGTGGCTGCTGTTCAGCGCCCGGCCCTTTCCCGGCACGCGGGTCACTTGGGCGCGACGATCATGATCAGACTGCGCCCTTCCATCCTGGGCGCGTACTCGATCGTCCCGCTTTCCATCAACTGCTGCATCACGCTGTTCATCATCGTGCGTCCCATGTCCTGGTTCGCCATCTCGCGCCCCCGGAACGTGACCGTGACTTTGGTCTTGTTGCCTTCCGCCAGGAACTCCTTGACCTGCCGGATCTTGATCTCCAGATCATGCTTGTCGGTGCGGGGCCGCAGCTTGATCTCTTTGACCTGCGTGGATTTTTGATGCTTCCGGCTCTGGTGCTCTTTTTTCTGGAGCTCGTACTTGTATTTTCCGTGATCCATGATCCGGCAGACCGGTGGCGCCGACGTCGGCGCCACCTCGACCAGATCGTAGCCCAGTTCCTGGGCCTTCTTGAGCGCATCGGGCGTGGGCAGGATGCCCAATTGCTCGCCTTCAGGCCCGATCACGCGCACTTCCCGGACTCGGATTTCCCGATTTACACGCAGTTTGGGGACGATACGACACCTCTCAGAAAAAGGGTTATGGTCACGACAGGGCCTGCGACAGATCGGCCCTGATCAGGTCAATGGCCGCCAGCACCGGCTGGCTGCCCTTATCTTCGCCACCGCGCTTGCGGATCGACACCGATTCCGCCTGCTGCTCGCGGGCGCCAACGACCAGCATGTAGGGAATTTTCGCTTTCTCGGCTTCGCGAATTTTATAGCCGGCTTTTTCGTTCCGCAGATCGACGTCGGCGCGTAGCCCGGCTGCCTGCAGCCGTTCCGTGACTTGCACGGCATAGTCATGCTGGTGTTCGCCGATCGGCAGCACCAGCGCCTGGACCGGCGCGAGCCAGGTGGGGAAGGCCCCGGCGTAGTGTTCCACCAGAATGCCGAAGAAACGTTCGATGGACCCCATCAACGCCCGGTGGATCATGATCGGCTGGTGGGCCTTCCCATCCTCGCCCGTGTAGGCCAGTCCGAACCGTTCGGGATTGTTGAAGTCGATCTGGATCGTGGAACATTGCCAGGCCCGGCCGAGCATGTCCTTGATCTTGATGTCGATCTTGGGGCCGTAGAAGACCCCCTCGCCCGGGTCGATCTCGTAGGCGACGCCCCGTCCCTTGAGGGCCGCTTCCAGGGCGCTGGTCGCCAGCGCCCAGTTTTCCGGCGCGCCGACGGACTTTTCAGGCTTGGTCGAGACGTAGACTTCGAATTCCGAGAAGCCGAACGTCCGGAGCACGAAGAAGGTAAAGTCCAGGACCCGGCTGACTTCGGACTCGATCTGGTCCGGGCGGCAGAACAGATGGGCGTCGTCCTGGGTAAAGCCGCGGACCCGCAACAGGCCGTGCAGCACGCCGGTTCGCTCGTACCGATACACGGTGCCCAACTCGCCGTACCGGATCGGCAAGTCCCGGTAGCTGCGCAGGTGGCCCTTGTAGATCATGATGTGGAACGGGCAATTCATCGGCTTGAGTTGGTACTCGCTGGCCTCCACCTTCATCGAGGCGAACATGTTTTCCCGGTAGTAATCCACGTGCCCGCTGGTCTTCCAGAGATCCAATCGCGCGACGTGGGGCGAATAGACCAGCTCATAGCCCTGCTTGATGTGCTGCTCCCGCCAGAAATTCTCGATCAGCAGGCGGACCAGCGCGCCCTTGGGATGCCAGAGGACGAGGCCGGGCCCGATCTCGTCCTGCAGCGAGATCAAGTCGAGCTCTTTGCCGAGTTTGCGGTGGTCCCGCCGCTTGATCTCTTCGAGCTTGGCGAGGTGGACGTCCAGCTCCGCCTGGGTCGGAAAGGAGGTTCCGTAAATCCGCTGCAACATCGGATTGCGCTCGTCTCCCCGCCAGTAGGCGCCGGCGCTGGAGAGCAGCTTGAAGGCCCCGACCCGTCCGGTGGACGGCAGGTGCGGTCCGCGGCAGAGGTCGATGAAATCGCCCTGATCGTAGAGGGATACGGTCTCGTCCTTGATGCCTTCGAGGATTTCGGCCTTGTACAACTCGCCGCGCTGTTTGAAGAAATTGATCGCGTCCCAGCGGCGCATCTCCACACGCTTGAAGGGGCGGTTGGCCTTGATCAGCTCCAGGGCACGGGCCTCGATTTTGGCCAGATCTTCCGGCGTGAACGGCCGTTCGAAGGCAAAGTCGTAGTAAAAGCCCTCCTCGATGGCCGGGCCGATGGTGACTTGGGCCGAGGGGAACACGTCTTTGACCGCCTGGGCCATGATATGGGTGCTGCTGTGGCGGTAGACTTCTTTGCCCTCCGGGGAGGCAAAGGTGATCGGCTCTACCGTCGCCGGTTCGGTCAGGGCCTTGCTCAGGTCCACGGGCGCGCCGTTGACCTTCGCCGCCAGGATGTCCTGGCTGAGACGGCCGGTTGTGCCGCTCAGGGCTTCCCCGACGGTGCAGCCGTTCGGGACCTGGCGGGTGGTTCCGTCCGTCAGGGTGACCTGAATCTGTTGGGTCTCGATGGACATAGGGTTCAAATAAGAAAAGGCATCATGATCGCCGCGGGACCCGTCTCCCGGAACCTCTTCGTTCCTGCGGGAATCGTCCCGAAATCATCTGCGGCCGGACCGGCTTGGAGAAACCCTCAACGCATGGATGCCACTGCGCTTATGGTTCTCTGTTGCCTGCGACCTCGCATCTGACTCCGTCTCCCGCAATCGAATGGGTTCTCGTCCCCGGCGACCTGATGCCCTCGTTCCGCAAAATGGTAGGCGCGGACGGTCTTGAACCGCCGACCTCTACCGTGTCAAGGTAGCGCTCTCCCCCTGAGCTACGCGCCCAACGTCAGGGGCCATGCTAATATAGCCCAAGCGGTACTGTCAAGAATTTCGCCTGGATAGGGGGCGGGTAAACGGATACAGCCCGTCCTTGATCGAGTCGGCTTGTTGTAGGCGGATGCGTTCTACGTTCGGCGCGCTCGCTCTGGTTTGATGGAAATCCGAAACTCGGCGATTTTCTTGCGGAGGGTGTTGCGGTTCATGCCCAGTAAATCCGCCGCTTGCACCTGATTGCCATTGGTTTCCCTCAGCACAAGCGTAATCAAAGGTTTTTCTACCGCCTTGATCAAAATCGGATGCAAATCACGGGCGGAGCCGCTCTTCATTCCCCTGACAAAATCTCCCAATTTTGACTTGATGTAGTCATCGAGTGAGAAGTTCGGATCGGCATGGTTGGCCGATGGGTCGGCGCTGTTCGAGAGGGCATGGAACATGCGGTGGGTCTGCCGGAGAACCGCGCGCGATCCCGCGACGACCACCGTTTTGGCCGGGTCAATGTGCCGGGAGAGTTCCGCCAGCCCCTGGGGCTGGTCCTGCTTGGTTTCGATGATCACGCCGTCGAACGTGCGTTTAGCTGAAGCCCGAGGCACCGATGCCAGATCCTTGGCCACCGTAATCGCCGTGCCCTTGAAGTTGCACGTGATCTGAGCCTGGAGATCAGGATCGGCAGTGAGCAAAAGAATGCTGGCGACGGCTGTTTGGGTCGGCATGAAGGCACCAAGAAGAAGAGGGCGGAATTATCCTCCGCCGGATTCCGCCAAGTCAACGGATAAATCGGACCGACTCGGCTGAAGGAGTCGGTTGGGAAGATGCAATGGTAGTGCCACGATGCCACGGTCATCATTCTTGCAATTCGGCCGGATTTCTTGGGGCGCCTCCCGAATCAAGAAATGGGGCGAGGGACAAACCCTAACCCTGCGCGAGGCAAAACCGACTTGACATTGCAGGCGATGGGGCTGTATAGATACGTCAATGTCATTTCCTATCGGAATACTCGTGAATGGCGATTCGTGAAAATATCAGTGAAGGCTACATATGGAGTGCTGGCGGCGCTAGATTTGGCCTTGAATGACGGCACTTCGCCCGTCCAAGCAAAGGCGATCGCCAGACGCCAGGCCATTCCGCTCCGTTTTCTCGAGCAGGTCCTGAACGCAATGAAGAACGCCGGACTGGTCGACAGCCTCCGTGGCGCTCAGGGGGGCTATCTCTTGGGCAAACGGCCGGAGGAAATTTCACTGGCGGACATTGTGGAAGCGTTGGACGGCACTCTTTCGGCGCCGAGCGGCCATCGAGGGACGGGGCGTCACAGCAAGGGGGCATCAAGGCCGGACTTGCTCTTGGCCGACGTTTGGGAACGGGTCCGCCAGGCGGAGCTGGGCGTATTAAATGCCGTGACGCTTCGCGAGCTGGCAGAGCGCCACCAGCAGCTCGATCGTGAGCGGACCCTCATGTACCACATTTGAATCACGGACGATCGTTGGATTGCCGATGGACGATTCCTACTGCACATCGTCAATGACTGAATCGTCAAACATGGAGCAATTCTCATGAGCACTCCACGGACCATACAGCCGGTGGCCGTGCGGACCGCCCCCATTCCGCCGGACATTCTCGAAGAAATCGAAACCTTTGAAGGCGAAGTCCAGCGCCTCCAGGCCGGGGATGTGTCCAACGACATCTTCAAGCCCTTCCGGTTGCAGCATGGGATTTACGGGCAGCGCCAGCCGGGCGTCCAAATGGTGCGGATCAAGATCCCCTTCGGCGGGTTGACAGCCAACCAGTTGCGGCGCGTGGCCGAGCTGGCCGACCGGTACGGGACCGGCGTCGGTCACGTGACCACCCGTCAGGACATCCAGCTCCACTTCGTCGAACTGAAGGATATCGGCACGGTCATGCGCGGGCTGGCCGAAGTCGGCCTGACCACCAGGGAGGCCTGCGCGAACACGGTGCGCAACGTGACGGCCTGCCACTTGGCCGGCGTCTGCCAGGGCGAGGTGTTCGACGTGACGCCCTATGCCAAGACCGTGGCTTTGCACCTCTTGCGGAACCCGCTCAACCAGAGCCTGCCGCGGAAATTCAAGATCGCCTTCTCCGGCTGCCGGCACGACTGCGCCCTGACGCCGATCCACGACGTGGGACTGTTGGCGGCCAAGCGCGAGGATGGTGCCATCGGATTCCGCATGGTCGTCGGGGGCGGGCTCGGCTCGGCCCCCCGCATCGCGCAGCTGTTGCGGGAGTTCGTCCCGATGAACGAATTGACCCCCACGATCGAGGCGGTCATCAAGGTCTTCGATACGCTGGGCAATCGCAAGAACCGCAACAAGGCCCGGATGAAGTTCGTCATCGACAAGCTGGGCTTCGACGAGTTCACGCGCCGCTGGGAGGAGGCCTATGTGAGTCTGGGCCATGCCCGGCCGGATCATGGTCCCATCAAGCTGCTCCCGCACGCCGACGAGCCGGTGCCGTTGATCATGCCGACGCCCGTTTCAGGCAACGGCGGGAACGGCAATGGCAATGGATCACTGGGCCACGGCCACGGGGTTGCTGAAACGCCCTATCAGATGTGGAAACGGACCAACGTGGTGCCCCAGAAGCAGGCGGGCTATGCCGCCGCGGTCATCAAGCTCCAGATGGGCGACCTCACGGCACCACAGATGCAGTTCGTCGCGGACCTGGCCGAGGGCTATTCCAACGGAAACTTGCGGACCACCATCAACCAGAACCTGATCCTGCGGTGGGTGCCGGAGACGAGATTGCCGGCCCTCTATGAGGACCTAGCGGCGCAGAGCCTGGCCGATCCGGGCGCGGAACTGGTGGAAGACATCATCGCCTGTCCCGGCACCGACACCTGCGGCCTGGGCATCACCTCATCCAAGGGATTGGCGCGGGCCATGGCGGAAGTCTTCCCGCCCGGCCGTGTGCCCGAAGACTTGACGGACGTGAGCGTCAAGATTAGCGGCTGCCATAATTCCTGCGCCCAGCACCACATCGCGACGATCGGCTTGCACGGCGTGGGCAAGCGTCTGGGGGACCATGTGGCGCCCCACTATGAGTTACACCTGGGCGGGCAGGTGAACGGGACGGCCAAGATTGGCCAGATGACGGTGAAGCTGCCGGCCAAGAACGTGCCGGCGGCTGTGACCCACCTCCTCACGGTCTATCGTCGTGATCGGCGTCAGGGCGAGAGCCTCCCCTCCTTCGTCACGCGGGCGGGCAAGGTTGCGCTGAAAGAAGAGCTGATTCCCTATACGATCGTGCCGACGTTTGAAGAGGACCGGACCTTTTATTACGACTGGGAAGGGGAAGAGGAATTTATCCTGGAGGATCTGGGACCGGGCGAATGCGCCGGTGGCGCTCTGGAGATGATCGGCGACCGGATCCTCGAGGCGGAGCAGGAACTCTATCAGGCCAAGTTGCTGGCGGAGAAGCACCAGTATTCCGTTTCGGTCAACAAGGCCTACCGGGCCGTACTGGCCGCGGCCAAGGCCCTGCTGGTGACCGAGGGGCTGGACCCGGCCACGGACGCAGAAACCTTTACCGAGTTCGAGCGGCGGCTGGGCCAGCGCAGCATCGTGCCGGCCCGGTACAAGAACCTGGGGGGGCAGGCGGGTGATTTGGGCCAGAAGGACAGCAGCCCTGAGTTCGCGCAGGCCAAGATCGCCTTCGCCCGCGGATTCGTGGAGGCCTGTCGGGAGGCGACGGAGCAGATCGGAAAAGACTTGAAACTGGCGCAAGCCGGCGAGGGAGAGGCGGCCTCGAAGTCGTCGGTGGGCGGTCAGTCCCCTGCCCCTGCCCCGGCTCAGCCCGTTGCGGATGGGCCGGAGGCGGCGGTCTACGACCTCCGCGGTGTGGCCTGTCCGCTCAATTACGTGAAAACCAAGCTGAAGCTGGAAATGATGGACGCAGGCGAGCGGCTGGAGGTCTGGCTGGACGCAGGCGAGCCGATCAAGAACGTGCCGATGAGCTTGCGCAACGACGGACACAAGATTCTGTTGGAAGAGCCGTTGGAGCCGACGGCCGCCCACTTCAAAGTGCTGGTGGAAAAGGTTGAAGGCTAAGGAGCAATTGTGACGGACAAGGCGGCAGCCCCAACCAGACCCTCCGACGAAGCATTGAAGGCGTTGAGCGACTCCTTCGAGTCCAAGCAGCCGCAAGACGTGCTTGTCTATGCCTTGGAACGGTATTGCGGGCGTATCGTGCTGGCCTGCAGTTTCGGGGCGGAAGACGTGGCCTTGATGGACATGATCCACCGGCTGGACCAGAGCGCGCCGCTCTTCTACCTGGATACGGATTTCCTGTTTCCCGAGACCCTTGAGGTGCGGGACCGGATCGTGGCCCAGTACGGGTTGCGTCCCGCGCAGGTGATCCAGGTGAAGTCGCTGTTGACGCCCGATCAGCAGGCGGATCAATACGGAGCGGAGCTCTGGGCCAAGCAGCCGGACCAATGTTGCCAGCTTCGCAAGGTCGAGCCGTTGACCCGTGTGCTGGGCGGCTACGAGGCCTGGATCACCGGCATCCGGCGCGATCAGGCGCCGACCCGCGCGAACGCGGGGCTGGTGGAATGGGACAAGAAATTTCAGTTGGTCAAGTTCAACCCGCTGGCCCGCTGGAGCGTGGCGGAAATCTGGGCCTACATCAAGGTCTACGAGGTGCCCTACAACCGGCTGCACGACCGCGACTACCCCAGCATCGGCTGTACCCATTGCACGGCGCCGGTCCAGTCCGGCGCCGATCCGCGATCTGGCCGGTGGCAGAACTTCGCGAAAACCGAATGCGGACTCCACAAGTAAACGCTGCAGGCAGAACGCTGAACGTTGAATTCAACCGGAACCGCCATTCACTACTCATCATGCAGCATTCATCATTCGCGGTGAGGTCCTAGAGATGAAGAAGTTGGCCGTGATCGTGACCGGGGGAAGCTACAACAACCTGTTGCAGGCCTGCGAATGGATCTGCATCGCCGCTGCGTCCGGCGCGCAGGTCAGCGTGCTGTTTCGGGACGAAGCGGCGTCCAAATTGACGCACGAGAGGCTGAAGCAGTTGACGTTTTCAGATGCCTATAAGGGGCGCGAGTCGAAGGTGCGCGACATGCTGCGGGAGCGGAAACGGCTCGATGTGCCGGCGGTGTTGCGTGAGGTCAAAGAGGCGGGGGACGTGAAGCTCTCGATCTGCCGCGAGACGATCGAATACTTCGAGATCACCGTGGATCAGTTGTTGCCCGAATTGGATGAAGTGCAGAAGGCCGAGGCCTTCTGGAAGGAAGCGGTCGCGCCGGCGGACCAGGTGCTGACGTTTTAAGAATGGGAGCGGATGACTAATGGGTGACGGCCAATGACGGAATTCTCGCAATGCATCGCCAAAATCGGCAAGGGCCAGAAGGCCTCCAAGGACCTGACCTGGGAAGAGGCCAAGCAGGCGATGCGGATGCTCGTCGAGGGGCAGGCCACGCCGGCGCAGGTCGGCGCCTTCCTCCTGGCCATGCGCGTGAAGATGGAATCGGTCACGGAATTGGCCGCCTTCACGTCGGCCGCGCGGGAGTATGTCCCGCCCCTGCCGGTGCCGCGTCACCTGCCGCTGGTGGATTTGCCGACGTACGCGGGGAAGCAGGACACCTTTCACGCGTCCGCGGGCGCGGCGATCGTGGCCGCCGCCGCCGGGGCTTCGATCCTGATGCACGGGCATGAAGGCATTCCGGAACGGCCGGGAACCGTCGCGATCTTGGCCCAGCTCGGCCTTCCGACCGACCTGCCGCCCAAGCAGGCGGTCGAGGAACTGACCGCGAAAGGACTGGTCTATCTCGATATCGCCCTGTACCATCCGCCGGTTTCCCGGTTTCTGGATCTGCGGCGCGAATTGGGGGTGCGGAGTCTGTTCCATCCGGTGGCCAAAATGTTGAACCCGGCCCGGGCCGCCTCGCAGGTGATCGGCCTGAGCCATCCCCCCTACTTCGAAAAGACGGCCGAGGCGCTGCTTATGCTGGGCAGCAAACGGGCGCTGATCGTCCGCGGGTCGGAGGGCGAGCCGGAACTGTCCATTGCGTCGGTGACCAGGCTGCTTGAAGTGCGGGACGAGCGTATTGTGCCCGTGACGCTGACGCCCAAGGACTGTGGCCTGCCGCCGGGGAGCTTTCAAGCCATGTCCGGATTTCCCCCCGGGCAACTGGACCAGGAAGCGACTCTGTTGCGGCGCATCCTGCACGTTCAGGTGCGCGGCGGGCAGCGGGACTGGGTGGTCTTGAACGCGGCCATGTTGCTCTATGCCGCCGGCAAGGCCCAGTCCATTACGGCCGGTGTTCCGCTGGCGCAGCAGGCGTTGGACAGCGGCGCGGCGGCGCGGAAGCTGGACGAACTGGCTATTGTGAAGGAACCCATTCATGGCTGACAGTCCGAAAGTCCACCAAGTCGGAACGTCATTGGAGCCAATGCCGCAACCGGTGGGTTCCACGTTTCATTTCGACGTGAGGACTTTCAGACTTGATGACTTTTCAACCCGAAGGTTTTAGATGAAGCATCTCCGCCAGCTCGAAGACCAAAGCGTCTACATTCTTCGCGAAGCCTACAAGCACTTCGACAACTTGGCCATGCTCTGGTCCATGGGGAAGGACTCGACCGTGCTCTTGTGGCTGGCCCGCAAGGCCTTCTTCGGCCATGTGCCGTTCCCGCTGCTCCATGTTGATACCAACTACAAAATTCCTGCGATGATAGAATATCGGGACCGGCTGGCCCGTGAATGGCGGCTGAACCTGGTCGTCGGCCAGAACAAGGAGGCCCTCGCGGCCGGCATGAACCACCAGATGGGCCGCGTGGCCTGCTGCACGGCGCTCAAGACCAACGGGCTGAAACAGCTCATCGAGCAGAAGGGCTACACGGGCATCATTTTGGGCGTGCGGGCCGATGAAGAGGGCACTAGGGCCAAGGAGCGGTACTTCTCGCCGCGCGACAAGCACGGCGACTGGGATTTTAGGGATCAGCCGCCGGAGCTCTGGGATCAGTTCAAGACCGCCTTCCCGCCGGGCACCCATATCCGGATTCACCCGCTCCTGGACTGGACGGAGATCAACATCTGGGAATACATCAAGTACGAGAACATCCCCTTTATCGACCTCTATCTCGACAAGGGCGACGGGATGCGGTACCGCAGCCTGGGCTGCGCCCCCTGCACCACCCCGATCAAATCCACGGCCAAGACCGTGGATGCCATCATTGAAGAGCTGCGCCATACCACGGTGGCCGAGCGGTCCGGACGGGCGCAGGATGAGGGGCGCGGGATGGAGCTGCTGAGGAAAGACGGGTACATGTAACAGTGGCGCGATCGAAAATGCCGGGTTTGTCGGCTAACCGGCAGTGGCGCGCCAGTCGTACCAGCAGGCAATGATTGCTCTGGCCCATGAAAAGGTGTCGTGCCACGCGACAGAATTAATTGGATAACCAAATGGCGACCGTACAAGCCAGACCGACGGAAAATCTGAACATCGTCATCGTCGGGCACGTGGACCATGGGAAGTCCACGCTGCTGGGGCGGCTCTACGCCGATACCGGCTCGCTCCCCGACGGGAAGCTGGAGAAGGTGCAGGCCATCTGCCGGCAGCAGGGCAAGGAGTTCGAATACGCCTTCCTCTTCGACGCGTTCCTGGAAGAGCAGGAACAGGGCATTACGATCGACACGGCCCGCACGTTTTTCACGTGGAAGGGGCGCCAGTACATCATCATCGATGCGCCAGGCCACAAGGAGTTCCTCAAAAACATGATCTCCGGCGCCGCCCGCGCGGAGGCGGCCCTGCTGCTGATCGACGCGCTGGAGGGTGTGAAGGAACAGTCCAAAAAACATGGGTACCTGCTGTCGCTCCTGGGCGTGAAGCAGGTCGCGGTGGTGGTGAACAAGATGGACCTAGTCGGGTACCGTCAGGACGTGTTTGACGGCATCGAAAAGGAATACCGGGACTTCCTGGGCCAGTTGAAGGTGGTGCCGGAACGCGTCATCCCGGTGAGCGCGAAGCTCGGCGACAACATCGCCTCCCGCAGTACCCACATGGCCTGGTACCAGGGCCAGACCGTGCTTGAGGCGCTGGAGGCGTTTCGCAAGGAAACCGCACGCGGGGAGCAGCCGCTCCGGTTCCCGGTGCAGGATGTCTACAAGTTCGACGCGCGGCGGATCATCGCCGGCCGCCTGACCGCCGGCCGTTTGAAAGTCGGCGACCGGCTGGTCTTCTCCCCGTCCAACAAGTCGGCCAACGTCAAGTCCGTGGAAGCCTTCAACGCCGAACCGTCCCCGACCGAGGCCACAGCCGGACAGTCCATCGGGATCACGCTGGACGAACAGATCTTCATCGAGCGCGGCGAGATTGCGTCCCGCCAGGAATCCATCCCGCTCGTCTCCACCTCCTTCCGGGTCAACCTGTTCTGGCTGGGCCGACGCCCGCTGGAGCGCGGCCGGAAGTACCAGCTTCGTCTGGCCACCCACGAGGTGGATTGCGAGGTGGCGGCGATCAATCGGATCGTTGACACGGCGGATTTGGACCAACGGCAAGGGGGAAGCGTCGTCGAGCGAAACCAGGTGGCCGAATTGACGCTGCGGACGAAATCCCCGATCGCGTTCGACCCGTACCATGCCTTCGAGTCGACCGGCCGGTTCGTGATCGTGGATGAGTACGATATCGCCGGCGGGGGCATCATCACCGACCTGGTGCATGACGAGCAGGAGTTTCTACGCGATGAAGCCAGGCGGAGGGATTTTGCCTGGGTCAAAGGAGAAGTGGGGGCGGAAGTGCGGGCGCAGCATTACGGCCATCGGGCGGCGGTGGTGCTCCTCACGGGAGCGCCGCAGACCGGCAAGTCATTCCTGGCCCGCAAGCTGGAGTCGGTGCTGGTGGCCGAGGGCCGTCATGCCTATCTGCTGGAGGGGGAAAACCTCCGGCGCGGCCTGGATGCGGACCTGGCCGGATCAGACCAGGCCGGAACGGACGAGATGGCGCGCCGGTACGGCGAAGTGGCCCGCCTGCTCATCGACACGGGTCTGATCGTGGTCTCCACCACCAAAGCCTTCGGGGCTGCCTATGCGCAAGCCGCCCAAGCGATCCGTACCTTGGTGCATCCGGCTCCGGTCATCACCGTGCATATGAGCAAGGCAGCCGAGGAGTCGCCTCCCGACACGGATATCCAGTTCGCCGGGCCGAAGGACTTCGATGAGGCGGCGCGCCGGATCATCGAAGAACTCAAGAAAAAAGGCGTCTTGGCGCAGGCAATCGGGGGCAAGCCGACGTTCCAATACTCGATTTAGGCCGGGCTGATCGCTCGGCGCTGGTTTGACTCCCTCGAAACCCCTGTGTTACCGTGCCGATGCTATGAAACCATCGGCACTCAACCTTCAGCTCTCGATCGGAGATTTTTGCTGATGGCTGAAAGCTGACAGCCTCTTGGGAGTACGGCATGGCCGATAAAGACCTGAAATCCATCCTCGGCAAGCTCCAGTACAGCGACGACGCCAAGGTCGTGCAGCAGATTACCGCGCAGATGAAACAGGTGCAGGCCCGCATGGCCGGCATCCGGCACAAGCTGGTGGTCATGAGCGGCAAGGGCGGGGTCGGCAAGAGCATGACCACGGTGAACCTGGCTCTGGCGCTGGCCCGTCTGGGGCATAAAGTGGGGCTGCTGGACGTGGACCTGAACGGGCCCTGCGTGCCGCGCATGCTGGGCATGCATGGGCAGGCGCTCACCATCACGCCGGAGGGGGCGATCCCACCGGTCGGTCCGTTGGGGATCAAGGTCGCGTCCATGGACTTCTTTCTGGGGGCTGCGTCACCCGTGCGCTGGAAAGGGCCGATGGACCTGAGCCCGGTCTGGCTCGGCCTCATGGAAATGAACGTGATCCGCGAGTTCCTGGCGGATGTGATATGGGGTGAGTTGGATTACCTGCTGACCGACCTGCCGCCCGGGGCCGCAGCGGACAAGCCGCCGGTCATCGCCGGGTTCATTCCCGACCTGGCCGGGGCGATTGTCGTGACAACGCCCTCCGAAGTGGCTTCCGATGTCGTGCAGAAATCCGTGACCTATGCCCGGGACATGGGCATCCATGTGCTGGGCATGGTGGAGAATATGAGCCGGTTCCGGTGCCCTTCCTGCGGCGTCGAGCACGAACTGTTCGAGGGGGACACGGACGCCATGTGCGAGGCGTTGAACGTGCCCTTGCTGGGCCGTGTCCCCTTCGATCGGGCTCTGGCTCGGACCTTCGACAAGGGCGCCCCGCTGCTGGATGCCACCTACCCGACCATCCGGCGCTATCAGGAGATCGCGGAGCGGGTCCAGGCGATGCTGGACTATAAGAAGGTGCTGGCGGAAAAGTTGTAATAAGTTTTCAGTCGTCAGTATTCAGTCAACTGCAAACTGATCACTGACAACTCCCCAAGGAGTTCCATATGAAATTCGTCTGTTTGAATTGTGAAACCTACATGACCTTCGAGAAGGTGGAAAAACCGGCGGAAGGTTCGCTGGGCGTCTTTTTCGCCTGCCCCTCCTGCAGCGCCAAGTTTTCGATGGTGACGAACCCGGGCGAGACCCAGATGGTCAGTTCGCTCGGCGTCAAGCTGGGCGGCCGTACCGAAGCGGCCCAGCCCTTCGAAATGACGCGCGGCACGCTCAAAGACGAAGCCCTCGCCGGCTCCGGCCAGATGGCCGCCTACCTAAACGAAAAGATTCAGGCGGGCAAACCGACTGCGCCTGCAGCGGGCGTCACGGCGAGCACTGGAATGCCGGCCAAAGAAGGCGACAAGGCCGGCGGCTGTCCCTTCTCCGCCATGGTGGCGCAGATGGGGTTGACGTCCAGCCAGCCAGGCACGTCGGACTTTACCTGGACCCCGGATGCAAAAGAGAAACTGGACCGGCTCCCCTCCTTCGTCAAACCGATGGTGCAGAGCAGCATCGAGGCCTATGCCCGCAAGAACGGCCTGACCACCATCACGTTGCAAGTGATGGACGATTCCAAGAACGACTCCAACGGCGTCACTTGGTCGGCCGATGCGGAGAAGCGGCTGGAAAACATCCCGGACTTCATCCGCCCCATGGCCCGCCGCGAGATCGAGCGGCTGGCGAAAGAGCGCGGCGCCACTACGATCACGGCGCAGGTGATGGACGAGGCCAAAGACAAGTTCATGAAGTTCATGTAAGCAGCCCACAACAGCCGTTGCGACTCATAGGGCCCATCCGCTCACGCGGGTGGGCCTTTTCCTTTCTAGCAGTCCAGCCGACTCGCCAACCCCGGTGGTCAACGTCTCGCAGCTCACGCCAGCCCTGTGCCGTGGAGAATACAGAAGCTTGACAGGCTGTCGAAATCAGATGAGAATCACGCGATTGTTCCTGGTCCGGAAGACGCGTGCTATGTCGGTCGGCATACTCAATAGTTGGCCGTCCGTAGGGGCACGTGGCACGCTGAACGCCGGTCAGAAATGCGAGGTAACAAGTTATGGCCCACCCGGTTGAAAAGATCGAAGAGGACATCCGCTCGTTAACTGCCGCAGAGAAAACGCAACTGCTCCGCTTACTTCTTGCCGAACTTGATGCTCCGGCTGACGCCGACGTTGAATGCGCATGGCTCGAAGAGGCGCAGAGACGACACCGGGAACTCGTCGAAGGCAAAGCGCAAGGAGTGCCTGGCGAGCAAGTGTTTGAAAATCTGCGCATGCGTCTTCGCCGATGATCTATGAGTTCCACCCTGAGGCGGAGGAGGAATTCATCGAAGCCGCAGCCTATTACGAACGACAGATCATAGGGCTCGGCAAACGCTTCGGTGAGGAGGTGCGCTAGGTTGTTGAGCGACTCTTGGAATATCCGGAACTTGGTCCCCCGATCGATGCAGCCCTGCGTAGGCTTGTCCTGCCTCGGTTCCCATACGTCCTGATCTACAGCGTAACCTCCGATCTGTTGCGGGTTATTGCCGTAGCCCATACGCATCGTCGGCCGAGGTACTGGCGAACCAGGGGCACCCGGTGATACCGGGCTGAAACCCGACATTGCGCAACGGGCACTCCTACTGGGTAGGCAATGGACGCCAAGCCGTCAAAAAATCAGACTGTGGCGGGCGTCCTGTCCGGCCTGATGCCGGGGCTCGGGCAATTCTATTGCCGGCGGCGGGGAAAGGGCGCGGGGCTTCTCGTCGGCGCCCTGGTCATCGATGCCGGGCTTGGGGTCTCCGAAGGCATGCTGAGCCTGCTGCAAGGGGCACTGACCGGGGCGTCGCTTCCGAACAGCGGGGCCATTTTGCTCCGCTCCCTCCCGTTCCTGGCCCTAGCTGCCTGGAGCATCGCAGATGCAGTGGCGACCGCCAAAGAATGTGACCTGCCGGCGGCCGGTTCGGCGTTGACTCTGCTCTCGGGGGTATGTTAGAACGACCGCGTAAATACAGATGATTGTTGAGATTTGGGGGGACTGAATCATGGGCGGCCATAGTCACTGGGCCACCACGAAGCGGCACAAAGCTTCGGTAGACGCCAAGCGCGGCAAAATCTTTACCCGCATCATCCGCGAGATCACCATTGCAGCCCGGGCAGGCGGCGATCCGGACGGGAACCCGCGCCTGCGCCTGGCCATCGCCAAGGCCAAAGACGCCAACATGCCCGGGGACACGCTGAAGAAAGCCATCCAGCGCGGCACGGGCGAACTGCCTGGCGTCACCTACGAAGAGTTCACATTGGAAGGATACGGGCCTGGGGGCACGGCGGTGCTGCTCGAAATCACCAGCGACAACCGCAATCGCACCGTCGCGGAAATCAGGAACCTGCTCACAAAGAACAGCGGCAACATGGCTGAGGCCGGCGCCGTCTCCTGGCAATTCCACAAGAAGGGTTTGATCGTGCTGGAAAAGGGCAAGGTGGAGGAGGACAAGCTCCTGTCCCTGGCTCTGGACGCAGGGGCCGAGGACGTGAAGGTGGACGAGAAGACCTTCGAGGTGATCACCGAGCCCCATGACTTCGAGACGGTCAAGAAGGCCTTGACCGACGCGAAGATCGAATCCTCCCTGGCTGAAGTGACCTTCGTGCCGCAAAATTATGTGAAGCTCCAAGAGAAGGCGGCCGAGCAGATGCTCAAGCTGATGGAGATCCTGGACGAGCACGATGATGTCCAGAAGGTCCATGCGAACTTCGACATTCCGGACGAGATCATGGAGAAGGTGGCGGCAGCAGGTTAACGAACGATGAATGCTGAACGATGAACGCTGAGCGACAGCCGTTCGCCCTTCATTCAGCGCTTCGCATTCATCACTCTGCGTTGCCTCGACGATGATCGCCTCACTGACCGGCCGGCTGGCCTTCAAGGCTCCCTCCCACGTGACGCTCGATGTCCATGGCGTCGGGTATGAAGTTCTCATCCCCCTCAGCACCTTTTACTCCCTGCCGGAACTGAACGAGCTTGCGTCGCTCAGCGTGCATACCCATGTGCGGGAGGATGCGATCCTGCTCTTCGGCTTCCTGACCCTCTTGGAGAAGGAATCCTTCATCCTGCTCACGGGCATTTCCGGCATCGGCCCGAAGCTGGCCCTGAGCGTGCTGTCCGCCCTGAGCGTGGCCGATCTGATTGCAGCGGTGAGAGCCGGCGACGTCGACAAGCTGGCCACGGTGCCCGGCGTCGGAAAGAAAACCGCAGCGCGGATCGCGTTGGAGATCAAGGACAAGGTCGAGCGGTTGGCTCCCGGATCCGCTGCCTCGCCGGAACCCGCTTCCGAACCCTTGAATCAGCTCCAGGAGGATGCCTTGTCCGCGCTGGTCAACCTGGGGTACAAGCCGGCCGAGGTCAATCAGACGCTCAAAGGCGTGGCGGCCAAGTCGTCGTCGGCAGGCACATTGAAAGAAGTCATTCGCGAGGTCTTAAAGGACTTGGCGAAGGGATAGTCCATGCAACAGGGCCAGCAGGGCATTGGGTCGAAGGTCCTGGCGCTGGGCACGCTCCCCTCTGCCGTTTCGGCCGAGGACAAAGCGCCCATCGTCGGTGCCAGCCCGCTTCGGGAGCGAGGACGGGACGCATGAGTCAGTGCCAGCTTGAAACGTTCGAAAACCGGCTGCCGGACCCGCCCCAGTGGGGGCGCTTCCGTCCGCCACATTGCGCCGGAACGATGCCGACGCCGGGGCAGGGGGCGATGCAGTCCCCGTCCAAGTACGTGCCCGCTCCGAAAGATGCGGCGAAGGAGAGCAAATGAGCGAACTGTGCTGTTCTTGGATAATGAGCCGTGAGGTGCCTGGGTGACCGACCGGATTGTGACCAGTCAGATGACGGAGGATGAACAGGGGTTGGAGGCCACGCTCCGCCCCCAGACGCTCGAGGAATATGTCGGGCAGGAGCGGATGAAGGAGTCGCTGCGCATTTGCATCGAGGCGGCAAAGCGCAGAGGCGAGGCCCTGGACCATGCCATCTTTTACGGGCCGCCAGGCTTGGGCAAGACCACGATCGCCCATATCATCGCGCGGGAAATGGGGGCGGCGATCCGCTCCACCTCCGGTTTGGTCCTGGCCCATGCAGGGGATCTGGCGGCGATCCTGACGAATCTTCAGGAGCGCGACGTCCTCTTCATCGACGAAATCCACCGATTGCCGGCCTCCGTCGAAGAGGCACTCTATCCGGCCATGGAGGACTACCAGCTCGACTTGGTCGTCGGGCAGGGACCTTCGACGCGCACGGTCAAGCTGGACCTGCCGCGCTTCACCTTGATTGGGGCGACGACCAGAGCCGGGGCCTTGACTTCGCCCCTGCGGGAACGCTTCGGGCTGGTGAACCGCCTGGATTTCTATACGCCGGCCGATCTCCAGAGCATCGTCACCCGCTCGGCCGGCCTCCTGGGCATTCCGATCGCCCCCGAAGGCGCTACGGAGATTGCCGGCCGTGCGAGGGGAACCCCGCGCATTGTCAACCGCTTGATCAAACGGGTTCGCGACTTTGCGCAGGTCAAAGCGGAAGGTCACATCACCCGCCAAGTGGCCCGCGAGGCCCTGGTTTGGCTGGGTGTGGACCAAGCAGGGTTCGACGAGATGGACCGCAAGATTCTCCTGACGATTCTCGAGAAGTTCGGTGGAGGGCCGGTCGGGGTTGAATCCCTGGCGGCAGCCGTCAACGAGGAAAAAGGCACGTTGGAAGACGTCTACGAGCCATTCCTCATTCAATCCGGCTACTTGGAACGGACCGCGCGTGGCCGCCAGGCAACTAGGCTGACGTTTGAACACTTCGGAAAGACGAAGGATTTACTGACATAGCCAAGAAGTCCTCAACAATCAACCCTCAGCTTGCGAAACCAAAACCCCCGGTAAGTGGCTCTGCACTAAAGGCGGAATGCTGAGAGCGGACGGCTCTCCCAATCCTTCTAATCCTATTGATAAATCTTGCAAAGCTTGGTTGCTTCCTGTACCATTTCCTGTCTGGCTGCGGGTAGGAACAGGGCCGTGGCCGGTTGAGCAACCTATGGCGAACCGACAGGACATCCAACAGTTCCGGAAGGAGATCGATCGGATCGACGACGAGATCCTGCGTCTCCTGAACGAGCGGTCCAAGTCCGTCATCGAAATCGGCAAACTGAAGAAGGAATCGGACAGCAACGCGAATCTGCATACCCCGGGTCGGGAAGCGGAAATCGTCAACCGCCTCATGGCCCAAAATCAGGGCCCGTTCCCCAACGAGGCGATCCGGCCTGTGTATCGGGAAATCATGTCCGCCTCCCTCTCCCTGGAAGGGCCCCAGAAGGTCGCCTACTTTGGGCCGGCTGCCACATTCACGCACCTGGCCTGCATCAAGAAGTTCGGGGCCTCGGCCCAGTATGTCCCGGTCAACAACATCAAGGACGTGTTCGACGAGGTTGAGAGGGGGCGGGCCAACTTCGGGGTGGTCCCCATTGAAAACTCGACCGAGGGCGTCGTCAACTACACCCTCGACATGTTCGTCGATTCCACCCTCCTGATCTACGGCGAAGTGCTCCTGGAAGTGTCCCATAACCTGCTCTCGAAAACCGGGCGTATCGAGGACATCACGAAAATCTATTCGCACCCGCAGCCCATCGCCCAGTGTCGCCACTGGCTGGAGACCAACCTGCCGCAGGTGCCGGTCTCGGAAGTGACCAGCACGGCCAGGGCCGCCGAAATCTGCGCCACCGATCCC
>SXGR01628665.1_pt1 | contig 24486 bp, 22 predicted proteins | sample 3174711 | NCBI WGS metagenome assembly SXGR01 (sample SAMN11356860, study PRJNA531348) | freshwater metagenome | isolation source: freshwater sample F1-60 | place: China: Fuxian Lake, Yuxi | collected 2017-12-25
ACCTCGTCCTTGAACAATTGGCGAAGCGGCTCCACCAGCGCCATATCCATGTCATCGGGCAGGCCACCCACGTTGTGATGGCTCTTGATGACGGCCGCGTTGGTGCCGCCCCCCGACTCGATGACGTCGCTGTAGAGCGTGCCCTGCACGAGGAACTTTTCGTGGCCGAGCTTCGCCGCCTCCTGATCGAAGGTGCGGATGAACTCACCGCCGATGAACTTGCGCTTCTCCTCGGGGTCGGTCACACCCTTGAGCCCCGCAAGGAATGCCTCTTCGGCGCGCACGTGGACCAGCTGCACGTTGAAGTGCTTGCCAAAGGCCTCCTCCACCTGCGTGCCCTCGTTCATGCGCAGCATGCCGTGGTCCACGAATACACAGGTGAGGCGGTCGCCGATGGCGCGGTGCACCAGCAACGCAGCCACCGCGCTGTCCACACCGCCCGACAGACCACACATGGCGCGCTGGTCACCCACCTGTTCGCGAATGCGCGCCACCTGATCATCAATAACGTTGGCGGGGGTCCATGTGGGTGTCAGGTCGCAGGCATCAAACAGGAAGCCCTTGAGCAGATCGGTGCCGAAGGGCGTGTGCACGACCTCGGGGTGGAACTGCACACCGAAGCGGCGGTTTGCCGGATCCTCCATCGCGGCGACGGGGGCACCGGGGGTCTCGGCCGTCACGGTGAAGCCCTCGGGCGCCGACGTGACGGCATCGCGGTGGCTCATCCAGCAGGTGTCCACGGGCAGGTCACGGAAGAGGCCGGCTCGTGAATGCACCCGGATCTCGGTGCGCCCGAATTCACCGGTGCCGCTGTTGGTCACCACGCCGCCCAGCGCCTGCGCCATCGACTGCATGCCATAACAGATGCCGAGAACTGGGATGCCCAGGTTCAAGAGCCTCGGGTCGAGCGACGGTGCGCCATCCTCGTACACCGACGCCGGTCCACCCGACAGAATAATGCCGCCGGGCGCGATGCGCACCACGTCGTCCGGATCGACGTCGTGGGGCACGATGGCCGAGAACACACGGCATTCGCGCACGCGGCGTGCGATGAGCTGGCTGTACTGGGCGCCGAAGTCAACGACCAGAATGCCCCCATGGACCTGATCGACCAGTTCGGGGGCGAGTGCGAACGCCATCCTCAGCCCATGCCGACGGACTGCGCCTGCTGCAACTTCTTGCCCTCGGTCTTGAGCGCCGGCGCGACCATGACCTCGCACTTCTGGAAGCCCTGGATCGACTCGTACCCGCATGTGGCGAGCGCGTTTCGCAGCCCGCCGATGAGGTTGAGCGAGCCGTCGTTCTCGTGCGCCGGACCCAGGAGGATCTCCTGAAGTGTGCCGATGGTCTTCGTACGCACCCGGGTGCCGCGCGGCAACTCCGGATGAAACGTGGCCATACCCCAGTGACTGCCGCGGCCGGGGGCCTCTGCAGCCTTGGCCAGCGGGGAGCCCACCATGCAGGCATCGGCGCCACAGGCGACAGCCTTGGCCAGGTCGCCGCCGTATGCCATTCCGCCATCGGCGATGACGTTGACGTAGTCGCCGGTCTCGAGCACGTGCTGCATGCGGGCGCCTGCGGCGTCGGCAATGGCCGTGGCCTGGGGAACACCCACGCCTATGACCTGACGGGTGGTGCACGCAGCGCCCGGACCCACGCCTACCAGCACGCCCACCGCACCCGTACGCATGAGGTGCAGCGCCGTGGAGTACGACGCGCAGCCGCCCACGATGACCGGCACCGGGAGGTCGGCGATGAACTGCTTGAGGTTGAGCGGCTCGACCAACGACGAGACGTGCTCAGCCGACACGACCGTGCCCTGAATCACAAGGATGTCCAGACCGGCCTCGAGGGCCGGCCCGATGAACTGCCGAACGCGCTGCGGGGTGAGCGACCCGGCGGTGATCACGCCCGAGGCCTTGATCTCATTGATGCGTTGCACCATCAGATCGACATCCACGTCGCGGGCGCGGTAGATCTCCTGCAGCCCCCGGGTTGCCGTCTCGGGCGGATACTCCGCGATGCGGGCGAGCTCGGCGTCGGGATCCTCGTACCTGCTCTGGATTCCCTCAAGGTTCAGAACCCCGAGACCGCCGAGCTTTCCGAGGGCGATTGCCGTGGCCGGGTTGACCACGCCGTCCATGGCCGAAGCCAGCAGGGGCATCTCCATCTTGTACGGGCCCATCTGCCACGAGAGATCGACATCTTCGGGGTCACGCGTGCGGCGGCTCGGGACGATTGCAATCTCGTCAAGCCCATACGCCCTGCGCCCGCGCTTTCCACGGCCGATCTCGATCTCCACCCGGGACCCCTCTCGTCAATCGTTCGAGGGGGCAACCTACCACCCCTGCCCGGATAGCGATGTGGGTCGCCGAATGCGATGCGGGGACCCCTTACGCCCCCGCTTCGACCTCGTACACGGTCACCTGGCGGGCGATCGCCTCTACGTCGCCGGGCGCCAGCACACCGGCGCCAAGCAACTGCGTGCTGGCCGCACCGCAGGCGACCGCCTCACGCAGGGCATCCTCTTCGGACGCGCCCACGTACACACCGGCCAGGTAACCGGCCAGAAACGCGTCGCCGGAACCCACTGTGCTCACAACCTCGGTCATGGCGTCCACGCGAGCCAGCAGCGTGCGAGTTCCTCCGTCGCCGGTGAGGCTCGCCACGCATCCGCGCTCGTCATGCACCAATGCATTTCCCGCGCCCATTTGGCACAGCATCGCGGCCCCGGTGGCGGCGTCCTCGTCGTCGGCGAACTCGTTGCCCACAACGTCCTCGGCCTCGCGGGTGTTCGGGCTCACCAGCCATGGTTCAGCCAGCAGCGCCTCGCGCAGCGCCGACCCCGGTGCGTCCACCACAATGCGCAGATCGGGTCGTGCGAGTTTCTGCGCCAGCACCGCGTAGTACTCCGCTGGCACGTCGCGGGGAAGCGACCCGGCCAGCACCACGATGTCGGCGCCGCGCGCGAGGTATCCGAGCTTCTCGCCAAGAAGCGCCAGCTCGGCATCGGTCACGCTGGGCCCGTACTCATTGATCTCGGTCTGCTGATTGCCCGTGGGGTCAACCACAGCCGTTGATGTACGCGACTCATCACCGATGCGCACGAAGTCGTTGAGGATTCCCTCTGCGGTCAGTTGCTCGATGATCGCAGTCCCAGTACGCCCGCCCGCGAGTCCGGTTGCGATGACCGGCTGCCCCAGGTTCCGGAGCGCACGGGCGATGTTCACGCCCTTGCCACCCGGCAGGGTAAGCGAGTCGCTTGCGCGGTGACGCCGCCCCGCCTGAAAATTCGGCACGCTGAGCGTGCGGTCGAGTGCGGCGTTGAGGGTGACGGTGAGGATCATGTGAACACTGACCTTATTCCCTCAAACGCTGCCTTCAGGTGATCGGTAAATCCGGGTGACGCCACAGCAAACGGTGCAACGAGCGCCGATCTGGCCACCACCGTGTCGCCCTGGAACACCGCAACGGTGCCCACCCCCTGGCCGGGCACAAGCGGCGCGCTGATCGCCGAGGGCGCCGTGATGCGCAGCCGGATCGGCTTTCCCAGACGCACTGTGGCAATAACAGCCGACGCCGGGTGCAGCGCCACATCGCTACCTGGGGCGCCCTGAACAGGTACTCGCACCACAGTCGTGCCCTTGGCCACGACTGTGGGACGGGCGTAGTTGGAGAAGCCCCACTCGAGGAGTGCCTTCGCGTCGCGGGCGCGCTGGGCGCGGCTGTCCTCGCCCATCAGCACGGCAAAGAGGCCCACTCCGAGACTGGGCGACGTCGCGTGCGCTACCTCCACGTAGCCCGCGCCGTCGGTGTGCCCGGTCTTCACGCCATCCGCCGACGGCATGATCGACAGGAGGTCGTTCTCACTCGTGAGGGTGCGCGGCCCGTCCGGCCCTGGGATAGTGATGGTGCGGCGCCGGACGATGTCGCGCAGCACCGGCTGCTTCATCACCGCCTTTGCCACGGTGAGCAGGTCACGCGGAGATGACTGATGGCCGGCGGCATCGAGTCCATGAGGATTGGCGAAGTTGGTCGCCACAAGCCCCATCTCCTTCGCCTTCTCGTTCATCAGGTCGACAAACGCCGACTCCGATCCCGCAACTCCCGTGGCAATTGCCACGGCGGCATCGTTTCCGCTCTGCACGAGCAGCGCCCGCAGAAGGTTTCGCATCACAATCCGCTCGCCCGGCTTGAGGCCGGCCGACGACTCGCCCACGGCCACGGCCGAGGGCGGCACCGTGACCACCCGATCGAGGGCACCGCTGTCAATCGCAACTAGTGCCGCCAGCATCTTGGTGAGACTCGCCATGGGTCGCGCGGTGTCGGCGTCGTGCTCGGCCAGCACCTCACCCGTGGCGCCGTCGGCCAGCAGCCATGCGGAGCCGCCTGGGACAGGCGGAGGTCCGACGCCCAGGGCGGCGGAGGGGACGGCCACAGCGGCAAGGACACCGAGTGCCAGCGAGAGGCGCTTCACGGCGCTGATGGTACCAGCGGCCACCCAACTCCCGAGGCGCGTCGGATGGCCGGATGAGAACCTTCCATTGTGAGCAACGACGTACCACAGGTGGTCGCGCACCCCAGCGACCCGGGCCCGGGTGGCCTGTCGGCGGCCGAGGCGGCGCAGCGTCGCCCACATCGCCGTCGCCGCCCCACGGGCCGGTCGTACGCCTCCATCGTGTTCGCGAACGTCTTCACGCTGTTCAACCTCATTCTCGCCGCCTTCGCCGTACTCACGCTGATATTTGGCGACTGGCGCGACGGCTTCTTCCTGGTAATCCTCATCCTCAACACGGGCATCGGCCTGTTTCAGGAAATACGGGCCAAGCGCGCCCTGAATCGGCTGGCCGCACTCGTGGCACCCACCGCGCGCGTCGTACGCGAGGGCACTGAGCGGCGCATTGACCTCGATGATGTGGTGCCGGGCGACCTGGTCGTGCTCAGGACCGGGGACCAGGTGGCGGCCGATGGCGTGCTGAGGTCCGTCGAGGGTCTGGCGCTCGACGAGTCGGTGCTCACAGGTGAGACCCGCCCGGTCGCCCGCGACCGTGGCGACCACGTTCGCGCAGGGGCGTTCTGCGCGGAGGGCGCCGGCACCTTCATCGCCACGGCTGTCGGGCCCGATTCATATGCGGGTCGCCTTGCGGGCGTCGCCCGTGGATTTCGCCACCAGCTCTCCCCCCTCCAGCGTGGGATGAATCGTCTAATGGTGACCATGGTCGCGCTCATGATCCCCCTTGGAGCGGTACTCGCGCTGGCCCTATGGCATCGGAACGCTGGTGCCAATGAGACAGTCTCCACCGCGACCGCGGCAGTGGTCACGCTGTTTCCGGAGGGGCTCATTCTTCTGGCCAGCATCACCTACGCGGTCGCTGCCCTTCGAATGACCCGACGCGGTGCGCTCTCGCAACAACTCGCCGCCATCGAGTCGCTTGCCGCGGTAGACGTGGTGCTGCTCGACAAGACCGGCACGCTCACCACCGGCCATGCGCGGCTGGTCGCGCGCGAACCGTCATCCGGGGTGCGTCCAGAGGACCTCGACCGGGCACTTGGGCGTTTCGCAGCGGCATGGGGGGACCTCGACGAAACGCTCACGGCCATCGCATTGTCCATCCCCGCCATCAATGAGACTCCCGACGAGGTCACGCACTTCTCGTCGCGCCGGCGGTGGTCGGCCGTGCGGTTCGGTGACAGCACGCTGGTGCTCGGGGCACCCGGGGTGATCAATGCCGGGCCGCTCGCGGATGAGGTGGCCCGCGAATCGGAGGCCGGGCGGCGCGTGCTGGTGCTGGCGCGTGGGCACATGCCACTGGGTACGCCCGGCCCCGATGATGCCCCCCCAGAGGACATCATTCCCATGGGAATGATTGCCCTCTCCGAGACCCTGCAGCCGGACGTGCGCGAGGCCATCAGTTTTCTTGATCGCGAGGGTATCCCGGTGCACGTCATCTCGGGCGATGCCCCGACCACGGTCGGTGCCATTGCCCGCGACTGTGGTGTGCGGGCAACCGCGCCCACCCTGGCGTCGGACCTGCCGACCGAACCCGCCGCTCTGGCCCGCGCGGTTGCACACGCGGGTGTGATCGGCCGTGCGGGCCCCGACGACAAGGAGCGCATTGTGCGTGCGCTCGCCGCGCAGGGTGCGACCGTGGCCATGTTCGGCGACGGGGTGAACGACGTGCCGGCGCTCAAGGCGGCGCACGTCGCCATCGCTCCCGGCACAGCCACCGAGATGGCCCGGGCGGTCGCCGATGTGGTGCTCGTACGGGGCGGGTTCTCGGCGCTTGCACCCATGGTGACAGAGGGACGGCAGGTGCTTCGCAATCTGCAGCGGGTGAGCAATCTCTTTGTCACAAAGTCATTTCTCGCGGCGTTCCTCATCCTCACCATCGGGCTCACCCCTGCCAGCTATCCATTCCTGCCCCGGCACCTCTCACTGCTCTCGACGCTCACCATCGGCATCCCGGCTCTATTTCTGGCTCTTGCACCCAGCACCGGCGAGTGGCGGCCGCGGGAGTTCGTGGCCAGCACATTCAGGTTTGCGCTCCCGGCTGGTGTTGCCGCCGGATTAGGTGTGACCTCGAGCTATCTCTTTGCCACCAACGTGGAGGGCGCCGATGTGATGACGGCCCGCACGATCGCCGTCACCGCGCTGATGACCATCGGTCTCTGGCTGGTGCTGGTGCTCGAGCTGTCAGGGGTGCGACGCAGCGCCTGGGTCATCCTCCTGTGCCTGGTGATGGGCGGGGCCTATGCCGCCGTCGTCATCGTCACGCCGCTGCGCGACTTCTTCGCACTCACGCTCATCAGTCCGCTCGACATCGCCATCGCGCTGTCGGGAGCGGCCATCACCGCGGCCGGCCTGTGGATCCTTGACCGGCGATTCCGGCCCGAGCCCCTTCGCGGATCACTTCCACGGTGGATGGCCCGGATGGTTCCCAAGTCCATGAGGGCCGACGACGACTGACTAGATGGGCTGGCCGCCCCGCAGCGCTGGGTGGAAGCGCATGAGGCGCTCGTCGAGGTCGTCCAGGGCGCGGGCGCGGACAACCCCCGGCAGTGCCCCCACCCGCTCGTAGTGGTCGGCGAGGCGCGGACCGCCGAGGGCGAGGTCGTCGTAATAACTCCCCCAGCCGGTGAGCATGTACAGGTAGATGTCCGAGACCCCCGGCAGATCTCCCGCCAGCCACTCGCGGCCCCGAAGCCATGCCTCAACATGCGCGCCATGACGTTCCATCGCCGTTCTCCCCTGGGCCTCCATCGCCGGCCAGGCATTCTCCTCGGGCGTGAATGCCCGGGGGAGCATCACTGGCCACCAGCCCGGGTGGAACGTGTTGGCCAGCCACACCACCCAGCGCAGATGGTCAGCGAATGCCGGCGTGCCATGGGCCGGTGAGAGGTGAGCGGCGGGAAACCGCTCTGCGATCCACAGCAGCACGGCGCCGGTCTCGAAGATCGTCACGTCGCCCTCGCAGAGGGCGGGCACGCGCATGAGCGGGTTGGCATCGGCGAACCCCGGTGCCTCCTCGCGCCGCTTTGGATGCACATTGACCACGTCGTACCCGGCATCCGCGCACTCAAGCGCGGCGCGCGCCGCAAATGATGACGAGCCGGTGATCTGGAAAAGGGTGATCATTGTGGTGCCTCCGGTAGGTCCATGAGAAGGCGCGCCACCGCGCCGTAGTCGAGTGCGCCATCCACCTGATCAAACAGGGCCGATGCGGCGTCGCCGATGGCGAGCGGACCTCCGGCAAGGTCGCGGGCGTGCCCAAGGTCCTTACGCAGGTCGCGTGCACGGAATCCGGGACGGTGATCGCCGCGAAGCACCCGCGGGAAAAGATTCTGAAGTTGCCACGAGTCGCCCGACGCGGCCCCCACCACGCGGGTGAGTACAGCCGGATCGACGCCTGCGCGCTGACCCATGCCAAATGCCTCGGCAGTGCCCGCGGAGATGATGGCCACCAGCAGGTTGTTGACCAGCTTGGCCACGAGCCCTGACCCCACCGGCCCGCAGTGCACCCGCTTTGCCGGGTCCCCGATGGCATTGAGCACGGGGGCTGCGGCGGCGATGCCGCCAGCGCTCCCACCGCACATGACCGCGAGCGTCCCCGCATCGGCACCCGGGGGACCACCGCTCACCGGGCAGTCGAGGTACTCGCACCCGCCCGCTGCCGCCATGCGGGCCGCCTCGCGAGCGGCGACAGGGGCGATGGTCGAGGTATCCACAATGAACAGGGGCGGCACCGGCGCGGCCATAGCGGCGCCGACCACCTCGATGACATCGTCGGAGTCGGTGATCGACAACAGCAGCAGGTTGGCCCCACCAACCGCGGCGGCCACATCGGCCACTGGGATGGCGGGCAACCCCTTGGCACGGGAGGCGGTCCGCGCATATACCCGCACCTCGTACCCGGCGCCAGCGAGGTTGCGGATCATGCCCGCCCCCATCAACCCGGCCCCCACCACTCCCACGCGCATCCCGTCCACGTTAGCCCGCCACCTCATCGTCGCCGCGCGCCACCGCGTCGCGGTCGGCCCCCGACGGCAGACCACCCCGCCAGTCGCATCCCGGGCACCGCTCCTCGCCCTCCAAGTGCCCTTCGGCCCATGCCCGGGCGGCCACCATGGGCAGCACCCGATCGGTGGGATGCCCCTCACGAAGCATGCCCAGCGCACCAATCACGATGGCCGCGAGCACCGGGTCGGCTGGATCGGGGAATGGCGGCACAGGGCCGGGGGCCTCGAGCCCGGGGATGGCGCCAGGGCGGTGTCCGGGGAAGCAGGCCTCCGCGATCAACTCCGGGCGTGAGACGCCACGGGCGAATCCACAACCGCCATCGCAGCCACCGCAGCGGTCCTCGCCATCGATGTGCCCCTCCATCCAGGCGTGCACCGCCAAGTCCACCACGGCCTGCGGCACCGAGGCCGAGTCGGCCAGGCGCAGGGACCGATCGAGCAGGCCCGCGAGCACCGCCCCATCGGAGATGGGGGCCGGTGGCACATCGACATCGCCCGAGTAGAGCGGGTGTGCCGTGGGGCGGAAGCCGGTGGGACCTACGTCGGTCAATGTTCATCCCCGTGTGCCGTGGGGGGATCCACCACGTCACCCGAGCGGCCCATGAGGCGACGGCACCCGGCGAGCACCACCGGGGCGAGCGCCAACGCCACGATGTCGAACAGCACATATCCCGCAGCTGCACCGCTCGGCGGATTTCCATTCATCAGGCCGAGTCCCGGGATGTACTCCTCCCACCGCCATGTGCCCACCCATGTACCCCAGATCTCGAGGAACGCCACGAAGAAGAACACGCCTGCGTACAGCTCAGGTGCGCGCCCGCGCAGAAGAAAGACGATGAGGATTGCCGAGGCAATGAACCCGGCCACGTCAATGCGCCCGAGCACGCCCGAGAGCCCGAGGCCCGCCCACGTGGCCACGCCCACGATGGCCGCCGCGCGCACGATCGCATGGTGTGCGTTGGCCAGACGCGTCTGGGAAAAGCGGTACCCCACCAGATACACGAGGCCGTGTCCGGCGGGGACGAAGATGGGGAGATTTCCCAAGCGGTAGTCGTAGATGCCCCAGATGAGCGAGCACAGAATCTCCGCCGTGGTGGCCACCACCACCACCACGGCGACCCGGGCCCGATCAAGCGGGGACAACGGGATGCACGAGACGAGCAGCACCACCCAAGCAACAGCCGAAAGCACGAGTTGCAGGCCGATACCCCCCAGCGAGTCAAACCAGAGGCCCGCCGTGGTCAGCACGACGATGAAGGGGATGAATGCCCACGGCCGCCCGAACAGACGAAGGGGATCACGATTTGCGACGGCCGCGGTCACGGCAACTGAGGGTACTCCCGGACGACAGAGGACCGCGCCTGAACGGGTCGACGGGTTCGGGGGGGCAACCCCGGGATGAACCCGTACAGTCCATGCATGGAATCGACTGATCTCGGCACACAGATGGCAGGGGTCCGTGATGCGTTGGTGGAGATGGCCAGTCTCGTCCTGTCACAGGTAGAGCAGGCTGTGGATGCATGGGAAACACACGATCCCGACCTCGCCAGGCGGGTGATGGCGCAGGACGAGGCCGTCGACGATCACCTGCTGGACCTCGATCGCCGTATCTACGACGTGCATCTGATCCATGCCCCGCTCGCAGGCGACCTACGGCTTCTCCATGTGGGGCTCATCACGGCCGTCGCCCTGGAGCGCGTCGGAGATCTCGCTGTTTCCATCTCCCGATTGGCCGAATCGATTCCTGCTGGCGGATCTGTGCCCGGCATCGACACCATCATCCGCCGCATGGCGGCGCGTGCGGTTGACAGCCTTGCCCGGGCCGTGCAGGCCATCGCCCATGCCGATGCCGATCTGGGAGACGAGGCACACCTCGAGGCCGATACCGTGCGACTGATGCTCGAAGATGTGCGTGAGGCGGCGTCAGATGAGGCAGAGAAGGGCGATCGGGAATGGATCACCGCATCGGTGCTGGTTGCCCGTCACCTCGAGCGGGTTGCCAACAACGCCGCCGAGTTGGGCGGGCGTGTGCGATTCATTGCGACCGGAGAACCCTTCGCCCGAAACCCGCGCCCGCCGGGCTAGTCGTCCGTGATCTTCGGCGGGGCGGCGGGTGCATCCGCGGCCTCTGGGGACGCATCCCCTCGTGCCTCCTCTTCGACGGCCTCCAGCGCCGCAATCGCGTCAAGGCGCGACAACACATCGTCGCCACCGTCCATCGTCCGGAAACTGCTCCGGCGCGCCCGCTTGGCCTTCGCCATATAAACCTCCGTTGTTACGAACCTGATCGTACCGGGCGTCTCCGGCGTCGCCGTCGCCGGCGTCGCCCGATGCCATCACCGGCCAGCGCCGCCACCAGCCGGTCGTCGGCCGGCGGGAATTCGTACCGAAGCAGATCTTCGCGCCGCACCCATCGGAACTGGGGGCTCACGATGGCCCGTGGACGCTGGAGCGGCGGGTACGAGCAGGCATAAAAACGAAGGCGCAGTGGGCCGGCATCCTCGCGCCAGATCATTCGCGGGTCACCGATCTCAATGTTGAGCTCCTCGCGCAGTTCGCGACGCAGCGCCGTGATGTCGCGCTCCCCAGGCTCACGCTTACCGCCCGGAAACTCCCATCGCCCTGCGTTGCCGGACGTCTTCGGGCGCTGCGTGATGAGGATCCAACCGCCGCGCTCGATGACCGCGGCCACCACGATGGTGGGTTCTTTACGTTTCATCGGAGCGCCGCCCAGCCCACCGGCACCAGAGAACGCCCCCGGCGCTCGGCCAGCCCGTCGCCCACCAGACTGTCGGCGGCCTCCGGGTCGGATGACACTGGGGCCCGCCCCCGCTCGGTGAGCGTGCGCAGCAACGTCCCCCGGCGCTGGCGCAACGAACCCTCGTATGGGGACTGGCGGCGCGTCGGGGGCGTGACCTCATGTACCGCACCGGCATCGGCTGCCGGACACGCCGTGCGCAGCGGGCAGCCGTCGTCGCACCGGGGCGTCCGGGCACTGCACACCTCGCGCCCGAGATCCATCAGGGCCTGACCCACATCCCACCCACGGCCACGGGGCGTACCGGGCCAGCCACCGGGAAACCGACGCGCTACAACCCGCCTGATGTTCACGTCCTCGGGCAGCACGGCCTCCCCGTCGGCGAAGCAGCGAATCGCAGCGGCCGTGTACGCGCCGACGCCCGGCAGGTCAGTGAGGTGGTCGGAATCGGGCCAGCCGTGTTCCCCAATGATCCCCGCGGCCGCATGCAGGTTGCGCGCACGGCGCGGGTAGCCGAGCCCCTGCCACTGCGCAAGCACCTCTCCCAGCGGCGCCTCAACCAGATCGGCAGCCCCCGGCCAGCGCGTCATCCAGGCCTCGTAGTAGGGAACGACCCGTGACACCTGAGTGGACTGAAGCATGACCTCAGACACCAATATGGCCCAGCGATCACGCGTATTGCGCCATGGAAAGTCGTGGCCCTCGCGGCCAAACCAGCGAATGAGTGCCCGAACTGCACGGGCATCGGGGGTCATCGTCACCCGCCGAGTGTCCCATGCCCGTTCGGCGTATGACGCCCGCACGGTGAGATCACGCGGTGGTGGCGATCCCGGGCTCGGCATCGGTCTCGACCAGACGGAGCGATTGAGCGGCCCGGCGAAGGGCATCCACAAGGGCACTCGTGTGTGACGGCGCAGGAATGAGCGCTGGGTGACCCGAGCGTGAGGCCACGCGACGGCGCACCAACGCGATCTCCTCAAGTGCCTCGGGTGGGAGCGACTCATGCGTGCGTGGGGCGCCAAGAGCCGCGAGGATTCGGTGGGCTGCACCAGCCTCCGAGCCTGCGTGCACCTCCACCCGCGCGACGACCAGGCCATCACGCACCACGAATGCCACCACCTGGCCATCCTGCGTCCCATCCTCCACCAACACGCAACGGGCATCGCGGGCCCGGGCGAGTGCAGCGATTTCGGCGATCACGCCGACCAGCGCATCGATCTCGGCGGTGTAGGCGCCGTCGTCGAGTACCCCGGTGCGCGCGGCGCGGTCGATGAGCACGGCCGCCTCCTCGGCCGAGGCGATCGGGTCGTCCCCCAGCACGCGGCGGCATGCGGCCGGAGGCCCCCCATCGGCGCGCGACAGCGGCAGCAGCACCTGCAGAGCGTCGGTGGCGAGTAACGCGGTGCGCTCTGCGGCGAGGGGCCCGAAGTGCTCCCCGGCCCGGGATGCTCGCGCGACCGCGGTGATGCGCACGTCGTCCCCGGCAGCGGACAGCCGGAGGTAGCGCCGCGACCGGCCGCCGACAGCCGGGCGGTTACAGGTGGGCGCGAGTTCGGTGATCAGGCGATGCGCCCGCAACTGCGCCTCGAACTCGGACCCAGTCTCCTCGTGATCGACACGATCGGCGGCCTCCACTGCTCGCTCAATCAAACGACCGTGGCGTTTGCCCGAGGCGAAATACCCGCGCACGCGGCGCCGGACATTGGGGGCGTACCCCACGTGCACCACGCGCCCCTGCGCGTCGCGGATGAGGTACACGCCGGTCGTCGCCGGGAGATCCTCAGCCAGTGCGACCTTGTGCGCCATTCGCCCGCCGCCCGGCTGCCCCAGCGCAACGGCGTGATCGAGCGGCGTTGCATCGCCATCGGCCATCAGATCCACCAAACGCGCAAGCACGACCGCCGTCGCTTCGGCATCCGCAAGCGCCCGGTGGCGCGTGGTGACGGTGACGCCCGCCCAGTCGGCGAGGGTCCCCAGATCGTGCCGCTCCACCCGCGGGCCGAGCAGTCGGCGCGCCAGCACAAGGGTGTCGAGCCACGCGTTGTGGAAGTAGTCACCCATCAGGCGTCGGCGCTCGTAGTTGAGGAAGCGCAGATCGAATGGTGCGTTGTGGGCCACCAGCACATCAGACCCCGCGAAGTCGATGAATTGCCGCAGTGCGATCTCGATTCCCGGGGCGCCGCGCACCATCGAATCGTCGATACCGGTGATTCCCGTGATGTGTGCCGGGATGGGGCGCCCCGGATCGACGAGCGTGGAGAACCGGTCCACAACCACCAGCCCCTCCACCCGGACGGCCCCGATCTCGGTGATTCGCGAGGCGCCGGGTGAGCCTCCGGTGGTCTCAAGGTCCACGATGCAGAGCGGCACGTCGGCGATGGCCGGGGAGGAACCTCCGCCGCCAGCCGGGGATAGGCACACCGCGCCATCGGCATCCCACTCCAGATGGGAGTCGCCATCAACGATGGTGGCCACCAGTCGCTGGGCGACCTCGAGCGGACACCCCTCAATACCGAGCACGACCGCGACGGCGTCTGCCGCAGGGACCGGGGCCCCACGGCGGGCCACAAATACCTGCAAACGGTCACCCGCGCTGGCTGCGGGCTCCGACCCGGGCGACGGCGCCACGGAAGGGATCGAAGACGGTGGTGACGACGGTTCAGGTGATGCCATTGGTGCGCACATTACGGTCGCCCCCCGACGGCCCCGCCGCGATGCCGGAGCCGCGATGACGACGTTCCGGGAGGCAGGGGGCGCTCCGGTTATCCTTCCCCCATGGCGACACAGCGATCACGCCCGACACCCCCCACCGGCGACCTCGACGCGACTGAGATGGTCGCGTGGGGCGGACTTCTGCGCACGCATGCCGCGCTGGTGCGAGCACTCGATGACGAGATGCAGGCGGCCCACGGGATCTCCCTCACCCAATATGAGGTGCTACTCCTGCTCTCGCGGTCCGACGACGGCGCACTGCGCATGAATGAGATGGCCGGTGGGGCGCTCTTGTCATTGTCCGGTCTCTCCCGACTGGTTGACCGCCTCGTAATCCTCGGGCTGGTCGAGCGCGCCCAGTGCCCCACCGACCGGCGTGGGGCCTTCGCGGTCATCACGCCCACCGGGCGGGACCGCCTCGCTGCCGCTCGACCTGTGCATCTGGACGCCGTGCGGCGCCGGTTCATCGACCGGCTGTCCCCAGACGCCGTGTCAGCGCTCGCGGCGGCTTGGACGACCCTCGCTGCCAGCGGTGACGGGGAGCGCGAGCCCGAAGGGGATTAGCGGACGCGGGCGGGTACGTCGCCGCGCGCGTTGACGCGGATACCCGGAAGGGCCACGGCCACGTTCAGGCGACCGCGGCGGCGGGGAACCGCGAGTAGTGCCTTGCCATCGCCGCGCGTGCTCACCGACACGCCCTTGCCATTGGGCAGTCGTGCAGTGAGTGGCACCCCTGCCATCGGGACGCCCGACTGATCAATGACCGTGGCCACCCATAGATCGCCGCGTGCCGGGTTGATGCCCGCCCGACGCGAGACGGCTCCACCCGACCGGGCAAGACTGATCTTGGTGGGCACCGGCTGCTGCACGACACCGGCCCCAAGCATTCCCGAATAGTTGAGGATCCCCGTCCCGATGCCCTCAGCCATGGCCTGGCGCACATCCGGACTTGCAACGGCCAGAGCATCTGTGGGGTTTGACAGGAACGCCCCCTCCACCAGCACTGCGGGCATCGCGCTGTTGCGAAGGACGTAGAAGTCGTCCTCGCGCACACCACGATCGGTGAGCAGGAGCCGGGCGATCACCGACTGCTGGATAGCCAGTGCCAGGGCGCGCGGGGCCGGACCAGTACCGGTGAAAACGTACGTCTCAGTACCGGTCGCGAGGGCTGACAATGCACTGTTCTGGTGAATTGACACGAACAACTGTGCAGCCTGAGCATTTGCCAGATCGGTGCGGGCCTTGAGATCCGCGCCCTCGCTGACGTAGGGCACGTCACCCCCGGCGCTATCGGTGTTGCGGGTCATCAGCGTGGGCACGCCATTGGCCTGAAGAAATGCTCTTAGCCGCTGACCGACGTCGAGGTTGACGTCCTTCTCGAAGATCAAGGGATTTCCGGCGGCGTCGGCGCGGGGGGTGAGCCCCGTGACCGTGCCAGCGGGCAGTGAACCCACCGCGCCGCTATCCGCCCCACCATGTCCCGGGTCGATCGCGACGAGCGGCAGGCCGAGTGCCGAGGCGGCAGATGCCGCCCCAATGGCCAGCGCTACGACGAGTGTCCGAATGCGGGGCACGGGGGCATTTAAGCCACAACAGGTGTCCCCATGCCGCATCGTGTTGCGACGGCACGTGGGGGCGGTCGGCGACCGGAGGCACGACTACCCTCCCCATTTATGCCGGTACGCACCCTGTTCGCGCTCGCCATCGGGGCGACTCTCGTCGTGCCTGTGGCGTTTGGCGCCGCCAGGGACGTCACGCGTGTGACCCTCACAAACGCCGGTACCCAGTTCGCCCAGGCTGCCGACGGACCAGTCATCTCCGGCGATGCCGAGCACGTGCTCTTCACGTCGACCGGCGCCTTCAGCGGGGTCGCAACCGGATTCGTGCGGCAACTCTTCTCGCACGACCTCACCACGGGTCGCAATACCCTAGTGTCGTCCAGTGCCACCGGGTTGCCCACGCAGTCGGATGTCGACGATGCGACGAGCCGCACCACCACCCCCTACGCGCTCTCATTTAACGGCCGCTACGTCGTATTCACCTCCACGGCCTCGGGGCTCGTGGGAGCCGACACGAACGGGCGCGCACGCGACGTATTTCGCAAGGACCTCGTCACCGGGGCTATCACGATCGTCTCCCGCGATTCCGCTGGGGCCCAACCCACTGCTGGAGTAACCGGAGACCCCTCTATCTCGGCCGATGGTTCGCGCGTCGCATTTACATCGGGCGATGCCCCGCTCGTGGCGTCAGACACCAATGGGGTTGCGGACATCTACGTGGCCGACCTTCGCACCCGTTCTATCGACCTGATCAGCCGGACGGCAGCGGGCGCGCAGTCACCCGCTGCCACCGGGCACGCGTCGATAAGCGCAGATGGTCGCGCTGTGGCCTTTGAGGGAGACGGGGCCGCCTCGGTGCTGGCACCTGCAGATGCCGATTCCCTGCCCGATATCTACGTCGCGCGGATTGCACCGCGCACGATCACGCTCGCCAGCCAGCCGCCCGGCGGACAGCCGGATGCCACAGCCTGCCTGCCATCGCTGTCGGGTACGGGCACGCGGGTCGCATTTACGTCAGGGGTCGCCATGACCGACTGCGGCGTCGCGACAGGGGCCCGGGCGATTGACGTGCGCGACATCCCGGCACAGACCACCACCCGGGCATCCGACCCGGTCACCGGGGCGAGCGGGGGCGCGGTGATGGCCTTCGACGGCGATCGCGTGGCCTTTACCGATACCGCGACTCCCACGGCAGTACAGGTACGCGCAACTGTCGCGGTCGCGGGCTCGCTCACCCGGGTGTCGCAGACCGCGAACGGGACCACGCTCGGTGCCGATGCCTCACGGCCCGCCCTCTCCGGGAGCGGCCGCCTTGCAGGGTTCGTCTTTCTGGACCCGCAGGTTGGTGTCACCCCCGTGGTGGGAGACACCAACCTGCAGATCGACGCCTTCACCACCGATCTCGGTGGTGGCGACACGACTGCACCGGCCCTCAGCGCCACGGTCGCCCCGGCGGACGGGAAAGTGATCATCTCCGGGCGTGCCACCGATGCATCGGGCGTGATGGACGTGACCGTCGGGGGCCGGTACGCCACGGTGACCGATAACGGCTCGTTCGCGGTGCGCATCACTCCTGGCGTGGGCAGCCGCACGATTCCCGTGGTGGCGCGTGACGTGACCGGCCTCTCCACCACCACCACCGTCGCAACCTCCCGCGACGCATCCGGCCGTACTCCGGGATCGAGTCCGGCACGGGCCCAGGCGATACGTGTGACCATCGTGGGGCGCACAGCACGTGTGCGGTTTCGCACCGGCATCAGTGCCATGTGCCGGATTGAGATACGCAAGCGGGTCACCGGATCGGTGCACCTGTCGTCGTTCCGCGTGCTGGGGGCGCGCCAAGGCCGTCGGGCCGTCGGCACCCACGTGGTGCGACTGCCCCTGCCAAAGACGATGCGGGCGGGCAGATACCAGGTACGGGTGCTCATGTCGTCGGCACGCGGGCTGGGCACTGCGGCAACCACCTTCACCCTGCGCTGATGGCGACGCGCTTTCCCATGCGCACGGCACGCTGGTCGGACATCCTGCTGATGAACCGCCCGGACCGCATGGAGGCAGAGGTGGGTGACGAGATGGTGTCCATCCGCATGGGCTGGCTGGGGCACGCGGAGATCCCCCTCGAGCGCATCGCCCGAATCGATGGCTATCGCTGGCCCTGGTGGGGCGGATACGGCGTGCGTATCGGTAAAGGACTCGTAGCGTTCGTGGCCACCCCCGGCACGGCCACGCTGATCGAACTCGATCAGCGCATTACCGTGCACGCCCCGGCCCCGTGGGATACCTCGCGGGTGGTGGTTGCCGTGGCCGACCCCGGTGGTTTCGCCGAGGCCATCGCCGCCGCGCGCAGTTCGCGCGGCGGTGCCTGACTCAGCCCCCCAGGACCTGCATGGCAACAAGCTTGTTGCCGTCGGGGTCATAGAACTCGAGCGACAGGGCGCCGCCCATGTCCTCGACGACATCCTTCTGCACGGCCGCGTCGACCAGCATCTGATCGAACGCCTTGATGTCGGACACCCGGAATGAGACGGTGGCGCCGCCCTGGTGAGGCGGCGTGGCGAGCTCGCCATACAGGCCGATCTCAGTTGACCCGACGGTGAACTGCGCCCAGTCGTTACCTGCGCGCTGGCTCAGCTCGAGACCAAGAACGCCCTCGTAAAAGGCCACCGATCGGTTCATGTTGCAGATGCCATAAAAGACGACGTCAACACCCTCGATGAGACTCACTGTCACGGTGCTCCCGGTCAATCCGTCCCCTGATGGAACAGGCTCGCCGCGATCCTAGCCGCGACGAGCCCGGCATGGCGGTACGATCCCGCCTCAATGAGGTTGATCTCCAAGAGCGCGCACCGTCGTGCCCGCCACTTCCGCAGGGCGTAGCGCGTGGCAATCCGCCGACGCAGGCAGGAGCGCCTTGAGCGCGTGGTAGGCGTTCCGGGGCTGTGGGCCACGGCCTACGGCAACGTCGGGTCGTCGATTTACTACGCACTGGGCCTGGTGGCCGCGTACGCCCTCGGCCTCACCCCCGTGGTGTTCCTCATCGCGGGCCTCATCTTCGCGGCCACGGCGGTCAGTTACACCGAGGGCACCGCACTCTTTCCCGAAGCCGGCGGGTCATCATCGTTCGCCCGCCACGCGTTTAATGAGGGCACGGCATTCGGGGCCGCGTGGGCCCAGATGCTCAACTACATCATCACGATCGCCATCTCGGCCTTCTTCGTGCCGCACTACCTCGGCGTGTTCTGGGCACCGCTCAAAGAGAACCCCTGGGACATCATCGTGGGCATCGGGGTGGTGCTGCTCCTCGCCCTCATCAACACCGTGGGCATCAAAGAGGCTGCCAAACTGAACGTGGGTCTGGCGCTGCTCGATCTGGCCACGCAGCTGCTCCTGGTGATCGTGGGCCTGTTCATCCTCTTCTCCCCCACCACCCTGTGGGACAACATCGTGTGGGGAGTGGCCCCCACCTGGAGCAACCTCATCATCGGCGTCACGTTGGCGATGATCGCGTACACCGGTATCGAGACCATCTCGAACATGGCCGAGGAGGCGCAGGTACCCGAGCGCACCATTCCCGCCTCCATCCGCGCGACCGTGCTCACTGTGCTGGTGATGTACGCGCTCATCCCTGCGGTTGCGCTGTCGGCGCTACCGGTGGTGCAACTGCCCGACGGCAGCTACGAGACGGAACTCGGCACCACCTACGCCGGTGACCCGATCCTCGGGATCGTGGATCAATTCGGGTTGTCGGGAGTCCCGCTCGATCTGCTGCGCGGATTCGTGGGCATCCTTGCCGCCACGATCCTGATAATCGCCACGAATGCCGGTGTGATCGGCGTGTCGCGACTCACCTACTCGATGGGCTTCTACCGCCAGCTGCCATCGGTGATCAGAAAGCTGCACCCACGCTTCAACACGCCCTACGTGGCCATCGGCATCTTCTGCGTCATCGCCGCCCTCGTGATGATCCCGGGCAAGGCCGACTTCCTGGCCAATATCTACGCCTTCGGCGCGATGCTCTCTTTCAGCATCGCTCATATCTCGGTCATCTGGATGCGATGGAAATCGCCTGAACTCAAGCGCCCATTTCGCGGTGCCCCCAATATCGCATGGCGCGGCCGCAGCATCCCTTTGTTCGCCATCTTCGGCCTGCTGGGCACCGGGGGCGCGCTGGTGGCAGTGGTCGTGCTGCGGCCCGACGCGCGCTGGATCGGAATCATCTGGATGGCCGTGGGCCTCGTGATGTACGTGGCCTACCGCAAGCACATCAAGGTGCCGTGGACCGAGACGGTCACGCTTGAGCGCACCGCACCGGTGGCCGAAGTGGACATCGCCTACACCAACATCCTCGTGCCCATCGTCGCCACCGAGGCGTCGGAGGAGATGATGGTGACCGCAGGCAAACTGGCCGCAGACGCCGATGTGCAGATCGCGGTGATCAACGTGGTGGAGGTTCCGGTCGAGCTGCCCCTCGAGGCGCGCATGCCTCGTGAGGAGCGTGCCGCAGACGAACTTCTCACCCACGCCCGGGCCATCGCCGAGGAGTACGGGGCCACGGTGGTGACACGCGTGATCCGCGGGCGGCAGGCCGGTCGCGCAATCGTTGACGAGGCCAGGGCGACGAAGGCCGAGGTGATCATGATGGGCGTGGCATCACGGCGTCGCGTGGGCGATCGGCTCTTCGGACGCACGGTGGACTACGTGTTGCGGCACGCACCATGCCGGGTGGTGGTCACGAGCGACCGGCGTCCGCCCAGCCCAAGCGCCACAGCCGCGTTGGGTGCGGCGGCCTCCACCGCCGTCTCCGGTGTCCGCAAGCCGCCCCGAGACCCCGAAACGCGCTAATTCTCACACCTTCGTCACGATTGGCATAACACGTTTTCGGGCAGGTCGTGACCGTCGTTACGAACTCCCTCAGGCGTGTGTATAAGCGGAACATCGGCATGTTCGGCGTGCCGATAGACCGGCCGATACACGCCGACTTCGTGCGACTCGGAACTTATTGACGCGCCCGTGATGTGGACCTACCGTCGTCCATGCATGAGGAACGACCAGCGAAACCCACTTCTGCGTACCCGTGACGGGCGCGCCCTCCTGCTCACGCAGGCCGCTCACGCGCTCGCGCAGGGAATGATGACGGTCATCATTCCGTGGCTCATCCTCGAGAGTGGTGGATCGCTCTCACAGGCCACCGCCGGGTTTGCCATTACCTTCGTGCCATTCCTTCTGCTGGCCGTACCGGCCGGAATTGCCGGTGACCGCCTTCCACGACGACCGCTGCTCGCCGTTGCCCTCGGTTCCGGCATCGCCATCGCAGCCGGTCTCGCCATTGCGCTGTCGGTGGGCCAGCCGGGAATCTGGGTGCTGTACGCCGGCGCCTTCCTCATCGGATCCGTACGAGTATTCGTGGATGCCGCCATGTTTGGCGCACTGTCCACCATGACGGAGCGCTACGAGATGATGCCCGCACAGGCCGCACTGGCACAGGCGTTCAACCTCGGGTACTTCGGCGGCCCCGCGATTGCCGGGCTCGCGCTGGTGCTCGGGGCCAGCGACGCCGTCTGGATGGTCGCCGGTGCGCTCGCCATCGCCGTCATCGGTGACACGTCGGCATCGGCCCGGTTCGACGAGCGCGTGCGGTCCGACGCATCGAGGCTCCCCATCCGCCGCGGCCTGACGTTCCTCTTCCTCTCGCGCGACCTTCGTGCGCTCACGGTCACCGCGATCGCATGGAGCGTTGCGTCCGGTGCCGCCATCAGCCTGGCGGTGCCGCTCCTGCGCAACGATCTCCATATGTCCGGGGCCGCACTTGCCGCCGTGCTCGGGGCCGGTGTTGCCTGCATGATGCTGGCGACGCCCATCATCACCCGGCTCGACCGACGGCATGCCGATGAGACCATCGTGGTGCTCGCCTGCACCATCTACGTCATCCCTGCCGTCGCCATGGCGATTGTGCCCGGCGTGCTCGGCACCGCGCTCGTCTATGCGCCGCTCATGCTCGCCAATGCGCTGTGCTCCGCGACGCTCATCGGCGCCCGCGCACGACGCGTGCCGCAGTCGATGCAGGCGTTGGCAGGGGTCGCCGGCCGCACGCTGGTAATGGCTGGCCTCGCCGTGGGAGCATCGCTCGGTGGCTTCGCCGCAGAGTGGGTGGGTCCGCGTGGTGCCTACGCCATCGTGGCGCTGATGCTGGCCATCACGGCCCTCTCCGCACGCCCCGCGCTGTCCCGTGCGCGCGACCGCCGCCTGCACGGTCGCACCGTCACCGCCCCGTAGCGGCGTTCGGCCAGAGACCCGGCTAGGGTCAAACCGTGCGCAAGTGGTCGGCAATCATCATTCTTGGGCTGGCAGACTTCATCATGGTGCTTGACGGCACTGTCATGAACGTGTCGATCACGACCGTCGTGCGCGACCTCGACACAACGGTGCAGGCCATGCAGTTGGCCATCGCCACATTCGCGCTGACCATGGCGGCATTCATGCTCACGGGTGCGGCCATCGGCGACCGGCTTGGCCGCAGGCGAACATTCGTCATCGGGCTCTGTATTTACGCCGTGGGTTCGTTCCTCACCGCGATCGCCCCTGGGTTCACCATGCTGTTCATCGGCTGGTCGGTGATTGAGGGCCTTGGCGCCGTGCTGGTGATCCCGGCCGTCGCCGCACTGGCCGCCGCCAACTATCAAGGCCGTGATCGCGCCATCGCCTACGGCATCCTGGGCGGTATCGCCGGAGCCGCCGCGGCTGCCGGTCCGCTCATCGGCGGCTGGGTTACCACGTACTTCTCGTGGCGCTGGGTGTTTGCCGCCGAGACCGTCATCATTCTCGTGGCCATCCTCCCGCTGGTGCGACAGATCGGCGACGGCGCCCGCCGTCCGGCGAAGAGCCGGTTCGACCTGGTCGGAGTCGCGCTGTCAGCGCTGGCGATGGGCCTGATTGTGCTCGCCCTGGTCAGCGCCAGCTCGTGGGGACTGATCGAGCCCATCGACCCGCCGTTCACCATCGCCGGCTTCTCGCCCGTCATCCCCATCGTCATGGTGGGCCTCTTCGTCGGCTGGGCATTCATGCGATGGGAGGCCCGTGTGAATGCAAAGGGGCACACCCCGCTCCTCGGCACCGACCTCCTCCAGATCCCGGTGCTGCGCGCGGGGCTCGGATCAACCATGGTCATGTACTTTATCGTCGCTGGCTCCTTCTTCATCCTGCCGCTCTACCTGCAGACCGTGCTCGGGCTTGACGCGCTGGGATCGGGTCTGCGCATCCTCCCCATGTCGCTCGCGTTGTTCGTCCTGGCGCTTGTGGGCTCGCGCCTGTCGGCACGCATCTCTCCACGCACGCTCGTGCAGGTGGGTCTGGCGCTCGGTATCATTGGCGTTGCCCTGCTCATGACCAGCCTCGGCCCCGAACTCACCGGACCCCGCTTTGCCATCGCCATGACCATCCTCGGTGCCGGACTCGGGCTCGCCTTCTCGCAGTTGGGAAACGTCAACCTGTCGGCCGCCGACATCACGCGAAGTAGCGAGGTGGGTGGCCTGCAGGGCACGATGCAGAATCTGGGCATGTCACTGGGCACCGCCCTGGCGGGCACCGTGCTGTTTATCGGGCTGGCCACCACGTTCCAGACCCAACTGTCGGGCCAGCCGGCCGTCAACCAGCAACTCACCCAGCAGGCGGCAGCGGCCACCGCGAGCGGCATCGCCGTGGTACCGGCATCAGACGTGCAGACCGTTGCCACCAACGCCGGTCTGCCGCCAGACGAGGTGGATGCCGTGGTCACCGCGTACTCCGATGCCAAGCTGCAGTCGCTGCGAGCCGCCCTTGCCATCGTGGCCATCGTCGGTCTCTTCGGCCTGTTGCTGACCCGACGCCTGCCAAGTGCGCCCCTCACCGACTCTCCTGCCGCAGCAGGAACCCCCCTGTGACGCCGATCCGATCGCTTCCGGCAATCCCCTTAAATGCGCGCAGCGCATCAACGCCCGCTGCCGCGGCCCGATCCGCGGCATGTCATCTGAACGCCAGTTCGCTGGCAGACGCCACTCGCGAAGGAGACTCCCATGGGTTCTGAGTTTGAGGTCGTGCTCGACGTGCAGGCATCACCCGCCGAGGCGTGGGCCGTGGTGGGCGACCCGTGCGGTGTCACCCGCTGGTACCGGCTCTACACGTCGTGCACCCTTGAGGGCAATACACGCACACTCGAGCGCGCTGACGGGGCGGTTGTTGTGGAGGACCTGCTCTCCCGGGACGACGACGACATGTCGTATTCGTACGCCGTCGCGGCGGGACTCCCGCTGGCCGAGCACGAGGCCTCGTTCCGGGTAGATGCCCAGGGCGGCGGGTCGCGCATCACCTGGCGCACCCGGGCCGTGCATGAGGACCCCTCCATCGATATGGAGGACCGCCTGGCCGATCGCCAGCGCGAGGCCCTCGAAGGGCTCCGGGCACTGCTCGACGACTGAGCCGCATTCTTCAGTGGTTCTTCGGTTTCTCTTGCCGTGCCCTGACATTGCGAATGCATCACGGGGATGCGCGGATCACATTCGTGGTCCGCAAACCCCCGTGAACGCCGGAGGACAGAGGTGAAGACCGGAACAAAGCGCATCGCTGGTCTCGCGCCGTCGGCGGCCCCCCAGGTGTCCGGTACGGCAGACTCGTCCCCATGAGAGTTCTGGTGGTGGACGATGAGGAGGCAGTGCGTACCGCTGTACGGCGGGCCCTGACCCTCGCAGGCTATGAGGTGGAGATGGCAGCAGATGGCGAGGAGGCCCTCGCGTCGCTGGCCGAGCGGGCACCCGACGCCATCGTGCTCGACATCCTGATGCCCGGGGTCGATGGCATTGAGGTGTGCAGGCGCCTGCGGGCCGCTGGCGATCACACGCCGGTACTCATGCTCACTGCGCGCGATGCGGTGGGCGACAGAGTGGCCGGTCTCGATGCCGGGGCCGACGA
>SXGR01191874.1_pt1 | contig 24478 bp, 31 predicted proteins | sample 3174711 | NCBI WGS metagenome assembly SXGR01 (sample SAMN11356860, study PRJNA531348) | freshwater metagenome | isolation source: freshwater sample F1-60 | place: China: Fuxian Lake, Yuxi | collected 2017-12-25
ATTATAATTTAACTCTGGATAATCCTTATCTTTATCGAGTTCTAAATTTTCACAATGAATATGAAGGTATCATTGATGCAGAAAATTTAACATATTCGAATTTTGCCAGATTTATTAATCATCAGGATACTCCCAATTGTCGTTCAACCGTATGTAGCTTAATGATATTAATAACGTCTGAAAAATATATTCCCAAGGGAAGTGAATTGTCGATTAATTATGGAGAATCCTATTGGAAAGGTAGTCAAGATGAAATAAAAGAGTAATGATAATAAACCACGGTTTATTAACTATTCATTCAGAGAGTATTCAGAGAGTATTCAGAGAGTATTCAGAGAGTATTCAGAGAATATTCAGTCAGCAAAGCTTAATAAAAAGCTCCATGACAGGTTTCAAAAAGAGAAGAGTTATACAAGGATTCGGCATAGGAAGAATCAAATGCCTTCTTTTCAAGAGAAACTGTAGCAGGATAGACAATCGGTTGAAGAGGATCTGACTTGTTCATGGCATAGTACAGAATTCGAAAAACTTCCCATACCTTTTCAGATGGTGAATCGTCAAAATGTACATACCCTTGTTCCAACCACTTTTGGCAATCAAGGTATACAGCGATTTCCTTGATATCATTGAAAGCACTTCGAAATGATTGACACCAAGAATCAAAGTCGTTTTCTAGCATAACAGGAAGATCATACTGACTGTCAACAATTGTAAGTAGACACTTTTGGTTCGTAGTGTTCGTGTCGTTCCAATCTTGAGGAAGATAATGAACAGTTCGATATAGTGTTTCCTTCCATGAAACAATGACTGGAAGACGATGAAGAAGATATCCAAGTGCATATGAATCGTCTTCAAGCAAACGCATAATCTTCTTTGCAATTGAAATCGAAGGCACAACTGCCATTGTCACAGTCTTATTTCCAGACAACTTAAGAAATCTTTCTGGAAAGTACCTTTCAGCTGGTGTCGTTGAAACAAAAGAACGCGGAACACGGTTTTTTGGAATGAAGTAGACTTTCTCCTTTACTTCATCAGACTTCTGGGATTCTTGAGATTCCTTTGTTTCGTACAGCTTCAACAGCTTGGAAGCAAGATCGTTTCGAGGCTTGGAAGGAACAACTGGAAGTGATGGCGGAACAAGTGGAGAAACTACATATGTTCCCTTTCGCGGAATTGTTGAAACATACTTTGCTGGTTGGGAAGACTGAGAAGACTGGGAAGACTGGGAAGACTGAGAAGACTGGGAAGACTGGGAAGGTTGAGTTTGAGAAGGCTGAGAAGAACTTCGAAACTTTTGAGGTTCCCATGATTCTGGGTTTTGCCGAGAACCCTTTCGACGAGGATCGTTGTAGCTCCACATTGTTGAATGAGAGTTTCCACGGGAAGTGTGGGAAGTGTGGGAAGTGTGGGAAGAGCGAGACATTTTAACAATAGAGTGAAGTGAGGGAGGGGGTATAAAAATGTAGAAGAAAGATGAGTTATAATTAAATCAAAATTTTTTGATTTAATTCAATTTTTTACATAAACAGACCTGCTGCCTTCATCTTTAAGACAGGAACAGTACTTGGCGCCCCCTTTCGAGTAGCTTCCAATTCTTCAATAACTTCGTGTATATCACCCTGAACACCATGTCGACGTAATACCTCGATTGTCTCTTTTTCGATTTCGTTCTTCTTCTTCCGTCCCCGAGCATTCTTTTCAGATGCAACAAAAACGATATTGTCTAACCGAACACCTTTGCGATCATTTGAATCAAGATATTCAATTACTATACTATCTAAATCCTTTTTCCGTTGACGGAGTTCTTTCATCTGTTTATTCAGATTATGCATCTCTCTGGCAACTCCTTCAAGTTCTTTTAAAGCAGCAGAAATTTCAGACATTTGGTAAAATGAATAATTCTTTATAATAAGTATTTGATAGCCCAAAGGCTATTATTCTCGAGCTTTTCCATATCCCATCTTTTTCAAACCACGAATTGCCAATTCACATGCGTTTTGTTCAGCTGCTGCCTTCTTGAATTCTTTACCTTGCCAAGTCAACTTTCCATCACGAGTGTTGACGCTCAAAGTTGCCGTAAACACAATCTTTCCATTTTCATCGACATCTTGAACAAAATGGATAGAGCTCGTTACTCCAGTACCATCCAACAATTGCTTAAACCTTGTCTTCGCATCGTAAAGATCTTCATACTTCAAAGAAATTTCCATTCCATCAAAGAATGAAGATACGATTCGATAACCGGGTCCAAGACTGACCAAATAACCCTTTCGAGAAGAGTTTTCATCGCAGAGAGCACTCACACGAATAAGAGCACCGTTAAATGCCTCGAATGTATCTTCAAGAAGACTCGGCATCTCATCTCGTCGATTGAGCATATCACTCGCAATGAAATCTCCAAAACCAAGTTTTTCAGCACATTGAGCAAAGATAGCTTTTGAAACCAAGTTAATCTTCAAGCGTGCAAGTGTACCGACTCCGCTTCCATCATTTGCCATAAGTTCTGGAAAACGTTGAGAAAGATAATTCACTACACAAAAGTTAAGGATTGAATCTCCGAGAATTTCCAAAGCTTCATAGTTTTTTGTAGGATTGGCACTTGAATGAGTGAATGCTTGTTCAAATACGTCAATATGTTTCAGATACTCGGCAACTTTAGCTACTGGAAGCTTAGCTTGTCGAGTTAGGATATCTGAAATAAAAGTTTTGAACTTTTCTCCTCGCAAAGGAGAAAATTTCTCATCACTCAAACGCTTCTTTTCATCCTCGTGTTTTTGACGCGCTTCGGCTGTGAATGCGGAAGTTCGAAAGTCAGGGCGTGTTTCATCAGGACGTCCTGCTGGATTTCCTGCTGGATTTCCTTCCGAACGTTCGGAAGGACGTGAGTGCATCGTGTAACCTCCGCGTCCACGCCCGCGACCACGGAATGATCCTCGACTCGGAGGACGCTGTGAGGAAGGAAGAGGAGAAGAGACTGAAGGAAGAGAGGAGGAAGGAGTTTGGGAAGACATTTTCTTTCTTCATGGAATAAACTTAAACATTTCAATTTTTCTCTCCCTCGCTCATCACTCATCACCCATCGTTTAATCTGAACACAAATAAGAATTCGGATTTGATGCAGAACTAATAGAACAGTTATTTAAATGAGAAGATTCATGAGCAGAAGACCGCGAATCAGGTCCATTAGTTCTTCCAACAGGGGCAACTGCAGCATATCCGTTAGGGTGATAATTCACCGAATAATTGTCTTGAACAAGTAAGTTGGTGAATTCTCCAATAGAAACTGTTGAGTGATGATGATTGTTCGAGAGATTTCCCGATTCAGATAAATTGTGTATATTATAAGACATTTGTTTTATACACGAAAAAATTAAAATAATGATAAATATTGCAGTACCTGTCGTGTGGTAGTTTCATTAACAGGCATTTTATATGGACGAAATAAAACTTTTCCTGTATGAGAGCCTGAAATATATGCTAATTTCTCCCATTTCGGGTAAGCTTTTGATAAGAATTGTTCAGATTTAGCAGGGCATGGAAGTATCATTTTAGCATATTCACATGTAGTCAAAGGGTAAAGTTCAGAAGGCTGAAATTTTTCATTCGACCATCTTTTCCGCGCTGTTTTATCTTTATAAACATATTCTCCCTTTTCTTGAACAAATTGAAATACATCAATAAACGGAAACTTAGATTCAAGTTTTTTTAGTTTACTATTTTTTAAATCGTAAACTTTGTATCCAAATGAGACTGGAAGAATACCGAGTCCAAACTTTGAAAAGGGAAGCTTTTCAAAGTTTGGATTATCGATTATACCGATATCAATATCGTCGTCCCAAGGCATTCGATTTTGATATCTGAAAGACCCAAGAAGTGATCCAGCAATTAGAAAATACTCTACCTTATTCTCTCGAAGAAGAAGATTTAATCTCTCCATCATGGACAGTAAAAGAAGATGGTCATTCTTATTCATCATTGTCTGTTTAAAAGGTTCTTTTTCACAATTAAAATCTTTAATCGTGTACAACGGGAGTAATAATTGTAAACATAAACATACTATGAATATTACTACTAAGAAGATAATCCAGACTCTATTTTTTTCTTTCATTTGACATTCGGCACTCGTCTTTACAGTATAACTTAATAATTCTTCAAAAAGAATTATTCGTGTATATTTTTTAACTTCCATAAAGTTCATCATATGTATAACACTTTCCAGACCTCGCGTTACAAACTTGTCCCGACCCATAAAGTTCATCGTATGTATAACACATACTGTCATCATCGTCTTGAACATATCCATCTTCACAATATCCTTGTGAACCACTTTGAGATGTACAAACCTTACCCTGCGAAAAATCCTTTCCTGTTTGTATCTTTGTAGCGATTTCATAAGATGCACGCGCAATATTCTCAATCTTTTTCGGACCACGATATTCAAGATAAAACTTTCCATTCACATACACAACTATATAAGGAACATACCGAATTGGAGTCACAGACGCTTCAGCCATCTGTTGAATACGCATATTATTTGCACTTACATTTGCTACAGCAAAATTTACACCATGAACTTTACCAGGCAACCCCTTAAAATCTTGAAATAATGGTTTACAAATAGGACAAGATATAGAATAAAAAAATACTACAGTAATACCTGGTATACGATGTACTAAATCATATTGACGAGGTATTTGGCTATCTCCATTCATAGCACCAACTATTGACGTATTTTGAGAAGGTTGGAGAGAAAATTCGCGATCAGTCAAGAAAAACAAACCAGATGACATATTGTTTAGTACTTACTTACAATCTTTATATCTGTCGGCTAAAATAAATAATTAATGTAAATAAGACTGATGAAGCGAAGATTGTTCCTGAATATCATGACGAAGTAAACCGTACTGTGCTAAACCGAGCTGGTTATAAACACTGCCTCCTTTGAGGAGGGAATCGGCATCATGTACACTTGAAAGGGTAGATGATGTCGGAGGGCATTGAGAGAGATGATTCTCAGGCTCAGAATAAGTAATCGGATGCGAGTACGGCTGAGCAGGACAAGCATCATACTGAGAGTACATAAACTGTGCCGAAGCAAGTACATTCGATTGGCGAGGGTCGAATGGAATAGAACGAGTAGATCTCGCGAAAGCAGATAATTGTTGAATATCAGACATCTTTTTGATAGTTTGAGATAAAAAAATTTCGTTCTAAAAACTAAATTTTATTAAGAAATGGTCTTCAAGTTATATTTAGTTAATAATACTCAATTAGAATACGTAAATTTGTGTCGATCAAATTTTTCCCAAGAAAGATGTATGTTTATGTTACCAGAATGCTGGGATAATTACGATGATATGGAAGTTATGACTGAGTTTGTGTTTCGGGAAAAGTTAAAGAATCGTAAGAATTATACACTTGTCGATATGTTTCCTGAATATGATCAAGATGATTCTAACGAGGAAAATAGCGATGAAGAAGATCTGAAAGAAGATACTCGAAAGAAATATGTTGACAAGAATGAGGATTCTGAGGAGACTGACGAGACAGATGAGACAGATGAGTCAGATGAAATCGAGAATTAAAGCCAGATTTTACATTAGAAATGAGCGATGATGACAGCAATTCTATTTCTTCAGAAGTAAGTAATACTTCTGAAGTGAAAACTTCTTTTTCGAAAACCTCTTCGAAAAACTCTTCGAAGACATCACAAACTTCTTCGTCAAAGAGGACGGGGAAAACGGAGAGGACTTCGAAGAGTGAGAAGAGTGAAAGACCTCAGATATCGAAAAACTCTTCTTCGACACTTCCAAGAGTTGCTACCTTGAGAACAAGTACTCCAGAATGTAAGATATCTCTCGGAAATACGTTACTTCCCTCTGGTGAAAAAATAACTAAAAGTCACAAATGTTTATTAGCCAGTGGTTCAATTGAAGAAACTATTGGATTAATTGGACGTTTGAAATCCTATCATTTTACTCTGGAAGAGCCAAGTGCTCGTAAAATGTTTATTTTTGCAAGACTAACTAAAATTCAAGAAGATTTATTCGGGATTATTAAAAGTATTACAACAACACCTGTAAACTCAGGAAAATATTCGAATTCTCGTTTCTCGTCTGAAAAAGTGAAAGAACTAGAAGACGCTATTTTAGCATTAAATTCAAAAGCGTATAAAGGTATCCCAGGCTCAAGTACACTTGAATCTGATATTTATGTTATTTGGGCTGTTGTTCGAAGATGTGAAAGACAAGTTATTAATGCGAGAGACCCTTCTCTTGGTATAGTTGTGGAAGAAAATGTCATTCAATACATGAACAAATTAAGTGAGTATTTTTCTCACTTAATTAAGCATACTATAGAACGGTTTTAAAAGTATGCTCGAGTAACTTATCTTATACTGTAATTTGATTCCTTTGTAGATAAAGATTGCATTTCCATTTAACATCTTATATGTATCAGTGCACATAAGAAAGGAACTTAAATTTTCAACATGTTTTTTCGCTTCTTCTTCGCTTGAATAAGCGCAAATACATTCAGAATTGTTCACTACTACGTATATTTTTTGTGGATCTTTAGTCTCCTCTTCGCGAACGTCATCTCGAATCTCTTCGCGAACCTCTTCGCGAATCTCTTCTGTTTGTGTTGAATTTTCACTAAAAAAAGCTGTGTAATATTCTTCATATTCTCTCTCTGAACGTTCTGTACGTTCTGTACGTTCTGTACGTTCTGTACGTTCCGTAGCATGTTCGAAATTCCCAGTATTCCCAGTATTCCCAGTATTCCCAGAATTCCCAGTATTCCCGGTACTTTCTTTCAGCTCACTGTACGAATTTTTAAAGAGATATTTAAATGGATATTTTATAAACGACATCTGCCCTTTATAAATTTAGTTAAGGGTTTTTAAATAGCTGTCCCATAATGCATAAAGATAAATTGTTTTACCGGTTTCTTTCTTAATAACAGGTTCTTCAAACTTTCGAGTAATGTTAAGTGTTCCTTGCGAAAGTTCAATCCCATCAATAGATTTTATATAACCTCCTTTAAGATATATATCGTTACTGTTGAATAGCTTGAATACAGATCCAACTGAAACAAAAAAGTATAATTTTCTCGTGTCATTCTCAGAAAGATTATATTCTTTCTGAGAATCTAATACGTAATCTTGTATTAAATTGTCTTTTAATGATTTACGCTTTATTTTATTCCATAAATCATCCGATCTGCGAGTTGAATTTACTTTCTGAAACTCTTCAAATATTTCTTTTTTCTTTGTCATATCTCCCTTTGACTTCAATCCATAAACCTCACTAAAGAAGTAATGAATATTTTTATAAATTGAATCGACATCTTTATTGTTGAAACAATAATTAAACTCTTTCTTTTTGGTTATAGAATAGAGATTAGTTTCTTTGAAATATATGCCTCGCGGTGTTTCACCGTATGCCAAATTTTCAAATATTCTTTGCCAAAAAGGATCAGTTGTGCAATCTCGGCAAGCAAAAAATATCGGGTAGGTAATTGTTCTCATTTTCTATTAATTGATTGTTTATCTTTATTTCTTTCGTTTTATCATAATAAAGACTAAAGCTAAAATAACTCCGATCCAAACAACGATAGATACACTGGTTGATGAGTTAGTGAGAGAAGTTGGAGAGAGTTGAATTGGATTCGCGGGATTCTCCGTGTGACTCGGACGAGATGAAGTAGATGAAACAGATGTAGATATGGAATCAGACCAAACGCGAACAGTTACAGGCTGAGCACTTTTTAAAGCTATCATACCAATTCCAGAGTTAGCATTTATATTTACACTTGCATAACCACCTTTTGAAGAACTAAAATTTATTAACCCTTCATCAAGATTTTTCTGCGAAGGATAGCCAAACATAAATTCCTTTCCATCTTGGGATTGAACATGAACAATTCCAGTAAAATTTGGATTACCTTCAGTAATATCGTGAAGGGTATGATGAGCACTTAATGTAAAATCTGGCATTTTGTTTAATGCGCTATTTTTCTTTAATTGTACGATTTCTTTTTGTATATGATAAAAAGTATGAGAAATAGTACAAGAAAAAGTATGAGAAATAGTACGAGTACCAAAGGAATAGTGTGATGTTTAATAATTGGTGGAGTATAAGGAGGATTTATTGGACTGCTCTGTGAGTTGTATGCATCTGTTTCGGTGGTACTTTTAACATCTTGAGAATCAATAGGAGTAGGAATACAAGCATATGCTTTTTCTTCGATTCGTGAAGCGTTAATTCCCATTTTCACATAAAACCATCCAATACCAGCACCGGGAAGATGTGATGCTGGCCACCGACTTCCCCAAGAATTACGACAAATCCAGTATTCTTCTCCTTGAGTATTTTTACCCCATCCTAAAATCTCGATACCATGTCCGCCTTCAGATTTTTGACCAGGTTTTGGAGAATAAATACTTACTCCGTCGTAAGAATTAAAATCTGGGTATACAGCAAGTAATGCTCCGATAATTGGACCATCATGATAAATATGTGCTTTCATATTTCGAATTAAATCTCTTCCTTTTCCATCAATTTGAAATGTATTAAATTTTTGAATGCTTGTATAATATCCAGTTGAATGAGTAATACATTTACCAAATGTATTTGGAATATAAGGAGAGTCATACTCCGGAATATAAACTTCAGAAGGGAGAGTACTCAAAGCATCATCAATATCGGCACCGTCACAGTTTTTCTTGTAGCAATTTAATAAATTTTGTACACTTAGAGGTACAGAAGGACCGCCTTTAATTTTAATCCTATCAGCAATAACCGAAGTTATTGCAAAAGCCCAACAACTTCCGCATTGACCTTGATCTCGCTCTGGTGTAAGCTGTGAAGGTTCATATCTAAAACTTTCAGGAAGTTGCTCCTCGGTAGTAAGATGTTTTCGTCGAGGAAGCTTGGTATTACCAATAGTTGTACCAAGAGGAGGACGAGAAAAAGGTGTGCTCATTTAAAATTATCAAGATATAAAAAGATATCCATAAAAGAAAATGTCTTGTTCGAATAGTGTATGCTCCCTTGGATCAACTCAACATTCCACAATGCCTGTCAGTTCTTCTCATATTCGAAGAACTATTTATGAGAGTATACTCTTGTATTATGGCAATCCTCAAATGTATAAGATAGAATCTCCTAACCCGATGTTTTCAATGTATGCTATTGGTGTAGCATGTTTTTGTGCAGAACGTCGATATCTTATTGCTGTCTGTCCACCGGATAGAAATGGTTTAGGATTTCCAATGAATTTATCTCAATTAAATTGGATATCTTTTCAAGCAAGGATAAGTCCAACAAATTATCCAGTCGGTTCAATTTACATTGAAGGTTCTCCGAATCCGTTAACCGAATCTGAAATCATACAGATACCGAATGAAAATGATGTTACAACATATATTGTAAGTGGATACCCTCTAAAAGTTCAATTACTCGGAGATGGAGCAGGCTATAGAAGTCGAGGAACTTTCGGAGAAGCTCTTCAAACGTATAATACTGTAATATATTTTGCGTAAGTTATTCATAATAACCCTAGGGTTATTATTCTACACGTACACTACACACTTTTAATTGTATTGCTTCCACATCTTTCGACAAATTACACATGTTACAAAGACAGTCATACCTTCATCACCTCCACGAGTTTGAATTTGCGTGTTTCGAGTCTTGTTGAAAATCCTTCCTGCTTTCTTACAGTCATTGCACTCATGAATTCCCTCTTCAACGTCTTGAGAATGATCAGCCTCTTCTGTCAATCGAGACTCAATCAATTCACGATAATTGGGGGATTTCCATTCAACCAATCCTGATTTCAATCGCTCAATTAATTCCTTCAGAGGTTCACTACTTGCAAGAATCTCATATGCGATCGAAGCATAAACAAGCTGGAAATTTGTTTCAGTTGCTTTCAACGGAATGTTTTTCAATCGACAAACCAGAATAGTGGCATTGAAAACATGTTTTTCAAGAATTGTACCATTCTTTTCACTCTTGAACTTTTTACCAAACTCCTGAGCAATTTTTTCACGAATAGTCTTCGAGGTGTAAGGATGAGGGGTTCGACTGGTGTAATTGTGTTTCTTTTCAATTACATCTTCCTCATCTTCTTGAAATACCTCAACAGTCAATTCGTCATCTCCTTCAAAAAATACGATATCTTCTTCTTGATCAATTTCAGTCATGTTTTGCGCGTATGTGCAGGGTAGTGAGTACGTGAGCGAGTGAGTTATTTTAATAACCTTCCGAAGAAATTTATTCATTTTTTAATATGACAATACATCGGGAGTTTGAAGTAAATATGAAATTTCCTTAGTGTATTTAGTAATTGTAGTTTCACTTAAACCTACCCGCTGAGAAAACTCCTTCAATTTAATGTTTTTCCTTCCTGTCAATAAAGCGTAATAGTAAACTACTGCTGCTGCTTCACTCTTTGCACGACTTCGATTTAGAGTCTTCGATTTTCCTTCAATTTGTTTATACAATTTAATAACACTTTCAACAGTTTCACTATCGCTATTCCATCCTTCAAGAATATCACGAATACTATCGATAGTACTTGTGTAGGTGATTCGTTTTCGTTCTGTGTCATATTCCTTAATCTTTGTTTCGACAATTTTCATTCCAATAGTAACATTGTTAATAGGGAACTTTTCCAGTAAAGATGCAAGAGTAATATGTTGTCCCATAATTTTATAAGCTTCTAGTAAACATGCCACAATAATGGAACGACGCTTATCAACACGAAAGATACCGCCATTCGTAACTAATTTGAAAATAGAATCTGCTTCATTTATAATTGGATCTGGAATTCCCAATCCTTTGACATCATCTCGAATACTTTTATTCTTTTTCTTTGGAGCCCAACAACGATTACCGTCTCCCATACTTCGGTTATCAGTTGATTTGTACATTTTTGATTCATTTGATACTCCTCTTTTGATTTCAACTCCGCAATCAAGACAAAAAAATAATCCATATTCTTCTGAAATACTTTTATGCAAACACCCTCCCTCAGTGTTAACTCCTGTATTCACTGTACTCCCTGTACTGTCGCTCTTTATACTGCATGCTACACCTGTACTCTCTGTCACCCCTGTACTTTCATTTGTTAACATTTCAAGTTGACTAAATACATCAAAATCGTCAGAATTACTATCCATTGTATTTAGAAGGGTGATAATTTTAGTAACCATGGAAAAATAAATTTGTTCACTTTTTACATAGGTTAAAGATACATAAGTATACAAAATGAGTTCAATAGAGATTGTAATTCTGCAAAAATTTAAGAGCGGATTAGTCGAGTTTATTGATGAACTAATTAACTGGATGCCAGTTGATGAAGAACTTCTTGCAACTCGTATACTTATTAATGATCAACTACCAATTGTATTTTTAATGGAGAAGTTCATAGAGCATATTCTTCCATTGGAAAGTCAAATCGTAAACCGAGAGGAGGAGTTTTTCTTAAACGATCCACAAGTTTTTGGAAACGTAAAAGATCAAAATAAAATTTTAAGTCTTAAGAACCTCTGGACAAATCCTGAGTTTACAAAGTCTGATAAAGATAAAGCGTGGAAATGGATGGAATTTTTTGTAAAGTGTACCAAGCTTTACCTTCAACATCACAAAGATTAATTTCTATCTAGAAATTAATTAATTTTATCACTTACTCGAATTGAGAATGCTTGAATAAGAAGAGTTATTAGAGCTCCTAAAACTCCCCACATTACACCATTACCAAAAGAATGACTATCCATAAACTTTCCGTATCCAATACTTAAACCACCGAGAATAATACCTACAAATATAGATACTATTATTCCAATAAAATCAGGTACAAATGCTTTATAGTTTTTACTTAACCAGTTTAGGTAAAGAGTCATTACAATTGATTGAAGAATAACTGCTAAAATTATCCCAGGAATAATATTTTGATATTTCATCATGGTAAATGCGGGAAGTAATGCTGTTAATGCAAAAATCGCAAATATAACTGTTCCTGGAGAAACAAGTGGTTTCGATGAACGAGAAGGAGACGACGAAGGTGACGACGAAGGTGACGACGACATTTTATGGTAGAGAGAATAAATATTACTTCTGTTGTTCATCAAGTTTATTCTTTAACCGCATAGCAGCTGCCTTTAACCGAGGATCTTCAATAGCTTTCTTCAATGCGACAGGATTTTTCATAAGAACTGCAACCTTAGCATTGACTTTCTTTGCTTTTGCATCTGCTTTACGTTGTTTTAATTCAAGTTGACGACGTTCTGCTCGTGTAGTTGGCTTTGGAGGAACTGTTGGATCAAGATAAGGGTAAGTTCCATTTTCATTAATTTTCTTTACCTCCTCTCTGACAGCCTCTTCCTGTGCGGAGAAATGACGAAGAAAATCAGTAAATGATAAATTTTTGTACATCTCATCGTCAGTTGGGTCACCTGTTTTAAAAGTGGAATTTGAAGTGGAGCTCATCGTAAGAAGTGTAAGAAGTATAAGAAGATTTATGTATATAAATCTTCTTTAATTGAATGGGTTATCAACCCTACATGTACATACTCATGTACATTGGATTGTCAATAAGTTCATTTGTTAATTTAGCAACATCTTCTGGTCGTACAGTATAACTCTTTGTAATATCGGAGAGAGTAAAACTCGTCTTGACATTCGATTGTTGGAGGAAATGAATCTTTGAAATTACTTCTCGGAGAATGCGATTAAGTTCTCGAACACCTGGTGTTCGATTGTCTCCAATACCAATAATGTAATTGATAGTTTCATCTGGAATAACGATATCTCCAGGAGGAATTTTCATATTCATAAAATGTTTAGGAATTAAGTGTTTCTTTGCAATGTGAAATTTTTCTTTCGATGTGTAACCAGGAAGAGTAATTGTAAAAATTCGATCACGAAGAGCACTGTCTACAGGCATTCCATTCATTGATAAAACAAACCAAATTCCAGATAGATTTAAACTCACATCCCGTCCAAGATAGTGATCTTGATACCTTGAGTTTTGTAAAGGGTCAAGAACATGAAGAAGCATACTGGTAATTGTTTGATTCTGTGCAATTTTCTCAAACTCATCAAAGAAAATTACACCATTACAATACCCCATTTCAATAAGAGCATTTGTAATTTCTCCAGGACGAGATCCAACATATGTGTACGAATGACCTCGAAGAGTTTCAGGATCTGTAATACCTCCGCATGAAATTTGAGCAAAAGGTGTATCGAGACACTTGGAAATAAGGCGAGAAATCATTGTCTTTCCAATTCCTGGCGGTCCAACAAGTCCGAGAGTACATTCTTTCATTTCCGGATTCGAAATCCTTGCGTTAGCAAAAACAAGAAGTTGTTCTTTAACTTTTTCAAGACCGTAAATATTCTCATCAAGAGAGTCTTTCATTTTGCGAAGGAAAACACTTCGCGAATCAGTAAGTGGTTTACATCTACGAAAGGGTAAAGAAAGACAGGTAGTAATCCACTTTTCCAACTTTGCCTTTTCATCATCTCCAGATGAGAGGTCGCACATTCGAAGATATTCCTTCAAAATGTGACTCTTGGTCGAATCATCTGCATCAAGAGCAACAATTTGATGATCAAGCGGAATTGATGATGATAAAGATAGTAATCGTTCCTTTGACTCTTCATAAGTTTGTTGAGAACCTTCAGGAAGACGAGAGTAATCAGCGTAACGCCTCTTTGCTTCAGTAATCTCTCGGACAACTATCTTATGATACTCGATATACTCATGACTCGGATAAGGAATTGAACGGAGAACATCATACATCTGTACGATTAAAGCTTTATCTTCCCTTCGCATCGGTGTTAATAAAACCTGAACAATGTTTACTCGTGTTTTAGTAATATAGTCCAAAGTTTGAATATACTCTTGATATGCCATTGGGTTAATATCCTTAAACTTTTCAAGAATCATGGATAGACTCTTTTCGTCAGTTTCCGACGTGTCTGACTCAGTACCCGAGTCGGTATCCGAATCAGAGTCATCAGAGTCTGATGACTCTGACGTAGAAGATCGAGATCGTAAATTGTAAGGATGTTCAACTTTCTTCTTTTTAGTCGAAGGCTGTTCATCATCATCAGAAAATACTAACTGACGTTTAGTGTTTAAGGTAGATAGAACCGGAGTTGAAGTTGGAAATGAATCCGGAGCGTTATGTGACATCTATTTTATTAAAATAGATGTACTTTTAGATTCTCATTTTTATCGTCACTGAAAACATGGATTGTCTGGCTCATGTAGTTCACCGGGAGTTCCGATACAGTCAGTATGAGGAGGACGGCGATTATCCTATGATACAGGGGAAGCAGAATAGGGATATATCTTTCCTTCTATCTTTCCCCACATCTTTTTCAAATCATCATACCTTAATGTGACAAGAATAGCAACAATAATAAAAAGAGCGTAAAGAGATGACAGATTCATTTATACTACCTTCAAAAAATAAAAATATCGAATCTAATTACAGGATAAAATGATTTTACAAAAAAGAAGATAAAATTTTCAATCAACTCTTCCACTCTTCCACTCTTCCACTCTTCCATGATTTTTGATTTTTTGTTAATAGATATCTCTTACCCGAAATATAATTTCGAGGAAAAATCTTTTCAATTTGTTGAAGTTATGTGGTTATCACGCATAAATTTCGCGGGAGTGTGGAATCAAATTTTAGGAGCTCAAATTTTTTTGAACGAGGGAAACGACCAAGGAGACGACGGAAACGACCAAGGAGACGACGGATAATGTCGAAAAAATTTGAATTTTTTTCAAAAAAAGAAAGAAATTTTTACCCTTCCAACTCTCTTTCAAACTCTCTTTCAAACTCTCTTTCAAACTCTCTTTCAAACTCTCTTTCAAACTCTCTTTCAAACTCTCTTTCAAACTCTCTACTCTCTACTCTCTACTCTCTACTCTCTACTCTCTACTCTCGTAAGAAAATGTCCGTCTCATTGATTGATTTTGCCTTTTTCTTGTTTTTCTCCTCTTCTTTCTTCCAGCTTACGATTTTGAAGGTAATCGTATTGTACTTCCTCTTTTTCTTCTTCATTGGAGTTTTTCAAGCGTTCTTTCTCCAATTCATCTGGGCTGGTCTTCTTTCAGGGCAAAATGAAATTGTCATGAAGCTGACTCACTTTTACACCACCGTTTTCGTTCAGTTTCGTATCGCTTTCTACACGGTGTTTTTTCTTGTCTTCGTTGCTTTCAAGGTTCTGTTTTGAAGTTCTCTGTGTTCTCTGTGTTCTCTGTGTTCTCTGTGTTCTCTGTGTTCTCTGTGTTCTCTGTGTTCTCTGTGTTCTCTGTTTTGAATAAAATTTAATATCCTTTGGGATATAAAAACCCCTATATTAAAATTGAAACCAATTCACTTTCATACCTTGTATAAAAATGGATTTTATTGAGGATTATTCGAGAGGAATTAAAACTCGCTCTTGGTTTCGCGACGAAATTCTTCATCGAGATGAAGATCTACCTGCAATCATCAAATATAATAGTGAAGATAAACCAGTCGAAATGTATTGGTATCAGCATGGAGAGATTCACCGAGACGGAGATGAACCAGCAAAAATAAAATCCGATAACGATGGAAGTCTTATTCTTAAATCTTGGTATAGGCATGGAGAACTTCATCGAGACGGGGATAAACCGTCTTTAATTCATTTCAAAAAAGGGGATGGTATGCCTAATTTTTATTTCCACCAAAACGGAAAACTTCATCGAGATGGAAATGAACCAGCTGTAATCACATTTAATGGAAGTTTATTATGCCAAGCATGGTATCGCGATGGAAAGCTTCATCGCGAGCACGGATATGCTCGTCGTTTAATCGAATGCGATTTCATTCAGGAAGAATGGTTGGTAGACGGGAAATTCTCTCGAGAAAATGATTTACCAGTCTCTGTAGAATATCGTACAAACGGAACACGACTTGAAGCGTGGTATGGCGATTCAGCAATTCTATACGGTTCAGAGGATAGGAGTCCATTAGAAAGGAGTTCGGCGGAAACAGAGGTAAGGAGATCTCGTGGAGATCTCCCAACAGCCATTGGTTATCGACAAGATGGAAGTGTTTCTTTTAAAAGGTGGTGTCGAAATAAAACACTTCATCGAGAAAACCTTCCTGCATTCATCAAGTTTGATCGTGATGGAACTATTTTGAAAGAAGAATATTACACCAATGGTCAAAAGGTTCGGAAAGTTTTCACCGCAAAAGAGATTGGATGTGTTGGAGAGGTGTGTCCAATTTCTCGAGATGTATTTGAAGAGAATGATAGAGTTATTCGGCTGAAGTGTAATCACATTTTTAGAGAAGTTGAAATAAATACATGGTTAGTTGACCATAATACTTGCCCCTTTTGTCGATTAAAAGTTTAATAATACCTCATGAGGTATTATTAAAGGTATATTCCTTCCGTAAAAATGAAGACCCATAAGTTTGAATTAGAATGTGATATAAGAGATCATATTCTGAATTGTTTTGATAAATTAAATGGAACAAATTATTGTGATTTAGCAGTTTCAACAAAAAGGATAAATTCTTTTGCAGTTCATAAAGACAAAATACACTGTTACAATCTTTCAAATAAACGATTAAAAAACTGTCAAAACCAAGTACCTATTGATGAATTTAAAGCAACCGAGATTGTAGTCCCTGTATGCCTTTCAATGGATGAAACCAAGAAAAGAAGATGGATTCATGCTATGAATAGATTTTTTAAGTTTTTAAAGAAAGAAAAGCTTGGAAAAATTCTATCAGATTTGGAAAAGAAAACAGATAAGCACTTAAGAGGAGATTTGAAGTTGACTCCGGGTTCAAGTCGAACAAACAGATTAGAAAAAAATTCATTAAAATACTACCAAGATAAGATAAACGATTATTTTACCTTTATATTGTGGATGTTTAACATCTGCAAGAAATGTCCATGGCACATTCCTAATTGTTTTAATGGATTATCTGTTAAGCAAAATGAAGACGGTAAAATAGTTGGAATTGATATTTGTATGTCACCATCAGATGTCAATGCTCGAGAGATGTTTAGAGATGATAAAGGTGTTGATCACGTCTACGACTGTGATACAATCTGTCTTCGGAATAAATTTACCGATGGTGAATGGAGATGGAATATGTGGTTTAAATCAAGTAAAAGGGATAAATCCTCTGAAATCGATTTGAATTTTTATAAATTTGATTTTGCGAATCGAGAATATAAAATGAACAATCTCGAAAAGTGAATTGATTTTCAAAACAAAAGAACTTCTTACAGTCTAAAATGTCTTCAGAAGATGATTTCCATCTCCTTTAAATGAACCAATTCCTTCAGTATTCTCAACGCCTTCAGTATTCTCAACGCCTTCAGTACCCTCAACTTCCCTGACTTCTCCTGTAACTGATATTTATTCCGAAGATAATTCGTATATCTATCTTATTCAAGATGGAGACTATCTTGGAACACAAGTCTACAAAATTGGACGGACAACACAAAAGGAATTGATGGTTTAGGAGAATTAGCGGAGAGATCTGTAGAAGGAGGTTGAAAGTTAGCCATACTGTGTTTATATTTTATATGAATTCATATATTCCCCAAGAGGAATATACTCAATGATACTCAATAATGATACTTAATGATACTCAATGATATCAAAATGGAAATGTGGTGTTTTGAATTAAATTTCCAGTAAATATATTTCCTGTTGAAGAACTACTGATATTTGCGTAATTCCTTATAGTACTTGTACTTCGATTACCAATAAAAAGAGGTCTTTCTTCAGGGAGATGCAATTGAGAATTCATGTTAATATCACTCTTGAAAATATTTCCGATAAATGTTGCGTATACACCGTTACTAGCTAATTCAGATACATCTCCGTTGAACAAACAGTTGTGAAAACTTAAATATTGTAATTTACCATAATCTATTATAACACTACCAGTTATTGTCCGATCAAATGTACAGTTATTAAAACTCAAGTTTGTTCCAGATAAATTCACAAGATATATATGCGTAGGATCTCCTCCATTTGAAAGCGATGGTGAAAAAAGACATCCTGAAAATTTTATTTGTTCCCATGGAATAAATGTATCAAACATGAAATTCAAATTTGTTCCATCAGTCAAATAAAATTCGCAATTTTCAAAAGAAACGCGTTTTGCATATTCACTATTGACTCGATTATTAAATACACATTTTTCGAAGATTGAGTCAAGTGCACTTACCGCGGAAATTCCATTGAACTTTACATTTGAAAATTTAGCTGGAGCCTTTGGATGGACTTGATCGTTAATATCAATATAATCTTGATAATTCATTAAAATAAACACTACATTCTCCAAAGATGATAAACTTCCAATTTCGGCATCTGATACAACCCCTCCAGTCCCTTTTATTTCTAATACATTCGCACTTGCCTTTTCCATAAAAACATTTTCTCCAAAAGTTTCCCAATAAATACCTCCATTTACTGTTATACCTCGAATTCTTGCTGAAATTGCATTATTAATAAAGTTACTTGAAGTGCGAATATTCTCAAGATTATTATTCGAATTTGCGAGAGTCAGAGTATGACACGCTACAATTTCGATGTTGGTATCAGATCCAAAAATATTCAAATAATTGCAGACAACATTCTTAAAAGTTGTATAAGAACCATTAATCGTCAAATTTCCACATTCAATGTTTTCACACTTACTTTCAGCACCGTTAAAAGAAGTACCTTGTGATTTTATATTCTTAAACTTATTTTTAAAGCCATTTTGTTCAAGATTTTTACATTTAATATCAGTAAAGTTATTTAATTCTCCGTTTATTGTTACATCCATCTCACACACTATTTTATCCAAATGATTATCTGATCCACTCACAGAAAGAGTACAGTTTTCAGAAAAAGAACCATTTGAAAGGAAAACAAAATTCTCTAAAACCCATTCAATAGTTCCTGGGGTTTCTCCCGAAGTTTCCTGAATTGCTGTAAAGGAGTTTATTTGTAAAGGGTTTGTTACACTTCCTTGAAAAGTAATTCTTCCATTTCCGCGATGAACTAAATTGGAAATTCTACATCCAGACATTATTGCGATGTTGTCATTGTTCGCGTGATTAAGTGTAAGATTGCGAATATCACAATCAACAAGATTCAGATAACGATTATTAGTCATTGTATCAAAAACACAATTCTCAAGTATAGAATTTTTTAAATTACAACTAAAGAAGTAAGCATGTGTTATCACTCGAACATTCTCCATTCGAAAGCGAGATGTATCGAAAATTCCGTTAAATTCTTTATTCGAATTCAAAATAATCCGAATATTTTCAATATGAACTCCAAGTTCACAAGATAAAAACACTATTTGATTGACTCCAGTAATAGTTAAAGTTGGAGAATTTGAAGGTTGATCAAAGTTATTTAATGCTCCAATAATTTGAATTGAGGGACAAGTAATACCTATCATGGATACATTTACATTATAATCAACATATAAAGTTACAGGGATTGTTACATTTAAAAGTTGGGTATCCACGGTATTCCCTTTGACAAATAGCCTTGAATAACCAGCATCAAACGCTGATTTTAAAGTCGGATATTCAACGGTTCCAACTTCGACTTCCCAAAAAATGTTTTCTCCTCCACTTCCTCCACTTCCTCCAGTCCCTGAAGGACCCGTTGGTCCTTGAATACCCTGAATACCCTGAATACCCTGAATACCCTGAATACCCTGAATTCCTTGAGGTCCAGTAGCACCTCGTTGTGCTAGTAAACCACTTTGAAAAGATAATCCAAAATTGCGTATACGACTCATTTTAAATACTGGTAAAATAATTTCACACTTTTAAAATGAGATCATATGTTTCTCCACGATTACTGGGATTCATGATTACTTGGATATTTTATCGAAACAATATTTTCACTGGTACTTTAAATGAAAACACCAGTGATAGTAACGATAGCAATATTCTTCATACTCTTTACACTCTTCATGACAACCCGTAAAAATACGAAATTATCGGTATCAAATACTGCCTCGACATGTCCTCTCGGACAATATCAATTTGTTTCAGATAATGGAACCTCTGTCTGTATAAGTGGTCCAATAAGTACTAACTCACCTCAATGTATTGATAAAATCGTTGAGAAGGATGGAGTGAAATATTCTTACAATACGTGTAAAGTTCCTCATATAGGATGCGAAAATTCCCATCTTGAATTAGATGGTAGTACAATCTGTGAGCTTGGGTATTTATCTCAATGTAGACCTGAAGATGTTATTGTTCAAGATGGTAAAGTAATGTGCAATTCTCGTGACCCACGATCAGATTGTACTGATGAGGTTAAAGATGGAATATCTTACAATACGTGTAAAATTCCTCATATAGGATGCGAGTCTTCAGTACTTAATTTAGATGGAAGTACTACATGCAATGGAGTATTCCTTGATAAATGTCATGACTCCGATATTGTATCTACACATAATATGTATCCATATGGGATTAAAGCCAATATGAATAAAATAATGTGTTCCAATTCACAATGTCACATTGCACAAATTGAAAAGGATGGAATAGTATACACTTTCAATACATGCCAAGTTCCTTATCATTCGTGTCCTGATGTAACTGTTCAACCCGATGGTAGTGTCAAGGATTGTCTGTTAAAAGGATATGGTGGTAAACAAGATTTAGCCAAATGTCCGTGGCAAAGGATAAAGGTGATAGACGGTAAAGTTATGTGTGATGTGTAAAAACTTTAATTCCTCAAAAGGAATTAAATATACTCTTAAACCACTCCTTCTAGATACGCAAAATATACTTTTCGGAGAGATCTTGAAATGTTTCAAATGTCATTGTTTGAAAAGATGTTTCTCCTGACTCAATGATATATTCAAAAAACCTTACTTCTGTCTTATAAGGTTCATAAGGAAATAGCAAAAGACTTGTTGGCGTAGCAATTGTACAATCGTAGAGATCATATTGCTTCAACTTTTCTGAAAGAATTTCTTCAATATTTAGCACTACTTCATTTGTCTTTGGATCCATCAAGTAATTTTCATAACATTCGGAAGCGGTGACAATGTGAAGTAGTCCATTGTCAAGAATTCGCATCTTACATGAACCGTGATAAGGTTGATCTGAAGATTTGTCAATAAACTCTCCGAAATCTTCAGTAGTTCCTTCGGTTAGCTTTTGAGTTTCAGTATCAATAACTAAGATACGAAGATTTCCTTCAATATCGTCAACTGTCGAATACCATAGCAAAATATACCTGCCATTCGGACTTAGAGAGACCCATTGATTGATATTCGTAAATGAACACGCAGAAATCATTGAAGAAGAGGTATAAATGTCATACCACTTTTGTTCACCAGTGTTAAGATTCTTCCATTTGATTTCTACTGGATAATCTTGTACTCCTCGCTCTCTTTCCTCTCTTCCCTCTCTTCCCTCTCCTTCCGAATCCCCTCGTTCCTCCATTTCTCTACCACTCCTCCACCACAATGGTGCATTAACCTTTACAAATGCATTACAGTTGGAAAAAGAAAATTTTTGAAAAGGCATGAGTGAGGAGAGCAGGGAAGAGTAAAAGAAAAGTAAAGAGTTAAATTTCTTTCCTTCTTCAATTTCTTATTCAGTTTTTTGATAAAGAGTAAAATGAGAGTCTACGAGAGTAAAATGAGAGTCTACGAGAGTAAAAGTGAGAAATATATTCTTCTGACAACTTATTCAAATGACCGCAGTTCTAATAATTTTCGATAGCGATTTGGATCTGAAATCTGAAACTTGGCACCATAACGGGAAGCTTCACCGAGATAATGATTTACCAGCTTGGATTGACTATGATAGGTTTCAAAGTTTTAAACAGTGGTACCAGCACGGAGAGCTTCATCGAGATAATGATCTACCAGCTTGGATTCAATATCATGATGGAAAAATTTCTGATGAATCATGGTATCAGCATGGAGAGATTCACCGAGATAATGATCTACCAGCTTGGATTGAACATAATTATGACAATGAATCTGGAATTCGTAAAAAGTGGTGGAAAAATGGTAAGCTTCATCGAGATAATGATCAACCGGCTTGGATTGAATACAACGAAAATTACATTTTCAAACAATCTTGGTGGCAAAATGGAAAGCTTCACCGATGTGGTGATTTGCCAGCTATGATATACTATAATCGTGGAAGTGTCTCTGATGAATATTGGTATCAGAACGGAGAGCTTCATCGAGACGGAGGATTATATGCTCAACGTGTAATTGATATTCAAGGATGTGCACAAGAAGAGTGGTTCAAACATGGAAAACATTATCGAGAAAATGATTTACCAGTACTCGTTTGGTATCGAGAAAACGGAACAGTTAAGCTTCACGTATGGTGTGGAGACTTGACAGTCTATTCTGACAACTTAAGTAACAATCGAAATGATCTTCCTACAGGTATTGGTTATCACGAAAATGGAACTATCTCTTTTCAAAGGTGGTGTAAAAGTAGAGAATTTTACCGAGAACTTCATCGTGAAAATGCTCCCGCATTGATCGAATATGATCAAAATGAAAATATCATCGAAGAAAAATGGTACACGTATGGTATTCTAATTTTGAGATCCTTGACATCAAGAGAAGTCGGATGTGTTGGAGAGATGTGTCCTATTTCTCAAGAACTCTTCGAGCCAGAAGATAGAGTTATTCGCTTACCGTGTACTCACATTTTTAAAGAAGTTGAAATAAATACATGGTTAGATGACCATAATACTTGTCCCTCTTGTCGAAGAGTTATTAGTTAAATCATTTCCCGAGGGAAATTATTCTTACAGAGTATTCTTACAGAGTATTCTTACCGAGTATTCTTACCGAGTATTCTTACCGAGTATTCTTACCGAGTATTCTTACCGAGTATTCTTACCAATTCCTAGGACTGTACGGTGTCATAATATACTTTTCAGCAAAGTAACGAATCTGTTCACGAGACAAAGTAATAAATTTACTTTCCTCTGTTTCTGCATCATATTCAAGAACTTCATCTCCATATACATTTGAAAGTACCAGCAACCCATGAGGTACGACAATTGTAAAAAGAAAGCTACCAGGTTGTCCGACAATTAGATCTTCGATGTCGAGAGTTTTTCCCGTGACTCGATCGTAAATGTAATTTTCATAGCTATCAGGAGCTCCATTTGTGAAATGAAGAAGACCGTTGTCAAGAATTCGAATTATACACGACCCATGATGAGGCTTATCTGAAGATGTGTCGATAAATTCCCCAAACTCTTCAGCAGTTCCTTCAGTTAGTTGTTGAGTTTCAGTATCAATCACCAAGACACGGAGACGTCGGAGAATGTCTTCCATAATCGAATACCAAAAGACAATTTTCCTTCCATTCGGGCTCAGTGTAACTTTCTTTTTGTCGTTAACCAAAACACAACTTGAGATCAAGGTACCAGTAGAAATATCGTACCACTTTTGTTCACCATTGACATCTTCCCACCGAACAATTATCATTGGTGTCTTTTCATCGTCATCACACACAGTAATCTTCACAGTTGCATTGCAGTTTGAAAAAGAAAAAATTTGGGACATTGTAAGAGAAAGAGGAGTGGATGAGTGTGAGAAGAAGGTTGAAGAGTAATTTTCCTTCTTAGAAGAAATTATTCTTTCAATTTTAAAAACCCTTTTGGGTTTTTAAACTTTAGTTACTATGCGAGGGTGTACAAGGCATATTATTGTTTTCCGAGAAAACGAGATTTATCATTCCACCTTGTAATTTTCACGGGAAGTGGAGGAGGTGGTTGCGAAGTACGAGGAGGTTGCGAAGTACGAGGAGGTTGTGAAGTACGAGGAGGTTGTGAAGTACGAGGAGGTTGTGAACGAGATCGAGAACTTCGCGCCATAGCTGAAACCAAAGCGGATGCTACAGAAGAAGCTGATGGTACGGATGGTACGGATGGTACAGATGGTACAGATGTAACTACCCTTTCTGGTGTTTTTGGAATTCCAGGAGAGTCCAATTCAAGTACACCTTCTCCTTGAAGGCTCTTCATATCTATACTTGATATTAGACTACCACCTTTCTCTACCATGATAAAGGCACGTGTAGCTTCACATTTGACACCGAGAGATTTATATTGATTTTTTAATTCACGAATCTGGAGAAGATATGGTTGAGCTTTTTCATATAACTTTCTAATTTCCTTTCGAATAGATTCCATACTTGTCTCATAATCATTCATTAGATCATTAAGCTGATCTAAATTAAGATCCATTAGTTTATCAGAAGACATTTATGTATACTGTATGCTTTAAAGCATACAGTATGCTTTAAAGTAGACTTACTCAAAAGACTTATCCAAAAGACTCTAAAGACTCTTTTAAGACCCGTAATATAAAAATGATCTTGATTAAACATTACTAAGATCTAATAAATGTCTATTGTAGTAGATCTCGACG
>SXGR01325275.1_pt1 | contig 24476 bp, 23 predicted proteins | sample 3174711 | NCBI WGS metagenome assembly SXGR01 (sample SAMN11356860, study PRJNA531348) | freshwater metagenome | isolation source: freshwater sample F1-60 | place: China: Fuxian Lake, Yuxi | collected 2017-12-25
CAATGAGGGCGGTGGCGATGATCGTCAGGCTGCCCCCCTCTTCGCTTTGCCGGGCTGCCCCAAAAAAGCGTTTGGGTTTTTGCATGGCGTTACTGTCCAGGCCACCCGAGAGGAGTTTTCCCCCGGGAGGAGCTTCCGCGTTGTGGGCCCGGGCAAGGCGGGTGATGGAATCCAGAAGGATGATGACATCCTTACCCCCTTCCACAAGGCGTTTGGCCTTTTCCATGGCAATATCGGCCACATGACAATGGTCTGCACTCGGTTCATCAAAGGTACTTGCCGCCACTTCGGAATTGTTTCCGGAAACCTGTTTGATCATTTCGGTAACTTCCTCTGGTCGCTCGTCAATAAGCAACACAATGAGGTAGGCATCGGGATAATTGAACTGGATCGCATTGGCAATCTTGGCAAGGAGAACCGTTTTGCCGGCCCTTGGTGGGGAAACAATCAATCCCCTCTGCCCCCGGCCAATGGGGGTAACAAGGTCAATCACCCTGGTTGAATATTCGTCCGGGGTCGTTTCCAGCCTTAGCCTTTTGCACGGGTGTAGTGGGGTTAGTTCCTCAAATAACTTGGGACGAACCCTTTCCAGGGCAGGGACACCATTGATGGAATCGACATTCAAAAGCGCAAAATTGTCTTGCCCTTCAATGGGTAGGCGGATGGGGCCCTCTATCAACAGGCCTGTTTTTAGCCCATGACGCCGAATTTGGCTGGGCGAAACATAAACATTTTCAGGGGAGGCAAGATAGTTATGGATTTGGCTTCGAAGGAACCCATATCCATCCGGAAGTGTTTCAAGGGTTCCAGAACCTAGGACAACCTCCCCTTTTTCGATGAAACGACGAACCACCTGGATGATCAATTGGACCCGGTTGAGGCCGGAATGCTCCTGGATCCCCTCATTTTCGAGGATTTCAAAAAGTTTGGGAATAGGCATCCGGTACAGTTCATCCAATTTGGCCACCGGCATGACACTTCGCGGCGGTTCTCCCTCCACCTGCTCTAGTGGGGGCCTGTGGGTGATTTGCATGGGAGCGGCGTAGGCAACATCCGGGATGCGCCTGCCCCCAAACCCTGCCTGCCCCCCTCCGGCGGGTGCGGGCATTCGCCTTCGACCCATGGGTTGGTGGCCGTGGCCCGACCTATCGCCATGGGGGTGAGGTTGATGTCCGTGACCTTCGTCTTGGCGAGCCATGTAAAGAAACTCCGGCAAAAAGATCGCAAAAGAAATAGTTTTTTTGTTAATACGGCGCCCATTCAAGGCGGTAACGAGAACTCAATAGGTGAACTAACTTTGTTTTGGAATCGGACCCGGTTCAGATCGACCGGGCTGTGGGAAATCCATAACCCTCATACTATAGGGCGAACCGACCATCCGTGTCGGGTCCAATGAAATCCTAACGCCCTTGGGCCAGAGTTTCCATGAAAAAAACCACAAAAAAATCGGCAAGTGGTGTTGATGGATAATAGGCCCACCACAAATGGCACAATTTGCCAGGGATTTTTGCTTTGAACCTGTTATCCATTGGGAGAGGTCGGGCCATTCCCCTTGGGGCGAGTTGGACCGGTGAAGGTATCAACTTTGCCGTCATCTCCAAGCACGCCACCTCGGTGAGTTTACTCGTTTACAGCCTAAGTGGTCCACACTCGGTGGCCACATTAAAACTTGATCCAACAGTTCATTTAACCGGCGATCATTGGCATATTCTGGTAAAAGGTCTTCCTCCCGAGTTTCGGTATGCGTGGCAGGTGGATGGTCCCGCCCGGCCTGGGCATGCCTTCACCCCGGAAATCCCGCTGCTTGATCCCTCGGCCACCGCCATAACTGGCGGGGAAGTTTGGGGGGTTTCCTGCCCCGAAGGCCGATTATCACTTTTTCAGAGGCGCAATTATCAATGGCAGGAAGATCGTCACCCAGCCGTTGCCCCTGAGGATTCGATTCTTTATGAACTTCATGTCCGAAGTTACACCCAGCACCCTTCGTCAGGTGTTGACCATCCGGGTACCTTTCTTGGGCTCATGGAAAAGGGTCTTTACCTTAAATCCCTGGGTATCACAGCCCTTGAACTACTTCCGATCCATGAATTTGATGAAACCGATTGCCCCTTTGTCAATCCCCATACAGGTCAGAAAAACCTCAATTTATGGGGTTACAACACCATCGGTTTTGCGGCTGTGAAGGCTTCCTATGCCGCAACCGCCAAAGATCATGGCCAAATGAACGAGTTTCGTGACCTTGTGGCCGGAATGCATGGCCTTGGCATCGAGGTTATTCTGGATGTGGTTTTCAACCACACCGGGGAAGGAGGTACCAACGGTCGCACCTGGTCGTTTCGAGGACTGGACAACCCCCTTTTTTACATGCTTGATTCCCAGGGCCGTTACCTCAACTTCAGCGGTTGTGGCAATACGATCAACTGCAATCAACCCGTGGTCCGTGAACTCATCATTGATTGTCTCCGTTTTTGGATTCTTGATATGCATGTTGATGGTTTTCGCTTTGACCTTGCCTCGGTGTTGGGTCGCGATCGTTTTGGAAAGGTCATGGCAGATCCTCCCGTGGTGGAAATGATTGCCGAAGATGGGGTCTTGGCGGGTTCCAAACTCATTGCCGAGCCCTGGGATGCAGAGGGGCTTTATCAGGTGGGCAATTTCCCTTTCGGCCGCCGCTGGTCGGAATGGAACGGCCAATACAGGGATACGGTTCGCAGGTTCTGGTTGACCGGGGGTATAACCGTAGGGGAATTGGCAACCCGGGTTTGTGGAAGTGCGGACCTTTACGAGTTGGCGGGGCGAACCCCGGCCCACTCGGTCAATTTTATCACCTGTCACGATGGCTTTACCCTTTGGGATTTGGTTTCCTATTCAAGGAAGCACAATTCGGCCAACGGGGAAGGGAATCGTGATGGAACCGACCAGAACTATTCCAACAATTGTGGATTTGAAGGCCCTACCCAGGATCCCGAAATCATGCGGTTGCGACTCAAACGGGTCAGAAACCTGATGGCCACTCTTTTGCTTTCGCAAGGAATGCCCATGATTCTTTCCGGGGATGAAATGCTTCGGACCCAACATGGCAACAACAATGCCTGGTGCCAGGATAACGAAATGAACTGGTTGAATTGGTCGATCAGCAAGGACCAAATGCAATTCCAGAGGTTCACCAGGGAGTTAATCGCCTTCCGGAAAAGGCACTCCGCCCTCAGGAGGCGCGAATTCCTTGCTCCCCAGGAGGTAGCATGGCACGGACACTTGTCCCTGTTACCCGATTTTTCACAATCTTCAAAACACATTGCCCTGCAGTTTTTTGGCCAATCCACCAGGCGGGAGCCCGACCAGGACCTGTATATTGCCTTCAGCAGGGCTACCGAGGAGACCTGGTGGGAACTGCCCACCCCTTCCCGGGGGACCCATTGGGGGCGGTTTCTGGATACCACAATTGAGGCACCTTTCGAAATCGATCCAACGGAATCGACGGACCTGTTTCGACCTGGACAATCCTATCGGCTTGGCCCGGAAGGGATTTTGGTGCTGGTGTCAAAGGAATAGGGATCCACGAAAAAAGGGGACCCCTATCAAGCGGGTCCCCTTTTGGTTTGAATCTGGTGAATCAGCAAGCTATCCCCTTGCGATTCGCAGCATCACTTTGGCCCGTTCCCTGGATGCCCTTGTTTCTTCCAGGACCGATCCGGTTGCCGAGGGCGAAGGGGAAACCTCAAGTTCTTTAAGGGCGGCGGCGGTATCAATTTGGCCTTTTGGAACCGCCCGCCCGGTCAAAAGGGTAATGACCTCACCCTTCATTTGGACGATTCCCCCGTCAATAAAGTAGGTTTCATCCTTGCCTTGGGTGCGAATGACAAGGCTTCCAGGTTTCATGCGCCCAACCAAAGGGGCCCGCCTTGGGAGAAAGCCCGCTTGTCCGTCAAACAAGGGTAGGGAAACATATTCCGCCGGGGTATCGACCACCGCCTTTTCAGGAGTGACGACAACACAACGAAGGGTGGAATTTGCCATGGATTACCTCACCCCAGCGGCCATGCGCTTACCCTGTTCTTCGGCCTCATCAATCCCGCCAACATACATGAAGGCCCCTTCGGGCAGGTGATCCCACTTGCCTTCGCAAAGCTCCTTGAAGCTCCGGATGGTTTCCTTGACCGGAGTAACCTTTCCTGCTTTGCCTGTGAACACTTCGGCAACAATGAAGGGCTGAGACAGGAAGCGTTCGATGCGGCGGGCGCGAGCGACCACTTGCTTGTCTTCCTCGGACAGTTCTTCCACACCCAAAATGGCGATAATGTCTTGCAATTCACGATACCGCTGAAGGATTTGCTGCACGCGCCTGGCAACGGCGTAATGTTCTTCCCCCACAATGTTGGGGTCAAGAATGTTGGAGTAACTGGCCAGGGGATCCACGGCTGGGTAGATACCTTTTTCCGAAATCCTCCGTTCCAGGTAGATAAAGGCATCCAGATGCTGGAAAGCATTCGCAGGGGCTGGATCGGTTGGATCATCCGCCGGGACATAAACGGCCTGAACCGAGGTGATTGCCCCACGGGTTGTCGAGGTAATGCGCTCTTGGAGTTCACCCATTTCGGTAGCCAGGGTTGGTTGGTAACCGACCGCACTGGGCATTCGGCCAAGGAGAGCGGACACTTCGGAACCAGCCTGCGAAAACCGGAAGATATTGTCCACAAACAACAAAGTGTCCTTGCCGGTGGCATCCCGGAACCATTCCGCCATCGTAAGGGCAGTGAGTGCCACGCGAAGGCGGGCTCCAGGGGGCTCATTCATTTGGCCAAAAACCATCGCCGTTTGGGTAATAACGGAACGATCGGTTTTGCCGATTTTGGTTTCCTGCATTTCCAACCAAAGGTCATTACCCTCACGGGTGCGCTCGCCTACCCCGGCAAAAACAGAATATCCACCATGCTGGCTGGCAATACGGGCAATAAGCTCGGTGAGGATAACGGTTTTACCAAGGCCCGCACCACCGAACAGGCCGGCCTTTCCACCACGAACCAATGGGGTCAAAAGGTCAATGACCTTGATACCGGTTTCAAAGATCTCGATTTTGGGTGAAAGTTCCGTCAGGGCTGGGGGCTGACGATGAATCGGACGATACTCGGTAGCCTTGACCGGACCGCGGCCATCAATTTCTTTTCCCAAAACATTGAAAACACGACCAAGGGTGCCTTCGCCGACGGGAATCGTCACCGGGGCTCCGGTATCAACCACCTCCATCCCACGGACCAAACCATCGGTTGAACCCAACCCAACACACCGGACCCGGCGGCCTCCCAAGTGTTGTTGAACCTCCCCAACCAGGTCCACAACAATGCCTTTGAAGTTCGATTGAATCGTAAGGGCATTGTAAATACTGGGAAGGTGACCTTCGGGGAATTCAGCATCAAAAGTGGCCCCGATCACTTGAATTACCTTGCCGGTTTTGACTGCTGTTTCGATCGCACTGCTCATCTTGAAAACTCCGTAAAAACTGGTCTGTCTACCAAATGTTCCTGATCCGTTTTGAGTACTCTTTTTAGGGAGTCAACCGCTTATTCAAGGGCGGCCGCACCACCAATAACCTCGGAAATCTCCTTGGTGATGCTGGCCTGGCGGGCACGGTTGTACTGGCGGCTAATGGTTTTGATCATACTGTCCGCATTTTCTGTGGCGGCCTTCATGGTTACCCTTCGGCCGATTTGTTCACTTACCGCCGCATCCAGGAAGCACTTGAAAAGCCTGGTACGGAATGCCTGGGGCAAAAGCTCGTCCAGGATTTCTGCCGCATTGGGGACAAATTCATAATCAACGGGAGACCCATTATTGGCATCCTTGTTTTTGGTCGCATCCGTTTTGGCAGAACCCTGAGGCAACCCGGCAAGGGGAAGGAGCGTTTCCACCATGGGCGTTTGACGGGCAGCGGAAAGAAACTTCATGTAGGCTACATCCAACTGGTCAATTTCCCCTGCCAAAAATGCGGCAAGGTACTTGCGAGCCACAGGCTCAAGGTCTTCCCATTTCGGCTTGTCATCGAATTGGGTATAGCTGGCGGTGACAACAACTTTCTGGTACTTGAACGAGTTGATACCCCGCTTGCCCGAAGCCTCGATGTCCAAGGCAATGTTTGCTTCTTTGGCCTTGCGAATCCGGGAGTAGGCCTCGCGAAGGATTCCCGCATTGTACCCACCGCAAAGGCCCCGGTTGGAACAAATGACAAGGAGGATAGCTTTTTTAACGGGGGTACGGTTGGCCAGCAAGGGGTGTTGGCCGCTGGAACCACTACGGGCAAGGTCGGCGGCGACCTCGGCAATTTTCCGGGTAAAAGCCTCCGCTTCAGTGGCCCGATCCAGGGCCTTTTTGAAGCGGGCGGTGGCGATCAGTTCCATAGTCCGGGTGATTTTCCGGATATTCCTGATCGCCTTGCGGCGACTAACCAGCTCACGCGTTTTGGCCACAACTCACCTTGTGCTTGTTAGGGGCCACGAACCCACCGTGGCCCAAACCCCAAAAAAGAGGCCTACTTACCCGCGAAATTGATGTCCAAAATCCTTGATCGCTTTTTCCAGACCCTTTGCAAGGTCGGGAGTCAATTTCTTTTCCTTGACGATTCCGTTACGAATCTCGGGAGTTTGTTCCTTGAAATAGCGAAGGAACTGGGATTCCCAAGCCTGGACCTGGCTTCGGGGAGTGCTATCCAGATAGCCCTTGGTTCCGGCAAAAAGGATTGCGACCTGGTCCACAAAGTGCATGGGCACATTGGCAGGTTGCTTGAGGACCTCAACCACCCGGTATCCACGATCCAGCTGGCCTTGTGTGGCTTTGTCAAGTTCCGTTCCAAGTTGGGCAAAAGCTTCCAGTTCGCGAAAGGCGGCAAGGTCCAGCCTCAAGCCACCGGAAACACTTTTCATCGCCCCGGTTTGGGCTTTACCACCTACCCGGCTAACAGAGATACCCACATCGACAGCGGGACGAAGCCCGGCATTGAACAAGGCACCCTGTAGATAAATCTGGCCATCGGTAATGGAAATCACATTGGTGGGAATGTAGGCCGAAACTTCACCCTCAAGCGTTTCAATGATGGGAAGGGCGGTTAGCGTACCCCCAGAGGCCACCACTTTGGCAAGTTTATGCCCGGGAAACTTGGGAAGGACGCTTTTGTGGGCATGTTCTTTTTCAAGGGGTCCAATGTACACCCTGGCGGATTGACCCTGGGTCCGGGGTTCTTCCGATGCGTTGGTGGTTCCCCAATCGTCGGTGATTTTGGAGGCATCCGCATTGTCAGGAACAATGACCCAACGCTCGGCCAACTTTACCGATCGCTCGAGCAGTCGGCTGTGGGCATAGAAAATATCGCCCGGGTAGGCCTCACGACCGGGGGGACGACGCATGAGCAATGAAAGCTGGCGGTACGCCGCAGCCTGTTTCGAAAGGTCATCATAAACACAAAGGGTGTGTTGTCCCTTGTGCATGAAGCCTTCGGCAATGGCGCAACCGGCATAGGGAGCCAAATATTGAAGCGGGGCGGCGGTTGCGGAGGAAGAGATTACCACAACCGTGTAATCCATGGCGCCTCCGGCGCGCAGGGTTTCAATCAGTTTGGCGACCGTCGACTCTTTTTGCCCGATGGCAACATAAACACAAATCACATCGCCACCCTTCTGGTTCAGGATGGTGTCGATGGCAATGGTGGTTTTACCCGTTTTGCGATCTCCAATGATGAGTTCGCGCTGGCCGCGGCCAATGGGAATCATGGCGTCGATCGCCTTGATTCCGGTTTGAAGGGGTTCTTCAACGGGTTGACGGGCGGCAATACCGGGAGCGGGGCTTTCTACAAAGCGAAACTCGCTGGTTATGATGGGCCCCTTGCCATCCATGGGATTGCCAAGCGGATCAACCACCCGGCCAATCAGGGCATTTCCCACGGGAACCTGAAGGAGGCGACCGGTAGCTACGGCCTCATCGCCTTCGGTCAATTGAAGGTAATCTCCAAGGATGATAACACCCACGGAGGTTTCTTCGAGGTTGAAGGCCAGTCCAATGACTTTGGTCCGGGTAAATTCAACCATCTCCCCGGCCATTACATTGGAAAGGCCGTGAACACGGGCAATACCGTCGCCAACCTCGAGGATTCTGCCGGTTTCCCGTGCCTCGAGGCGATCCTTGTAATTCTCGACCTCACTCTGGAGTACGGAAACGATCTCGTCCGGCTTGAATTTCATGAGTGCCTTTCTCCTCAAGTAGCTGCGTCATTCTGTTAAGTTTGGATCTGCTGCTTTCATCCCAAACCATGTCTCCAACCCGAACTACCATTCCACCAAGAATGGATGGGTCGAGTTTTTGATGAAAGCGGGGTGTCTTACCCAATCGGGTACGAATCACACCTTCAATTTTGGCCAATTGCCCGGGGCTTGGCGTAGTGGCAGTGGTGATCCCAACATCGACTTTGCCTTGTTTGGTATCATCGAATTTTTGATACGCAACCAAAATGTCCCCTAGCAGGTAGAGACGGTCGTGATTGTTGAGAACATGGATAAAATTTGCCAAAAGGCCTTCCAACCTGCCTTCAAAAACCCGTTGCAGGACTTCACGGCGTTGATCCCGACTGGTCCCATTACCTTCAAGGAAAAGGTTGAACATTGCCTTGCTTTTTATCGCATCTGACAATCCAACCGCCTCTTCGCGAATCGCTGAGGTGCGGCCATGGTTGTTGGCAGCACTCCAAAGGGCTTCCGTGTAGGTATCAATCAACCGACGCGTGGTATTGTCAAAATACCCTTGGTCGGTCGCATCCGTCCTGTCGGCTTGGACCATAACTAGCGTGCCCCGGAAGTAGCCATGGTTTGGTCCAAATTTACAATCGCTTCGTCGAGAAGGCGAGCATGGTCAGCTTCGGAAACCTGCTTGCCCAAAACCTTTGCGGTCAAAAGACCAGAAAGTTTGATCGAACGAAGCGAGATTTCCTGTAATGCCTGGTCTTTGGCCGTTTCCAGATCCCTGTGCAGACGGTCCCGCTCGGCGGCAATCTCTTCACGGGCTCTTCCCAACATTTCCTCGCGAAGGGCCTGGCCATCACGACGGGCTTCCTCCACCATTTGGCGAACCTGATCCCCGGCCTGGGCAAATTTTTCGTCCAGTTCACCTCGTAATGAAGCGGCATCCGCACGAGCTTTGGCCGCATCATCTGCCACTTTTTGGAGGGCGTTTTCACGATCGGCAAGGGCTTCCATGATGGGTTTCCACGCAAAGCGTTGAAGCACCAAAATCAGGCCGCCAAAAATCACGAAAGCAAAAAGGGCCAAATCCACGGACCAACCAAAGGGCTCAAAATCGCCTTTTGGTGCCGGGTGACCCGCTCCATGGGAATCACCTTTGTGGTCATTCCCCGCAATGGTCCCTGAGACCGGTTTGGATTCGACCGTTCCAGTGGTTGCCGAATTCAGGGCAAGGACGGTGGAAGAATCCTGTACGGATTTTCCTTCGGCCCAAGCAAATTGCGTCCCCACCAAAAGGCTGAGGCTGAGCAGGCTAACAAACAATAACGCTCGCATAACGAAATAACCCCGAGTTAAGGTCGCGGTTTGGGAACCCTCACCCTGGCCACCCCATGTGTATGGAAATACACGGGGTAACCCTAGCCACGCCCGATGCCGGAATCGACCAGTATCGAGCCCAATGGACAATTCTTGTGCCAGTCCGCTTTAGAACAGGCAGAACAAAAGGGCCAAAAGGGTAACGCCTTCCAAAAGGGCGGCAAAAATGATGGCACCTGTTTGGATTGTGGTGGCAAATTCGGGTTGACGAGCCATGGACTCGGTCAATCCTTTACCAATCAAACCCAAGCCAATACCCGCACCCAACAGGGAAAGGCCAATGCCAATGCCCTTGCCAATTCGGATCAGGCCTTCCTCGGCGGCCATAATCGGGTCAGCCGTGAGGGCAACCACCGCAACCGCCAAAACCAGAAGTTTCAAAGACTTCATCTTCCCAACTCCTCCATTCCAATTTGCGGCTTCAAAGCCGCCCAAGAGAAAAAACCAACTTGGTTCGTAAATATTCGGGTCTTAATGGGCAGGTTGGGGAACCGGATCATGTCCTGTTCCCTTGCCCCCGGCTTCCCCATGATCATGTTCCCCGGTTTCATGACTATCATGGGCATGACTTGAATGGGTAGCCATTCCAATGAAAAGCGAGGTGAGCAGGGTAAACACAAACGCTTGGAGAAAGGCCACGAAAAGCTCCAGGCAACTCAAGGCAATGCAGATAAGAATGCTGCCAAAACCGACCACCGGATGTAGCCATTCCCGCATTCCCGAGGGCGAACCTGCCGCCGTGAGGATGAAACTTAACAAGACCGCCAATGCCACATGGCCACCATACATGTTTGCAAACAAACGAATGGCCAACACCCCACTCCGAATGAAGACTCCCAGGAGTTCAATCACGAAAAGGAGCCCACTAATCACAAAGCCGCCGGGAAGGGCAATCGGCATCCAGAACCCTTTGATGTAGCCCACCATGCCATTGGCACGAATCCCGTTGTAGTTAATCGCCAAAAAACTGAAAGAGGCAATACCGGCAGTAACGGCAATACTCGCCGTGGGACTTCCACCCAAAGGGGCCGGGATCATTCCCAAAAGGTTGCAAGTCAGGATAAAAAGGAACATCGTCCAAAGGAGGGGCAAGAACCGATCTGCCTGGTCCCCCAAATTGGGTTTGGCAATGTTGTCCCGGATGTAAAGCAAAAGCATTTCAAGGAAATTGTTGAAGGGACCCTTGGCCAGTTTCCCACCCCGGATGGCCCGGGCAAGGGAAACACTACAAAAAGTAACGAAAGCGGCCGCAACCACCAGCAGCAACATGAATTTTGTAAATTGAAGCGAGCCATAGGCGGGTAGGTGAAACCCGATACCCTCGATGAAAATACCTTTGGGCTCGAAAATCGCCCAATGGACTTTGTCTTTGGGCTCTTCCAAAGCGGTTCGCAAAATAGGGTCAAGGCCCCCGCCTTGTGCAAAAAACCAAGCCATGCACTTAACCCTGGCGGACCTTGGATCGCCCGGATTCTTTCCCGGGATTCCCCTGTGCCGCAACCACGAACCACCCTAAGGAAGAAATTACCAAATAGGAAAAAAACAACCAGACTAGAAAGGAAGTTTTTTCCGAAAAGGAAAGGTGGTTTCGCCGGGCAAGGAACACAAGTAAGCCAATGATAAAGAGTTTCGCAAAGGCCCCACCAAGCAATATCACTGCCCTTTTTCTTGGCGATCCCCCTTGGATTAGGGCAACAAGCACAACGGGAACCACCCCGGCCAGGATGATGCCATAGGCGGTAATGGCCGCCTCCATTTGCCAGTTTTCTTGTCTAAACGACCCAACCACCCGCCCAAGGGAAGCAAAACAGCCAAACCCAAAAACCAAGGGAGCCAAAAAACGAAAAAAGAATGGGGCCATTATGTTTTTTTCCCCATGGAAGGACTGGAATTCGGCGGTTTTGAGGTAGTCTTTAGGCCCAATCCCAACATTTTGGCAAGGTGAAATCCCACGGAAACAAAACCCATCAAAGCCCCGATAATCGTCCAAAGGGGAATGGTTAGAAAGTATGTGTCAACTAACAATCCAAGGAAGGCAGGCGATGCCATTTCCCCTCCAAGAACGATAAACTGGATGGGTTGGGGACCTCCGGGAGATTTTTTTTGCATCCCAGACACTTCTTGTTTACCAATTTTATCCATATTGCTTAGTTTTCCACACAGGCCACCCTTATCCTTCGGATTGGGTTTCTTTTTGTTTTGGACTTTCCTTTTGTACCCAAAAAGCGGATAGGGAAAAACAGTATTTTCTTTCCCTCTGGCGATTTTCCGGATCCTTTTGGATCCAAGGATCCGTTATTTCCTTGTCCGGGGTAAATCAGGAACTTATGGATTGCCCGCCTCCTTCCCATGGCCTCCCTTCCGAAAGCCCCTTGGCGGTGATGGAATGGTATTCGGGAACAGGTCGGGCCTTTCGGTTTGCGGTAGGCAAGGATTGTGTGATCCTGGGTTCCGCCTTGGGAACCGATATTCGCTTGGGGATAAAGGATCCGCCTCTCCTGGCCTGGTTCAGGCACGATGGCAAAGTGCTTTATTGTCGCATATTAGCTCCTCAATGTCCGCTTCGACTAAATGGTGTCCTGGTTAGCAACCAAACCAGGCTTCAAGTAAATGATCGCCTTGAAATTGCAGGGCAGACTGCACTTGTGGTTCATGTTGCCTTGGGATTAACCCTTTCCGAAAAGGTAACTGCACCCGAGCTGGTTGCTTTTGCCCAGGAACTTGAATCCCAGGCGATTTTGGTGGATCAGTGGCATAAATCCCTGGAATTACGGGAAAGCGAGCTGAATCATCGTGAAAGCCAAATGGGAATTCCCAAAAGGGTGATCCCAATGGCAAGGGAGCCCCTGCCCTGTATCCGGATCCAGGAAATCGCCCCTACGCCTTCGCAAGAAACCATCCCACCCCAAGGGGGGGATTCGCATCTCCAAAATCCGCCTCAAGGGGGGGGAACCGATTGGAATCCACCCTCCTCCTGGGAGGAGGGCGAGGATTCCTGGGAGTTTTTGGCCTATGGAGAAATACCAACGCCAATAATTCCAACGGATCCGGGTTTTACCCGGACGGAATCGGACAATTCCAAAAGTGGACACTCAAACCAGGATTTAAACCAAAGGGACCCAGCCGAAGACTTGGCCCTCCATGCCTTGGACCAAGAAAGATGGAGCCCGGATCCAAACGAGGAGGTACTGTCCAAATCCGTTGGAGTTCAACAGGAACCAATTTTTTTTCGGGCTTCCATCCTGGATGTCGGAGAGGTTCAGGAAACCGAATCGGTTCAACCTTTTCACGAAACAATCCAAAATGAAATCTCCACTTTGGTAACCCCCCTGGATTTCACGATACCGTTAGGAGACTATTTGTGTGCCGATTGTTTGACAGATTCGGATCCTGTGGAGGCAATGGCCGTTGCAAATGGGGCCCGGGTTTTTTTGGAGGCCAAATCCGATGAGACCACCCCCCACGGAGCCCCCCTCTGGGAGCATGAAAACTTGCCCCGGGATTTAGGCACCTATCAGCACAACAACCAAAAATACCAGGTTTGGGAAATCTCCAAGGGACCTTTTTTGCTCGCTTTGGAATTAGCTCCCATCCTGGGAATTTGGTACCACCTCATCCTTCAGACAACCTTGGGGGTGCGTGCCCTCCATGAGGCGGGAAGGAGCCTTGGCAGTACCAAAACGGGGTGGGTAGTATTGGATCCTTCCGGCCTGGTGAAATTACGGGGACCTGGATTAAGAGGAACAGACCAAGTTGGGGATTTGGAGGCCATTGGGCAATTGGCTCGAAACCTTTGGTCCAAAGCATTTGGGGCCTACGCCCCACCCCCTGAATTCATTAAAAATCTCTTGGCACGCTTGGGTTCCCAATCGGAAGAAATCAGCCGTATAGAGTCCCTTGAACAACTTTCCGGAGAATTGGATAGGGTTGGGCTTCGGATTCGAAACAACCCTTATGCATTTGCCGCCCTGCTTCAAAAAACCTTCCCGGATTGGAAACCGCCCTCCTCTAGGCGTATTTCCGCTTAAATCCCATTTTTATGGACAAACTTGGGATGGATCATACTTATCCCAAGGGGATCCGCATTCTCTTGATGCTATCCGCCAAACCGGAAATACGATTTACCTCAATGAGGGCTCCACAAAGTACGATATTTCCACGGGCAACCTCAAACGGTTGCTGCACCCCCGTTAACACCGAAGGCAGGATGGAGTCAAACCTGCGCCCCAAAACCCCAATCGAGGGCCCAGACATTCCAACATCAGTGATGTAGGCTGTCCCTTTGGGCAAGATTCCTTCATCCGAAGTCGCAATATGGGTGTGCGTTCCAAGCACCGCGCCAACCCTTCCATCCAGCCATTGACCCAATAAGACTTTTTCACCGGTAGCTTCGGCATGAATGTCGACCAACCAGGGATTTTGAACTGGCTGGGCCAAAATAAGATCCAGGGCCCGAAAGGGACAATCGACCGGTTTCATGAAAGTCCGGCCCAAAACAGCGGTGAAATAGAGGACTTCCCCCGATGGACTTTTCGCCATTGCCCAACCTCGCCCTGGAGCGTCGGGGGGGAAATTGGCAGGCCGGCAGATGGTGGATTCCTGATCCAGAATTTTGGCAATTTCCCGTTTGCGAAGCGCATGATCCCCCAAGGTAATCCCATCAATCCCGGCATCGCGCAATTTTCGGAATTGGGCAGGTGTGATTCCTGAACCGTTGGCTGCGTTTTCGGCATTGGCCACCACCCAATCAATGCCCCATTCGGTTCGAATACGGGCCAAATGAAGGGTAATCATGTCGATGGTTTCCTGCCCGACAATGTCGCCCAAAAAAAGCAGAACAGGCAATCTGTTACTCCCCCGGCTGTTTTGGCTATAAACGCAAACAAACCGGTCGGGATACCCGGCCGGTTTGTTGGTCTCCCGAAGGAAATCCTATGGGTTCTAGTTTTTCCCACCCGGTTTGTAAGTCCGGTAATGAAAATAGGTCTGCAGGGTTTTTACACCGGGCATATCCTTTTCCTTGGGGAAATCGCTATATCCAATTACCCTGTTTCCCATTAACTGGGCCCCTCCTGCGCTCTGGTTGAAGACGCTGGAAAGATTTTGGGTGGCGTTTGAAGTGTTAAGAAACTGAAACCCTCCAACCCGCCGATTGCTTGTGTCCACCGCCTTTGGCGTAGCCACATTGTTTGGTGCAAAAAGTGTTTGCTCCGGACGGGCGTTGGATGGAGCAAATTTGGTATTTGCGCCTTGGCCAACCCCCTTGAACATGTTGGCAAAATTGAACTGGGCATTTGCGGTGCCGACGGGCACCAACAACAAAACCAGGGCCCCTAAATAAAGGCCAATTCGGTACATATCCCCCCCTTTCCAAGACCTAACCCACGGTCCTGAAACCGCTGCTATGCCAAAGTGGGTTTCCCATGTCAACTATAAAAGGGCTTTTTTTCCGAAATTCATGGATCCATCGACCCAGTTTCCCCTCCGAAGGGTGAAACCAGGTGGTATTCGTTCCTTTTTTCCCTCACATTTCCGTATTGGCCAAGGCGGCAAGGGCGTTTCCGCTAAGGCAGCAACCCCAACGACTCGTCTTGGCCTGTCATTAAATTAAAATTTTGCACAGCAACCCCGCTGGCACCCCGAATGAGATTATCAATCGTTGCCAAAACTACAATGCGATCCTTTACGGCCATAGGGTGAATGTCGACGAAATTGGTGTGGGCAGTGAATTTCGTGGCAGGCAAATGCTCCACAATCCGAACAAACGGATTGCCGGAATAATGTTCCCTGAAGGCCTCGAAAAGCATCGCCGTTGTCAGCCCTTTTTTGAGGGGATGGGCATAAATGGTCGAGAAAATCCCCCGGTCCATGGGTACCAGGTGGGGACTAAAAAAGACCTGGACAAGGGTTCCCCCAACTTGGGTCAAGACCTGTTCCATCTCGGGAGTGTGGCGATGAATTCCGGTTTGATAGGCGGAAAGATTTTCATTGCATTCCGGATAATGCGTGCCCAGTTTTGGAGTCCTTCCCGCCCCGGATACACCACTTTTTGCGTCTGCAATAATATTCACAGGATCGATCCAACCCCTTTGAATCAGGGGCAAAAGACCCAGTTGTACGGTTTGGGGATAGCAGCCTGGGTTGGCTACCAGCCGAGCGGTTTGGATTTTGTCCCGATACAGCTCGGGTAGGCCATAAACGGCCTCGGATAATAAATCCGGATAATGATGCTCTTCCTTGTACCACTTTCGGTGGTATTCCGGAGTGCGCAACCGAAAGTCCGCACTTAGGTCGATTACCCGGATTCCCTCTTGCAAAAGGGATGCCACAGCCCCTTGACTGGCCCCATGAGGCAGGCAGCCGAAAGCAACCTCAACACCTAAAGACCTGATTACCAGGGGATCGAATGGAATACACGGAAGGTCGAGCTGACCGGAAAACCGGGGATGAAGCTGACTGAATCGGGGCGATTCATCCTGACGCGAGGTTGCTGCGACGATCTTGGCCCCTGGATGCCGAAGGAGGATTCGGGCCAATTCTGCCGCCGTGTATCCCGATGCCCCAAGGATGGCCACCTTGGTTGGTTGGTTTTTCCCGGCCATTTGTCCCATGTCCTGACCCCGGTGGGGTTACCCTTTTGAGACCGATATCCGGCCCATTTCCTTAGATTGATTCACATGCCCCCATTTTATGATTTCCCAATCCAATCGGAGGATTCCCAATAAACGGCACTCCCCTTCCCGACTTTGCCTGGCCCACCCAACGGCAAGAGTTACTCAAACCTGGCCCCCAATGTGAGGATTTCATCCGGCAAAGGTTCGCCTATATCCAAAGGCAGAATCTCTCCCTTGGTGCGTGGGAATTGCTTGATGAGGAGGGTGCCCTTTTCCAGGCAAGAGGGTTGGACGCAAACAAAACAAACTCCCCGGGTCCACTGTTTGGCATGCCCATTGGCATCAAAGACCTATTTGATGTTCGTGGCCTTGGAACCCAGTGCGGGATCAGGAATTGGACTAGCGAAATTGCAAAAAAGGATGCCACGATTGTCAACCGGTTGCGCCAAGCCGGGGCAATCATATTAGGGAAAACCGTCACAACTCCGTTGGCATGCTTTGATCCCCCACCCACGAAAAACCCATGGAATAGTGCCCACACGCCGGGTGGTTCCAGTTCCGGTTCTGCTGCTGCCCTGGCCGCTTGCCAAATTGCCGGGGCACTTGGCAGTCAAACCGGCGGATCGCTTTGTCGGCCTGCCTCTTATTGTGGTGTTTGTGCGCTAAAGCCGACCTTTGGCATTTTGTCCATCGAAGGGGTTCAACCGGTAAGCCTTGAGCTGGATCATCCTGGACCAATGGCCCGAAATGTCTGGGACCTTGGCCTATTATTTGGTGTTTTGACCAACCAAACCATTCCCGTAAGAAAGGTTCGTGCCTACACCTTGGGGATTCCCAAGGGGCCTTTTTTATCGGAAACCAGCGAAGAATTGGGCGATCTTTTCCAAAGCCAGAGGGAACGACTTTCCCAAGCGGGATTTGGCTTTTTTGAGGTCGATTTACCTGGCGATTTTTCCACACTCTATAAGGATCATTACGATCTCATGGCTTGGGGAGCCTTTCAAACCCACCAGGAACGGTTTAATCTCGAACCAACCATTTTCCCACCCAAAGTTTTTGATTTGATCCAAACAGGGGCCATGCTTACCGAAAAACGATTGGACCAGGCTCGTCAAGGAGCCTTGAAATTGCGCCAGGGATTGGTCCATTTGCTACAAGGATTGGATGGTTGGATATTGCCAGGTTTTCATGGATACCCTCCGGGGTGTGATTCTACCGGAGTTCCCAGGTTCCATTCGCCCTGGAGTTTTCTGGGTTGGCCCGAGGTATCTTTTGGGGTTGAGGTGGGTCGAAACAACCTGCCTGTGGCCCTTCAGGTTGTAGGCCGCCCCCATTCAGACCTTGCCCTTTTGGCAATTGCTCAAGCAATGTCTTCGGTTTTGGGACGGCCAAAACTACCCCCTAAAGGCGTTTCCTGAACCCAATAGCGAAGGCGGACATCCGGGCCTGAAACCTGACAATCGGCCAACACTAATTGCTGAGCTTCCGCCATAGTTAGGGCGCCTGGATCGCCAACCGGAGACCAGATTGGGCCAGGGGCAGCAACCCCACCCAGGATTTTTGCTCCAACGAACACATGGGCTTCATTAACCCAACCTCGGGCAAAAGCCGCTCCCAGGATTTGGGCCCCCCCTTCGAGAAGGAGTTCCGACCATTGCCGACTTTGGGCCAATGCCTTTAAGGCGTCCAGACAGTCCTCAGCAGCAAGGATTTCTACCCCCTTTGCCCGCCATACCCGCCTCCATTCCAATGGGGCTTGATTCGAGGTGATTACCACCACGGGTCCCCAGTCGATGGACTGGGCCAACCGTTGAGAAATTGGGGTTCTCCCACGACGATCCAGGAGGATTCGAACAGGAGTTCGTTTGCCATCCGGCCTGACATTGAGCAGGGGATCATCGGTCAATGCCGTCCCGCTGCCCACCACGATGGCATCCACTGACCCCCGAAGCCCATGGACCCATTCCCTACTCTTTTCGCCTGAGATCCATTTGGAGTTACCTGATAGGGAAGCAATCTTTCCGTCGGCCGACATTGCCCATTTGGCGTGAATCCACGGCCCCCCTGTTGACATGTTCCATGTATAAGAACGGATCAGATCCTGGCAGGCTTTATCTTCAATTCCAACCGAGACATCCACTCCATGCCGCCTCAATAGCTCGCAACCTTTGCCTGAAACCTTTGGGTTGGGATCCAGGGTTCCCACCACAACCCTTTTGACCCCAGCCGCAATGAGTGCATTTGCACAGGGACCCGTGCGACCAAAATGGGAGCAAGGCTCAAGCGTGATAAACGCTGTGGACCCAAAAGCCTCCGTGCCAGCCAGAGCCATCCGTTCTGCATGAACACAACCCACTCCGGCATGAAATCCTTCACCCACCACCCGTCCATTGCGAACAATAACCGCTCCCACCATCGGATTGGGAGCGGTTCGTCCCCAACCCTTCCTTGCCAATTGCAAGGCCCGAACCATCATGTTTTGGTCCGTTGACCGGTTAATTTCCAAATGATCTGGCGGAGAAGGCAAAAGGTAGACCCTAGTTTGGAGGCTGGGTTGGGATCTTAAAGGCCGTTCCTCTAAGATTATCAGTTCAACTGGAGGGAAACCCCTCCAAAAGGAGAGTGTATTGTGGTGAAGGTGGCGGTGGTTGGGGCAACTGGGGCGGTAGGAGAAGTGATACGGCAGGTGCTTTTGGAACACAGTTTTCCGTTTTCCGAGATCCGTTTTTTAGCCTCCGAGAAAAGCGTTGGCAGGCCACTTACTTTTCTGGACAAAGAATACACCATTCTCCCCATTTGCCCTGCTTCTTTTGAAGGAATTGATGTCGTCCTTTCCAGCACCCCTTCCTCGGTCAGTTTGGTCTCAAGCCCGATGGCGGCCGCCATGGGTGCCATTGTCATTGATAATTCGAGTGGTTGGCGGATGGATCCCATGGTGCCTTTGGTGGTTCCCGAAGTGAATGCGGATCATCTGGATTCCATTCCAAAGGGCATCGTTGCCAATCCCAACTGCAGCACGATCCAAATGGTGGTGGCACTAAAACCCCTTCATGATGCCGCAATCCTGAAACGAGTGATTGTTTCGACCTATCAGGCCTCTTCCGGCAAAGGGGCCAAGGGACTGGAAGATTTGAACGCACAAATCACGGCCATCGGCAAAGGCCAGCCAGTCCCTCCCTCCAAGGCACATATCGCCCAACTGGCGGGAAATGTTTTGGCCAACGACTGGAAATTGGCCGAGGATGGCTACTCGGAAGAAGAATGGAAAATGGTCCGTGAGACCCGAAAGATTCTCTCGCTTCCGGATTTGAAAATCTGCCCTACCACGGTCCGTGTTCCCGTACAGACAGGGCACTCCGAATCCTTGAATGTGGAATTGGCTCATCCCTTGAGCCCGGAGAACGCCAAAAAACTCCTGGCAAAAGCACCGGGAATCAACCTTGTCGATGAACTGGTTGGAGGGGAAACTCCCCAGCCACTTTTCTGCGTGGGTCGGGACGAAGTCTTTGTGGGAAGGGTTAGGCGGGACTTGTCTGTAGCCAATGGCCTTGCCCTTTGGGTGGTGGCTGACAACCTTCGCAAGGGAGCTGCGACCAATGCCGTGCAAATAGCCGAAACATTGATCAAGCGTGGCATCCTTCCCAAAAAACGCTAGGTTTGTCCGGGGCGTTCATGAAAACACGCACGATCAAATTTACCATCCAATACGATGGGACAGATTTTGCCGGTTGGCAGTGTCAAAAAAATCAACGGACCGTTCAGCAGGTGATGCGGGATGCCATCGTTCCCTTGGGAGAATTACGGGCCGACCTGGTAGCTAGCGGCAGGACCGATTCAGGGGTCCACGCCCTGGGTCAGGTAGTAGGATTTCGCACCAACCTAACCCATGAATTGACAGTCCTTCACAAGGCCATCAACTATTACCTTCCCCCGGATGTGCGCATATTAAAAACGGAGGAGGCACCTTACGGTTTTCGGGCAACCAACGATGCCACGGGCAAGTTGTACCGGTATGTTATCCATAATGCCAACTATATGGATGTCATAGGTAGGCGATTTAGCGCCTGGGTCAAGGAACCATTGGACCATGGGTTGATGCGGGAGGCGTCCCTTCCCATGTTGGGTACCCGGGATTTTAGTTGTTTTGAATCCGAGGGCCCCAATCGAACCTCGAGCGTCCGAACCGTGAAACGACTTGATATTGAGTACGATAAGAATTGGATACGGATTGAAATTGAAGCGGATGGTTTCCTTTATAACATGGCTCGGGCCATGGTGGGAACCATGGTAAGTGTGGCAAGGGGGAAAATGCCCTTAGCCCAAGTCCGGATGGCCATCGAGGCCAAAAATCGCGATTTGGCCGGACCCACCATGCCTCCCCAAGGCCTATTTTTAGTGAGAGTGGATTATCCTTCATGAATCGCATCCACCCCAATGAACTTGCTATCAAACCTCTTGATCGACCCGCCATTGGGGTTTGTCCGGTTCCTGGCTCAAAAAGCATAGGCAACCGGGCCCTAATATTGGCGGCATTGGGTACGGACCTTGGGCCCTGTACGCTTTCTGGCCTTCTTGATTCGGAAGACACCCGGGTCATGGTGGATAGCTTGAGACGATTGGGGTTTGTTGTCGAGGTGGATTGGTCAGGATGCCAGGCAAATATTTCCAGATCCTTGGGCTCAGACCCAAATCGAATTATTCCAGCTTCCAAGGCAGCGCTTTTTGTTCAAAATTCGGGAACCACCATGCGGTTTGTCACCGCCATGTGTGCGTTAGGCACAGGCGAATACTCCCTTGATGGAAACACCCGGATGAGGGAAAGACCTATTGCCGAATTGTTGGGTGCCTTGCGCACTCTGGGGGTAGCTACCTTTGCCACCGAACCCGGTCATTTCCCGCCTCTTTCCATCCAATCGAATGGTTTAAGGGGTGGAAAAATCAGCATGCGTGCCGATACCTCCAGTCAGTTTTTAAGCGGATTAATGTTGGCGGCCCCCAGGGGATCTGCTCCTTTGGAAATCGTCCTGGAGGGAAAACTCGTTTCCGAACCTTATGTGGAAATGACGGTGCAGATGCTCAAGGCTTGGGGTTATTCAATCACCCGGAATGGTACAACCTGGACCATTCCAGCACCTCAAAAAGCCCAATTGCCCACTTATGCAATCGAACCGGATGCCTCGGCAGCGAGTTATTTCTGGGCCGCTTCGGCAATGACCAAGGGGGAAATTACTGTTCCCGGATTGGGTTGGGATTCGCTTCAAGGGGATGTTTTGTTCCTTAAAGCACTTGAACAAATGGGGGCCAAAGTTATTCAGGCAAAAGCCGGGATTACTGTCCAAGGTGGGGACCTTCAGGGCATTGACATCGACATGAACGCCATCAGTGACACGGTAATGACTTTGGGAGTGGTTGCCTGTTTTGCAAAAGGTCCAACCCACATCCGGAATGTTGGGCACATAAGGCACAAGGAGACCGACCGTATTTGCGCTTTAGCCAATGAACTACGAAAGATCGGAGCGACGGTAGCCACCACCGATGATGGGCTCCTGATCACCCCACCTTGTCCAGGGCAAAGCCTTCGCGGGGCGAGAATCAAGACTTATGATGATCACCGAATGGCCATGAGCCTTTCCCTTGCGGGGCTTAAAATTCCGGGAATAGTAATCGAAGACCCAGGCTGCGTTGGTAAAACATACCCAGGTTTTTTTGAGGACCTGGATCAACTCCGGGTGTTTCAAAACAGGGGCGATTCGGGATTTGGTCAGGCATGATTAGGCGGTTGGATACCCTTGATCCCAAGTCGATAATGGTGGTAAAACCCTCCGCTTTGGGGGATATTTGCCACAGCTTGCCTGTATTGGATTTTCTTCACGACCGATTTCCCAAAGCTCGCATTACCTGGGTGGTTGTCCCCTCGTTTGCCCCTCTTTTGGCGAAACATCCTGCCATAGACCGGCTTGTTCCATTTGAAAGATCTGCAACAAAAAAGGGGGTTTTTGGATTTTCATCTACCCTTATGGCATTGGTCCGTAATTTACGGTCTGTCCGTGCGGATTTGACCATTGACCTGCAGGGGCTCCTCCGATCGGGCTTGATAACCTTGGCAAGTGGTGCCCCCGTTCGAATCGGGTTAGGAGACGCAAGGGAGGGAGCAAAATGGGCCTATACCCATTCGGTTGCCATTCCGCAAAATGCCGTTCATGCGGTTCACCGGTATTGGCAGGTTGCAAAAGCCCTGAATGGCCCTGAAACCCCTGGTCCCATGGTGCTTCCAATACCTTTTGAGGACCGTCAACTTGCCTCCCAAAGGCTTGAATGGCTACCCAAACCATGGGTGGTTTTCGGACCCGGTTCAAGGTGGTTGACAAAACGGTGGCTCCCCACCCATTTTGCCGAAGTGGGAAAAAGACTGATGGACCAATTGGGCGCGTCCATCATCCTTGTCGGAAGTCCCGATGAGGCAACCTTGTCCGCTGAAATCAACCAACTTTTAGGTCAAAGGGCACTTGACCTAACCGGTCAAACTCCGCTGGAAATCCTGGCGGGGGTACTTTCCCTGGCAGACCTTGTGATTGCCAATGACACGGGGCCCTTGCATTTGGCAGTTGCAGCCGGGGCCAAGGTGGTTGCTCCCTTTACTTGTACAAGCATTGCCAAAACCGGGCCTTTTGGACAGTTGGGAAATGCGGTAGGCACAAATGTCGATTGTCGTGAAAGTTTTTTGAGGGAATGCCCGTCGATGATTTGTATGAACGAACTTACCCCGGATCGCCTTTGGCCAACCATCCGGGCACAATTCCAAAACACCCAGAAATAGGATTTCCCCCATGCGACTGATTTTGGCAAGTGCCTCAAAAGGGCGAAAAATGCTCATGGAGGAATGGGGGGTTCCCTTTGAAGTTATGGTCTCGGAGGTCGAGGAGCCGGTGGATGGATTCGAAAACCCGCGAGCGTTTGTCCAGGAAGTCTCCTACGCTAAAGCCAGGGCAATTGCTTCCAAAATATCCGAAGGAATCGTAATTGCCGCAGACACCATCGGTTGGATGGAGGGAAGGCCCCTGCTAAAGCCGGAAAATCGTGCCCACGCCTTTCAAATGATCTCTAAAATGCAGGGCCAAATCCACGAACTTTGGACGGGTATGGTCGTGTGGCACAGGCCAAACGACCACATCATTATGGTTCAGGAGCAAAGCTTGGTGAAAATGGCACCCCTAAGGGAGGCGGAAGTCGAAAATTACCTCAATACCCGGATTTGGCAGGGGTGTAGCGGTGCCTATGCCGTCCAACGGCCAAAGGACCCACTCCTCGAGGTTATTTCTGGCACGGTGGAAAATGTAATCGGTTTACCCCTCCAAACCCTCCAATCCCTGGTGAGATGGACATCCCAATGAATGCATGGGTTGGGGCTGCAAAAGTATTCTTTTCCCCGGTCCAACCTATGGGACCCTCAAAACCGTAATGATGACCCAGGTTTTTCATCCCACCCTGGAAGCTGAATTACCCCTCTTTGGCCTTTGTGTGGGAATCTATTCCAAAAGGGGAATGGGCTGTGGACAAAACTTTTCGCGACAAAATCGGACCACTTGCCTTTCGTTTGGCACTGGCTTCCGTTTGCTTGGTCCATGGCTTTTGGAAAGTTCAGGTGGCAGGAGGTGCCGGTTGGAATCCGGAAATCGCTACCCACTGGCAACTGGCCATTGCATGGGGCGAATTGATTTGCGGAACCCTTGTGCTCCTCGGGATGCAATGTCGGGCAGCTGCCGCAGGCTTGCTGGTTATTGTTGGAGCCGAAGCATTACTTAATCCCAGCTGGGATTTTTGGAAAAATCAAATCGGCCAACGGGACACCACCCTAATCGTACTCTTGTTGGCTTTGGGTGTGGCTTCGATTGGTGGGGGAGAATGGATTGTGGATTTGCATTTGGGAGGGGCAGGCAAGGCCTCACGCAAAAAGAGCCCGGCACTTCAGGCCTAAACAAGAACCAATTACAATCCTTTTAATCCGAAACTTTAACGGCTGTCCGGATCCTGGTTGGTCCGGGATTGGTCCGGTAAATCCACATCCCCGGACCCTTTTTTTCGGGGTTTTCCATTTACCAAGGACCGTTTTTGAGCCCATTTCCAGGAACGAAACCGGGTAAAGCAATGGTTGCAACGCTTGGGAAAACCCAAGGGGATAAACAAAATATCCGTAAAAACCAAACGGGATTCAAAGATATCAAACCCGAAGCATTGGGGGCACTGAATTTTTGCCATCCATCCATCC
>SXGR01286658.1_pt1 | contig 24471 bp, 28 predicted proteins | sample 3174711 | NCBI WGS metagenome assembly SXGR01 (sample SAMN11356860, study PRJNA531348) | freshwater metagenome | isolation source: freshwater sample F1-60 | place: China: Fuxian Lake, Yuxi | collected 2017-12-25
GTGAGAGCACCTGCTTTACACGCAGGGGGTCATCGGTTCGAGTCCGATACCGCCCACTTCGCGCTAACCGTTGAGTCCGAGCTCCCCGAGGATCTCGCCGTAGCGCTTGTCGCGCCACGCGAGGGCGGCCTTCAGGCCCTCCGTACGGACGAGTTCGTCGAAGGCATTCTGCTCCGGCGTCTGGGCACCATTGAGCAGCGCGGACAGGTCGAGGTTCGCCTCGACTGCCTCGAGCAGCCCCATCGCTCGCTGCGCGCGATTGAGCGCCTGCTTCGTCAGCTGCAAGACCCGCAGTGGCGTCGGCGCGATTCGTGCCACCCACTCCTGCACTTCGGCATCGAGCCCTTCGGCCGGCACGACCCGGTTCGCGAGACCCCAATCGAGCGCAGTCGCAGCATCGATCGTGTCGCCCGTCAGCAGCAACTCGCGGGTGCGGCGCTCGCTCAAGACAAAGGGCATTAGCAGCGTGACCGGACCGGACCCGTAGCGCACTTCCGGCTCGCCGAAACGCGCATCGTCGGTGCAGATCAGAAGATCACAGGCCATCGCGACCTCCATGCCGCCCGCAAGACACCAGCCGTGAACCGCCGCGATCGTCGGCTTCGAGAGACCCCACAGCTTCATCGTCACCGCGACATCGCGCGCGAGCACCTCGTGCCACTCGGTGATCGTTGGCTCGCCCTCATTGGCCTCTTGCTCGAGGTCGTAGCCCGCGCAGAACGCGCGACCTGAACCGCGCACCACGACGACACGGACCTCGGCATCGGCCTCCGCACGATCGAGCGCTGCCTCGAACTGATCGACGAGTGCGTACGTCATCGCGTTGAGCTTGCTGGGACGATTGAGCGTGATCCACGCGGACGGACCGCGGCGCTCGTAGAGAACGAGATCTTCAGACATACGATGATCCTAGTCGGTCGCAGGTTTTGCTCGGGCACCATCAGATTTTCTGAATGTAGTACCAGTTTGGTACCATGGATGGCATGGCGATGAACCTCAGGCTCTCCACCGAAGAACAGACGATTCTCGACGCCCTCTCTGTTGAGTCCGGCATGTCAAAGAACGACGTCATGCGTCAGGCGCTGATGGAGAAGGCTCTCCGCGACGGACAGCACAATCGTGTTGAACAATCGTTGGACTGGGCCCTCGACCGGTACGGCGACGTTTTGCGACGCCTCGGCGAGGCATGACAGAACCCGTCCTTCTCCTCACTGCTGAGCACCTTCAGTACATCTGCCAGCGCGTTGGCTTTGTCGTTCGCGATGCTGGACTTCTGTCATCTGCGTCTATGCGCCCCGCAACGTCCGTGTTCGGTGTCGAGGTGTACCAAGACCTCGACACTAAGGCTGCCGCAGTCATGCATTCGATCGTTGCCCACCACCCGCTTGTGGATGGGAATAAGCGCCTCGGTTGGCTCGCACTGATACTCACACTCGATGTCAATGACGTGCGGCTGGACATTCCCGATGACGATGCCGTGGAGTTCACCATTCGCGTCGCCGCTGGCAAGGCCGAACTCGAAGATATCGTCGACCAGATTCGCGCATGGCGCGCCGCCGTCTAATCCGCCCAGACGGTAGTCTCCCCGCATGAGCACCACTGACCCCAACCGGCTTCCGGGCGCACCGGCAGGTGTCCGTCTGCGCCCATTCGTCAGCGAACTGGCTGTCTACGCACCCGGCGCGTCAAGCGGCGTGCCTGAAGGGGTGCCCGTCGTCAAGCTATCGTCAAACGAGGGGGCCGAAGGTCCAACGCCCGCCGCGCTCGCAGCAATCGCCGCTGAGGCCCCCGAGCTCAACCGCTATCCCGACGCGGGAGCACTCCACACCGCACTCGCCGACACCCACGGTCTCGCCCCCAACATGGTCGCCGCGAGCCCCGGTGCGGACATGTCGATCGCCTACCTCGCGGCTGCATTCCTCGAACCAGGCGATGACGTTGTCTTTGCGTGGCCGGCGTTTGTCTCCTACGCGCTGACTGCTCAGAAGCAGCAGGCCAACGCGATCAAGGTGCCGCTGACGGCCGACGACACGCACGATCTTGATGCGCTGCTCGCTGCGATTACGCCGAAGACGAGCCTGGTCTACATCTGCAACCCGAACAACCCGACGGGAACCTACGTCTCGCGCGCTGCGTTGCGCGCCTTCGTCGATGCGCTCCCCGAGCATGTGGTGTGTGTTGTCGATGAGGCCTACAGCGGCTACGTCCTCGAGGACGACTATCCGAATGCGATCGAGGAGTACGTCAAGGCGGGCCACCCGCGGGTCACGGTGCTCCGCAGCTTTTCCAAGATCTACGGCCTCGCCGGACTGCGTGTCGGCTGGATGGCGGCACCCGCTTGGATCATCGACGCGTCGATCCGCGTCCGCGGGCCGTTCGATGTCAATGCGATGGCGATTGCCGCGACGATCGCGTCGCTCGGCGACACCGCCACGATCGAGCGGCGCGGACGGGAGAACGCCGTGCGCCGCGAATCGTTGCGTGCGAAGCTCGCGGCCGCCGGAGTCGCCTCGACGGGCGTCGCAAACTTTCTCACCGTGACCGTTGAGGATGCGCAAGCAACGACAGCCGCTCTGACGCAGCGTGGTGTGATCGTGCGGCCCCTCAACGGGTTTGGTGCCCCGACGAAGATCCGCATCACGATCGGCTCCGACGAGGACATGGCGCTGGCCGAGCCAATCCTCGTTGACGTCTTGTCGAACTAGGCACGCGCTATTTCTGCGAGCAGTTACCGACGCTCAGAATTTCGCCGTTGCGGAAATGCCAGAGCGTGCCTTCGGCGTCGCGCAAGCGAGTCGTGCGTAACAGCACCTCTTCAACCGTGCCCGTCACCGTGCCAATCACAATCTCGTCGCCCACGCCGTACTGGTCCTCCAGAATCAGGAAAATCCCGGAGATGTAGTCGCGTACGAGCGTCTGCGCGCCGAAGGCGAGGGCGATCCCAACCACGCCAGCACTGGCGATGATCGGGGTGATGTTGATGCCCAGGATTGGCAGGATCAACAGGAGCGCGTTGACCCAGATTAGGATCGATACGAAGCTGACGAGCAGCGAGCCGATCGCGCCAGCACGCTGTGCGAGCCGTGAGCCGCCGGCGCTCTCTGGCTGACGATGGTGGTTCGCGTTGGAGCGCTCGACGGTGCGACGCACAATGCGGTGAATCACGCGGACCGTGAGGACCTGCAGCACGACGGCCACGAGGATCACGAGCAAGATACGCAGCGGCGTCCCCACGAGAAGTTCGCCGAGGTCTTGTTCGACCTGCACTGCAAAGACAGTGCTCGGCATCAGGCGCTACCGAACGTGATGATGCTGCGAATACCGTCTTGTCGTTCCATCAGTTCAAAGCCGTGGTTGACCTCGTCGAGGGTGATGCGATGCGACAACATCGACTCGACATCGATGTCACCGTTGAGCCAGTGGTCGACGAGCAGCGGCACTTGGGTGCGACCCTTGACGCCACCAAACGACGAACCGGTCACGCGACGACCGGTGATCAAGAAGCGCGGCACGATCTCGAGCACTTCGCCCTTGCCGGCCACACCACACATCGTGGCAAGACCCCACGCCTCGCGCGCACTCTCGACGGCCTGGCGCATGACGTTGACGTTGCCCGTCGCCTCGAAGGTGTAATCGGCGCCATAGCCACCCGTATGCTCCTTGATCCAATCGACGGTATCGGGCCCGGCGAGCCGCGTCTCGGTCGCGCCGTGGTGGCGTGCGTCCGCGAGTCGTCCCTCAGCGAGATCGATTGCGATGATGCGCTCGGCACCCGCCAGCCGCGCGCCGATCACGGCACCGAGACCGACCAGGCCGCAGCCGAAGACGACAGCCGTCGAGCCGCGCTCGACCTGAGCGGTGTAGAGCGCTGCGCCGATGCCGGTTGAGAGGCCACAGGCAAACGGAGCACAGCCATCGAGCGGTGCCTCTGGACTCACCTTGGCGAGCGCGATCTCGGGCATCACGGTGTACTCGGCGAACGTCGAGGTGCCCATGAAGTGCCGCATCGGCTCGCCATTGCGCGACAGGCGCGCGGTGCCGTCGGGGAGATAGCCAAGCCCCTGCTGCTCGCGGATCGCGATGCAGCGGTTCGTGCGGCCGCTCTTGCACTGGATGCATTCGCCGCACTCGGGCGCGAACAGGGTGATAACGTGCTCGCCGGGCTTGACGAGCGTGACGCCCTCACCGATCTTCTCGACGACACCCGCACCCTCGTGCCCGAGCACGCACGGCGCGTAGCCGGTCGGATCGGCTCCCGATGCGGTGTAGAGGTCTGTGTGGCAGACACCACAGGCCTCGATCCGCACGAGTACCTCGCCTGCCTTCGGCTCTGCGAGATCCACCTCCTGCACGACGAGGGGCTGGTCGAACCCTTCCAGGACTGCGGCACGAATCTTCATGGCGAGAAGAGTAGGCGACGGCTACACAAAAAGCCGCGGAATAGCGGATTGGTACTGCTCTCCAAGCGCTCGCACGACCGCGTAATCACGCACGCTAAACCGCGTTCCACTGCGTTTGCGTAGCCCGGTCACCACGACAATCGCAGGACCGTCGTAGCCGAGTCGTGCGGCCGCCTCCTTGGAACCATTCTCTAGCAGGCAGAAGAGACGAAACTGCTCTCTTCCCGGTCCACTGCAACGCACCTCATACCACCCGCCCATTTCCCCGTGCATGGCTTCCCACTTGCCGCCACCACTGAATGTTGGTGGTGGCGCAGCCACAACGACAATCAGAGTCGCGATCAGCTTTGCTCGGACACCGAGCGGGATTGAGGTAAGGAACTCCCTAGCGGGAACATGGTCATCCAACTGTCGTGCCATCACGAGCGACCACGAGGTGCTCACCCCCGCACCTCTCGGTGCAGGACAAGCACACCTAGTTGCGCGGTTCCAATGTGATTCGCATGCCGACGGCTTCGGCGATTTCCGCGAGGAAGGCAATCTCCGGATTTGCCCCACCGGCAGTGAAAAGTCGTCGGACGGTCGATGGTTCGCGGGCGATTCGACGCGACAGTTCGGCCTTCGAAATACCCAGCTCGATCCGCCGTGCATCAAGCGTGCGGACGAGTGTGTCGACCATTTCGATCTCTAGCACCGTGCTGACGTAGTCGATACGCCCCTGAGATTCGGCAAGTACCTCGTTGCGAAAATCGGCAATCGATTGCTGTTTGCGTGTGCTCAATGGTTCGTTTTTGACGGACAAGAGTGTGGCTCCTATGCAACAGTATCAGATGGGCGAAAGATACTCTCAGAGCCTGTCCGACAATCACGATGCCGCGTGTGATCGGCAGCGCGCAGAGTCACCCCCATCACACGCAAAGCCGCCTGCAATCGGTACCCTGTGGGCATGGTTCTTGACCGACGCCTCCTCACCTATCTCCAACTCGCTGCGCTCGCAGTCGCGATCGGGGTTGCGGGCTACCTGGCGTACCTCAAGTACACCAATGGCATTCCGCCCTGCACGATCGGCGGCGGCTGCGCGGCTGCGCTCTACTCCAAGTGGGGCTACCTCGGCGGGATCCCGCTCGCCTACATCGGACTGACAGCTGCCATCGTCTTGCTGCTCGCCACCCCGTGGCGCAGAGACATCCTGCGGGTCATCAGCCTGATGTTGTTCTTCATTGGCGCGCTCTTCACGATCTATCTGCGTTACGTCGAGCAGGCGCACTTCGACGGCAACGTCTGCGCCTGGTGCGTGTCGTTTATGGCTGCCTGGTGGGTCGCCGGCGCCTGCGAGTTGCTGCGCCTCGTGCGCCCCGTTTCGTCCGACGCGTAAGGCGACCCACGCTTCGACCGGCTCTTCTTCTGACACACACCAGAAGAAGGTCGCGATGCAACCGCAACTCGCCGAAGAGATCCCCACCACCCTCCCACTCAACCTCCGCACCGGCGCCGCCCAGATCCACGGCGGCATCACGATCATTCCGATCTTGGCTGCCGCACCCGCTCTTGCCGACTACACCACGCTCGGCTCGGCACAGCCCCTCGGCTTCACGATCGAAAAAGTTGACGCGGCCGGGCACGTACCTGAGCTGCTGGTCCACAACCCGCTCGATGTGCAGGTGATGCTCTACGACGGCGAAGAGGTCGTCGGTGCGAAACAAAATCGCATGCTAGAAGCCACGATTCTCGTGGCTGCAGGGAGCACGCAGAAGATTCCCGTCGCCTGCGTCGAAGCCGGTCGCTGGACACGTATTTCCGACGACTTCACAGCGTCTGATCGCGTCTCTCATCCCGAGAGTCGGCGGCGTAAGTCGTACGATCTCGAGAGTGCGCCGCTCTCGTTTGGCGTGTCACAGGGCACAATCTGGGACGAAATTGAGGAACGCCTTGAGGAGCGTTCGCTGCACTCCAGCACGCGCGCTCTCGCCGACGTGCACGATGCGGAGCGTCCGCGGATTGATGCACTCGAAGCCGCATTTCCACTCGTCACAGCTCAGTGTGGTGCGATCCTCGGGCTGGACGGTACGTTCTGTCTCGACTACGTCTCGCGCTGTGACGCCTGGGAGGCGCTGTGGCCGAAAATCCGTCGCGGATACCTCCTCGACGGGCTGCGTCACCTCGAAGACCTACCCGCGTCGCCCGAGCTGATCGCCCGCTTCGTCGCCAACGTCAGCCACGCTCCACGCACGCAGCGCCCCTCGCCAGGGCTCGGCCTGGACCAGCGGTTGCACGGTACGGCCGTGACTGGCTCGGGATTGATGCTCGCTGACGAGTTGCTGCAGCCTCAGCCTTCTCGAGAAATGGAGAGAGCCGTAACACCGATTTCGGTGACGTCATCAACCCCACGCGCGAGACCCGCATTACGCGACCAAGCCGTCGACGCAACTAGCTCTAGCACCTGGGTTCCGTCAGGCGATACCATCCACCCATGCTCGCCTTGTACCCAGCGGATGCTTGATCCCAGCATGAACGACACACAGCGTGCATATGTCGACGAGATCTTCGCGGCGTACGTCGCACAGGATCCGCCGATGACGCCTGGCGTTGCCTACGGCGTTGTCATGGACGGCGTGCTCGTCCATGCGGGCGGGCTCGGCACGCTCCACGTTGGCGAGCAGCAGCAACCCGGCACCGACAGCAGTTTTCGGATCGCCTCGATGACGAAATCGTTTGTCGCGGCCACGCTGTTGCTACTCCACGACGAGGGAGTGCTGCGCCTCGACGACACGGCCGAGCAGTGGGTGCCGGAGCTCCAAGGACTACCACTCGCTACGAGTGATAGCCGACCACCAACCCTCCGCCAGCTGCTGTCAATGAACTCGGGCTACCCCGAGGATGACCCGTGGGCCGACCGGCTCGAGTCGCTCAGCGATGACGAGTACAGCGCATTGATGGGCGAACCGAAAACCTTCGCACGTACCTCGGGCATCGCCTTCGACTATTCGAACATCGGCTTCACGCTGCTCGGCCGCGTGATCCAGAACGCGACCGGCCAGCCGTATCGAGCTATTATTACGGAGCGCATCCTCGCGCCGCTTGGTCTGCGCGATACGACCTGGAGCGACGATGGCGTCGACCCTGCTCGACTCGCCACCGGCTACGCACTCGTCGACGGCGAGTGGATCGCCCAGCCGATCCAGAGCCCCGGAGCGTTTAGCGCTCTCGGCGGCCTCTACTCAACCGTCGCCGACTTGGCGGTCTGGGTCGCGGGCTTTATCGACGCCTGGCCACCGCGCAATGGCGACGACCAGCACCCATTGTCGCGTGCATCGCGTCGCGAGATGCAACAGGTCGTCACGGCAATGCCGCTCCAACTTGGTGCCGGCGAGGGACTACTGCGCGCCCAGGCCCACGGCTACTGCTTCGGACTGATGAGCGCCGAGGATTTCGCGACCGGGCGGACAATTGGTCATTCCGGCGGCTACCCCGGCTTCGGCTCGCGGATGACGTGGCACCCCGCCAGTCGGATCGGCGTGATCGCGCTCGCCAACGGCCGCTATGCCCGGCCCGGTGGGGCAGTCGCCGACGCACTCGCCGCACTCGTCTCCGAGGAGCCCCGTCGACTACGCGTTGAGCCATTGCCAGCTCTTGCGGAAATCCGTACGACGATCAACGCGGCACTGATCGCGGGCGACTTCGCGGCGATCGAGCCGCTGCTGGCCTTCAATGTCGACCTCGACGAAACGCTAGACCGCCGCTCCTCACAGGTCGCGTCACTCGCCGCTATCCATGGAGCATTGACACCCGAGGCCAAGCTAACGGTGATGACACCGACGCAGGTTGCCTGGTGGCTGGCCGGCGAGCAGGGCCGGGTTGGTGTCGAAATCATGCTCAACCCAGAACAGCCCTCCACGGTTCAGAAGTTGGACGTCACCAGCGTGCTGCCCTCAACCCCAGAGCTTGACGATGCAGTTGCCGGAGCACTCGAAGCAGTCAAGCGCGGTGCGGATCTATCGTCGCTATTGCTACCAATCTGCAGCGCCTCGTGGGTCGCCTGCGACGGAGCAAACACCGGAACGGTGCGACTTGTCGGAGCGAAAGCCACCATCCGACTCAAAATCGATCTTGCCGCGGAGCAGGTCGCGACCTTCGAGCCAGATGAGCGCTGGCCCACCTCGGCGTGATCAGCCGAAGATGCCTCGCACCCGATAGACAGAGTATGAACAAACTCCACTTCATTCCACTGCTCGTCGCGGGCGCGCTCGCGATGAGTGCCGTTCCTGCCAGCGCTGCCACCACGCTCGACGGCACGGTCGGACCCGGTTTTACGATGACCCTCACCAAGGGCGGCCAGAAGGTCACGTCGCTGAAGGCCGGCTCGTATACCTTCAAGGTGACCGACAAGTCCTCCATGCACAACTACGTGCTGAATGGACCCGGGGTCAAAAACAAGGAGATCACCGGCCTGTCCCAGACGGGCACGAAGAGCGCGACCGTGAAGCTCAAAAAGGGCACCTACACGTACTACTGCACCCCACACCCGACGATGAAGTACACGTTCACCGTCTCGTAGGCGTGAAGCGCCATCTCCGCTGAAACGCAGCGGCGCGCTCGAGACGAGGCAGGCAAACGCGCGATGTTGATGTACGACCTGAAGTTAGGCGCTGCAAGGCGCGCATTACATGTACAACACTGAGCGGCCAAACCGCTTATGTAAGCGGAATTGCAAATGAGAGGCGACATTCTGGGCCCGGGCCCAGAATGTCGCCTCGTTCATCCTCAGCGCTAAAGTGCGCAAATGGCCCGTGCACACCGTCTTCTATTAACGCTCGCAGCGCTGATCGCATTGGCGGCCGTCCCAGCATTCGCTCAAGCCAAAATGGCGCAGACGCTGAAGGCGATGGGAGGCAAGCCGTGCTCGGCGACGAGCGAGTTTTTCTGCGTCAAGATCAGCGTGCCGCTCGATCACTTCGACGCTGCCAACACGAAGCGCATCAAGGTCGCGTTTGCAGTCCGACCCGCGGATGGCACGAGCAAAGGCCTCTACGTGACGGCCACCGGTGGTCCTGGCTCGAGCGGCATCGCGAGCGCAGATTCGTACGCCAGCAGCTTCGTCAAAGGTGTCCTCGATCGCTTCGACGTCGTCTTTTTTGACCAACGTGGCATGGGCCGTAGCGGCAATGTCAACTGTCCCAAAGCAATGAGCGCCTACCGCCTCAGTACCAGTAGATCTGACGTCGCAACAAGTGCGTTTGCGAGCGCGTGCACCCAAGAAGTCCGGTCCGCCGAACTTCTGCCATACATGGGCACCAACCAAGCAATCGAAGACCTAGAATCGTTTCGCATCGCCCTCGGCAAGCCCTCGATCTGGCTCTTCGGCGAGTCATATGGCACGCAGTACGGCCAGATCTACGCGGCGGCCCACCCAACGTCCCTGAAGGGTCTGATCATCGACGGCGTTGTCGACGTCACCCTTACGGCACCGCAATTCTGGACCAGCGCGGCGAAATCCTTTGAACGGGTCCTCAACACCACCCTCACCATCTGCGATCGCCGCACTCGCTGCCTCAAGGACGTGACAACCAGCGCTGGCGACGTGTACGACGCGCTCCAAGCGCGGCTCGCGAAGCACCCCATCAGGGTGCGCTTCCCGCTCGCCAACGGACAGCGGGTGACGCGAGAACTGACACTCGGGCTCGTTCAGACCACCACCAGTGGCCAGATGTACAGCACGTATGGGCGCATGATGTTCCTCCGCGCACTGACAGCCGCCGCCCAAGGCGACCTCGTGCCCATGCTTCGGCTCTCCTACAGCAACGCGATGGTGGACCCTCAAAGTCTCACGCCAATCGTTGACCCCTCGTGGTCTGACGGTGCCTACTTCGGCGTCGACTGCCGTGACTACACGTACTACACCGGCACCTCCAGCGAGCGCAGCACTGCGTTCCTGAACGAAGCCGCTCAGATCGACACGCTGTACCCGCGTATCGGAGGTGCGCTCTTCCTCAGCGATTACCCCTGCGTCTGGTGGCCGGGATCTGATTCCTCCAACGTGCGACCAGCCCCCCTCGTCAACACCGGAGTTCCCACCTTCGTGATTGTCGCGACAGCCGATCCGATTACTCCCGTCGACCAAGGCCGTGCGGTCTACTCGCGCCTCGCCGACGGCTACCTCGTGACGACCGCGGGTGGCCCACACGTGACATTCGGCCGCGGCAACCCCTGTCCCGACAACCTCGTCAACGATTTCCTGCTCAGCGGGCGCCTCCCGACACAACGCGCGACAACCTGCTCCGACTCGTACGTCGATCCGTACATCCCGCTCGCGCCAGCCAGGGCGAGTGCCTTTAAGAACCTCAAGGCAGCCTTGATTTCGTTCAACCAGCAACTTGCAGTCCTGCCTGAGTACGCCTACTGGTCTGGCACCGCAACACTCGCAACCGGTTGCGCCGTAACGGGCTCCGTTCGCGTCCGCGCCACCCGAAGCGGCGCGACCTACAGCTTCGCCGACTGCTCCTTCACTGCCAGCGTCCGCCTAACCGGCACGGGCACATTCAGCAACAACTCGGGTCTGACCACCCTGAATGTCACGACGACGGGCCGCTGGAACGAGCAGGTCCGCTACGTCGACAGCAGTCGCGGCACAACCGTGACCATCGTCGACTAAGACTCCAACTGCTCGGCCTTGAGTTGCTCGCCGAGCCACTCCGAATAGAGCTCGCGACCAGGCTCGTAGAGGTGGTTCGGGTCGGAGTAGCCACCGTCGTTGAGTTGCGAAAGAACATCTTTCGGTGGCACCATAAGCGGCACGCCAAAGGTCTCCTTAAAACGCGCAAGGTAGGCCTCGCTGGCAGGCGGGTCGAGATAGCCTGGCATCAGTGTGAAGAAGATCTGCAGCCCCTCGGCCTGCGCCCAAACGATCAGCTCTTTGATCGTCTCCCGCTGAGCATCGTTATTGATCTTGCCAATCGGCCACGAGCCGGGCTCACGATCCTCCCACGCGGCTCCCTTCGGCAGAGTGCGTTCGGCCCACGAAGCATTCGCCGCAGGCTTGAGCGGGCGATCCTTGCCCGTGCAGCCATCCGAGACACCCACAGGCCGCTCTTGGACGGGAATCTCACGATTCTTATCGGCCTTGCCCGACAGCCAACGGTCAAGCGCAAAGTCGACGCGTAATTGACCAAGTTCGAGCAGGTCGCGGAAGCGGAGATAGGCAGGCTCGCGCGGTTTTAGTGCGGGATCGGTTCGAAACTCGTCGACCGGGACAAGCGCCGCGTGCTCGGGGTGATAGTCGTAGTAGCGCTGCGAGGTGGCGACGACATCGCCCTCACGCGAGTACTCAACCACGACCGCCTGTTTGATCCCGCGCTCTGCGTGAACATCCTTGAGTTCTTGGAACATCTGCTGCGTGCCGCGCCAACTGCGCGCCAGATTCACGACGACCTTGGGTGGCTCTTTGCCATCACTGAGAACGGTCGACATGGCCTGTGGCGAAACTCCCCACTTCGTACGAGACGTACCGACAACCACCACATCAACTGGACCCTGATAGTTGTAGATCTGGCGATACACGCACTTCAATGACGCGTAACGAATCCGCGGCTGATCGCTCCACGCGACCAACGCGAAGACGCCGCCAAGAACGCCCAAAAGCAGGACGCCACTCGCGATCTGGATCAGGTTGCGGGAGGAGCGACTCACGGGTGATTAGTAGTTGGCGTAGACCGGTGTCAGTAATTCGAGCGGGTAGTTCCTCGCCACGATGATCCACGCGATGATCCCCAGCACGATGTAGACGAGCAGCTGATGGCGTACCACCCAGTCTGCCACCCCCGCAGTGAAATTAGACCACTCGTCAACCATCAGCGCTGCCTCCCGCTCACAGGTGAACCCCTACAAATGATGCTACGTAGCGCGCCAAATCGCGGTTTGACGGCTGATTCGCAATCGTCGACATCAGACTCACAAACGTGAGCGTGATCACAATGCCACCGGCTCGACGCACGATCATCGGCATCGGCAGCGGCGGCCGCTTGAGACCGCGGTAGTACATCGTGAGTGCCAGCGCCGCACCATGTCCAAGCCCCCAGAAGAGGTAGCCAACACTGACGTTATGCCAGAGACCAATCAGCGTGAAAGTGACAACCAGCGACAACGCAGGCTTGCCCGTGCGCCTCAACATCGGCTTGAACAAGTACGCGGTAATGAACTTCGATAGCGAGAGATGCCAGCGCTGCCAGAAGTTCTGAATCGAGTGCGAGAGCAGCGGAAAGTGGAAGTTCTCGGTCAGCTTGAGATTGAACATCCAACCGGAACCGATCGCGATATCGGTAAAGCCCGAGAAGTTGACGTAGAGAAAAGCGAACGAGAAGAAGGCGAAGATCAGCGCCTCGACCGGCCCGGACCAACCCTGCGCGTAGACCCCCGGCAGTGGCACACCGAAAACATCGACCGTGAGCGTGGACTGAATGTAGCCGCCGACGATGTAGATCTTGAACACGCCCAGTCCGATGCGTCCGACACCCATCACCCAGCGGCGCGGATCGGGATCGCGGGAAAGCGCGGCGTGGTCGAACTTCTGCGATGCATCAATCGGGCCCGTCGGGAAGGCCGGAAAGAACAACGTCGTTGTCAGAATCTCACGAAACGGCAGCGAGTTGAGCTTGAGTCCTTGCTTGATCGAGGCGTACAACTTGAACGTGTAGAACGACATGCCAAGCGTGGCGAGGTTCGTGAAGATGACGCCGCGCGGCGACCCTCCCGGGAAGGTGATCAGGTCGCCAATCGGCGTAAACGCGTTGATCAGCAGCGGCAGGACAACAAGCCACGGGAGCCAGCCGTACTTCGGATAGCGGCGCGTCAGCCCGTACAGCAACCATGCCAGCAGCACCGTGCCAACCGCCACGAACAGCGCAGCAGGATCGTAAATGTAGAGCAGGGTCCCCGACGTGACGAGCAACACCGCTCGCCGACCCTCGACCCAGGCCGCAGGCAGAAGCCAGTACGCGAAACTCGCTGCGACCGTTGTCAGCAGCAGGATCTGGAGGCTTGCCAGCACGCGCTACCCGAGCTCGGGCTAATTCCCCGTCTGCCGAACACGCGGGTGGAGCATTACGAGGTGGCTGCCACGACGATGTCGACGATCGAACCGACGCGGAAGTCCTCGTAGGTCTCGTCGATCGCTTCGAGCTTCAGGCCGAGATCGTTCTCGAGTTCGAACAGGAACGTCATCGAATCGAGCGAGTCAAGCATGCCCTCGTCGACGAGATTCGTGTCTTCACCGAGCGTGCCGTCGATGTCGCCGACGGTTGTCGTGAGCGCCTTGGTGATAGCCGTGAGGGCTTCTTCGCGTGTCATTGCTCTCCGATCCTGATTGTGGTGCCGAACTTAATCATTTTCTACAACGCAAGAGAAACAGATCTGGAACTGGGGCGGCGCATTGTCGTCGCCTTCCGTGTCGACCAGGCTGAGCGTCTGCAGCCGACCATCCACCATGCGTTCAATCTTCGGCGTCAGTCGAAGCGTCCCTGTCTCTGGGTAGGACGCAGCGAGCGGCAGGCGCGCGCCCATCAAAGCCGTAAACCAAATGTCTGTGACGCGATCACCGCGTTTGGCGTGTACCGCCTTGACGAACTCGATGATCGCAACGAGGTAGGACTCAAACGTACCGGTAATCGTGAAGGTTGCGCTGCCTGTGCCCTTACCGTCGGTCTCGAAGTTGGCTGTGACGCGAGGGACATCTTCGATCGGCGGCGCTTTATCACCGACGACCTCAAAGAACTGGACGGTCTGGCGCCCCGCGTCGGTGGCGAACTGTGCACGACCGAGCTCGGCCAGATCGCCAGGAGCCTCACCGTCGAAGACCGCCAGTACCCCTCGCTCTGTGATTTTGGTGAACTTCGCCGAGACGAGCACAGCAGGCGGGTCGTTGCCGACGAGCTCGGCCGTGCGCCCGAGAATCTGCGAGCCCTGCACGTAGTCGCGCGTGCCGCGAATAAAGACGTTGAGGGGCTGCCTAGCCATCTCCACAAGACTAGGCGCTAAGCCGGACTTTGGCTGGCGGTGTGCGACTCTGCCAGACCGCGCGCGAGCTCGAGAAATGCCATAGCGGGTCCAGACAGGGGCGTATCTGAGCGGTAGATCGCTGCCACGGGTCGTCGCATGACGGGGGTGTTGAGGAGGTGAAGCTCGACCAGGGACCCCTCAGCCAGACCAAGCCGGATGGCGGTGCGCGGCAAGAGCGACACGCCAAGCCCTTCCTCCACCATCTTTGCTGCGGCTCCGGTGTTGTCCATCTCCAGGAATGCGCGCGGCCGATGGCGCGCGCGCTGAAACAGTGTCAAGGCAATATCCGCGAATGACGAGTTTCGATCGAAGACCACCAGGCGCTCACCCGCTACCTGCTCGATCGTGACGGACTTGCGGAGGGCGAGCGGATGGTCGCGCGCACAGACGAGGACGAGCTCGTCCTCGAAGACACGCTCGGTGAAGAGCTCGGGGTGGAACAGTTCGCGAATCAAGGCGATTTGCACCTCATCGCGCAGCACGAGCTCGAGCACCTCGTCTGAGTGGCCGCCGCGAACCGCGAGCTCCATCTCGGGGTTCTGTTGGGCGAGCTCACGCAAAAGCCCTGGCAGCAGGTAGGTGCTGATCGCCGGTGGCGCTCCAATCGTGAGGGCTCCCGTGCCCGCCGCCGTCAGGTCCGATACGAGTCGTCCACCCTCGCCCATCGTCTCGAGTGTTCGCTCCGCATACGGCAGAAAAGCACGACCGGCTGCCGTCAGACGCATGCCGCGGCGCGAGCGTAGAAACAGCGGACCGCCGACCTCGCGCTCGAGGCGTTGCAGGCGAGCAGTCAATGCTGGCTGCGTCAGAAATAGCTCGGCTGCAACCGGACCCAAATTGCCAGCGCGCGCCACTCTCACAAAGGCCTCTAATTGTCCCGAATCCATAGTTCGATCAATTATATCTATCGAAACAGCGATTGATTTCGATTCGACCCTATCGATCACGGCGCCTAGGGTTCGCAGATTACCCATCGGGCACATTCTGTCCGTTATCGGAGGCACCCCCGTGAGCGACCAGAAGACCCGCGCAGAGCAAATCGCAGAACTCGAGGCCAAGTGGGCAAACGATCCCCGCTGGACTGGGATTGAGCGCGTCTACACAGCTGAAGAGGTCGTGAAGCTGCGCGGCTCTGTCACGCCAGCCAGCACGCTTGCCGAGCGCGGTGCCGCCAAGCTCTGGGAGCGCATCCATTCCCGTCACCACGTGCACGCCCTCGGCGCCCTCTCCGGCGGCCAGGCCCTCCAGATGGTCAAGGGTGGCCTCGAGGCCATCTACCTGAGCGGCTGGCAAGTCGCTGCCGATGGAAACCTGTCGGGCGAGGTCTACCCCGACCAGAGCCTTTACCCGGCCAACAGCGTGCCCGCGATGGTGCGTCGCCTCAACAATGCCTTGACGCGCGCGGACCAGATCACGTGGTCCGAAGGCGACGATTCGATTGACTGGTTCGTCCCAATCGTGGCCGACGCCGAAGCCGGCTTCGGTGGTTCGCTCAACGCCTACGAGCTGATGCGCGGCATGATCGAAGCCGGCGCTGCTGGCGTGCACTTCGAGGACCAGCTCGCGAGTGAAAAGACGTGTGGTCACCTCGGTGGCAAGGTGCTCGTCCCGACCAGCCAGTTCGTTCGCACACTGCAGGCCGCGCGTCTCGCAGCCGATGTGATGGACGTGCCAACCGTCATCGTGGCTCGCACTGATGCACTCGCCGCGACCCTGATGACGTCTGACGTCGACGAGCGCGACCGTCCGTTCGTCTCCGGCGAGCGCACCCCCGAGGGCTACTTCTTCGTCTCCGGTGGGATCGATAGCGCGATCGCCCGCGGTCTCGCTTACGCCCCGTACGCCGACCTCATCTGGTGCGAGACCGGCACGCCGGACATGGACGAGGCGCGCAAGTTCGCCGAGGCCATCCATGCTGAGTTCCCAGGCAAGTTGCTTGCCTACAACTGCTCGCCATAGTTCAACTGGAAGCGCGCGCTCAACGACGAGCAGATTGCCGCCTTCCAGCACGAGTTGGGCGAGCTTGGTTACAAGTTCCAGTTCATCACCCTCGCCGGCTTCCACGCGCTCAACGCGTCGATGTTCGAGCTTGCACAGGGCTACGCCAAGAATGGCATGACGGCGTATGTCGAGTTGCAGGAGCGCGAATTCGCGATGGAGGCAGAGGGCTACACAGCCACTCGCCATCAGCGTGAAGTAGGCGCCGGGTACTTCGATCTTATCTCCACCATCGCATCGGCCGGAGCAAGCTCGACCTTGGCCCTCGTTGGGTCGACAGAGGAAGAGCAGTTCCACTAGGCCGGTCACCCCGGTGACGGTCGCGGCGGTCGCATATGCCCGACACGACCGTCACCGTCCCCACACAATGCAAGCCCTGAGTCTCTGGACCCAGGGCTTTTTTGTTGCCCACGCGGTGCCGCTATCCCGCTACCCTGCACGGATGCGCGTGATGATTATGGCTGCCGGGCTCGGGACGCGATTACGTCCTTTGACCGACCACCTTCCAAAGCCGATCGCGCCTGTCGGCAACCGCCCTGTCGTCGAGTACCTGTTGCACCGGATCGCGGCCGCTGGCTATTCGGGCGCCGTGATCAACCTGCATCATCGTCCAGAGGCGATCATGGCTGTGCTCGGAGACGGCTCTGCCTACGGGGTGCCGATCGAGTACTCGATCGAGCCAGAACTGCTTGGCACGGCCGGTGGCACCCGCAAGTGCCAAGCGACGCTGCTCGTCGACGACGATATCTTCCTCGTGACGAGTGGCGATGGCCTCCACACGATCGATCTCGCGGCCCTCGCGAATGCGCATCGCGCCTCGGGCGCGCTCGCGACGCTGACGGTCAAACGTATTGAGGACGTGACGGGCTTCGGCGTGGTGGTGACGGACGCGACCGGTCGCATCACCTCGTTCCAAGAGAAGCCCGCTCCCGCCGAAGCACTGAGCGATCTCGTCAATGTTGGTGTCTACTGCTTTAGCGCCGCGATCTTCGAGGAGATTCCCGTAGAGGGGGTGAGCGATTTTGGTTCGGAGATTTTGCCGCGCGTCGTCGCCGAAGGAGCCGACGTGCGCGCGTGGGTAACAGACGCGTACTGGAGCGACATCGGCTCACTTGACGAGCTCGTGATTGCGAATTGTGCCGTTGCCGCGGGAGAGATTGACGTCGAGGCGAGCGGCGATTTGATCATGGGCAGCGAGACGCGCCTCGTCGGTGTCTCTCAAGGCGCGACGATCACCGGACCCGTGCTTGTTGGCACTGGTGCACGCATCGAGGAGGGAGCGACGATCGTCGGCCCCGCGGTGATTGGTGCGCGCGCGACGATCTGCACCGGCGCACACGTTGAGCAGGCGCTGGTGCTACCAGAGGCGACGATTACGGCCGATTCGCCTCGCACAGGCATCCTCGGCGACACGACGCTGCTCGACGGCGTCTGGTCGCGTTAGAGCGCGCAGGCGACACTTTGGGCCCGGGCCCAGAATGTCGCCAGTAGCGCGTCAGGCGAGTGTGGCGGAGATCGTCGTCAGGCTGCGCATCGTCTCGTCCCACAGGTCTTGCGGATAGGCGATTGGGTAGGTCGAGAAGCGCGCGATCGTGACGCCCGCCGGCACGTCGATGTAGCAGTGCTGCCCGTAGATCCCCGAGCCGGTGTAGCGCGCGTCGCGCTCGATCACCCAGAAGGCGTTGCGGTACATGCACCAGTCGCCGCGCTCCAAGTCCGTCATCGTCGGGCTCTCGCGAAAGTTCCGGATCGCCTCGTCGTCACCGTGGTGCGTGTCGTGCACCCACTCGGCGGGGATCACGCCCTGCCCACCACGCTGATAGGCGAGCGCAAAGCGGGCGAGATCGCGTGTCGAGCACGAGAGACCACCGTCGACGACGGCATCGCCCACAACGTCAAGCATCATGTCCGCCTCGTGCTCCATGCCGAGCGGCATCCACAGTTGCTCGTTCAACGCATCAACAAAACGCTGCTCCGCCACAATCTCGACCAGTCGGGCTGCGATGTTCGTCAGCACCGAGCGGTAATCGAAATTCGTGCCGTGCTCGCGCGATTTAGGGTACGTCGGGAAATGCCCGTACATGCCGAGCGGCTTGCGTCCACCCAAGCGCCGATAGCTGGCCTGGCGCTCGTATTCGATCAGCGGGTTGTCCGCCTCGGGGTCGTCGTACAGCGCATAGTCCTCGACGAATTCTGTGCCGGCCGTCATGTCAATCAGGTGTCGCACATTCGCGCCGTCAAGACTCGTGCCGATGAACTGCGGTGCGATCTCGGTGACGAGCTGATCCATCGCAATCAGGCCCTTGCCGACCTGAATACCGAGCATCGCACCGACAAACGACTTCGTCACGCTCATGCAGAGGTGCGGCGTCCGCGGCAGCATTCCATTGGCGTACTGCTCGTAGACAACTACCCCGTCCTTGAGCACGACGAGTCCCTCGCCATTCGACGTCGCAAACTGGCGCTCCACCGTCGTCGTCGAGCCATCGACAGCCTTCAATTCGATGCCGCCGAGATCCTGCAGGTCGACCGGCAGTTCGCTGACGACCCCACTGTCATTCGCGACACGCGCCGAGGGTGCGAACTCGCGCACACGCTGGAAGGCTCGACTCGGATACGGGTCGTCGAGCCAATTGTCAGTTGTCGTGGTGCGATCGGTGGGCACGACGAGAGCCTAACCGATCCACGAGCCGGGCAGGGAATCTTTTCGGTGTCAAGTATGTTAATAAAAAATATGAGCATTCCTTACCGCACGGTGGATCCGTATCGCGACACGCACGTGATCGATTCGCGGGGTCCTCGCACCAACCAGGCGATCGTCGGCGTCGGCACATTGATCGCATTTCTCCTCCAACAAGAGTGGATCATCGTACTGCTCGCGCTGCAGTTGATTGTCGGCCTGACGCTCGGCCGCCGCTTCTGCTTGCCCTGCCGACTGTGGTTCGATGTCCTGCAGCCGCGCCTCGGTGAGGGCACAATCGAAGATGCCCGCGTCCCGCGCTTCGCCAACATCATCGGCGCCGTCTTTCTGACTGTCTCGTCAATTTTGCTCTACGCCGGCAGCAGCAGCATTGGCTGGGCGCTCGCCTTGATCGTCGCCGCACTCGCCTTGCTCGCTGCCACCACGGGTGTCTGTGTCGGCTGTGAGATGTACATGCTGATCGCGCGCGCCCGCGGTATCGTCGTCGATCGCCATCCGGCGGTCTAGCCGAGCCCTCTGATGGACCGTCTGCAGCTCGTTGGCATCTTCGCTGTCGTGCTCGTGGTTGTCGTACTTGTGATCCGCAAGCGAGCCGCCCGTCCGACGACCGTCCCAACCCGCATCAACCCGCTGCAATTCGGACTCGATGCGCAGTACGGCGACACCGCCGTCGTGGCATTCTCGGGCCCGCTGTGCCACGCCTGCCAGCAATGGGGCAAAGCGTTGAAGGCAGCCGGCATTCCCTATCGCAGCGTCGATGTGCTGCAGGAAGCGAGTCTCGCGCAGGCCCATTCGATCAAGAGCACTCCCGTGATTCTGGTCGTCGAACGGAAGAGCGGCAACGTACTCGAGAGTTTCACGGACGAGCCCAGCGCAGCGAGCGTGGAGCGTGTCCGCGGCCTCGTGCTCGTCTGATCTTCACCTGTCCGTCGCAATCCCTATGTTTCACGCGTGTTCGATCACGTGTCTCACACGCCTGGCGAGCAGGAAATTGCCCGCGCGTTCATGGATCTCCAACGGGTGCTTGATCGCATTCGCCGTGGCGAGCTCGAAGCGACCGACGACGCGCGCCTGCGCATTACTGACGCACTCGAAACGCTGCGCGATCTTCGCCCCGCCGCCTAGCTCGACGCGTTAGCCGGCAACGAGCAGCAGGCCACCCGCGACGATGCCGACGGAGGCAATCAGCCGCCGCTTGCGATCCTCCTCGCCGAGCATGCTGCCGCCAAGCCAGACGGCCACGAGAATACCAGTCTCGCGCAGTGGTGCAACGAGCGAGAGTGGCGCACCCTGCCACGAGTAGGCGAGCAGGATGAAGGCATAGGCGGCGAACCGCATCACGCCCGCGATCGTCGCTGACGGCCAGTGTCGAAGCGCACTCCGCAGACGCTGACGATCCATCAGCATCGCCGGCGTCAGCCACACGGCCTCCGTCACCGCGGCCGCCCACGAGTAGAAGACGATTGGGATCGCCAGGTCGACGACGGCTCGCCGATCCCACCACGAATAGACCGCAATCGCCAAGCCAGCGGCCAGCGCCAGCAAGATCGCTGCTCGCTGTAGCGACTTCGGCCCGCGCTGTGGATTCGTCAGGACCAGCACCGCGACGACGATCACGGCCGCGCCCGCCAACGAGATCAGACCTGGCCGCTCTCCGATCAGCACGATCCCGGCGATCGTCGCCAACAACGCGCCTGTGCCGCGCGAAATCGGATAGACCAGCGAGAGGTCGCCTCGCGCATAGCCCGCACGCAGCACCATGAAGTAGACCGCCTGCAAGGCGCCTGCGAGCACGATCACCCAGACGAACGTCCAGGAGAAGTGCACGTGGTCGGCGACGATCAGAATGATGCCGAGTGGCGCAATGGCAATGGCCTCGGAGACCACGAGCACCCAGGTGTAGGCCGGGCCTGCCGGGCCGCGCTTGGCGATAAAATTCCAGCCGGCATGAGCAAACGCCGACGCGACGACGAGCCCAATGGCGACCGTCGTCATGGGTGGTTCTCGCTCGAGGCGCCGTCTCCCCACCGCTTCCACGCGGTCCCGAAGGCACTCAGCAGCGCCGCATAGAGATCGTCTGGTTCCGCTGTGATCAGCCGCCGCGACCAGCGTCGACGCTCGCGCGCACGGTCTGCAAACCGCTCGTCACCGATCGTGTCTGCCATTGAGGCCCCTGCCGTAGCACGTGCTTCAATCGCACGGCGAATCCGTGCGGCCTCCGCCGGCGCTCGCTCGAGGCGTCGCAGGTCGATCAGACAGTCTGGACATGGTCGAACCGAAGGGTTGTCAACTGCCGGCCCAGCACAGGCTCCACAGGTCGGACACGAGAACGCGGCGAGCCGCACCCGATCAGACTTGACCGTCTGGGGATGGTGCAGCAGTTCGACCCACGTCGTCCGGTCCCGCTGATCAAACTCTGTGCCAACGACCGTCAGCACCTCGCCGTCGAACGGCCAGACGCGCACCTGATCGCCTCGGCGCAGGCCGGTCACCTGGCAGACCGCCGCGACCGCCGGCTCGAGATCGCGCTCGGGCCACGGGTCCGGCGTGTCGAAGCGCACGTCGCCCGCCGCACCAACCGTTGGTGGCCAATCGCGCTCCTCGTCGATCCACCAGTCGAGCGTCTCGCGCGCCTCGTTGAGCGCGCGCGTTAATGTCGCCGCCGCCTGCTCTCGTGCGGCATCGCCGATGTGGCGATCGGGGTGCGTCTGCGCAACGCGCTTGCGCCAGGCCTTCAGCACACCGACATGATCGACGGGAGCCACGACACCAAGCAACCACAGCGCACGTCGACACTCAGCCACACTGGGAGTTCGCCTACGCGCCATCGCCGCAGGGTATCGGAGCGCTGGGTGTTACTCGCCGGAGTAGAACGGACTCGTCAACTCATCCCGACGCTCGACGAGGCGCTTGGCGGCCTCTGGATCGCGACCATTGACCGCCATCTCGATCGCCTTGCGGATCGACTGTCGATTGGCCTTACGGATTGCCGTCTCATCGGTCGCACCAGGATTGACCCAGACAGCAACGAAGACGATGTATTCATCGGTCGCCTCGATGATGCCATCGGCGACTGCGTCGAGCGTGCCCTGAGCAAGCCCCAGCTGAGCCGCGCCCCACGTCATCGTCTGATGCGTGTCGGTGACTGCCGTCGACTTGTTCATCATCACCAGCGGCGGCCAGACGGGCTCGTACTTCGTCTCATGCTCACCAACGCAGACCAGAATTGGCGTGTGCCCGGGCCGCGGCGTGGCAAACGCGGTCATCAGACCGGCTGCTGTCGCGCTGCCGCGACGAGCGATGATCACGTTGACATGGCTCCCAACGATCTGGGCTTCACCGCCCCAACCCTCACCAATTGCTCCGTCAAGATCGCGCGCCATCATCGCCTCCTGCTGCCTACCCCAGAGCCTAACGGGTGAGCATCCTGGTGCACCGACGCGCGATCACATCAATTTGGTCAGCCGGCACACGCACTGGCGACCGCTCAACGCCCCCCTCAGCGGTAGGATTGGAAGCCGTGGATGACGAGCGACCACCCCGGCCTCGGCCCGCGCGCAGCAGACGAGCTGCGCCGCGTCCTCGAGCCGCGCCTCGGCCACGTGCGGACTATGCCGATGACACGAGCAACCGCCCGTACCGCTCGCATACCCGTCGGCCTCGACGAGAACGCTCGACCGTGCGCCCACTGCACGTGCTGCTCCTGGCCATCCTTGTGATCGGACTGATCGGCTTTACCACGAAGGTGCTGACGGATGGCGGAGAGGCAGGTGGGAGTTCGGCGACCACGGCGGTTGGAAGCACGCCTGCGGCGGCGACAGGCAATCAAACACCCACGACAACCACGGTGGCTGCGGCCCCGTCAGAGCCAAAGACCGCACGTGACAGCATCGAGTTACCGCTCGCACCGCTCGTCGTCCGACGCCCAGCGCCAACCTACATGGCCGGGGCAGAAAGTCCCGCGAATCAGCCAGGGCTCGCTGCCGGATCGTACGTCGCGCTCGATGTCGAAAAGAATCAGATCGTGTTGGCCTACGACGACACGCAGCGACGACCAGTCGCCTCGCTGACAAAAATGATGACCGGGCTGCTCGTCTCTGAGGCTGGGAATCTCGCCCACATGGTCACGGTCTCGGAGATCGCTGCCGCTGTTGAGCAAAACAAAGATGGTCTGATTATCGGCAATCGATACCCTCGTGGTGTCTTGCTCTATTCGGCACTCCTCGGCTCGAATAACGACGCCGCAGCCGCCCTTGGCGAAGACCTCGGCGGGGGCAACTATGGGCGCTTTTACAGGCAGATGAACCGTCGCGGCAAGCAGCTCGGATTGACAGGCACACAGTACGCGAGTTCGTCGGGTCTAAACGATGCGACCAACTTGTCAACGGCTCGCGATCAGGCAATCTTGCTCGCTCGCGCTCTCGAGAATCCAATTTTCGCACGCGCCGTCCGCACGTGGCGTCACACGGTGCGATGGAACGACACGGGCGGCAAGCGCACGTACGAGAACCACAACAAAATGCTCCAGACGTTTGCCGGCACGATCGGTGGCAAGACGGGCTTTACGACGCTCGCCGGAGGGTGTCTCGCCGTCGCGGTTCGCCGCGGTGATCGAACGATCGTTGGCGTGGTGCTTGGGTCTAACGACGTCTGGGGCGATATGCCTCGATTGATGAACGCAGCCTTCAAGCGCGCCTCATAGCACCACCCGACCCGCGCACAACGCAACCCGCAGCGCACAACCCCTCAAGGGTGAGGCGTCAGTGGTCGGGGCCGAAACTGAGCCGCGTCATCGCGAGCGCGGCGACGGCGAGCACTGCTGCAATGGCAACACCAAGCCACTGGTGCGGCACAGCCGAGATTCCCTTCGTCAGCAACACCAGAGCCACGGACAAAACAAGCGTGGCAGCGAGGATATACATGACGATGTGGGAGACCTTCTGATCCATGGCTGAAAATTAGCAGGAGCTACCGCTGAGCGGTAGCCAGTAGGCCGGACTAATCGCCCGCGACGAGTTCGCTGAGTGGCGGGCAAACACAGAAGAGATTGCGGTCTCCATAGGCTTGGTCGATGCGCCGAACTGGCGGCCAGTACTTCTCTGAGCCGATCGTCGCCAAGGGATAGACCGCCTCTTCTCGCGCGTACGAGTGCGGCCAGTCTCCCGTCAGCATGTGTGCAGTGTGCGGCGCATTGACGAGCGGGTTGTCGTCAGCCGGCCAGACACCCGCCGCAACCTGATTGATCTCCTCGCGAATTGCCGCCATCGCGGTGCAGAAGCGATCGATCTCGCCGCGATCCTCCGACTCGGTCGGCTCGACCATCAA
>SXGR01272529.1_pt1 | contig 24451 bp, 17 predicted proteins | sample 3174711 | NCBI WGS metagenome assembly SXGR01 (sample SAMN11356860, study PRJNA531348) | freshwater metagenome | isolation source: freshwater sample F1-60 | place: China: Fuxian Lake, Yuxi | collected 2017-12-25
GACGACGCGCGCCGCCGCGACCGTGGCGCCCGGGTCGCGCGCGACCCACGCGGCGATCCCGAGGGTGCCGACCACGAGGAGCAGGAGGAGCGCGCCGAGGATCACGACCAGGATCCACGGCGCGGCGGATGTTCCGTGGCTCCCCGTGCGCGAGATCGAGGTCTCCGGGCCGCTCGCGGCGGCTGGTCGATGCAGCGGCGGCGGGGAGGGAGCGCCCGTCGGGGACGGTGCGCGGGCGTCGAGCACGGTCGCCGCGAAGGGGTTCAGGGGCGGCGTCGGCGCGATCGGCCGCGGCTCGATCGCTGCCCGGAAGGCCACCAGCATCTCGTCGGCCGAGCGGAACCGATCGTCCTGGGCAACGCGCGTCGCACGGTCCACGACGGCCGCGAGCCCTGCGAGATCCTGCCTCACGGTGGGGATCCGGCTGTGGCGCGCGGGGCTCATCGCCGCGGCCACGATGTCCGCGATCGTCGCCCCGTCGAGCACGATCGCGAGCGTGCACGCCTCCTCGAGGACGAGCCCCATCGCGAAGATGTCGGTGGCGGGGCCCACCGGACCGTACATCGCGTTCCACTGCTCGGGCGAGCCGTAGCGCGGCGTGAGGCCCGGCGTCGACCGGGTCCCCTGGCCCGGCATCAGCGACCGCGCCATGCCGAAGTCGAGGACCTTCGTCGTGACGGAGCCGTCCGCGTGCCGCTGCACCATGATGTTCTGTGGCTTGATGTGGCGGTGGACGACGCCCCGCGCGTGCGCGAACGAGAGCGCCTCCAGCACCGGGACGATGATCTGCGCGAGCTCGAGCCTGCTGAAGGGCGGCGTCTCCCCCCGGATGCGCTGCTCGATGGCGACATCGAGCGAGATCCCGTCGAGCCGCTCGAGCACGACGTAGGGCACCTTGCCCTGCGGGCCGTCGATCTCCCCGGCGTCGTACATCCGGACGATCCCGGGGTGCGCCAGGCCGAAGAGGAGGCGCGCCTCGCGAAGGAAGTTGGAGTCCGCCATCGCGTCGAACGAGGGCTTGAGGCACTTGATCGCGACGGGCTGATCGAGCATCGCTTGCCGACCCGCGTAGACGACCCCGAACCCGCCTTCTCCGAGGAGGCTCTCGACGCGGTACTTGCCGCCGATCGTGGTTCGATGAGACCGAAGACGTCGTGCATGCTCGGGGCGGCGGGCGGCCCGGGAGACAACATAGCCTGGCCGGCCGGACCCGCGCCAACGCCCGGCGCGCGTACGCCCTCTCGGCCTTCTCCGGAGCGCGCCGCGCGGCGGACCTCCGCGCGGATGCATGCAAGCTGCACGGATCGCGATCGGATGAGGAGAGGTGCCCCTTCGTCGTCGACGATCGGGCCCGTCGCATCACCGTGAAGGTGGTCGCGGACCGTTGATCTCGTGTGCCCGGGGGCATAGAGTCGCGCACCTCACATCGCAAGAGGAGACTCCACATGGCAACCGCGATCCTGTTCATCGGATGGAACCGCCCCCACGCGGGCATGGAAGAGAAGGCGTACGGCTTCCTCAAGACGGAGGGGATGGCCTTCCTCGAGACCCAGAAGGGCAAGTCGTTCGAGCGCGTCGAGGTCCTCGGCCTCACACCGCACGGCGGCGACCTGAACGGCGCGCTCATCCTCTTCGGCGAGCGCGCGCGACTCGACGAGCTCCGCCGGACCGACGAGTTCGAGGCGTTCTCCATGAAGATGGGCGGCCTGTTCGACCGCTACGGCGTGATCCCCGGAGTGAACTGGGACGGCATCCAGGCCGCCATGGCGCGCCGCAACAAGGGGAGCTGATCGGTCGAGATGCGGCGGGCGCTGGCGCTTCTCGTCCTGGCCTCGTGCACGGAGAAGCCGGCGCCCGCTCCCGCGTCGAGGGACGCCGCGCTTCGGAGCACGGTGTCGGCGCCGACGGCCACGTCCATCTCCTCGGGCCCGTCGACCGTCCCACGTCCATCCGTGACGGTCGTGGCGTCGGGCGGCGCGACGCCGCCGGTGGATGGCGGCGGCCCAGGTGGCGCGTGCACCCGGACCTGGGGTCCCGCGGAGCTGCCCTTCCGCGGACCCGCGACGATGTCGCTCCGCGGCGACGAGATCGCCGTGGTGTACAACGTCGCGGGGGCCCCGAGGACACACGCCGTCGCGATCCCACCGCTCCCGCCGCGGGGCGCGGCGCCGGTCGTCCCGCCGAGGCCCACCTCGTTCGTCTCCGGGGCCTGGCCGGCGTGCGCCGCGGGCGGCGCGTTCACGTATTGCGCGCGGGGAACGACGCTCCTCGCGTACAGGCGCGGCCCCGACGGCGTGCCGGCCGCCGAGGGCAAGAAGATCGTCGAGGTCCGTGGCCCCACGAAGCTGGCCGCCACCGCACTCGGCACGGACCACGCGGTCGCCGTCTTCATCGACGAGCGCACGACGACGGAGGGCAAGACCCGCCAGGCCTTCGGCGTCGTCGACGACGGCCTCCCCGTCCGTGTGTCCGAGGACGGGAGCGGCGCCACCGTGGTCGACGTCGCTCCGCACCGCGACGGTGCCCTGATCCTGTACGTCGACGCGCGGACCTCCATGACGCCCATCCACGCGCGCGTCGCGAGGCTCGACGCGGGCAAGCCACAGCTCGTGCTCGAGCGGGACGCCGTCCTCGCGATCGGTGGGAGCGCGGAGCGCGGGCTCTCCGGCGTGCTCGCGTCCACCGGGAAGGACGCCTTCGCCCTCGTCCCGATGCCAGAGGGCTCGTCGGCATTCGGCCTGGCGATCGTGAAGGTCGGGGATCCCCCGAAGGAGGACGCTCCCCTCGCCTGGTCGCGATACCCGAACGGCCTCGATCCCGCTCCCGTGGCCGCGACGACGTCTGGCTCGCCCCCGAGGGTCCTCCGCGCTCGCCCGCTCGACGCGACCTTCAATGGCCCGAGGGTCCTCGAACTCGGCCACCTCGACGACGCGGGAAACTTTCGCTCGGACGCGATCCTCGAGCCAGGCACGCCGATGGCGGAGGTCGCCATCCTCGCCGACACACGGGGCTCCGTCTGGCTCCTGCACGGCGACGCGACGGGAACCTGGCTGGAGCGACGAACGTGCGAGAGGTGAACGCCCCATGGTAGATGTCTCCGGCTCCGTGAAATCCATGCGCCCCGAGCCTGCGGACACGATCGACGACCGCGCGACGCGCGCTTACTACGACGAGTTCTCCGCCCGGTACGAGGAGCACCGGCGCCCGAACGACCGCACCGGCTATCACGCGATGATCGACGATCTCGAGATCGAGCTCGTCGAGCGCCACGCGACGGGCAAGGACGTGCTCGAGTGCGGCTGTGGGACCGGGCTCATCCTGGAGCGCGTCGCGAGGTTCGCGCGGACGGCCAAGGGGATCGACCTCTCGCCGGGGATGCTCTCCCACGCGACGGAGCGTGGCCTCGACGTCCAGGAGGGATCCGTCGCGGATCTGCCGTTCCCGGACGGCTCCTTCGACGTCACCTGCGCGTTCAAGGTGCTCGCGCACGTGCCCGACATCGGCCGCGCCCTGGGCGAGATGGCGCGCGTCACGCGGAAGGGCGGCGTCGTGCTCGCCGAGTTCTACAACCCGTGGAGCCTCCGCGCGCTGGTGAAGCGCCTCGGGCCCCCCGGCAAGATCTCCGACCACACCCGCGAGAGCGCCGTGTACACGCGCTACGACTCCCCCCGGGTGCTCCCCAAGATCCTGCCCCCCGGGTGCAGGCTCGAGGGCGTCCGCGGTGTCCGCATCGTCACCCCGGTGGCGGGCGCGATGCACGTGCCCGGTCTGCGTGACGTGCTTCGCCGGACCGAGTTCCTCCTGGCGGACACGCGCGCCGCCTCCCTGGGCGGGTTCTTCATCGCGGTGATCCGGAACGGCGCCCCCTGACGGGTACGGCGGGGCCCGACATGCCCCCACACTTTTCTTGCAGGCACACATCCGCGGGCGCCGTCGCACGTCTATACTCGGATCCACGTCCCGAGGCGCACGAGCGGTCCATCGCCGCGGCGTCCGGGCGCCCCAGGACACCCACAAATGCGCGCGCTTCGCAAGATCCTCCTCCTGCTCGTGACGATCGGCGTGTTCGGCGTCGCCGTCTTCCTTGCCCTCCGTCTCAACGGCGGCGGCCTCTGGGAAGGCCTGACGCCCGCCATCGCCGCGAACCCGACCAGCCACACGCCGGCGAACTACGACCTCACCCAGCTCAAGGTCGTCACCGAGGTCCTGAAGCAGGTACGCACCCGCTACGTGGACCCGAAGCGGGTCAAGTCGAAGGACATGCTCATCTCCGCGCTCAACTACGTGCAGCGCGATGTCGCCCAGGTCATCGTCATCTACGAGGAGGGCGCGCCGACCGTCAAGGTGCGCGTGGACACGCGGGAGAAGGACTTCAAGGTCGACAACGTGCTCGGCCCGTGGGACGTGTCCGCCCGGCTTCGCGAGGTCTTCGCGTTCGTCCAGGAGGGGCTGCGCGGCACCGAGGTCGATCTGCGCGAGGTCGAGTACGCCGCGTGCAACGGGATGCTCCACACGCTCGATCCCCACAGCGTGCTCCTGTCGCCCGAGGCCTACAAGGAGATGAGCCTCACCACGAGCGGCCAGTTCGGCGGCCTCGGCATCGTCATCTCGATCCGCGACCAGCAGCTCACCGTGATCAACCCGATGCCCGGCACGCCGGCCGGCCGCGCGGGCGTGAAGAAGTACGATCGCATCGTCAAGATCAACAACGAGGCGACGCTCAACATGGGGCTGAACGAGGCGGTGAACCACCTGCGCGGCCAGCCAGGCACCAAGGTCACCGTGTGGATCCACCGCGACGGCGACGGTGGCTGGCCCGGCGTGAAGCCCTTCGAGCTGATCCGGGAGACGATCAGGGTCGCGTCGGTCGAGCACCGTGTCCTGCCCGGCGACGGGGGCATCGGCTACATCCGCATCAAGCAGTTCCAGGCGAACACCTCGGCCGACCTCGAGGCCGCGCTCGCCGACCTGAGGAAGAGCGGCGAGATCAAGGGGCTCGTGCTCGACCTCCGCGGCAACCCCGGCGGCCTCCTCGACCAGTCGGCCCGCGTCGCGGACAAGTTCCTCACGAGCGGTCCGATCGTCGCCACCGTGGGGAACCCCAACCCGTCCGCCGGCGAGCCCGAGCGCGAGGAGAAGGTGGCGACGCCCGCGGGCACCGAGCCGAACTATCCGATCGCCCTCCTCGTCAGCGGCTCGTCCGCGAGCGCGAGCGAGATCGTCGCCGGCGCCATGAAGAATCACGATCGCGCCGTCCTCATCGGCGAGACGACCTTCGGCAAGGGGAGCGTGCAGCTCGTCTTCAGCGACCTCCCCGACAAGGCCGCGCTCAAGCTGACGATCGCCCAGTACCTGACGGAGCCCGGCGACATCTCCATCCAGGGCACGGGCGTGACGCCCGACATCCAGCTCGATCCGATGACCGCGGACCTGCAGGAGATGGACCTCACGGTCGACACGGGGATGGTCAAGGAGCGCGACCTGTCGCGGAGCCTTTCCAACGCGCGCACGCGCGAGGGCCAGAAGCCGTCCGAGGTCCTCCGGTACAACCTGCCGTCGAAGGAGCGACAGGAGCTCAGGGAGCGCGGCGGCGATCCGGACGACAACTTCCAGATGGAGTTTCCCATCCGCTTCGCGCGTGATCTCGTCTCCCGTGTCCCGCAGGGCAAGCGGCCCGATCAGGTGCGGGCGGCCAAGCAGCTCGTCGCCGAGGTGCGCGCGCAGGAGGTCGCGAAGCTCGCGCAGGATCTCCAGACGATCGGCATCGACTGGAGTGATGTCCCCGCGAACGAGCCGGCGGCGGGGCCGCCCAGCGTGGACATCAAGCTCGAGACCGACCGCGCGAACAACGAGGTCACCGCGGGCGAGCCGATGAGCCTCAAGCTCACGCTCACGAACAAGGGAGCGACGCCGCTCTACCGCCTCAACGCCGTGACCAAGAGCGACAACGGGCTGTTCGACAACAAGGAGCTCGTCGTCGGCAAGCTCGATCCCGGAAAGACCAAGACGGCCAGCATCCCGCTCGGCTGGTGCGACGTGGAGGGGAAGAAGGTCGGGTCGACCGTGCCGCTCCCGAAGGACGCGCCGCGCACCTGCCGGATCCCGCGCGATACCCACACGCGCTCCGACGTCATCACGCTGAAGTTCGACGAGGCGCGAGGGCGGGCGCCGCAGAGCACGTCCACGCGCGTGAGCGTGCGCGCGCTCGAGCGCCCCGTGTTCGCGTACAGCTACCAGGTCGTCGACAACCGCAAGGGCAACGGCGACGGCCGCGCGCAGAAGGGCGAGGGCTTCACCATGTACGTCTCGGTGCGCAACGTCGGCAAGGGCCGCGCGTACGAGACGCAGGCGAACCTGAAGAACCTCTCGGGCGACGGCCTTCTCCTGCGCGAGGGCAGGTACGACATCTCGAACCTCGCCCCCGGCGAGCAGCGGAAGATAAGCTTCACCTTCGACGTCGAGCCCCAGCTCGTCGACAGCGAGGCCAAGGTGGAGCTCTCGATCTCGGACCGCGATCTTCGCGAGAGCATCCTCGAGAAGATCCGCATGCCCATCGCGGCGCCCGTCGGGCTGTCGGAGCACTCGGGCGCGATGAAGGCCAAAGGCGGCGGCGCGCAGCTGTTCGAGTCGCCCCAGGGTCGCGTGTTCGGTCGGCTCCCTGCCGGGGTCGCCGCGCGCGCGGACCAGACGGCCGGCGAGTACGTCCGCCTCGTCCTCGGCGACAACCGCTTCGGGTTCGCGCTGAGGGCGGAGCTCGAGGACGGGGGCGCGCCGGCGCCGATCGTGCCGATCGAAGACGCCCTGCAGCGGCTGCTGCCCACCATCGAGCTCGGCAGCGTGCCCCTCGCCGTCCGTGACGGCCACCTGGTGATCCGGGGCACCGCGAGCGACACGGAGCGGCTGCTCGACGGGTACGTCTTCGTGGGGAACAGGAAGGTCTTCTACCGCTCGAACCGCGCGGGGGGGAACCCGAAGCAGATGCCGATCGAGGCCGACCTGCCGCTCAGGCCGGGCGTGAACGTGATCACCGTCTTCGCACGCGAGAGCCCGGACACCGTGGCGCGCAAGATGTTCATCGTCCGGCGCGACGGGCCGAACGGTGAGGCGCTCCAGACGCCCAAGACCGAGGAGGACGAGGCCTCGGGCGGCGGCGACGACTGATGCGGCTCCACGTCAACATCGATCACGTGGCCACGGTGCGGAACGCGCGCGGCACGCCGTATCCCGATCCTGTCCGGGCGGCGCTCGTCTGCGTCGATGCGGGGGCGGACGGCATCACCGCGCACCTCCGCGAGGACCGGCGGCACATCCGGGACGACGACGTCGCACGCCTCCGCGCCGCGCTCGGCGTCACGTTCACCCTGGAGATGGCCGCCACGGACGAGATGGTCGGGATCGCCGTCGCCACGCGGCCGGAGGTGGTGACGCTCGTTCCCGAGCGGCGCGAGGAGCGTACGACCGAGGGCGGACTCGACGTCGCCGCCGAGGTCGCGCGCGGAGACGACCTCCGCCGGCGGATCGGGACGCTCCTCGCCGCCGGCGTGAGGGTGAGCCTCTTCATCGCCGCCGACGAGGCCCAGATCCGCGCGGCGCGCGAGCTCGGCGTCCAGCAGATCGAGCTCCACACGGGCGAGTATGCGCACCCTCGTGCGGGGCCGGAGCGCGCGCGGCAGCTCGATCGCTTGCGCCAGGGAGCCACGCTCGCGCACGGGCTCGGGCTCGAGGTCGCTGCGGGGCACGGCCTCACGCGGGAGAACGTCGTCGACCTCGTGCAGATCCCGGAGATCGTCGAGCTCAACATCGGTCACGCGATGGTGGCCGACGCGCTCCTCTTCTCCATGGCGGGTGCGGTCGTGGCGATGCGCGACGCCATCGTGCGCGGGCGGGCGTGATCCCGGTCCTCTCGCGCGAGGACATGCGCGCGTTCGACGCGGACGCGATCCGTCGCGGCGTGCCTGGCCTCGTCCTGATGGAGAACGCCGGCCGGGGCGCCACCGACGTCCTCGTCCGGGAACTGCTCGCCGGCGACGCGCGCGGCAGGCGGGTCGTCGTGCTGTGCGGGACGGGGAACAACGGCGGCGACGGGTTCGTCGTCGCGCGACACCTCCTCCTCCGCTCCGCGCGCGTGACGGCGTGGCTCGTCGGTGACGAGGGGCGGATGACGTCGGACGCCCGCGCGAACCGCGACGCGTACGTCTCGATGGGCGGTGTCCTCGGCGCGGGCTCGCTCGGGAACGCGATGGACGGGGCGCACGCGATCGTCGACGGCCTCTTCGGCACGGGCCTCGACCGGCCGATCGACGGCGAGATCGCCGAGTTCATCCGGTTCGCGAACGCGGTGCCGGTGCCGCGGCTCGCGCTCGACATTCCTTCGGGGCTCCATGCGAACCGCGGCGTGGTCCTCGGTGAGGCGATTCGCGCCGACGTCACCGTCACGTTCGGCTTCCAGAAGATGGGCCTCCATACGGGGACCGGCGCGGCCCTCGCAGGAAAGGTCTTCGTCGTCGACATCGGCGTGCCGCAGATCCCGAGGAGCGAGCCTCGAGCGTTCCTCGTCACCGCCGAGGACGTCCGCGCGCGCTGGCGTCCGCGCGCGGCCGACGTCCACAAGTACCGCGCGGGGCACGTCGCGATCCTCGCGGGGTCGCCGGGGAAGATCGGCGCGGCGAGGCTCGCAGCGCACGGCGCCCTCCGGGCGGGCGCAGGGGCGGTCACGATCGTGAGCTGGCCTGAGGTGTGCGATGCCCTCGCGGCGCAGGTGCGCGAGATCATGCTCGCGCCGATCGATGGCGATCTCGCGGGGCGGCTGGCGGGGAAGGCGTCGATCGTGATCGGTCCGGGTCTCGGGCTCGACGCGAGGGCGCGCGACGCGGTCGTGGCCGCGCTCGAGGGGTCCTCCGTTCCGTGCGTGATCGACGCGGACGCGCTGGGCCACTTCATGGACGATCCGACCCGGCTCGCGCGCTGGGGTGAGCGCCTCGTCCTCACGCCGCACGCCGGTGAGCTCGCGCGGCTCTTCGGCGTGACGGGCGAGATCGTCGAGGCCGACCGCTTCGACTGGGCGAACCGGGCGGCGCGTGACACGGGAGCGGTCGTCGTGCTGAAGGGCCCGCGCACGCTCGTGGCCCGGCCGGAGCACCCGATCCTCATCAACCCGACCGGAGGACCGGCGCTCGCGACCGCGGGCTCGGGGGACGTCCTCGCCGGCGTGGTCGGCGCGCTCCTCGTGGAGCACGAGCCGCACATCGCCGCGTGGATGGGCGCATGGCTCCACGGGCGAGCGGGCGACGCGTGGGCGGAGGCGCACGGCGACAGGGGCCTCCTCGCCCACGAGATCGCGGACCGGATCCTGGCGCCGATGTCGGTGCGAACACTCGCGTCCCCCCGGACACAGCGCGGGACGCGAAGACACGCCCGGGGGGGCGCGATCACCACATTCCTCAAGGGTTACCATGGGTTCATCCCTGGCATCGGGAGTGCAGTCCACGGTGCCTGGAGGAACCGGATGGTCATCGAGCACCGCACCGCACCGATCGAGCAGCACGGGAGGCGAGTCCCGGCCACGCGCCAGGTCACCGCCACGACGACGCAGGATCTCCGCGATGGCCTCGTCGGGCTCGTCCCGGAGCTCCGCGGCCGCGCGCTCCGGCTCGCCGGTGACGCGGCCGTGGCCGACGATCTCGTCCAGGACACGGTCGAGCGCGCGCTCCGCTTCTGCGACCAGTACGAGCGGGGCACGAACCTGCGCGCGTGGGCCCACCAGATCCTCTTCTCCGTGTTCGTCACGCGGTACCGGCGCTCGCGCAGGGAGCGCAACGCCCTCCGAAACCTCGCGACCGATCCGTGCGCGTGGACGACGCCCGAACGCTTCGCGGCGCCGGACGCCACGACCAGGCTCACCGCGTCGACCGAGGATCGCCTCGCCGCGCTCCCCGTCGGCTTCCGGCGCGTGGTGGAGCTGGTCGACCTCGAGGATCGCTCGTACCGCGACGCCGCCGCCGCGCTCGACATCCCGGTGGGCACCGTGATGAGCCGGCTCCATCGCGGGCGGAGGATGCTCGCCGAGTCGATGGCCGCCGAGGCGGCCTGATCCGCTCTTCTTTCGTGCCCTCCGATGGGGCAGGATGCGCGCGATGAAGATCTACACGAAGACCGGGGACGACGGGACGACGGGCCTCTTCGGCGGTGCCCGCGTGAAGAAGGCGTCCTCGAGGGTGGAAGCCTACGGGACCGTCGACGAGCTCGCCGCGGCGGTGGCCGTGGCGCGGGCCGGGGGGCTCGAGGCGTGGACCGACGGCGTGCTCGGCCAGGTGGCGGTGGACCTGTTCACGCTCGGCGCGGAGCTCGCGTGCGTGCCGGGCAAGGAGGACAAGCTGAAGATGACGCTCGTCGGCGGGCCGGACATCGCCCGCCTCGAGCAGGCCATCGACCACGCCGAGGGCGAGCTCCCGCCGCTCCGCACCTTCGTGCTCCCGGGCGGCTCGCGCCCGGCCGCGGCGCTCCACCTCGCGCGGACGATCTGCAGGCGCGCCGAGCGTGTGGTGCTCGCCGTCGACGACACGCCGGCCAGGCCCGAGATCGTCGTGTACCTGAACCGCCTCAGCGATCTGCTGTTCGTCCTCGCGCGCCACGCGAACAAGGCCGCGGGCGTCGCCGACGTGCCCTGGACGCCGCGCCCGTAGGCGTGGCCCGCTCCTCAGTTCTGGAACATCGCCGCGACCTGCGCGACGAGCGCCTCTTCGGTGATCTGCTTCGCGGCGGCGAGCTCCTTCATGAGGAGGCTCTTCGCCTGGTCGAGCAGGCGGCGCTCGCCGAAGGAGAGATCCTTGTCGAACTTGAGCCGGTACATGTCGCGGAGGACCTTCGCGACCTCGTGGGGGAGGCCGCTGTTGATCATCTCGGTGTAGGCGCGGAAGCGGCGGCTCCAGGGCTGGAGATCGATGGCGACCTCTCGCGCGCGCATCGTGTCGAGGACGGCCTCGGCCTCGGCGTCGCTCATCACCGCGCGCAGACCCGAGGGGAGGTTGGTCGGCACCATCGCGCGCGAGTTCGACTTGTCCAGGATGCGCAGCACGTAGAACTGGATCGAGGAACCGCCGATCACGCGCTCCTCGACCGCGACGACCTCACCTAGGCCGAGCTTCGGGTGGACCGCCTTGTCCCCGACGACCAGCTTGAGGGGGGCCGTGTTGGTCGGGGGCGGGGCCTTGATGGCGAAGGGCGAGACCCGCGGAGCCTTGACGGGCGGAGCAGGGGGCATCGAGGCTGCCGGCTTGGCCACCGGGGCGACCGTGACGCCAGGGGGGGTGCCGTTGGCTTCCTTGGCGTCCTTCAGGGGGCCCGGCTTGCCGTTGACCTCCTTCGGCTTCGACGCGGGCGCGGCGGCGGGGACGGGCCGGGCGCCAGGACGGGCGGGGCGGGGCACCACCAGGCTCTTTCGAGGCGTCTTCACGGCCTTCTTGGCCGGCGGAGGCAGCGGGACCTTCCGGGCCTTCTTCGGCGGGGGGGTCCGTGACGCGGAACGGGCGGGACTGGGCATGCGCGGGGGGGGGTAGCATTGAAAACCCTTGAAAGTCAAGGGCTCCCGCGGCCGAAGGGCCTCAATGTCTCATGATTTCAGCGATCTCCGCATCGAGCGCGTCGTGGAGCCCGCGCGCGATCCGGAGCCCGTCGAACCCGGACTCCCAGACCAGCGCGCCCGGGACGAAGGAGGCCCTGGGCGTCGAGACGGGCCTGTCGACGCCCGTGACGCGCCCGAGGGCGTTCTCCCGGAGCACGTGCATCGCCGCGTCCAGGCGCTCCGCGGCCGCGGGCGCGTCCGGGCCCCAGGCGCCGCCGAGGGCGATCCTCACCCGGATGGTGCCCCCCCCGTCGAGCCAGGCGCCCGCGCCGACGACCGTGGTCGCCTCCAGCAGGCCCCCCAGGGCTCCCTTCCAGGCGCCTTCGAAGGGACCGATCACGAAGGCCCGGGCCGGCGCCTCTCCGATCAGGCGGGCGACGCCCGCGGCGGCCCCTCGGAGGACCGGCTGGGCCCGCTTGAGGCGTCCCTCCACGAACGCCACGACGGCTCGCAGCGGGCTCGCCGCCGGGCTGCCGGAGCCAGGGGGCCGCCCCACCTCGAGGACAGCCGCATCTCGACCGAAGATCGCGAGCTCCTGGCGCTGCCCGCCGAGATCCCCCCAGGCGCGGACGATCGGGGGAGACGGGCGATCGATGGCGCGGCCCTCCACGATGGCCCGCCGGTTGAACGAGGCCTCGACGGCCGACGGGTCGAGCAGGACCCGCACGCCCTGCAGCCGCGTGTGCTCGCCGTAGGCCGCGACGACGAGCTCGTCGACCGCGCGGAGATCGATCCCGCCGTTGTGGCGCGAGAACGCCGCGAGCCGCTCCTCGGTGACGAGGAGCGCGACCGCGGGGATGAGATCGGCGTGGCCGAAGATCGTGCGCGGCGCGAGGATGCCGACCCACGACAGGCCCGCCGCCGGGAACCTGTCGACCAGCGGATCGAGCGGGATGCGCGCCAGCTCCGGAGGCACGGGCGGCGCCGATGGCCTCGGCGGACCGCAGGCCACCTGCGCCATCAGCGCGGCGAGCACCCCGAGCTCGCGGCGTCCGACGACGCGCGGCCCCCCGCTCATGTGATCGTGATGCGCGCGAACCGCCGGTTCTTCGATCCGGCGCGCAAGAGGTACGTCTTGCCCTTGCCGAGCTTCAGGTTGGGATCGGTGACGCGGACCTCGTCGACCTCGACCCCGCCCTGATCGACGAGGCGACGCCCGTCGCTCGTGGAGCGGACCAGCCCGCAGATCGAGAGCGCCTTCGCGATCCAGAGGGTGTCCGGCACGGTCTCGGTGAACACCGGCACGTCCTCGGGCACGTGATCCTGGCGGTACACGCGCGCGAAGGCGTCCCTCGCACGTGTCGCCGCCTCCGCGTCGTGGAAGCGCGCCACGAGCTCCTCCGCGAACATGCCCTTGATCTCCAGCGGGTTCCGCCCGGCCCGTCGTTCATCGCGCAGGGCCGCTATCTCGTCGTTGCGTCGAGACGAGAGGAGCTCGAAGTACCGGAAGATGACGTCGTCGTCGATCTGCATGACCTTGCGGTACATGTCGAGCGGCGGCTCGAGCAGGCCGATGTAGTTTCCGGCGGTCTTCGACATCTTCTTGCCCACGACCTTCCCGTCCTCGATCCTCGCGTCGGTGCCCTCGAGGATGGGCGTGGTCATGACCATCTGCCCGCGCTTGCCGTACCGGGGCATGATGTCGCGGCCCACGAGCAGGTTGAAGAGCTGGTCGGTCCCTCCGAGCTCGATGTCGCACTCGAGCGCCACCGAGTCGGAGCCCTGGAGGAGCGGGTACAGGAACTCGTGCTGGTAGATGGGCCGGTTCTCGGCGAACCGCTTCGCGAAGTCGTTGCGCTCGAGCATGCGCGACACCGTCGTCTTGGCCATGAGCTCGACCATGTCCGCGGGCGTGAGACGATCCAGCCACTCCGCGTTGGAGCGGAGCTCGGTCGCGCTCCGGTCGAGGATCTTGAACGCCTGGGTCGTGTACGTCGTGGCGGCGGCGCGGACCTCCTCGCGGGAGAGGCGCGGGCGTAGCTCGTTGGCGCCGGTCGGATCCCCCACCATCGCCGTGAACTCGCCGACGAGCAGGATCGCGGTGTGGCCGAGCTCCTGGAACTGCCGCATCTTCGCGAGGAGCACGGCGTGCCCGATGTGCAGATCCGGCCGCGTCGGATCGAAGCCGGCCTTCACCCGGAGAGGGCGTGCCGAGCGGCGCGACTCCTCGAGCCGCTCCTCGAGCTCCGCGCGGGTGAACAGGTCGACGGCCCCCCGCGTGAGGAGCGCGATCTGCTCGGAAACAGAGGGGAATTGGCTCATGACAGGAGGAGATCAGTCCTCCCCGTCGTCGTCCTCGTCGTCGTCGCCGCCCGTGATCGCGAGGTGGCGACTGTTGTTGACGAGCTCCTTCAAGTCCTTGCCAACCTTGAAGAAAGGGAGCCGCTTCGGGGGCACGGGCACCGGGGCCCCCGTGCGGGGGTTCCTGCCCGAGTAGGCCTTGTACGGGCGCACGGTGAAGCTGCCAAAGCCACGGATCTCGATGCCTTCTCCGCGCTGGAGCGCCTCCGTCATCGAGTCGAAGACGCAGTTGACCACGAGCTCGGCGCGCGCCTTGGTGAGGGAGCCCTTCGCGGCCATCGCATCGATGAGTTCGCTTTTCGTCATGGGATGCCGGAAGTAGAGCCCCACTTCCGGGCATCGTCAAGAACCAAACAGTTACGCGGCGTTGGTCACTACCTGGACACGAGCACCACGTCGAGCGCGACCTCTCCGCCCTCGGCCACGATCTCCGCGCGGGCGGTCGTCGTGGCGAACGGCACCTTCCGTGCGCCCAGGCTCACGCAGCCCGTGGAGGCGGCGTCGTTGGTCCAGGTGAACACGGTGCCCTCGATCCGGAGCTCGCCCCGGCCGGAGCTGCCCGAACGGTGGTGGACGACGGGCTCGACGTCGTAGGCGCCTGGCGCAGGGACGGGGAGCTCGATCGTCACCTGGGCCTTCTCCTGCTGGGGATGGACGGCCAGCGCGCGGCTGCCCGAGCACGTCTCCGGGGTCCAGACGGGCCACGCGTGGCCGCCCCGCTGGGAGAGCGCGGGCCACTCGGCCTCGGCCTCGAGGCGGAGCGGGTTGGCCGGGGGAGGGACGAAGGAGACGATCTCTCCGGATGGCGTCGGACCGCCGGGCTCGAAGACGTACTTGAACGAGGGCGGCGAGCCGAGGGCCTCGTAGACCATGCGGTCGTGGCCGTCGCCCCGGTAACGCACGATCGCGATGCCGGTCTTCGGATCCTGGCGCGGCGCGTACGCGGAGGCGAACGCGTGATCGGTGGACACGAACACGAGCCCTCGCTCGACATGGGCCTGCGCGAGCACGGCGGGGTCCCACATGGGGTGGCCACCGTCGCGATCCCGGAGGTGCTCGTGCTCGTGGACACCGCGGAGGCCGAACGCGAGAACGGAGACGCCGAGCAGGCTCGCGCCCCGGGCCACGAGCGGGCGCGCGCGCCACAGGAGCACGGCGCCCACGGCGAACAGCGCGTGCTCGACACCGAGGAGGTCCGCGAACATGCGTCCACCGCCGCCAGGGTAGTTGCCGTCGAAGTAGAAGGGCGCGTAGGCGAGAACCTGCAGCGCGAGCAGGACGAGCGCCGCGCGCCCGATCGGGTTCCTCGCCCCCGGCGCGCACGTGCCGTCGAGGCGCCACGCTCCAGCCAGCCAGACGAGGAAGAGCGGCTCGAAATTCGCGACGTCGGCCAGGTGCCGCCGGAGGCGCGCGCCGGTCGTGAGGAGCGCTTCGAGGGCGCCGTACCCGTGCGGGAGCCGCTTCGCGACGAAGTCGCCGTGCTCGACGACGCAGCCGACGTCCTTTCCGAACCCGTACGCGAAGCAGCCGGCGGGGCCGTCGCTGAGCGCGTAATACAGACGCTGCGCCGACGCGAGCGGATCGCCCGTGACGGCTCGCTGCGACGCGACGAGGAGCCAGGCGAAGGGGGCGATGCCCGCGACGAACGGGACGAGGGACCGCCAGGACGCGCCCGCGAGGAGCCACACCGCGCACACGAGGACGGGCGCGAAGGACGCCAGGCGCGTGGCGAGCACCCATCCGACCGCGAGGCCGCAGAGCAACGGCCAGCCAGGGCCGGGACGGCGGCGCGCGCGGGCCGCTGCTGCGAACGCGACCAGGAAGAGGACGGCGACGAGGCCGTGCGACATGGTGTCGGACGTGTGGTAGCGGAGGCACGCGGAGGTCGCGGACACGAGCACCGCGAAGCGCACGGCGAAGTCTCGCTCGTCGCGCGTGAAGGCTCGCGGGCCGGACGCCTCCACGATCTCGTGCACGAGCCACGCGGTCGCGAGCGCGCCAAGCCCCGCGAGGACAGGCCCCATCACGAGCGGAGCCCCGAGGCGGAAGCCCGGCGCGAGGAAGAGCGGGTACCCGGGGGGGAACAGGCCCCCGAGCGTGCCGTCGTGCGTGACCAGGAAGCGGCCCCGGTAGCTCGCGCTCGGCTCCGCGAGCGGCCACGCGAGGTGCCCCTGATCGAGCGCGCGGCCCTGGAGGAAGTACGTCGTCGCGTCGATGATCCGCGGGCCGCCGCGCAGGTAGAAGACCACGTAGGCGAGGGAGAGGAAGGCGGGGACGAAGAACGCGACGAGCACGCGCAGCCTCGGAGACCACCCGAACGGGATGGGCCCGCGACCGGCCCGCGTGAGCGCGATGCCGAAGAGCGCCACGGCGATCGCGATGGCGATCCGGGCAGGCCACTCGCGCGGGAGGCCCCACGGGCCGAGGATCTGCGACCAGAGCGGCGTCACGGCTGGGTCAACCATACGTGGTAGTCCACGAAGTCGGACGGTCCCTCGTTCGTCACCTCGACGTCGAGACGGCCGGCGCGCTCGACGGCGTCGGCGATCGCCTCCGCCGGGAGCTCGACGGCCTCCTCGACCCAGGCCTCGGTCCGCGCGAACGACGCGTGCGCTTCGACGCGGCCCGCGCGGATCACGATGCGCGACGCCCCCTCCGGGGCCGTGCGGAAGACGAGGTGAGCGGGCCTCCCCGCGACGACGTTGCCGACGTGGAAGCGCTCCGCGCGGCCCTGCGCGATGCGGCGGCCGGCGTCGAAGAGGTCCTTGTACGGGTGCGAGGGGTCGCCCAGGATGCGCATGTCGGTCCAGCCGCCGGCGGGTCGCGGGAACGCGTACCCGTGCGCGCCCTCGCTCACGAGATCCGCCACGTCGACCTCGTCCCGCACGTGGTGATCTCCGCGCGGCATCGCCCGGAGCGTGGCGCCGCTGCCGAGGAGGGAGAAGTCGGCGCGGTAGGCCACGTGCTCGTACCCGCCGCAGATCACGTTGCCCTCCACGGGAAAGCGCTCGAGGACCTGCGCGCCGAACCAGATCGGCAAGACGCCCCACCACGTCGGGAAGATCGCGAGCACGTCGGGGCGATCGGCGGGGGGGATGCGCTCGATGAGCTCCATGGTGGCGGGCAGACCGTGGACGCTCGCGCGCGCGAACGGCATGCCGCGATAGCCGCCGAGGCCGATGATGTCGAGCCCCGGCGCGTGCGACGCGTAGATGATCGCCCCCGCGTCGCCGACGAGGACGCGCCGGGGCTTCTGCCGGGCGAGCCAGCGGCCCATCGTGACGTGCTGGTCGCGGATGTTCCGGCTGGCGCGGCCGAAGAACCAGCGCTGATCGCGCATCTTCGACGCCTGGTGATCGTACGCGAACAGGAGCGCCAGGACCGTGGCGACCGCGCGCGCGGGGAGCACCGAGAGCACGACCGCGCCGGCGGCGGCGACCTCCAGCGCGAAGGTCCAGGAGAGCCTGAACACCGGCGGCGTGTCCGCAGGACGCGTGACGACCCCGTACACCTGCGCGAGGATCGCGCCCATTGCGAGCGCGACGGGGAGGCTCGGTCGCGCGCGGCGGAACGCCTCGCCGACGCCGAGGGCGGCGAGCACGAGCAGCCACGCCACGGCGGGCATCACGTAGCGTTCGTTCTGCCAGCGGACCTGCCCGTTGAGCGCGACGAGCGCACCCCAGCTCGCGATCTGGGCGGCGAGGACCCAGGCGATCTTCCGGGCACCGGGGAAGGCGAGCGGGAGGCACGCGAGCGCAAGCAGCGCCACGCCCCAGCCCCGATCGTGCGAGAAACGCCACGCGAGGTCGTGGAGCGCCGAGCGGCTCCGGTCGAGAGGCTCTGTGAGGTCGCCGGTGGCGTCGGCGAAGTGGTACTCGAGGTTGCGGAGCGCCGCGTAGCGCAGGTTCTCGATCCAGTCGGTGGACTTCTCGTCCCTCGTGAGGAACGGGCTGTGGACCGCGAGCTTCACGATCGCGCCGTTCGCGCTCCACTCGCCGGTGAGCGCGCGGTTGCTCACGGCCTGCGCTGCCGTGACGAGCACGCCGGGGATCGCCACGCGCGCCGCGAGCCCGAGCCTCGGCCTCCACCCGGAACGGAGCCCGAGCGCAGCGGCGATCCCGAAGACCGCGATCGTCGTCACGCCCTCGGGTCGCGTGAGGATCATGCAGGCGCCCGCCAGGCCGAGGAGCCAGGCGCGGTGGCGGATCGTCGCCCGCGCCTCGCTGCCGAGCGGCGTCGCGTCCTCGAGCCAGAGGTAGGCGCGGAGCGCGAGCGCCCACGTCCCCAGGAAGAGCGCGACCTCCATGCCGCTCCAGAGCGACCAGTCGAGCGCGCCGACGCCGAGGAAGATAGGCGGGAGCAGGAACGACGCCGCTCGCCCCCACGTGTCGTGCGGGCCGCGGACGAACAGCGGCCGCGCCGCGAGGAGGAGGCCGAACACGCAGACGCCCGCGAGGACCGCCGCCCACTTCATGAGGGCCTGCGCCTCGAAGCCGGCGAGGTACCCGATCGCGAGCAGGAAGGGGTACGAGAGGCTGGTGTTGCCGGAGGAGTATCCGTTCCCGGGCACCCACTCGAAGGGGTGCCCCTCGGCGATCGACCGAGCGTAGTCGAAGTGGATGAAGACGTCGTCGAGCGGCGCGCTCCACTCGCCGCCCGTCTGCTTCATCATCGAGCCGTAGAAGGCGCGGAGGGACCCGAGGGTCGCAGCGGCGCATACGAGCAGGTACACGGGATGGTCGATCGCCCGCCATCCGCTTCGCTTGAGCACGACCTTGCCCCTTACCACAGACTCGTGGTGCCACCGCGCGCCGAAAATCCATGGTGATCCGGCTCGATCCTGTTAAGGTCGTGCGCGCTCCATGCCGGGCTCCCACGACCTCGAACGGCGGACGCGCGCGCGCGGAAGGTGGCGCCCGGTCGGGCTCCTTGGCGCCCTCGCCGTCCTCCCCGTCCTGGCGTGGTCCGCGGCCGCGCTCGCCGATCCGCCCCCGCCCGGTGCGCCCGCGCCTCCCGCGCAGCCTGCACAACCTGCGCAGCCGGACGACGACAGGGGGGGCCGCGCGGCCGGGATGCTGACGAAGCCGAAGGACGAGCCCGCGGCTCCTCCGCAGCCCGCGCCCCCGAACGTGACCCTGCCCGTCGTGAAGAAGGATCCCGGCGCGCGGTACCCGCGCCGCGCGCTCGCGGACAAGGTGCGCGAGCCCGTCACGGTCGTCCTTGTGCTCTCGCTCGACGCCCAGGGCGGGGTGACGTCGGCGACCGTCGAGTCGCCGCAGGGCCACGGCTTCGACGAGGCCGCGGTCGAGGCTGCGCAGGGCCTCGCGTTCGAACCCGCCCGCAGGGACGGCAAGGCCATCGCCGCGAAGATCCGGCACACGTACGTGTTCACCCCCCCGCCGGCGCGCTTCGGCGGCAAGGCGCTCGGTGGCGAGCGCGACACGCCCCTCGCGGGCGCCCGTGTGACGGTCACGGGCGCGGACGGGCAGGCGCGCACGGCGCTCACCGCCCCCGACGGGAGCTGGTCGTTCGACGTCCCTCCCGGGCGTTACAAGATCGTGGTGACCGCCGAGGGCTACGATCCGCGCGACACGGAGGAGCCCGCCGAGGCAGGCGAGGAGGTCGGGGTCACGCTCCGGCTCGCGCGCCCGGGGGCGACCACGCCTGGCGCGGCTGCTGCCGCGTCGTCCGACGGCCCTGTCGTGGACATCCAGGTGCGCGGCGAACGTCCGCCGCGCGAGATCACGCGCCGGACGCTCGAGCAGCGCGAGCTCCTCCGCATCCCCGGCACGAACGGTGACGCTCTCCGCGCCATACAGAACCTGCCCGGTGTGGCGCGCCCGCCGGCCCTCGCCGGCCTCCTCATCGTCCGCGGATCCGGGCCGCAGGACACGAACGTCTTCATCGACGGCACGCTCGTGCCGATCGTGTACCACTTCGGCGGCCTCTCGAGCGTCGTACCGACGGAGAGCCTCGAGCGCCTCGACTTCTACCCGGGCAACTTCAGCACGCAGTACGGCCGGGTGATGGGCGGCATCGTGGACGTCGGTCTCCGGGATCCGCGTGCGCGCGACGGAAAGGTGCACGGTCTCGCGCAGGTCGACCTGATCGACGCGCGCGTCCTCGCGGAGGGCCCGATCGGCAAGGGCTGGAGCTTCATGGTGGGCGGCCGCCGCTCGTACGTGGACGCGTGGCTCGGCCCCGTGCTGGCCGCGGCCGGCTCGGGCGTGTCGACGGCGCCGCGCTACTACGACTACCAGGCGATCATCGCGAAGGAGCTGTCGAGCAAGTCGAGCTTCCGCCTCGCCTTCTTCGGATCGGACGACAAGCTCGAGATCCTGGTGAAGGGCGTGAACGCGCAGGAGCCCGGCCTCACGGGCGGCCTCGCCGCCCACACCGGCTTCTGGCGCGCGCAGGCGCGCTACAAGAACCGCTTCAGCGAGGACACCGAGCTCCGGATGACGAGCGCGGTGGGCCAGGACTTCATCGACTTCAGCCTGGGCGACATCTTCTTCAAGCTCACGACCTTCCCGGTGATGACGCGCCTCGAGCTCGGACAGAAGCTCGCGCCCGGCGTGGTGACGAACTTCGGCGTCGATCTCCTCTACGTGCCGTACGACGTCTTCGCGCGCTTCCCGCCGCCGGCGCGACCGGGAGAGCCCCCGGGCGGTCCGTTCCTCTCGCGGCCGGCGCTCACCTCGCAGGACACGGACGCGGTCTTCCGGCCAGGCTTCTACGACGAGTTCGAGCTCACGCCGTGGCGCGGTGGCCGCATCGTCCCCGGCGTCCGCGTCGATTACTCGCGCGACATCAAGAAGTGGGACGTGTCCCCCCGCATGGTCGCCCGGCAGGACCTGACGCGCGGCTTCCCACGCACGACCGTCAAGGGAGGCGTCGGCGTGTTCCGCCAACCGCCCCAGCCCCAGGAGACGAACCCCGTGTTCGGCCAGCTGGGCCTGTCGTCCAACCGCGCCAACCACTACACCGCGGGGTTCGAGCAGGAGATCACGCGCCACGTCGAGATCGGGATGGAGGGCTTCTACAAGCAGCTCGACAACCTCGTCGTGCTCCGCCGGGGGAACCAGGGCCTGGGCCGCGTCTACGGCGTCGAGACGCTGCTCCGCTACAAGCCCGACGCCCGCTTCTTCGGGTGGCTCGCATACACCCTCTCGCGCAGCGATCGAAAGGACCTCTCGGAGGAGGACTGGAGGCCGTTCCAGTTCGACCAGACGCACATCCTCACGGTCCTGGGCAGTTACCGACTCGGCCGCGGGTGGGAGGTCGGCGCCCGGTTCCGCCTCGTGTCCGGCAGCCTGACCACGCCGAACCGCTACGGCTTCTTCGACGAGAACGCGGGGGCGTACCTGCCGGATCAGGACTTCCCGCTGTTCGGCGAGCGCCTCCCGATGTTCCACCAGCTCGACATCCGGGTCGACAAGGTGTGGAAGACGAAGGACTTCACCTTCAGCCTCTACATGGATCTCCAGAACGCCTACAACCGCTCGAACGTCGAGGGCGTGCAGTACAACTTCAACTACAGCCAGCGCCAGTTCGCGACGGGCTTGCCCTTCCTGCCGAGCTTCGGCATACGAGGGGAGCTGTGACGCCCGCGCGCGCCAGGTCCGGTCCGGTCGGGGTGCTCGCGTCGATCGCGCTCGCGACCGCCGTGTCGGTGGCGGCGTGCGCGAGCCAGTTCGAGGCGAGCCACCGGCTCGACTCGGTGCGCATCCTGGGTGCGCGGGCCGACAAGCCGTACGCGAAGCCGGGGGAGCGCGTCAACGTCGAGCTCCTCGCGTTCGACGCGAGGCGGGAGCAGCCCGAGCCCATGCAGGTGTTCTGGATCCCGATCGTGTGCGTGAATCCGCCGCAAGACCTGTATTATGCATGCTTCCTGCCGCTGGCCGGTGCGCCCGACGGGGGCGCGGACGGCGCGTCCTCGCCGGATGCTGCGCGCCCCCCGGACGCGGGCATCCCCCCGAGCCTCGGCGACTTCGCCAGCCGCCTCCAGCCCGGGCAGGATCTCTCGGCCTTCCTGGCCAGGGGGCCGCGCTTTTCGTTCGTGATGCCCCCCGACGCCGTCTCGACGCACAAGCGCGTGCAGGGGAGGGACGAGGAGTACGGCCTGGCCATCCTGTTCAACATCGCCTGCGCGGGGCGCCCCGTGTTCGCCGGGTTCGATGCCACGAAGGGGCCGCAGCAGGTCCCCATCCAGTGCGTCGACAGGGACGGGAACCCGGTGCGCCCGGAAGACTACGTCTTCGGCCTGACCCGCGTGTACGCCTACAACACGAAGACGAACGCCAACCCGGTCCTGGAGCGGGTGACCTTCGACGGCGTGCCGATCGATCCGAGGTCCCCCGTGATCGTCGAGCGGTGTCCCGAGAAGGACCGCATGAAGTGCAAGGACTACAAGTTCGACGTCGAGGTCCCGCCCGCGAGCTGGGAGCTCAACCCGCCCGAGATCGACGCGAACGGCAACACCCTGCACGAGCAGGTCTGGGCGTCCTACTACACGACGATGGGCGACTTCGAGGGCGACGCCCGGCTCGTCTATGACGTGCGTCAGGGCCGCGTGGCGGGCTCCGAGATGAAGTTCAAGGCCCCGGTCGAGGCGCAGGAAGGCACGATGTTCGTCGTCCTGCGCGACACACGCGGGGGCGCGGCCTGGCAGCAGATCCGCATCAAGTCCGAGTGATCCCCCCCCGTCGAGCCCGCGCCCCGAGCCCGAGCCCGAGCCCGAAAAACACGCTAGACTGACCGCGTTGCTCCTCCGCCGCGTCCTTGGCTTCACGGTCGTCGTCTTCGCGCTCGCTGCCGGCTTCGGCGCGTGCGCGAAGGATGCACCCTACACGCATCTCCAGCCCGAGGACTACGATCCGCCCGAGGGTGGCGGGCCGCTGTTCGATCCGAACAACCTCGTCGACAACGCGTCCTTCATCGACGTGAACGCGATGGTCGACGACCAGGTGCAGACGTTCTTCGCCAAGACGCCGTACGATCGCCCCAGCTTCCTCGCGACCTACCAGTCGAACGGCGTGCGCGCGTCGGACGCGGTGCTCCGCGCCGCGCGTGTGTACCGCATCAACCCGATCATCCTCCTCGCGCGTCTGCAGATGGCGCAGGGGTTGCTCGGCCATCGCGACTACCCGTTCCCCACCGATCGCGTCGAGTACGTCTTCCGCTGCGGGTGCAACGCGGGGACGACGAAGGCGTGCGACCCGGCGTTCGCCGGGATCGACAAGCAGCTGGACTGCTTCGCCCGGGCGCTCCGCGACAACCTCGAGACCATCAAGACGAACGGAGAGACCGCCGGCGGGTGGGGGCCGAACAAGACCGTGGTCAGCCTCGACGGGAAGAAGGTCTCGCCGGCGAACGAGGCCACCGCCGCGCTCTACCAGTACCTGCCGGTCGTGGGGGGGGGAAGGCGGGGAACGCGCTGTTCTGGAACATCTGGCAGCTGTACACCTTCCACGCCGGGTACGCGGGCGCCCTCGAGGGCGGCACCGACGGTGCGTGGGTCGGCGACGCGTGCGCGGCCGACGGCAACTGCGGCTACCCGGACCCGGTGTGCATCACCGGGTACCCGAACGGGTCGTGCAGCGCGCCCTGCACCGACGTGTGCCCGAAGAAGGACAGCAAGCCGCCGGCGTTCTGCGCGAAGTTCCGGGACGGGGGCTTCTGCATGGTCGTGTGCAACCCGGGCGCGCCCGCGTGCCGCTCGGGGTACGTGTGCAAGAGGACGCTGGGTGTCGCCCAGGGGTCGAGCGAGTTCATCTGCATCCCGGGGGGGGCGTGAGGACGAGCGCGAGAGCCGCTCCCCCCCCGCCCCGATCCATGCTACCAATCCGGCCGCCCCCATGTTCGACGCCATCGCGAAGGGCTTCCGCCAGGCCAAGAACCGCCTCGCGGGGCTCACCGAGCTCACCGAGTCCAACGTCGAGACCGCCCTCCGCGAGGTGCGCCTCTCCCTCCTCGAGGCCGACGTCGAGCTAGGCGTCGTCAAGGCGTTCCTCGCCCGCGTGAAAGAGAAGGCCCTCGGCGAGGTCGTCCGCATCCGCGCGAAGGCGCAGACAGGCGAGACGCTCAAGGTGTCCGCCGGCGATCAGTTCACCAAGATCTGCTACGACGAGATGGTCGCCTTCATGACGGCCGAGGGGGAAGCGCTCACCTTCGCCGAGAAGGGCGCGACCGGCATCATGATGGTTGGCCTCCAGGGGTCCGGCAAGACGACGACGTGCGCCAAGCTCGCACGCCACCTCAAGAAGGCGGGACGGCAGCCGCTCCTCGTCGCCGCGGACATGCAGCGGCCCGCGGCGGTCGAGCAGCTCATGGTGCTCGGCAGGTCGATCGACGTCCCCGTCTTCAACGTGCCCGGCGAGTCGCCCGTCGCCATCTGCGAGAGGGCCCGGGACGAGGCCCGCCGGCGGGGTTGCGACGTCATCGTCTACGACACCGCAGGCCGCCTCGCGATCGACGAGGCGCTGATGGCCGAGCTCGCCGAGATCAAGCGGCTCGCCAGGCCCGAGAACA